>ENA-ORXB01001863-ORXB01001863.1-sediment-metagenome-genome-assembly--contig:-NODE-1863-length-21500-cov-4.706110_pt1 | contig 21500 bp, 20 predicted proteins | sample MGYA00237863_ERZ511475 | MGnify/ENA primary metagenome ERZ511475 (study PRJEB26305, sample SAMN06343858) | sediment metagenome | isolation source: hot spring sediment | place: Canada: British Columbia... | reverse complement strand
TGGGGGGGGGGGGGGGGGGGGGGGGGGGTCCTGGCAGCAGCACAGACAAGTCTGCCCCCAGGATGGACTACACCCCTGCCCCTTCGCGCGGTTGACCGGCCCAGCCTTGCGTGCTACTATGGAAGCGTCGGGCGCAGGCAGGGATGCATCGCCACTACACCACGGAGCAGACCATGGCGGTCAGGACGGGGCTGCAACTCCTCATCGGCGAGAGGCTCGACCTCGTGCGCGGGCGGCGCGTGGGGCTGGCGTCGCATCCCGCAGCGGTCCTCCCGGATCTCACAGGCGCCGTCGATGCGCTCCTCGGCGCGGGGGTGCGGCTCGTCGCTCTCTTTGGCCCCGAGCACGGCTTTGATGCTGCAGCTGCCGATGGCGTCGGCGTCGATCACAGCGTGCACCGGCGCACAGGGCTCCCCGTCTACAGCCTCTACGGGGCCACCCGCGAGCCAACCCCCGACATGCTCGAAGGGATCGACGTCCTCGTCTTCGACATGCAGGACATCGGCGTGCGCTTCTACACGCTGATCAGCACCCTGGTATACATCCTCCGCGCGGCCGCCCGGGCAGGCCTGCCGGTCATCGTGCTCGACCGCCCCAACCCGATCAATGGGCGCTGTGTCGAGGGTCCGCTGGTCGAGCCGGGGTTCGAGTCCTTTGTCGGCATGCTGCCCATCCCCATCCGTCATGGGCTGACCATCGGCGAGATAGCCCGCTGCGCTGCCGGCCGCCTCGAGCCTGCCTGCGACCTCACCATCCTCCCGATGACGGGATGGGAGCGCCGCCTGTGGTTCGACCAAACCGGCCTGCCCTGGGTGCCGACCTCACCCGCGATGCCGCACCTCTCGACCGCGACCGTCTACCCCGGGACCTGCCTGATAGAGGGGACCAACCTCTCGGAAGGCCGCGGAACGGCCCTGCCCTTTGAGATGGTCGGCGCCCCCTGGCTGGACGGCTATCGCCTCGCCTCCGACCTCAATGCGCGCGACCTCCCCGGGGTGCGTTTCCGTCCCGTACGTTTTGTGCCCGCGGCCGGCAAACACAGCGGCGCCGTGTGCGAGGGCGTACAGGTGCACGTGCTGGACCGCGAGGCGATGCGGCCGCTCCTGGTCGGCCTGCATCTGATTGCGGCCTGCCGGGAGCAGGCGCCCCAGAGCTTTTGCTTCCTGCCCCCATGGCGGCAGGACACGCCCTGCCACTTTGACCTCCTCGCAGGCTCGTCGCGTCTGCGCGAGGGCCTCGAGGCAGGTGCCCGCCCTGAGGAGCTCGCGGCCGCCTGGGCACCCCAGGCCCCGCAGTTCGAGAGGGAGAGAGCAGCCTGGCTGATGTACGCCTAGCCCTTGCGCCCTCGCCTGCCAGAGACAGGCGCCCAGCGCATTGTGGGGCGGGAGCGACAGCTTGCGCGCAGATGAGGAGGAGCAATGGGCCAGATCATCATCCGCCCGTACCGCGGCACCGACGAACCCGCGCTGATCGCCCTGTGGAACGCGACCATGACGCACGACCGGGTGAACGAGTCGGTCCTGCGCACCCGGGTGCTCCTCGACGCCAACTTTAGTCCGGAAGGGCTACTCGTCGCCGAGAGCGAGGGTGAACTCGCCGGCTTTGTGCTCTCCATCGCGCGGCAGGTGCCGCTCTTCCTGCAGGGCCTGGAGCCGGAGCTGGGGTGGATCACCGCCTTCGGGGTGCATCCCCAACACCGCCGACGGGGCATCGGCCATGCCCTGTTCGATGCTGCCCTCGCCCGCCTCGAGAGCCTGGGACGGCGACGCGTTCTCATCTCTCCCTACACCCCGAACTACTTCATTCCGGGGGTAGACGTCGCCGCATATCCTGAAGCCATCGCCTTCCTGCAGGCTACCGGCTGGCGCACGGTGTCGACGCCCATCTCGATGCGGGCCGAGTACACCGGCCTGCAGATACCGCCGGAGATCCTGTCCCTAGAGCGCCGCCTGGCCGAGGAGCAGGGGATCACGGTGCGACCCGTCCGCGCCGATGACCTGCCGGTGCTCATGCCCTTTATCGCCCGGCACTTTGGCTGGGACTGGTTCCGCTTTGCGCAGGAGTATCTGCTCCAGCTCTTCGGTCCCGGGGCCGACGACATCTGCTTTCTGGTTGCTGCACGAGGGGAAGAGATTGTCGGCTACTGCCAGCAGCGGCGCGAGCGCTTTGGCCCCTTCGGGGTCCACCCGGCCCTCAGGAGCCGGGGGATCGGGCGCGTGTTGCTCTTCCGGTGCCTGGCCGAGATGCTTACGCGAGGCTTTCACTGCGCATGGTTCCTGTGGACGGGCGAGGACGCCGCCAGGCTCTACGCGCTCGCCGGCTTTCGCCCCGTGCGGCGCTTTGCGGTGATGGCCAGGGAGATCGGGACCGGGTGATCCCGTGGGCGCACGGGAGCGGGCCGAAAGAAAGAAAGGAGGAGCATGGCAGAGAGTGCGATTCCCGCCGGTGGCCTCATGGTGATCGGGGCGCACGCCGGCGATGCCGAGAACATGGCTGCCGCGACGGTGCTCAAGCACACCCGCGCCGGCTACCCGGCCACCATCGTCCATATGACTCTCGGCGAAGCGGGGCATCCGACGCTGGCGCCGGAGGTGTACGCGGAGCAGCGCAAGCGAGAGGTCCAGGCATCGGCCACGCTCATGGGTGCCAAAGCCATCTGGCTTCCCTACCGCGACGGCGAGCTGCCGGTGAGCGACGAGGTCAAGCTCCAGCTCTGCGACCTGATACGGCAGGAGAAGCCGAGCGTGATCCTCACCCACTGGAAGGGAAGCTTTCACAAGGATCACGTTGCCACCCACGAGATCGTCCAGGACGCGATCTTCTATGCGGGGCTGCCCGCCATCCGTCGCGAGCTTCCCCCTCACAGCATCCGCGGCCTGTACTACCCGGAAAACTGGGAGGACATGGAGGGCTGGACCGCCGACATCTACCTGGACGTGAGCGACGTGTGGGAGGACTATCTGGCCGTGCTGCGCTCCCACGAGCTCATGGGCGGCCACATATCGTCCTTCCGGTATCTCGAGTACTATGACGCCTTGGGGACGACGCGGGGCTGCCTCGGGGGCTTTCGTAAGGCGGTGGCTCTGATGGCGCCGTGGCTGCGCGTGCGGCGGCTGAGCTACCTCCCGGGCCTCGAGCCCGCCGGCGCGCGCTGACGACACCCGCCGGTGCTCCGGTCACGTCTCCTCGGCGACCAGGTCCAGCGAGACGATGTAGCGGTCGGCCCGGTAGACCGATTCGACGTACTCGAACGGATGGAGGTTCTGATCCAGCGTGCGGCGGCGCAGCTGGAGCACCGGCTCACCGCGACGGATGCCGAGGAGCTGCGCCTCGTACGGCTCGCAGGCTGCTGCCTCCACCTCTTCGCGCGCCCGGGTCGGGATGATGCCAAAGCGCTCCTGCAGCAACCGGTAGAGGGAGCCGGACAGGTCCTCGTGGATCAGTCCCTCGCACCCCGGAAAGTGCAGATGGGAGCACTCGACGGCGACCGGCTCGCCCTCGGCGAGGCGCAGGCGCTCGACCAACACGACCCGCTCCCCCGCCTCAAGCTGCAGCGCATGGGCCACTGAAGGCCTCGCCGACGCCAGCTCGAGACGCAGAACCCGGGCACTGGCCCGCTTGCCCCGGGCCCGCATATCCTCGGTAAAGCTCGTGAGCCGGGTGATCTGCCGGCGCATCCGCGGCTCGGCGACAAAGGTGCCCCGGCCCTGATCGCGCCGGAGGAGGCCCGATTCGGCCAGCTCCGCCAACGCCTGCCGCACGGTCATGCGGCTGATGCCATAGGTCTCGGACAGCTCGCGCTCGGAGGGGATCTGGGTGCCGGGCTCCCACTCGCCGCCCTCGATGCGATGACGGAGTTCCTGCATGAGTTGATAGTAGAGCGGCAACGGGTGGCTGCGGTTTACCATCGGATGGGAACAGTTCCTTCCTAGGGGCAGGATACAGGATGCCAAAGGGAACTCGCGCCTTCGGGGGGTCCGCTCTGGCGCCAGCGGTGCAGCCTGCCACATGCTCTTCTGGTCATTTGGAGGTCTAGACCGGTTTGATTATAATAGTAGTAGGCTACGTTGTCAACACAGCTTGTGACAAGTGCCCAATCCCGGCTGGTTTTCCCGGCCCCGGGTAAGCGGCAGGCCCGCTGAGCGCGAGCGGCACCATGGCCACACCGGTGCTCCGCAGCCGAGCGACCTGCCGGTGTACCGAGCCCGCAGGGGCCCGCCTACGGTCCCGGAGGTGGCACGTTGGCTACCGCAGCACGCGCCTGTGCAGTGCCGGCCGGCGTCCTCCGCTCGGCATGGCGGCTGGTGCGGCGTGTCGTCAGCAGCTTTGTCGTGCGACGGCTCGCCAAGGCCCTCATCACCATTCTGGTGGTCATCACGGCGACCTTCTTCATCATCCGCCTGATGCCCTCCAACCCGATCCAGGTCTACATCCAGGAGCAGATCTCGCTCTACTCCATGAGCTATGAGGATGCGCTGGCCCAGGCGAGCGCCATGTTTGCCATGCGGCTGGACCAGCCCCTCTTCAGCCAGTACCTGGACTATATGCGAAACCTCCTGCACGGGGACCTGGGAATGTCCTACAGGTCGGTCGGGACGCCCGTAGCGCAGCAGATTGCCAAGTTCCTGCCATGGACTCTCTTCAGCGTAGGCCTCTCGCTGCTTGTGAGCTTTGCCCTGGGCATGGGGCTCGGCATGCTCACCGCCTACCGCCGCGAGACGCTCCTCGACCACGTCCTCTCCACCCTCGGCTCGGTGCTGAGCTCGGTTCCCAACTATCTGGTGGCGATGGTGCTCCTCGTCCTCCTCGGCGTGCAGTGGAAGGTGCTGCCGCTCGCCCAGATGCGGGGCTCTCACACTGCCGGCATCAAACCGGGCTTTAACCTGCGGTTCATCACCGATATCCTCTTTCACGCCGCCATGCCCATTGCCACCTATGTGCTCACCACCGTTGGCAGCTGGATGCTGACCATGAAGAGCAGCACCATTGCCACCCTCGAGGAAGACTATGTGACGGTCGCGCGGGCGCGGGGCCTGCCCGACAGCCGGATCATGACGGCCTACGTTGGGCGTAACGCCTCGCTGCCCCTTTTCGCCCAACTCGCTATCAGCGTGGGCTTTGTCGTCGGCGGTTCGATGCTCATCGAGGCCATCTTCGTCTACCAGGGGGTGGGCAAGCTGCTCATCGACAGCATCAACCAGCGCGACTACCCGGTTATGCAGGCCGTTTTCCTGATCATCACCGTCTCCGTCATCCTGGCCAACCTGCTGGCCGATGTGCTCTACAGCCGACTGGACCCGCGCGTCCGCGTAACAGGAGGTAGTGAGCAATGAGCACCGCTGGCAGCGTGGTCCGCCGGGCGAGCGGCGGCCTCGGGACCTGGCTGAGGCCGGTTATCCGCAACCGGGCGGGGCTGATCGGCCTGATCGGGCTGGTTGCCTTCATCCTGCTCAGCTTTGTGGGGCCCCTCGTGGTGCCGCTCTCCACGCAGACGGACCTCTCCAAGGTCTACAGCCCGCCCTCTCTCCAGCACCCGCTGGGCACCGACTTTCAGGGGCGCGATATCTGGGCCCAGGTCGTGCACGGCGGGAAGGAGGTCCTGATCATTGCCTTCATCTCGGGGCTCATCTCGACGGCCATCGCGGTCGCGTTGGGCTCGCTGAGCGCCGTCCTCGGAGGCCTCTTCGACTCCTTTACCATGTGGGTCACCGACATCTGGCTGACCATCCCGCACTTTCCGGTGCTGGCGGTGATCGCCGCCTTTGTGAAGCTGAGCGATGTGTGGGCGCTGGCCTTTATCCTGTCGCTCCTGGCCTGGCCTACTCTGGCACGGGCGGTGCGGGCGCAGGTGCTGTCGCTTAGGCAGCGTGACTATGTCGAGGCTGCACGGGCGCTGGACCTTGGGACGCGGCACATCGTCTTCTCCGAGATTCTGCCCAACATGATGAGCTATGTCGCGATCAGCCTGGTCTTCTCCATGACCTCGGCTATCTACGCCCAGGTCGCCCTGGTGTTCCTGGGGCTCGTACCCTTTGCCACCAACAACTGGGGCGTGATGCTGAGCCTGGCTTGGACCCGTGGGACGATCTTTTACCGGGGCTCGCTGCTCAACATCATGTCCCCCGTCCTGGCCATCGCTCTCTTCCAGCTCTCGCTTGTCTGGCTGACACGATCGCTGGAGGAGGTGTTCAACCCGCGCCTGCGAGCCAGCGCCTGACGGCTGCCGGGCCGGGGCTCTTCCGTCCGCCTGTGGTGATCGCTTTGGGGAGCGGGTCTCGTGGAAAGCTCTTATCCAGCAGCTGAGCGGCGCGACGAGGTCATCCTGAGGGCCGAGGACCTCTCGGTCGAGTACGTGGTCCGCCGCGGCGTCGTCCGCGCGGTGCGAGGGGTGTCCTTCGAGCTGCGGCGGGGTGAGGCGCTGGCGCTCATTGGCGAGTCAGGCTCCGGCAAGACGACCCTCGGCCTCGCCTTAGTCGGGCTCTTGCCGCGCACGGCGCGCGTGCGCCAGGGGCACGTGATCTACCGGCGTCAGAACGGCGTGTACGACGTGCTGTCCCTCTCGGCGGGGGAACTCAGGCGCTTCCGCTGGCAGGAGTGCGCGATGGTCTTCCAGTCGGCGCTGAACGCCCTGAATCCGGTCCTCCGGGTGGCGGACCAGTTCTGCGACACGGCCCGCGCGCACGGCAACCTGGACCGCGCCGCGACCTACCGGCGGGCGCAGGAGCTGCTCAGGCTCGTCCAGCTCGACCCCGACCGCGTCTGGCGTGCGTTCCCGCACGAGCTGTCGGGCGGGATGCGCCAGCGGGTTCTGATCGCCCTCGCCCTGCTGCTCGATCCGCAGGTAATCATCCTCGACGAGCCGACAACGGCGCTGGACATCCTGACCCAGCGAGCGGTGATCGACGTCCTGCGCCAGCTCCGCCGGCAGGTCGATTTCTCCCTCATCTTCATCTCCCACGACCTGTCGCTGGCTGCCGAGCTGGCCGACCGGGTAGCCACGATGTACGCCGGAGCCATCGTTGAGGTCAGTGACGTCTACGAGGTCTTTGAGCGGCCGGCCCATCCCTACACCCGGGGGCTGATCCGGGCCGTCCCGACCGTGACCGGCGACCTGCGGCAGCTCGCGTCCATCCCCGGCTCGCCGCCCGACCTCGTCGATATCCTGCCAGGCTGCAAGTTCGCGCCGCGTTGCCCCGATGCAGACGAGGCCTGCCGCACAGAAGAGCCACAGCTTGTGGAGGTAGGCCCGGGCCATTTCGCCGCCTGTCACCACTGGCAGAAGGCGGGGGTGAGCACCCTATGAACGACAAGCCTGCGCTGATCGAGCTGCGCCACGTCGGCCGCACCTTCCGCATTGGCAACCGCCGGGTGAAGGCAGTTGATGACGTGTCGCTCGTGATCCGCGAGGGTGAGATCGTCTGCCTGGTCGGAGAGAGCGGCTGCGGCAAGACTACGACGGGCAAGATGGTCGCCGGCCTGCTTCCGCCAACCTCGGGCGAGATCCTGTTCCACGGGCGCGACCTGAGCACGCTGCGCGGCCCGGACTTTCGGCGCTACCGCCTTGCCGTACAGATCATCCATCAGGACCCCTACGCGTCCCTGAACCCGGCCCACACCGTCGAGAGCATCATCGGCGCGCCCCTGCTCCGGCATCGTCTGGCCTCCCGGGCGAACCTGCGCGATCGCATCTGTGAGCTCTTGCGGATCGTCGACCTGACGCCGCCGGAGGACCTGCTGGACAAGTACCCGCATCAGCTCTCGGGCGGGCAGCGGCAGCGCGTGTCGGTTGCGCGCGCCCTGACCGTCAACCCTTCGTTCATCGTGGCCGACGAGGCCGTGTCGATGGTCGACGTCTCTATCCGCGTCAGCCTGCTGAACATGCTGACCCGGTTGAAGGAGACGATGGGGATGACGTTCCTCTTCATCACCCACGACCTGGCGGTGGCCAAGCACTTTGCCTGGCAAGGGCGCATTGCAGTGATGTACCTGGGCCGGCTGCTGGAGGTCGCGCCAACCTCCAGGCTGATCACCGAGCCGCTGCATCCGTATACCCAGGCGCTGCTGATGGCCATCCCCGAAGCCGACCCGCGGCTGACTCGCTCCAAGCCGCGGGTGCAACTCCGTAGCCTGGATATCCCCAGCCTGCTCGCGCTGCCCGGCGGCTGCACGTTCCACCCCCGCTGCCCGCACTTTGAGGCGGGGCTGTGCGACGTAAAGGCTCCACCGCTCGTGGCCTTGGGGGATGGCCGCTACGTCGCCTGCCACCTTGTGACGCAGGGGGGAGGCGCGGCATGAACCCGCAGGCTGCCAAAGCCGGGCTGGGGATGGCCCTGTTCGTTGTGGTCGCGTCGGCGTTGGTGCTGCCACTGGAGGTGCCGGGCAGCGCCGAGTATGTGGTGACGATCCTGGCTCTGGGCGCAGGCCTCCTGGGCACCGGCGTGATCGCCTATGTGATCCACCGGCTTGCCCGCTGAGGGCCTGCTTCGACGGCGCAAGTGCGCCGACCCCAGAAAGGAGGTGATCGACGATCGGACCAAGAGCACCCCGGAAGCGGCTATCTGCGCCTGTTGCTCTCAACTCACAAAGGAGGGATGAGATGAGAGTCGCGCTCAAGCTTGTCTGCCTGCTGGCCGTTGCAGCGATGCTGCTCGCAGGATGCCAGCCGCAGCCCACGCCGGTGCCGCCTACGCCCGAGCCGGTCGAGAAGGCGACCGAAGCACCCAAGCCCACCGAGGTCAAGCCGACCGAGGTGCCGCCAACAGAGGTGCCCAAGGGTCCGGCCGAGTTCCACGGCGCCTACCCCTACCAGGTGCCACCGACCGGCCACTGGAACTCGTACGTCACCAACGGCATCCCCAACGGCCTCGGCATCTACTTCGACCTGCTGAACATGCCGCTGGCCATGTACAACTGGGGCGACGGCTCCTGGACGTACTACATGGCCACCAAGTCGGAGATCGTGCCTCCCGACAAGCTGGTCATCACCCTGCGCGAGGGCGCCAAGTGGAGCGACGGCAAGCCCTTCACGGCCAAAGACGTCATCGCCACCTTCAACGTAGGCCGGCTGTTCAACTGGCCGGTGTTTAACTACGTGGACAAGATCGAGGCCAAGGGCGACTATGTCGTCGAGTTCCACATGGCCAAGCCCTCCAGCGTCGTCGAGCGGCAGGTCCTCCGCGAGCGCATCCGCCCCGCCGCCACCTATGGCGCGCTCGCCGAGAAGGTCGAGGCCCTGCTGAGCCAGGGCAAGACCACCGACAGCGAGGAGTGGAAGGCGCTTCTCAAGGAGGCCACCGAGTTCCGGCCTGAGGGCCTGATCGTCTCCGGCCCCTACAACATCGATCCGGCGAGCATCACCGAGGCCCAGCTCACGCTCGTGAAGGTCCCGACCGCCTGGTGCGCCGACAAGGTCCAGTTCGACAAGATCGTCATCTACAACGGCGAGACGCCGACGGTGACGCCGCTCGTGCTCGCCGGGGATGTGGACTATGCGACGCACGGCTTCCCGCCGGCGACCGAGAAGGCCTTCATCGAGCAGGGCATCCGCATCATCCGCGCGCCCATCTACACCGGCCCGGCGCTCTTCTTCAACAACGACGTCTATCCGCTGAACAAGAAGGAAGTCCGCCAGGCCATGGCCTATGTCATCAAGCGGGACGAGAACGGCACCGTCTCGCTCGGTGACTCCGGCCGAGGCGTTCGGTACATGCTCGGCTTCTCCGACAACCTCGCGCCGCTGTGGATCTCTGAGGCCGACCTCAAGACCTTCAACACCTACGACTACAACCCGGCCAAGGCTGAGGAGCTGCTGACCAGCATCGGCTGCAAGAAGGGCGCGGACGGCATCTGGGTCGACGACAAGGGCAACCCCCTGGCCTTCGAGTTGCTCGTCCCGGCCGAGTACGCCGACTGGTCCGCCGCCGCTGAGAACGTGGCGCTGCAGCTCAACAACTTTGGCTTCAAGATCACAGTGCGCGGCATCCAGTTCCAGCAGGAGGCGACCGAGGTCCGCTCCGGCCGGTTCCAGATCGCCATCCGCTCCTGGGGCGCTGCGAACCCGCACGTCTACTTTGCCTACGTCAACGACCTGTTTGTCGACAACTATGTGCAGTCTACCGAGGGCAAGGGCATGAACTTCCCCATGAAGCAAAAGCTTGCCGACGGCACCGAGGTAGACCTGCAGCAGTTGATCGTCGACTCGGTCGCGGGCCTCGACGAGGCGGCGCAGAAGGAGAAGATCCTGACCGTCGCCAAGGTGTTCAACGAGCTGCTGCCCGTCGTCCCGCTCTGGGAGCGCTACGGCAACAACCCGGCCCGCGAGACCCGCGTCACCGGCTGGCCGCCGGAGGGCGATCCGCGCTACCTCAACGCGGTCTATGGCGACAACTTTGTGATCATGATGATCCTGGACGGCACGCTCAAGCCCAAGTGAGCGTGCTCGCCCGTGTCTGCGCCCCTCCGGAGGGCGTGGGAGGACCTTTGCGGGTGCTGGCGGGCTTCTGGCCCGCCAGCACCCCGGAGAGGCTGGTTTTGCGCTGTGGTGCCCGGGAGTGCTGCATGTCGGATGAGCGATGGCTATCGATCTGGGCCCCGCTGAGGCGGTGATCCGCGAGAGTCTGGGCCGCGTCTTTCCGGCCGCCCAGATCGTCGCGCGCCTCGACGGGCAGGTCGTCCTCTCGCGTGCCTGCGGCTGGCTCGACCCGGAGACCCGCAACCGCCCTACCCGCCCGGATACCCTCTTTGACCTGGCCTCGGTTACCAAGCTCTTCGTCGTCTCCGCCTTCATGAGCCTGGTGGAGCAGGGGACGGTCAGCATCCATGACCCGGTCTGCACCACCCTTCCCGAGCTGGCCGGTCGCCGCCCGATTCGCCCCTACGAGGACCCGCTGCAGCCGGGCGCTCTCGTCGAGGTCGCTCCGGGCGACCCCGCCGAGGTCGATGCCCACGAGGTGACCTTCTTCCACCTCTTGACCCATACCTCCGGACTGCCGGCCTGGCGCCCCCTCTACCGCGCAGGCGGCCCGGCGCAGGCCCTGCAGATGGCGCTCGGGACCCCCTTCGCCTATCCGATCGGCACGCGAGTCGTCTACAGCGATATCGGCCTGATCCTCCTCGGCCTGGCCATAGAGCGGCTCACGGGGCAGGCGCTCGCCGACCTCGTGCGGGAGCGGGTGACCGGGCCACTGGGGCTCGTCCATACTCGCTACGGCCCTGTCGGCGGCGACGTTGCGCCGACCGAGCTCTGCGCCTGGCGGGGTCGGCGCCTGTGCGGGGAGGTGCACGACGAGAACGCCGCCGCCCTTGGCGGCATAGCCGGGCACGCCGGCCTCTTTTCGACGGCCGAAGACGTGGCGGCCTTTGGGCTGGCGTTTCTCGACGGCGGGCGGCCCATGCTGAGCCCGGCGACCGTCAGCGCCATGACCCGTCTGCAGGCAGAGGACGGCGCATTGCGCCGAGGGCTGGGCTTTGCCCTCTGGTCTCCGGATCCCGAAACGTCGGGCCATCCCTTCAGCCAGCGGGCGTTTGGCCACACCGGCTTCACAGGCACCTCGCTGTGGGTCGACCCGGCGCGCAGGCTGGTCGTTGCCTGCCTGACCAACCGGGTGTACTATGGCCGGGATGGCGGTGGCATCCTGGCCTTTCGCCTGGCCCTGCACCGAGAGATCGTGCGGGCCGTAGATGGCATCGCCGGGGCCTGAGGCGCGCTCTGCCGCGTGCTCGGCCTCTGAGTTGCTCTTTGGAGACACTGCCGTGAACGTGGTCGGTCTGATGTCGGGGACCTCGGCCGATGGGGTCGACGCGGTCGTGGTCCAGATCGAAGGCGCGCCGCCGGCGCTGCGCTGGCGGCTGCGCGCACACGTTCACACCCCCTACGAGCCGGCGTTCCGGCGGGAGGTCCTTGCCGCCATGGTGCCCGAGCAGGGCACCGTGGACCGGCTCTGCCGGCTGAATGTGGAGCTCGGGCTCGCCTTCGCCCGGGCAGCGCAGCGGGCCATCGCCGCCGCAGGGCTGCGGCCCGAAGAGGTCGAGCTGATCGGCTCTCACGGGCAGACCTTCTGGCATGCACCGGCGGGGCCGTATCCGTCCACGCTGCAGCTCGGAGAGGCGGCCGTTATCGCCGAGGAGACGGGCATCACCACCGTTTCTAACCTGCGGGCGCGGGACTGCGCCGCCGGCGGCCAGGGCGCCCCCCTCGTAGCCTATGTGGACTGGCTCCTCTTCTCGCACCCCACACAGGCGCGCGCCCTGCAGAATATCGGCGGGATTGCCAACGTGACCTTTCTGCCCGCGAGGGATGCCGGCTCCGCTGCGGCGCCGCTGGCCTTCGACACCGGTCCGGGCAACATGCTGATCGACGACGCAGCGCGCCGGGCGACCGATGGGCACGCCCCCTGTGACCGTAACGGGGCCATGGCTGCAAGGGGCCACATCCACGAGGGCCTGCTGGCAGAGCTGCTGGCCCATCCCTACCTACACCGCCCTCCGCCCAAGACGACGGGCCGCGAGGAGTTTGGCACCGATTTCAGCGCTCGGGTCTGGGAGCGCGCCCGCGCCCTCGGGCTCGCTCCCGAGGACCTGATTGCCACCGTTACCGCCTTTACGGCCCGCTCCATCGCCCTGGCCTACCGCGAGCACTTGCCCGCCATGCCCGCCGAGGTTATCCTGAGCGGCGGCGGGGTGCGCAACCCGGTGCTCGTCCATTGGCTGCAGCAGGAGCTTGCTCCCGTGCCCGTGAGGCTCTCGGATGACCTTGGCCTGCCGGCCGAGGCCAAAGAAGCGGCTGCCTTTGCCATCCTTGCCTACGAGACCTGGCATGGCCGGCCGGGCAACCTGCCCGAGGCAACCGGCGCGCGTCATCCAGTAGTGCTGGGGCAGATCACCCCCGGCAGGAGCTGGCCGCGAAGAGGCGGGCCATAGCCCAAAGCAACGGCCGTTGCCCCCAGCGTGCCCGGCCCGGACAAGGCTCGCAGGAGAATCGATGCATGGATAGACCACTGACCGAGGAGCGCAATGCCCTGGCGGCCCAGATCGACCGGCTGTCGACGCTGGAGATGCTGCGCGTGATGAACCGTGAGGATGCCACGGTCGCAGGGGCGGTCGGCAGAGAGTTGCCCAGGGTTGCGGCGGCCGTTGATGCCATCGCCGATCGCATGCGCCGGGGCGGACGCCTGATCTATATCGGAGCCGGCACTTCGGGGCGTCTGGGTGTGCTCGATGCTGCCGAGTGCCCGCCAACTTTTGGCATCCCGCCCGGGCAGGTCATCGGCGTCATCGCCGGCGGCGACCGAGCCCTGAGAGAATCCGTCGAAGGGGCGGAGGACTCCGAGGAGGCGGGTCACACCGACCTCGCGCTCCTCGCCGTCATGGCCTGCGATACCGTCGTCGGCATCAGCGCCAGCGGCAGCACCCCTTATGTCCTCGGTGCCCTCTCCGAGGCGAGGGCGCGCGGCGCCCTTACCATCGCCGTGACCTGCAACCGGGGAACACCCCTCGAGGCCCTCGCCGACATTGCCATCTGCCCGGTAGTGGGGCCGGAGGTGATCGCCGGCTCGACCCGCCTCAAGGCCGGCACAGCCCAAAAGCTCGTGCTCAACATGCTCTCAACCGGCACCATGATCCGGCTGGGCAAGACCTTTGGCGACCTGATGGTGGATCTGCAGGCCTCCAACGCCAAGCTCCGGCATCGGGCGCAGCGCATTGTGGCAGCCGCAACCGGTCTGCCCGAGGGAGAGGCTGCGGCCCTCCTCGAGCGCTGCGGAGGCAACGTCAAGTGTGCGATACTCTCTCACCTTGCAGGGATGACACCCGAAGAAGCGCGCCTCGCGCTGGAGGCGCGACAGGGAGACCTGCGAGCAGCCCTGGAGCAGAGCGAGTCCTGAGATGGCTGACGCCTGTTACCTGGGGATCGATGGCGGCGGCAGCCACACCGTCGCCCTCCTCGCCGATGGAGCCGGGCGCATCCTCGGACGCGCAGAGGCGGGCCCGGCCAACCCCCTGACCGTGGGCGAGGCTGAGGCAAGGGAGGCGCTGCGGGCCGCGGTGCGCGCCGCCTGGGCCTCCGCCGGCCTCGCGGCGCGCCCGGCGGAGGTCGCCTGTCTTGGGCTGGCGGGCACCGGGCGCGAGCCGGAGCGGCAGGCCGCTCTGCGCTGGGCGGCTGAGGAAGGCCTGGCAGCACGCACCCTCGTGGTGCTGGATTGCGACCTGGTCCTCGCCGCGGGGACGCCTGAAGGCTGGGGTCTGGCCCTGATCGCCGGCACCGGCTCCATCGCCTGGGGGCGGGACGCGCAGGGGCGCACGGCAAGGGCGGGCGGCTGGGGCTACCTCCTCGGCGATGAGGGTTCGGGCTACGCCTTGGGTCTGGAGGCACTGCGGGCTGTCGCCCGGGCGGCAGACGGTGCGGGCCCGGCCACTGCTCTGGAGGCGGCCATACTCGCACGGTGGGGACTGGCCGCGCCGCAGGAGCTCATCGCGAGGGTGTACCGCACCCCCTTCCCGCGGCCCGAGATCGCTGCGCTGGCATCCCTGGTTGAAGAGGTCGCCGGCCGCGGGGACCCCGTGGCGGTGCAGCTCGTTGGCGAAGCGGGGGCAGCGCTCGCGCGCCTCCTCGATGCCGTGGCGCGGCGCCTGGGCCTCTCGCCGGAGGGACCCCTCCCGTGCGCCCTGGGCGGCGGGCTCCTCGTACGGGGCCGCCTGGTACGCGAGGAGGCGCTTCGCGCGGCTGCCGCCCTCGGCTGGAAGCTCGAACCGGTCGTCCGGGTCGAAGAGCCCGCGTTGGGCGCGCTGCGCCTCGCGCGGGGGGAAGCACACTATCCGCCCGTGCAGAGCACCTGGGAATACTGAGGCGCGCTCCGCCAGCCGAGCCGCGCTCGCGGCAACGCGCCAGCTCAACCTGCTCGCGCCGGCTGAAGCGCCGGGCGCGCCACCAGACTGAAAGACAGCGCGGCCGCAAGGACCAATCCGCCGACTACCGCAAAGCCCCACTGGTAGGAAGCCGTCTCCAGAATGGCACCCAAGAGCACCGGGCCACAGGCTTGGCCCACGTCCATTATGGTGCTCATAAACCCGAGGGCCGCACCCCGGCCAGCGGCCGGGGCCAGGTCTGCCACGAACGCAGAGGTCGCGGCCGAGGCAACCGACAGCCCCATTCCAAACACGACCGAGAGGGACAGGAGCAGCAGCCACGATCGCACCTGCGCGAAGAGGACCGTGGCAGCCGCCGTGACAAGCAGCCCGGCAACGATCGGTCCCTTGCGCCCGTAGCGATCGCTGAGAATGCCCATGAGCGGGCGCGCCAGGGTCCGCACCCCGACCTGCACGCCGAACAGCAGTCCAACCGCCGCCTTGCTCACGCCCACGCTGAGAGCGTACAGGGGTAGGAAAGCCTCTAGCGCACCAAAGGCCAGGAACTGCGCAGCCTCGGCCACGCTGGTGACCAGGATGTTGCGGTCAGCGAGGATGCGGCGCAGGGGTGCACGGTCGCCGATGGGCTCGTCCTGCGCAGAAGGGACCGAGAGCGTGTCCGGCAGGAGGAACATCCCCGCCAGCGCCAGGGCCCCGGCGACCGCGCAAGCCACATAAACCCCCTGCCAGATGGTGGCGGCAAGGATGGCGCCGCCACCTACCGGCGCGATGGCCCGCCCGATCAGCGTGCTCGATGAGTAGTATCCCAGCCGCTCGCCGCGCCGGGTCGGCGCAAGGTCGGCCACAAAGGCCATGGCCACCGGCCCGAAAACCGCCGTCGCCAGACCGTGGTGGACCCGCACCAGAGCAAGCTGCCACGGCTCGCGCACAAGGAAGTAGCAGAGCGGCGCAGTGAAAAAGACCACGCCCGAGCCAATCATGACCGGCCGACGGCCGAGGCGGTCGCTCAGCACGCCGGCCGGCAGGCTGGTCAGGATACCTGTGACGGTAGAGGCCGCCGCGATCAGGCCGATGAGGGCCTTACCCGCGCCAATCTCCTGCGCAAGAATGGGAAGGACCGGGTTCTTGGCGATGGTGGAGCTAAAGATCGCCAGCCCGCCCACGACGCAGAGAACGTAGAAAGCAGAGGTCTTCTTCATCGTTGGCACGTCTCCCCCAAGTCCTGAGCAACCCACGTCCGACGCGATGCTCCGCCTACTCCGAGCCTGCCGGCATCGGCACCGGCAGGGCGCCGGGCGCTGCGCGCTCCCCAAAGAGCGCAGCGGCCGCGGCCAGCACCTGCTCCCGCGTGGCGCCATAGGTCGCCAGCGCCGGAACGTCCCTCGGCAGCCCGGCCAGGTCGTAGGGCAGGCGGAAGGCGACCACCGCCACCCTCGAACCCGCCTCGACAAAGGCGCTCATGACGCGGTAAGGAGCATCGGCCCCGATGCGCGCGCGCACGAGCGATGCATCCCAGAGCCCGATCACCACCTGATCGTACTCGCCGGCCAGAGCCGGGACCTGCCCCAAGACCGGCTCGAGACTCCCCGGGCTGTACGGATCGTAGCGGACCTCACGGCAGGACGAGGAGCGCCGGCACACCTCCTCCCCAAAGAGGCTCTTACCCTGCTCCGCACCCGGCGGCAGGTAGCCCGGGGCGATGACCAGGGTCCGCCGGCCTGCCTCAAGGGGAACACCGTTTGCCCGCACTGCTGTGATCGCCGCCTGCGAGACCTTCTGCGCCAGCGCTAGATGCTCCGGCGAGCCGATGACCGAGAGATCGCCTGGCTGCGCTGAAGACAGCCCGTAGCGCACTTTCAGAGAGAGGATGCGGCGGACCGACTCGTCAATCCGCGCCTCCGAGAGCCGCCCGCTCCTCACCGCGCTGACCAGGGCGGTCTGAACCGCGTCCTGCACGTCGCAGGCCACGATCAGGATGATGTCACATCCTGCCTCCACGGCCCGTACGGCCGCCTCGGGCTGCCCCATCCGGCCAGTGATCCCCTTCATGCTCAGGTCGTCGGTCATCGCCACACCGCGGAAGCCCAGCCGCCCGCGCAGGAGATCGGTCATAACCTCGGGCGCCAGCGTTGCCGGCGTGTCGTCGCCCGTCAGCGCCGGGACGGCAAGGTGGGCGCTCATGATCACATCGACTCCGGCGACGATGGCGCTGCGGAAAGGCGCCAACTCGACCGCCCACAGGTCTTCGACCGAGGCCTGCAGCACCGGCAGGCCGAGGTGCGAGTCGACCGAGACGCCACCGTGCCCGGGAAAATGCTTGGCAACGGGGATGACCCCGGCCTCCTGAGTGCCCCGAATGAAGGCCACGCCCAACTCCGACACTCGCACCGGCCAGGCCCCGAAGGAGCGCAGCCCGATCACCGGGTTCGTCGGCTCGGTATTCACGTCCAGCACCGGCGCCAGGTTCATGTTGACGCCCATGGCCGCGAGCTCTTCCGCTGAGGCCCGGCCGACCTCATAGGCGAGTTGCCGCGGCAAGGTGCCGGGCTCTCCTGAGGCTGCCGCCGCGCCGAGCGCCATGTTGCTCGGAAAGAAGGTCACGCCCCTGCCGAAGCGCACCACAGCACCACCCTCATGGTTGATGGAGACGAGCAACGGCACGGCTGGCGTGCGGGTCGCAGCGAGGGCCTGCAGGTCTCGCAGCAGCGCAGCGAGCTGCTCGGGGTCCTGTGCGTTGCGGCCGAGGAGCACGACCCCGCCTGCCCGCAGGTCGAGCACCGTGTGGCGCGCGCCATCGTCCAGCGTGGCGCCGGGGATGCCACACATCAGCATCTGCCCGACTTTGTCCTCGAGCGTCATCGCCTCAAGCAGTGCCTCAACCGGGTCCGATGTGGGGCTCGGCGACGGCGAAGGTGTGGGGCTGGGCGCAGCGGTCAGGGTCGGCGGCGCAGTGGGCGTGGCCGATGCCTCGAGGGCGACCGGCATTGGCGGGGTGGGAGTGGACACCGGCCTCCGGGCGCAGGCGGCGCCCGACGTGAGCCATGAGATGGCGAACAGCATGATCAACGCGCTCAAACGGGTCCTTTGCATCAGGGCTCTTCCTCCAGGGGCAGCGTACCACGCGGGCGCTGTTACGTCAAAAACGGCGATAGCCGGGTACTGCAAGCCCATCTCCCTGCGCGAGGAGCTTCAGGAGCGGACAGCCCGCTTCGTTCATAAGGCGAGGGCATTGCCCATCGAGAAACCCCCACCCCTAACCCCGCCCCGCCACGCCGGGGCGGGGTATCCAAGGCAGGAGGGGTGTGCGCGGGCGGCGAAGCCGCCCGCGCACACCCCTCCGTAAGAAAAGAAACACCCCCTTCCCCGCCGCCTCAGCGGCGGGGAAGGGGGCTGGGGGGATGGGGTGCCACGCCCGCAAGGGCCGAGGGACGGCAACCGAAGCAGCCTATCCTCCCCTGAACGCAGGGAGGACGGGGGCAGGAGTTCTCCTCCAGGAGCTTGCGCGCAACGGATGCGCCAGATCCGGGTTTGCATTGAATGTGCACGCTGTGTGCATTGTGGTATAATAGCACGGGTGCATCGCTCGTCCTGCCGGCCCCGCCTCTCTGCCCGGGCCTCGCGAACCGATCTCCCGGACGCGCTCGCAGATGCGTGTCATGGCGGCCCGGGGCGGGCGCGCCCCGTCGTAGCCTGCCGCCCGCGTGGGCGGCTTCGTACGGAAAGGAGTCACGGCATGGGAAAGGTCAGGGTAGCCATCATCGGAGTGGGCAACTGCGCCTCCTCGCTGGTGCAGGGGGTCCATTTCTACAAGGACGCGCCGGACGATGCTTTCATCCCCGGCCTCATGCACGCGCGGCTCGGCGACTATCACGTGGGAGATATCGAGTTCAGCGCGGCCTTTGACGTCGATGCGAACAAGGTCGGCAGGGACCTTTCGGAGGCAATCTGGGTCTCCCCCAACAACACCATCAAGTTCGCCGACGTGCCGCACCTCGGCGTGCCGGTGTCGCGCGGCATGACGCACGACGGCCTCGGCAAATACCTGCAGATGGTCATCCGCAAGGCCCCGGGGCCGACCGCCGACATCGTCCGCATCCTCAAGGACACGGGCACCGACGTGGTCGTCAACTATCTTCCCGTCGGCAGCGAGATGGCGACCAAGTGGTATGTGGAGCAGGTCCTCGATGCCGGCTGCGGCTTTGTCAACTGCATGCCCGTCTTTATCGCCCGCGAGGCGTACTGGCAGGGGCGCTTCAAGGAGCGCGGTCTGCCCATGATCGGGGACGACGTCAAGTCCCAGGTCGGTGCCACGATCACGCACCGTGTGCTGACCCGGCTCTTCCGCGAGCGCGGCGTGCGCCTCGACCGCACCTACCAGCTCAACTTTGGCGGCAACACCGATTTCTACAACATGCTGGAGCGGGAGCGGCTCGAGTCTAAGAAGATCTCCAAGACCAATGCCGTGACGAGCCAGCTCGACTACGAGCTGCCGCCGGACGCCATACACGTCGGCCCAAGCGACTATGTGCCCTGGCTGACCGACCGCAAGTGGTGCTACATCCGCATGGAGGGAACGACCTTTGGCGGGGTGCCCCTGAACCTCGAGTGCAAGCTTGAGGTGTGGGACTCGCCCAACTCGGCCGGGGTGGTGATTGACGCCATCCGCTGCGTCAAGCTCGGCCTCGACCGCAAGCTGAGCGGCACGCTGGAGGGTCCCTCGGCCTATCTCATGAAGTCGCCACCGGTGCAGTACGACGACGATGAGGCCCGGCGGATGACGGAAGAGTTCATCAGGGGCGCGTAGCGGGGCTCTTTCCTCGGGGTGTCGGGCGCTATCGCCCGACACCCCGATTCACAGGTGCTCCGCGGAGCGCAGCCTCCCCGCGAGTGCTCAATCGAGCTCAAACCCCACCCTTTGGTAGTAGGTGAGCAGGTCCTCCGGGAGCAGGCGGCGGACCGCCTCGGCCCGCTCGACGACGCGGCGGGTCCATTGGGTACAGGCGTCGGGCTCCGTCAGCAGAGCCGCCGCCTCCTCGGGCGAGGCCCAGCGGCACTCCGAGTGCTCGTCGGTAAGGCGCACCGCCTGCGGATCGTCCAGCGAGCAGGCATAGATCACGCCGATCAGCTCATTCTCGGGGCTCACCTCGCCCCGGTAAAAGTGCGTGGTGCCTATCACAAAGTCTGTCCGGACCTCGACGCCTAGCTCTTCCCGTACCTCTCGGCGCAGCGCCTCCTCAAAGCCTTCGCCCTGATCAACCCTCCCCGTCACGCACTCCCAGCCGCCCGGGGCAAAGTCTTTCGTGGGGGCCCGTCTGAGGAGCAGATACTTGCCCGTCGCCGGGCACCGCACCAGGGCGGCGACGCCGCCGAGGAAATGCCCTACCGCCATATCCGGCACCTCCGGCGGGCTCTCACCGCGCCTTCACCCGGCGGACGCGTCCGCCGCGCGCTCCACAGCCGGCCGCGCCGCCGCTGCGCGCCTCTTGCGGTCCATGGCCTCCAGCTTGGCGCGGGCGACCTCCTCGAGGTCGAGGCCAAGCAGGTCGAGGGCGATACAGCCCATAAAGATGGCATCGAACACCTCGATGCCGATATCCTGCGGCAACGGCTGTGGCTCGTCGTGGTTGCGCACATAGCCGGGCGAGGTCCTCAGGCGCTTGTCGATGGCCTCGGCGACCTCGGTCGCCATAAAGTCCAGGCAATCGGCCAGGTCCGGCTCCTGCCACTGACCGAGCTCGCGCCAGCTTTGCCGATACTCGCGGATGAGCTGTTGCAGGTTCATCTCTCGCCCTTTCCGCAGCCCGGAGATCAGGCCTCCTGACAGTGAGGGCAGAACTCCAGGCCTTTGGCGTCGGTATCCTCCAGGGTGTTGGAGAAGTACATCACGCAGCGCGGGTCCGGGCAGTGGCCGAGGCCCCAGGTGTGGCCGAGCTCGTGGAGGGTCTCCTTGAGCACCCGCTGGCGGAATAGATCCTCGTTGGCCGGGCGCCCATAATAGGTCTCGCGCAGGCGCGGCAGGGCCACAAAAGCATCGCGCCCGGCGACCCGGGCCTGCCCGAAGACAAAGTTCAGCCCCGGGGCGTAGCAGTCTGCCTCGACCAGGCCGATGACGCGATCGGCGCCCGGAAGGCCAACGGCCTCGAGCGCCGCCAGGATGTCATCGCCCCGGTACTGCTGCCGTCGCCGGTTCAATGCCCTCTCTGGCAGTGGTATCCCCTCGGCGATGACGACCTCTTGCCCGACGATCTCCCGAAGCCTCTCGGCCAGCCACGCGAGCAACTCTGCGGCGACCGGACCGACCGGCACGAGGACGATCGTTGGCATCATGAACTCCGGCTCGCCGTGCTCCTCAGGAGTCAGGGCACCCCGCTCCTCGTCGGGCAAGGCATGGCCGGAGGCAGGCGAGCCCGTCCCATTCGCCGGACAACTCATCTCAGCGTGTGACCTCCTCTGGCCTCGAGTTCCGCCCCTTCAGGTCCTCGTCCCTCATTACCCGCTCTGGCGTTCCCCAAAGGTCTTGCGGCGCGCCGAGCGTCATTGTGCCCCGGCGCCCGCCTGGGTTCAGGGGCGGACAGGTACTTACGCGCGAGGCGGAGTCTCCGGCCACAGTAGCCTGCGAATGAGCAGGTGGGATGCGA
>ENA-ORXB01001862-ORXB01001862.1-sediment-metagenome-genome-assembly--contig:-NODE-1862-length-21506-cov-4.709646_pt1 | contig 21506 bp, 20 predicted proteins | sample MGYA00237863_ERZ511475 | MGnify/ENA primary metagenome ERZ511475 (study PRJEB26305, sample SAMN06343858) | sediment metagenome | isolation source: hot spring sediment | place: Canada: British Columbia... | reverse complement strand
CAGAAGACGGCATACGAGATTGACATGTGACTGGAGTTCAGACGTGTGCTCTTCCGATCTCAGGATGGACACGCCCTGGAAGCTGTAGGTGTGCGCAGTGTCGGGCGGCTTGCCGATCTGCACGACCTCCAAGAGCGCCGGTCCGATCCGCAGCCGGTCGCCGATGCGCAGCGTCAGCAAGTCCAACCCCTGGGTGGTCAGATTCTCCGCAAAGGATCCGGGCCTTGCCGAGATCCCGTGCTCGCGGTTGGCCCGCTCGATGCTCTCAAGAGCCACGAGGCTCACCTGACGCTCGTTCAGGCCGGCGTGCGAGTCGCCAAGGAGGCCGTAGCCGGCGTACAGTGTGCCCTCTCCGATATCCGACTTGGGATCCGTGCGCCTGGCACTCACACAGACTGCGACCAGGCGAGGTTCCTGCACTTTGCCGGCCCGGCCGCTATCCCCCATGGCAACACCCCTCCCCTGCGGAGCACGGCGGTGTGTCGCAGCGCTCCTCCCGCCCGCAGCAGGTGCGTCCTGCCTCGTTGATCGCACGAGACGTCACCCGTGCCGGCACGGAGAGCAGCCTCTCCGTAAGCAGTGCCCCGCAATGCGGGCAGACGACTGCCGCGTTGCCCCGCACCAGCAACTCGACCTCTGCCCCGCATGCGCTGCATCGATACTCGTAGATGGGCATAGGCACCTCTTTTCACACCGAAGGACCACGTCGATAAGAGTCTCCTGCGACGCCTGCCTCAACGCGCTCAGTCGTCCGAAGGCAGCTCCAGCAGTATCTCCCATCCTGCCCCCGCCCCCAGACAGGCTTCACCGAACTCCTCGGCGAACATCCGCTGTGCCAGTTCTCCCGTGCAATGGCTAGGAGCCACCCGCTGCACGCCAAGGGCGCGCAGGCCCTTGACGGTGTCCTCGATCTCGGCCGGCGTGGCATCCTCCAGGTGAAAACCGCCCATCACCAGGGCGATCTCGTCGCCCACAGCCTGCTGCGCGGCACGGACCATCGCCACTACACCGGGATGGGCACACCCCGTGACGACGACAGCACCCTCTGCCGTCACGAGAACCAGCGCCTGCTCAACGATCCCCGAGCCAACTTGGCCGGTGCTGTAGACGCCAGGCGCAAGCTCTAACGGCCCGTTGATCTCCACCAGGTGGCCCTGTTCGGCGATCTGACGTTTGAATGCTTCCGGGAACGACGCGGGGATGCAGACGACGGGCCGCACTCCGCTCGCGAGCAGCTCTGCCAGGCCGCCCGTATGGTCTGCATGGGCATGCGATAGCACCACGACGTCTACCGCCTCGGGCTCTACCCCCAGAGCAGCCATGTTCGCGAAGAGCAAAGCGCCGTCTCCACCGGTATCGAAGAGGATGGACGTTTCCCCAATCCGCACGAGGCAGGCATAGCCCCATGCGGTCTGCATGTCCTCACGCCAGGAGACGTTGTCATAGAGTACGGAGATTGTTGCCCTCGCAGGGGCCATCAGCGTGGCAGTAGGCGACAAGGTCGGGGTTGTTGGGGTGGGGGTGCTCGTAGGCAGCAACTCGCTCGCCGGCGTCGCAGGGGCCGCGGCCGTCGCCGCAGCGGACTGGACCGGCCTGTGAGCGCAGCCTACGCCTACCAGACCCACCAGCACAGATGGGATAAGCCAGCAAGCCACGGCCAGCCCGCGCATGCGTCGCCCCCAGTCCCTCCCGCGCTCTCCGGACGGGCTCTCCCTATCGGCTCGACGAGCCTCATCGGGCCATCGTTCAGCCCCTAACGACGTCCCATGCCGCACGCACACGCTTGGGCAGCTCGCCCAACACGTGCTCGCCCACGGCGAGCAGTATGGCCTCAGATCAGTCGCACACCCGTCGGAACAACCCGCCTGCCCGAGAGGCTGCCGCCTCCCCCGTCTCCATCTGCCGGTTGAGCTCCCCGTCCGGCTCCGAACGCAGTCTCCTTCCAGCCACGACGATCGTGCTTCGGCGCCAACGAACCCGCTACCGCCGCGACGGACCGCGCCTCCTCGTAGCCAGGACCCACGGGTGCTCCAATGCGGGACGGCGGATCACTCTCCTTGCAGCCCGCCGAGGCGGCGCATGACCTCGTCCAGCTGGCGCTGCAGGCTCTCGGCCTCCTCGCGAAGGCGGCCTATCTCGTCCTGTTCGTACCCCCCGTGCGCATCGGCGCCGCCGTGGCCGTGCTCGACGCTCTCGCCGCAGGCCGCCGCCCCCCGCAGCCGACCGGCGAGATAGTCCTCGAGGGCATGACGCACGCTTCCCGTAGCGCCTGTTATCGGCTCGATGCCACACTGCTCAAAGAAGCTCACCGCCCGGGCACCCATCCCTCCGGTGAGCATGACGTCTGCACCCTGGCTCTGGATGAAGGCAGGAACCTGCCCGGGACGGTGTTGCCCGTAGAACGGATTCGCCACGACCCGCGTCGAGCTGATCCGCCCTTCGTCAACGTCGACCAGCACATAGTAGGGGCACCGCCCAAAGTGTGGGCTCACCGCGGCATCGAGGCCACGGGCGTCATCAGCTGAGACTGCTATGCGCATGTTACTACTCCTTCTCCAGACGGTCCAACCGATCGATCACCTCGGCCAACTGGCGGCGCAACTCAGCCGCGGCCCTTTTGAGGTCGGCGATCTCGGCCTCTCGGGAGAAGGCCTGAGCGGGGGCTGCAGCACCTCGCATGCCCCTCCCCGGTCCACCGCCCATGCCAGCGTGGTGCGGCCCTGTCGCGCCGCCGGTCGCCACCAGCCGGCCCTGTCGCAGCGCCTCGATAGCCTGACGGACCGTCCCTTCGGCAAGCGGATAGATGGCAACCCCGGCTGCGGACAGGACGTTGAAGGCGTTGGGTCCCACGCTCCCGGTGATCACCGCCTCAGCGCCCCGCTCCACGACGAACTGGGCGGCCTGAATCCCTGCTCCGCCGGGAGCGTTGATGGCCGGGTTCTCCACTGCCTCGGCGTCCATCGTATCCGCGTCCACAAAGACATAGACCGGCGCCCGCCCAAAGACCGGGCAGGCCCGGGCGTCCAGGTCCTTGCCTTCGGCCGTCACCACAACTCGCATCTTGCTCTCCTCCTTCTGGGCCGTGTTCTCAGCCGCCCCTCCGCCGATGCCGGTGTCGCTGCCCGGCAGTCGGCCCTTGCCCCATCACACCTGCCTTGCCCGAGCCTGCGGCGTCCCCCTTCGCCGGCAGGGAGGCGACATACTCCAACACCCTGGGCAGCACCTCACGTGCTGTAAAGCTGGCCAACATGCCCAGCGCAGGCAGGAGCCTGCGGTGCCAGGGCTGAACCCCACGCTTTGGTGAGGCCTCGATGACCACGTCTGGCCTGACCCTCAAAGGCCGATCGCTGACGGGGGTAACTGGCGCGGCGACCACCGACAGCGCTCCCTCCGGGCAGGCACCCACGCACGCCTCACAGCCCTGGCAGCGCGCGGCATCGACCCTCGCATGGCCGGCCACTACCTGCATCGCGCCCGCCGGGCAGACGTCCACACACCGCCCACAGCCGGTACACTTCAGCAGGTTTACTTCGATCATTGCTCACGACCTTCCAGAAGAGCAGACTCTCATCACTCCAGCCCGGCGCGCAGGCACTCCCACACCGCGCGCAGGGCCTGCGCCACGGGCCCGCGATCGTACTCGGTCACTGCCCGCTGGCATACCATCGCCCTCGTCACCACCGTGTCGTACGGTATCGCACCAAGGAATGGGAGCCGCTCCTCACGGCACAGCGACTCCACCTCCGCCCTCCGGGCAGGGTTGATGTCGGCCTTGTTCACGCAGATGGCTACCGGCACACCAAAATGCCGCGCGACCCCAAGGACTCGCCGCAGGTCATGGACGCCCGACACGGTCGGCTCGGCCACCAGCAGGGCGAGGTCCGCGCCGGTAATGGTGGCGATGGCCGGGCAGCCGGTCCCGGGCGGGCCGTCCACCAGCAACAGGTCCGCCTGCATAGTCCAGGCGAGATGGCGCGCCCTCTGCTTGACCTGTGCCACGAGCTTGCCCGAGTTCTCCTCACCGGGGCAGAGCCTGGCGTGGAAGAGAGGGCCGAACCGCGTCTGCGAGCGGAACCAGCACCCGCTGACCCGGTCCACCATGTCAATAGCTTCGGCCGGGCACTCGTAGCGGCAGGCAGCGCACCCCTCGCAGGCCGTCCCGTCGACCCGGTAGGTGTCGCCCGACACAATGGCGCCAAAACGGCAGACCTCCGCACACCGTCCGCAGGCGGTGCACCGGGCCGCATCGATTGCTGCTACCTTCCCACCCACAAAATCCTGCGCCTCGACCACCTCGGGCGAGAGCAAGAGCTCGAGATTGGCTGCATCCACGTCGGCATCGGCGAGGACGAGCCGCCGCTCCTGTGCCGCCAGATGGGCCAGCGCGGCCGTCACACTCGTCTTGCCTGTGCCTCCCTTGCCACTCAGCACAACCCACTGTTTCATGCGCGGGCCCTCATGCGCTCTCGGATATCAGCATAGAGGCGTAGCAGGGGCTCGCGGTACTCGGGCAGCTCATCAACCCAGAGGCGTCCATCCGAGTACGCCTCAGCGATGCGACGGTCGTGGGGAATCCGCAGGAGAATGGGGACACCGGCGTCAGCGCAGTACGCGTCAACGCTCGCATCTCCGGTCCCGTCGCGGTTGACGACCACCCCGACCGGCAGGCCTAGGCCATCGCGCGCCACCTCCACAGCGATGGCGAGATCGTGCCGTCCGAAAGGCGTTGGCTCGGTCACCAGGAGTGCGAAATCGGCGTGCCGCAGCGTCTCCACCACCGGACAGGCGTTGCCGGGCGGTGCATCGAGGAACACGACGGCAGATGGCTCGGCGGCGGGGATGACGCGCTGCTTCAGAGTGCGGATGATCGGCGTCGCCATGGCTTCGCCCACATCGAGCAGGCCCTGCGCGAAGCGTACCTCCCCCGCGCGCCCCAGAGCGATCCTGCCGAGATGCCTTGCCTCCTCTGAGATCGCCCGCGACGGGCACTGCCGCGCACACGACCCGCATCCATGGCACAGCTCCGGGAAGACAAGCACTTTGTCGCGGACGACGGCCACTGCGTGGAAGGCGCAGACCTCCGCACACCGCCCGCAGAGGCTGCACTGCGCCGGGTCGACGAGCGGCACGGGCAGAGTCACCTCCTCGGACGCTACGAGCTCTGGGTTGAGGAACAGATGCGCATTGGGCTCTTCCACGTCGCAGTCGATCAGGTGCACCACACTGCGCCCATCGGCCGCGACGACACGTGCCAGCCCTGTCGCCATGAGCGTCTTTCCGGTGCCGCCTTTGCCACTGGCGACGGCAATGACCATGGGCATTGTGCTACGCTATTCCCGGATCATCCGTGTGCCACACTTGGGGCAGGTCCGATCGGTGCACGGCTGCCCCGCAACATGGGGCTCCCTATGACCACACCTCGGGCAGACACAGTATCCGCCGGGTCCGGCCGCCTTGGGCCCGCCCATGCGACCTCCGCGGCCTTGGCCGCGTCCACCCTGTCCACGCGCCAGCAGACCAGGCATTGTCTCACCTCCCATACATCGCTTGCTCTGGAACGGGCTTCTATGCGCGTTCCTGTGGCACGTTCTCCCTGCCGCCCTTGCTGCGGCCAAAGAGCGGCTTGACCTTCTCCTTCGGCATCCGCGCAAGGACCTCGTCAACGATCGGTCCCATTACCCCGCCATCATAGCGCTCGATCTGACCCGCATCGCACTGCGTCGCCAGCTCCGGGTCGAGAGGGATCTGACCCAGGAAGGGGATCCCCAACAGCTGAGCGGTGCGCTCGGCGCTGCTCGGGCCGAACACCTGCAGCCTGGCCCCGCAGGTCGGGCAGACAACATGGCTCATGTTCTCGACAAGGCCGATGATCGGCACATGCAACGCGCTGGCCATCTTGGCCGCCTTGCGGACCACCATGCCGGCCAGGTCCTGAGGAGAGGTCACCATCAGTACCGCGCTCAGAGGGATGGACTGCATCACGGTGAGGGGCGCATCCGCGGTGCCCGGCGGGAGATCGATCACGAGAACGTCGAGGTCTCCCCAGTAGACGTCGCCCCAGAACTGCCTGATGGCGCCGGCAATGAGCGGGCCGCGCCAGATCACTGCCTCGTCTTCATTCTGCAGCAGAAGGTTGATGGAGATGACTTTGATGCCCGTTGCACTCTGCACGGGCACGATGCCCAGCGGGCTCATCCGCGGATGCCCGGAGAGGCCGAACATGCGTGGAATGCTCGGCCCGGTGATATCCGCATCCAGCAGCCCCACCCTCTTGCCGGCACGACGCAGTGCCACGGCCAGCATCGCGGCGACCGAGGACTTGCCGACACCCCCCTTGCCACTCATCACCGCCAGGACATGGTCCACCCGATTGAGGATCTCCGCCTGGCCCTCCGGCACCTCCAGCTCGTCTCCCTGCACCTCGGGCTCTTCGGAGGCGCCCTCAACCTTCTCCATCTCTACTTCAGGCTCGGTGACCACCGATCTCCTCCCCCACTCCGGACCTGGGCACGAACCGCATCCTAGGGTCCCCCCGTGAGAACGACTGTTGGACGATTTGCCAGACCAGTCCAGATGATACTACAATACTGTGTGACCGTCAAGTATTGTGTGACAGCGGGGGCGCATCCCCCAAGTGACGCATCTTGGATGCAGCCTGACGGCGGGTGTGGCTCCGGGAGCGCGAGGCGAGCGCCAGGGCTGGCGGGGTCACAGGGCAGATGGTATAATGCGGCCAACAAGGGAAGGAGGCGGCCCATGGCAGATGAGGCACCGCCCGAAGTCGGGCGGCGCATTCGCGAGCTACGTCAGCAACAGGGTCTATCCCTGCGCGCCCTTGCCGAGCGCAGCTCGGTGTCGATCAACACCATCAGCCTCATCGAGCGGGGGCAGTCCTCGCCGACTGTGGCGACGCTCCACCAGCTCGCCGCGGCGCTCGGCATACGGATCGTGGACTTTTTCGGGCCCGAGGAGGAGATAGCCAGGGTGGTGTTCGTGCCTGCCGGGCGGCGCAAGAGGACCCACACTCCCGGCGCACTGATCGAGAGCCTCGGGACGGGCCTGGCAGGCCAGCGGATCCAGCCCTTCCTGGTGACCCTGCAGGCCGGCGCGGGCTCCTCCGGCGAGCCCATCAGTCACTGCGGGCAGGAGTTTGTCATGGGCCTCGAGGGCCGCATCGAGTACATCGTGAACGGACAGACCTACCATCTCGGCGAGGGCGACGCGCTGCTCTTCGAGGCATCCCTCCCTCACTACTGGCGAAACCCCACTTCAGCTACGGCCAGGCTGCTGCTCATCTTGGAAGCGCGTGAGGGACGGGGCACGCCCCTTCTGCAGCATCTGGAGCGCTGAGCGCGCCCCGCGTTTTGCCTTTGTCTGGGGAATGCCCCAGGGGTGAAGGCGCTGCAATGCGCGATGCCCCCGATCCTCTCAGGCAGGACCTTCCCGCGCCCTCTGCGCGGCTTGCGTCGCATGACCGGAGCGACTATCATGAGAGCCATCGCCAGAGCAGATAGGGAGGCCCCATGAGCAGAAAACCGGCCCGAAAGAAGGAGGCGCCGCAGCCGGCGGCGGTCGCCGGGCCGGCGTTCGACCGCCGGCTGCTGGAGAAGGTGATAGCGCACGCCACGCGCCTCTTGCAGGAACAGGACTTTTCCTCCCCGGAGGAGGCCAACGCCTATCTCCGCGAGATGTTGGCCGCCGGTGGGCCTCCTCCCGCTCCTCCACGCACACCCCTTGAGGAAGCGCAGGACCTGATGTACGAGGCCTGGGAGGCGGAGGACGAGCGCCGCGTCGAGCTGGCCCGCAAGGCCCTGCAGATCTCCCCCGACTGCGCCGACGCCTACGTCTTGCTTGCGGACGAGACGGCCGAGACGATTGAGGAGGCCATCGAACTCTACGAGCAGGGCGTCAAGGCCGGGGAGCGTGCCCTTGGACCCGAGATGTTCGAGGAAGCCGTGGGCGAGTTCTGGGGCATCCTCCAGACCCGCCCTTACATGCGCGCCCGCGCCGGACTCGCCGAGCTCCTGTGGCTCTTCGGGGAGCGACGCAAGGCGATCGCCCATTTGCAGGACATGCTTCGCCTCAACCCCAACGACAACCAGGGCCTGCGCCATCTCCTCATGGTGTGGCTTCCGCTCGTCGGGGATGACCAGGCCCTCGGCGAGCTCCTGCACCGCTACGAGGACGAGCCCTCGGCTGAGTGGTTGTACACCAACGCCCTCTGGCACTTCCGGCAGGAGGAAGACTCGACCAAGAGCCGGCGGGCGCTGAAGAAAGCCCTCGATAGGAGGCCCCTGGTTCCCCCTTACCTGCTTGGTCGTAAGCCGATGCCGGAGGAACTGCCGCCCTACATCGAGATGGGCGGAGAGAGCGAGGCAGTGTCGTACGCGCTCACTGGCGGCGCAGCGTGGCGTGCGACGGATGGGGCTCTGACGTGGCTCGCGCGTCAGGTCGGCCCGGCGAAAAAGCGCGGGCGGCGATAGGCCGGACGCGAGACTGCGGGCTGGTCGAGCGCCGCCGGCCGCTCGGGGACGCGCGCGCCTGCTCTGCGACCGATGGGCTGCAGCCTCTTCTGGGCGTCCAGTCCGCCCTGGGTTCGGCTGCGAGCGCAGGTCTGAGAACACGTTTGAGGAGCAGCGATGGCGAAGCAGGTTGTAGTCTACACCCAGACCTCTGGCTGAATGTTCTGCGACAAGGTGAAAGAGTTTCTTTCACAGAAGAGCATTCCGTTTGTGGAGCGAGACGTTGTGCGCGACCCCGAGGCGCTGGAGGAGCTCTCCCGGCTAGGGTACATGACAACGCCGGTGACCGTCATCGATGGCGAGGTTGTTGTCGGCTTTGACCGCAAGCGACTCGAGGCGTTGCTGGGGCTGTAGGTGGCCTCGTGGCGCGGGAGGCCTCTCGCAAGGGCCACTCGCTGGCAAAAGCCCGCAACGGTTCCCTCCACGGCGTGCAGCGCCGCGGCCACCAATCCCGTCCCCTGAGCAGGCTTCGGAGGCGGGTCAGGCGTCGTTCTAGCACACCTGGCCCGCCCCTATGCGCCCTGCAACACCAGGCACCCGGCGCGCTGCCTGCGTTGCCGGCAGCTCAGCCTGCCCTGACCTTGATCTCCTTCGGCTTTGCCTCCTCGGCCGGCGGAAGCATCAGGGTCAGCACGCCGTTCTCAAAGGTCGCCTGGGCCTTGCTGGTGTCGACCGGGTTCGGGAGCGTCATCGAGCGGCTGAAGGTGCCGACGCACCTCTCGCGGCGGATTACGTTCTCCTCTCTGACCTCCCGGTCCTCTTTGATCTCGCCTTTGATGGTCAGCGTGTTGCCAACGACCGAGACGTCAATGTCCTCGGGCTTGACGCCGGGCACCGACGCCTTGACGACGAGAGTGCCATCCTGCTGGTACATGTCGACTGGCACGGTCGTCGGCCCATAGCAGAGAGTCCGGCTCGGCCGGACAAAGCTCTCCTCGAACAGCCGGTTCACGGCCTCCCGCAGGCTCATCAGCTCGCTAAACGGGTCCCAACGTGCGATGCTCACGGTCGCTGCTCCTTTCCTTGATGGTGTAACTGTTCAGACTCACATCCTGGCACCGCCGGCTGTCACGAGTTGCCCCCACCCCGCGCCCCCATAGGCGCTAACTTTGGGGGCTGCCGCTGCCGTGGATTCGGCGCGATGAACTCCAGTGCCGGGCCCTGTGCACGCCTCACTCTCTTGAGCCGTCGCCCCATCCCCCTGGGGCATTCCCCGCTTTGCCCGCAGGGCAAAGCGGGGTTAAGCCCCCTACCCCCTTCCCCGCAGCCGCGGGGAAGGGGGAGACTTACTGACACCGCCGCGGCGGGGGCGGGGCGAGGGGTGGGGGCACTTTTGGAGGAGAGCACGCTGGCGTCCCTTAAGTTAGCGCCGATGGGGCGCGGGGGTAGCCCCGAGGTGGGGGCAGCAACCGCACGAGCGGCGCCATACCACGCTCCTGCCAATCAGAGCTGCGCCCATGGGCAAACCCTTGCCCACGCCAAGTTGACTAACCCCACCTCCAAACCTACAATGCACCCTGATGCTGAGAAACAACCGCACACAGGCCCTGGGCGTGCCCGCTATCCCCTGAACGAGACGCAAGGAGAACCCATGCCCCAGTGCGACCAGCCCCCGCCCCGGCAGGTGCCTCCAGATGACAGCGGCTACCTTGAGGCCCTTGCCCGTGCCATCTTTCAGGCCGGATTCAGCTGGCAGGTCGTCCGCGAAAAGTGGCCGGCCATTCGTCGCGCCTTTGACGGGTTCGACATTGACACCGTAGCCTCCTATGGCGGTGCCGACGTCGACCGCCTGCTCGCGGACCGCGCCATCATCCGCAACGGCCGCAAGATCGAAGCCATCATCCAGAACGCCCGCATCATGCAGCAGCTCATCGCCGAGCACGGGTCCATACACGCCTACCTCCGATCCCTCGACGGCCTCAGCTATCCCCAGAAGCGCCGGGAGCTGACCCGCCGCTTCCATCATCTCGGGCCGACCGGTGCCTTCGTCTTCCTCTACTGCGTCGGCGAGGACGTGCCGGATTGGGACGAGCGCCACGCGGAGGATGCGTAGCGGCAAGTGCACCTCTGTGGGCGAAAGTGCTCCATGGTGCTGCGCTCTGCCGTCAAAGGCGGCACCTTGCGCGGCAGCGGCCGTTCTATTGACAAAGGAGGACTCCTTTGACCACAGTCCCAACCCAGCCATCGCTTGACCCGGATCAGCCCTTCCCCGCCATCCTGCCGCTGCGGCGGCGCAGCGAGGTGATCCATCGGATCCTCAAGCAGCGCCTTGACACAGTCCTGCCCGTAGCCATGCGCGAAGCGGGGCTCGATATGTGGCTCGTCCTCTGTCAGGAGGATGACCTCGACCCGGTCTTTACCACGCTCATCTCCATGGATACGTGGTGCCCCATCCTCCAGATTCTCGTCTTCTACGACCGAGGTCCGGAACAGGGGGTCGAGCGCATCAACATCTCCGGCACCGACGCGCGCGGCCTCTACGACTGGCCCTACCGCGGGCAGGTCGAATCGGAGCAGTGGTCGCTCCTGCGTCAGATCGTCGAGGCTCGGGACCCAAAGCGCATTGGCATCAACATCGGCTCGACCCAGTGGGCGGCCGGCGGCCTCACGCACAACCTCTATACCCAACTCACGCGCCAGCTGCCTCCGCAGTACGTCGCGCGCCTCACCTCCGCCGAGCCGTTGGTCACCCGCTGGCTCGCCACGCTTACCGAGGAAGAGATCGTGCTCTACGACCATGTCGTCGACGTGGCCAAAGCCCTCATCGCCGAGTGCTACAGCCGAAAGGTGATCGTCCCGGGGGTGACCACGACCGACGACCTGGTCTGGCACTACTGGCAGCGCTGCGCGGACCTGGGGCTGGAGGTCTCGTTCAAGCCACACTTTGGAATCACCCGCAGCAACGAGATGAGGGCCATGTATGGGGATGACCCGGTCATCCGCCCGGGCGACCTCCTGCGGTGCGACGTTGGCCTGCGCTACCTGCGCCTGAACACCGACCATCAGCAGGCGGCCTATGTGCTGCGGCAGGGCGAGACGGACGCTCCCGAAGGCCTGAAGGCGCTGATGGCGGCCTGCACGAGGCTCCAGGACGTGTTCATGGCCGAGTTCCGGCGCGGCCTGACCGGGAACGAGCTGCTCGCCAACATCCTCACCCACGCCCGCAACGAGGGCATCCCCGGCCCCAAGGTGTACTCGCACTCGCTGGGGCACTTTCTGCACGAGCCGGGCCCTCTCATCGGGCTGCCCTGGGAGCAGAAGCGCTGCGTCGGGCGCGGGGACGTGCCGCTCGAGTACAACTATGCCTTCACCATGGAGCTATCCGTCGCGGGGCCGGTCCCTGAGTGGGGCGGGCAGGAGGTCCGGCTGGGGCAGGAGGAGGACGTCGTCTTCACCCGCGAGGGGTGCCGGCCGATCCGGGGCCGGCAGATGGAGCTGCGGGTGATCTAGGAGGAAGACATCGCCGCGGCACAAGTGTGTCCTGCGCGGCGTTGGCCTTTCCGACGGGCACAGGCATTTGGAGTATACTTTGTAGGGTCGCGGCCCGCGCCGACGTATTGTTACCGGATGGCCGCAGTTCCGGACGCAGATGCTTCCCCGCAGGTCCGCCTGGTCTCGCGGGCGGGCACCGACCTCACCGTCCGCAAGGACGGCCGCAAGGGCTCCTATCAGTGCGGCGTCGCGGATGTGCCCGGGCGCTGGGACCACTGGCCCTCGGGGATGGTCTACTGCGCCCCGCTGGAGGAGAGCGCCCGGGGCGTGCTCGTGATCCGGCCGGGTGATGTGCTCCTCGGCTCGAGCCGTCACGCCTCGTCAGAGGTGCGGCTGACCTTCAGGGACGGCCTGATCATCGACATCTCCGGCGGGCCGGATGCCCTGCAGACCGAGACCTACTTGCGGACGGTCGGCGACGAGGGCTCGCGGCGGATCGCCCACGTCGGCTGGGGCACTGATCACCGGGCCGACTGGCGCCACGTCGGGATGGACTCCGAGTCGCTCTATGGAAGCGTCACCGTCGGGCTCGGGCGCAACACCTTTGACTCCCCCGCGCCGCACTGCGGGCTCGGCGGGAGGAACCGCTCCAAGACGCACTTTGACATCTGCCTGCGCGGGGTAAGCGTCTATCTGGATGGGGCGCTCGTTGTCGACGCAGGCCGCTTCGTCCCCGAAGAGCTGGCATAACGAAGGTGAACCGGCACCCCGGATGCAAGCGAGCTGTTATCCGTCAAGACTCGTCGCGTGCGGGGTACTACTGACGAGTGGGGGTTCGGTCTGGACGTGATAAGCTACGCAGCGGAATAGGCGCCACGACCATCCCCGCGCGCGCCGTATCCGATCTTATTACAGGAGGCAACCATGTTCAGAGGCGTGAGTCCCCTATCAGGCCTGGCAACCCTGCGCGACGCCCGCTCGCACCGGGCTTCGAGCTGGGACCGCACGGGTGGCAACTATGATGCCATCGTCATCCAGCCAGGAGAAACGGCCACCCTGGCCGAGATCGGGGGCGCCGGCTGCATCCGGCACATCTGGTTCACCATCGCCTGCGAGGACCGGCTCTACCTGCGCAAGCTCGTCCTCCGGATGTACTGGGATGGCGAGGAGTCCCCCAGCGTCGAGACGCCGGTCGGCGACTTTTTCGGCGTAGGGCACGGGGTCGCCGCCCACTTTGTCTCCCTGCCGCTGAACATGACCTGCGGTCCCGGCCGGCGGCGGAACGCAGGCATGAACTGCTTTTTCCCCATGCCCTTCGCCAGGCATGCGCGGATCACCATCGAGAACCCCTGCCAGGTGCCGGTCGGTGCGTTCTACTACTATATCGACTATGAGAGCTATGCCGCGCTGCCAGAGGACCAGGGCCGCTTCCATGCCCAGTGGCGCTGCGAGCATCCCTGCCAGGCGGTCGTCCACCCCGATCCCGAGAAGGAGGTCAACCTGACAGGGCGGGACAACTATGTCCTGCTCGAGGCCGAGGGCCGCGGCCACTATGTGGGCTGCGTCCTCAACGTCGACAACTGGAACGCCTTCCACCAGCGGTACACCTGGTTTGGCGAGGGCGACGACATGATCTTTATAGACGCCGACACCTGGCCGCCCTCCCTCCACGGCACCGGCACCGAGGACTATTTCTGCGAGGCCTGGGGCTTCCCCTCTGGGGCCTATGCGGGGCCGTACCATGGCGTGTCGCTGGCAGGTGACGCGCAGGAGTGGTCCGGTCAGTGGAGCCTGTATCGCTTCCATATCGAGGACCCGGTGCACTTTCGGGAGCGCATCCGCGTCACCATCGAGCACGGCCACGCCAATGATCAGGGGAACGACTATTCCTCGGTGGCCTACTGGTACCAGACCGAGCCGCACGCCCCCTTCCCACCGCTGCCGGAGGTCGAGAAGCGGCTGCCGAGGAGGCATGTGGTGTAACGGCTCGGCTGCACCGAGCGGGATCGGAGCCATCCGGCCGGACCGTATGCGAGGAGACGGACACTTCCATGCAGACCAATCACATCCCCTACACCCACGACGAGCTCTACGCCCTCGGCCCGCAGCGGGTCTATGAGGGCGAGGCGTTGCGGCAGGTCGCTTTCCCCATCGGCGGCATCGGCACGGGGTCGATCTCCCTCTCGGGCCGCGGGGCGCTGATCGATTGGGAGATCTTTAACCGGCCCAACAAGGGCTCCTTCATCCCCTTCACCTTCTTTGCCCTCTGGGCGCAGCAGGAGGGGGAGCCGCCGGTCACGAGGGTGCTCGAGGGTCCGCCCATGCCGCCTTTCGATGGCTCGGGCCATGGCAATCAGCCCGGCCTCGGCCATGGGGTGCCCCGCGATACGGCGGCCGGCTTGCCGCATATGCGCCAAGTGCGCTTCCGTGGAGAGTATCCCTTCGCCTGGCTGGAGCTGGCCGATCCCGCCATGCCCCTTGCGGTTGCCCTAGAGGCCTATAACCCGTTCATCCCCCTGAACGCCGATGACTCGAGCCTCCCGGTAGCCATCTTTCGCTTTGCCTTCCACAACCGCGCAGACCGGCCGGTCACGGCCACGCTGGCCGCCTCCCTGTGCAACCCCATCGGCTACACCCATGGCCGTTTCGATGGCAGAGGCCTCGGAGGGAATGTGAACCGCTACGTTCGCGAAGGGGCGCTGCAGGGCCTGGTCATGACGTCTACCCGGTACGGCCCCGAGGACCCTCGCTTCGGCTCCCTGGCCCTCACGACTCCCTGGCCGGAACTGACCTGGCAGAGCGCCTGGCTGCGCGCCGGCTGGTTCGACTCTCTGCAGCGGTTCTGGGACGAGTTCACGGCCCAAGGCCTGCTCTCAGAGCGCACCTACGGGCCCTCCGAGGAAGGCAAGAGCGACGTCGGCACCATCGGCCTGCGGGTGCGTCTCGCCCCCAAGGAGAGCGTCACCCTGCCGGTGTATCTGACCTGGTATTCTCCCAGCTTTGAGAAGTACTGGCACCGGGAAGGCGGCCCGGGGAGCGAGGGCACCTGCTGCCAGAAGGCGGCCCTGCCGACCTGGAAGAACTATTACGCGACCCGCTTCCGCGATGCGCTCGACGTAGCGCGCTACGTGGCGCGGGAGGAGGAGAGACTGCGGGAGGAGTCCCTGCGCTTCCACGATGCGTTGCATCGGTCGACCCTGCCGCCCTATGTGATCGACGCCCTGTCGAGCCAGGCCTCGATCCTCAAGACCACGACCTGCCTGCGTCTGACCGACGGCACCTTCTACGCCTTTGAGGGCTGCCACGCCGACGCCGGCTGCTGCGAGGGCACCTGCACCCACGTCTGGAACTATGCGCAGACGCTCGCTTTCCTCTTCCCCGACCTCGAGCGGTCCATGCGCGAGGCGGACTATCGCTACAATCAGCACGAGGATGGCCATATGGGCTTCCGCCTGCAGCTCCCGCTGGGCAGCCCACCCTCGACGTTCCACGCGGCGGCCGACGGGCAGATGGGCGGCATCCTCAAGGTGTACCGGGACTGGAAGCTGTGCGGCAACACCGAGTGGCTGCGCGGGTTGTGGCCGCAGGTGCGCAAGGCCCTCGCCTACGCCTGGAAGGTCTGGGATGTGGATCGGGACGGCGTGATGGAGGGCATCCAGCACAACACCTACGACATCGAGTTCTGGGGCCCCAACACCATGATGGGGAGCTTTTACCTGGGCGCGCTGCGTGCCGCCGAGGAGATGGCGAGGGCGCTGGGCGAGGAGGAAGAAGCCCGGGAGTACCACAGGCTCTTCGAGAGCGGGCGGGAGAAGATGGAGGCTGAGCTCTACAACGGCGAGTACTATGAGCAGCGCATCAACCCCCAGGCGCACCTTGTGGCTCCGGTGGACCTCGCGATGAGCTATGGTGGGCAGACGCCCGGCGACCCCAAGTACCAGTACGGCAAGGGGTGCCTGTCGGACCAGCTGATCGGCCAGTGGTTCGCGCACCTCGTGGGGCTGGGCTACCTCTTTGATCCGGAGCACGTGCGCCGCACTATGCAGTCGATATTCCGCTACAACTGGCGCTCGGAGCTGTGGGAGCATGCCAACTGCCAGCGAGTCTATGCACTCAACGATGAGGCCGGGCTCCTCCTGTGCACGTGGCCGCGGGGCGGGCGCCCGACCTTCCCCTTCCCCTACTCCGACGAGGTATGGTGCGGGATCGAGTATCAGGTGGCAAGCCACCTGATCTATGAGGGGCTGGTGGACGAAGGCCTGGCCATCGTCCGGGGCTTGCGGGCCCGCCACGATGGCATCCGGCGTAATCCCTGGAACGAGATGGAGTGCGGCAGCCACTATGCCCGGTCGCTGGCCTCCTGGGGCCTGCTGACCGCGCTCTCGGGCTTTAGCTTTGACCTCACGCGAGGCAGGATCGGGTTTGCACCCCGGCTGGAGATGGACGAGTTCCGCACCTTCTGGTCGACCGGGACGGGCTGGGGGACCTTCTCCCAGCGCCGCAGCGGCGCCGCGTTGGAGGCTGTGCTCCGCCTGGAGTACGGGTCGCTGGCGCTGAGGGAGCTGGCGCTCGGCTGGGCGAACGGCTCCGGCTATCGGCAGGTCGAGGCCGGCCTGAACGGAGCGCCCCTCTCCGCCGGGCTCGCGGGAAGCGGCGCGGACGTCGTCACCTTCGGCGAGGGCGTAGCCCTGCGTGTGGGAGATGAATTGAGGATCACCCTGCGCCCATAGGTGCAGGGCGGGCCTGACAGCCTCGAAACCCCTTGTTGGCCGCGGAGGGGTCTACTCCGTCTATCGACGGGGGCCTGGTTGTGAAACCCGGCCCCCGTCCGCTTTCCTTGTCGGCAGCGGCCGTCTGTGCTATGCTATCTCCATGAAGTTGGCTGCAGTCTGCTTGTCCATCGGGAGAGGCTGAGCATGCGGGACCTGAGCGATACCTTCCAGCAGTCGGTCATGACCTCGTTTCTGGACCCCAAGGTCAGCGCAGACCCGGGGAGGGTCGTCAACGTCTCCACAGTACCACAGCGCAGCCCCTTCAGATACCCGGGGGGCAAGACCTGGCTGGTTCCGCGCGTCCGGCTATGGCTGCGTAGCCTCCCGCAGCGCCCGGAGGAGCTGATCGAGCCCTTCGCAGGCGGCGCTATCGTGAGCCTGACTGCTGTCTTTGAGAACCTGGTGGACCGGGCGACCCTCGTGGAGCTAGATGAGCAGGTCGCGGCCGTCTGGCAGACCATCTTGAGCGAGGATGGCGTAAGATTGGCCGAGGACGTGGCGCGCTTCTCCGTGTCGGCAGAGGCCATACGTGAGTTGCTTACCCGGTCACACGCCTCAGTGTACGACCTGGCGTTCGCCACGCTGGTCAAGAACAGGGTGCAACGGGGCGGGATACTTGCACCGGGTGCGAGTCTGATGAAGGCCGGGGAGAACGGGCGAGGTCTGGCTTCGCGATGGTATCCTCAGACGCTGCGAAAGCGTATCCTGGCCATCGCCGGCATGCGCCATAGAATCCGCTTCGTCCACGCCGACGGGGTGGCCTACCTGGAGAGCCAGGCCAGCCGTCCCGATGTCGTGTACTTTATCGACCCGCCGTACACCGTCGCCGGAAGGCGTCTCTACACGCACTTTGAGATCGACCACGACCGACTCTTCGCCGTGGCCGCGACCCTCGCCGGCGACTTCTTGATGACCTACGACAACACCTCAGAGGTGCGATGGCTGGCCGAGAAGCACGGCTTCCAGACCGCCGAGATCGCCATGATGAACACCCATAACGCCACCAAGACAGAGTTGCTCATCGGCAAGGACCTGCGCTGGCTGGCCTAGTGCTGCTCATAGTCGTGCGAGCTTCGCGCGGATGCGCTCCTCGAAAGCCTCAAGGGACAGGGGAACACCCGCTGTCAGTCCTTCGACGGCCTGCTCGAGGGTCGTCAGATGCACTCTGTCGGGCACGAGGCGTGGCGAGTCGCCGCTTTCGTCATAGGCGAGGACGAACCAGGCGATGTCGCAGTTCGACACATCCTCCACACCCCTCATGGGCGCCAAAGCAGCGATAAAGTCCACGTCCACAGCGACGGCCATCTTCTTGCCCCACCGTCGCAGTGAGGGCACCTTGATCTGCAGTTGGGGCATAAGCCTCTTGGGGCCGCTGCTTCGGTAGTCGGGCCGACGAATGCCCACCGGGAATGGCAGTCCCTCGCGCGACCGCTGGGCCAGGGCGCGGAAATCGGGCGCCATGGCGCTTCCCTGGAAGTATACTGCCTGCACCTCAAGAGCACACCACTTGAGCGGCTCCTCGCCGGGTACGACGAGGACCTCGTCGATCCTGCTCACCTCGTCGGCCCGCTCTCCTGCCGCCGCGTCATCATCGGAAGCAACACCCGTGAGGAAACCAACCTCCCGCACCACGACAGGGCTGTCACACCCCAGCAACGTCTGGCCGACCCAGCGATGCAGCAGTCCGTCTTCGTCAAACCGCTTTGGGCACACGGTGCGCAACCGTCCTTCGCTGCCAGCCGCCCGCGACACCTCTCCCGTGATGCCTGACTTGACGTACAAACGCAGCGTGCATACACCGCCCGGTTTCCCGCAGACCACCGGCCTTTCCCCAGAGCTTTGGAACGGGCATGGCAGCCCAGCTCGATTCTCACGCAACGCGTATGCCGCCAGCCGCCGACACTCCGAGGCCGAGAGGCGCTCGAGAGGAAAGCCATACCACTCACCGATGCCAAAGCGTCTCTGGTCCTTGCTAGATTCCTTCCGCACTGCACCCTACACCTTTCTGTACGGGCACCTCTATGGCGCGCACCACGACGCAGAGAGCGGGTTGGCCGCCACCTTGCGCGTGTGCTCCTTCCGACGGAGCCGAAGGGCCCCGTTGCAGCGGTGCCGTCACACCGGTCCGCCGGCGAGCGCCGCCTCGACGAGCTGACGTACCTGCGAGGCGATCAAGGGAACGGGGATCGTGGGGAGGTCGGCGATGGCCGTGCTTGCCTGCCTGACCGCCAGGAAACGGGTAGCGAGGGCGGGATCGTTGGCGACGACGCTGCTCCGCAGGCGCCGGATGCCCATCCCGGGCAGGATGGTGTCGCAGATGATCAGGTCGTAGTGTCGCGCGACGACCTCGGCCAGCGCGGCCTCGGCACTCTCCACCAGGCTGACGCGGTGCCCCATCTCCTCGACGAGGGAGAGGAGCGCCTGCCCCAGCTCCTCGTCGGCGGTGACCATAAGGACGGCACGGTCCAGGGGTGGCTCGGGCGCAGGAGCGGCCTCCGCCTCCAGCGGGAGCTCGACGATCATGCGGGTGCCGCGGGGCACGCCATGCTCTGCCCAGATGCGCCCCCGGTGGGCGCGCACAATGCCAAAACAGATGGCGAGGCCGAGCCCCTGCCCCTGGCCAACATCGCGCGTGCTGAAAAAGGGGTCAAAGACGTGCGGCAGGGCGTCGGGAGGGATGCCGGGCCCGTCGTCGCTCACCTCCAGGCGGACGGTGCCGCTCTGAGGCTGGCTCAGCCGAACCGTCACGACTCCTCCCTCGCCGACGGCTCGATAGGCATTGCGGAGGAGGTGCAACACGAGCTGCTCGATCTGGAAGGGGTCGGCGTTGACGGGCGGAAGGCTCTCCAACTCCTGGCGCACCGTCACGCCGGCCGAGGGCAACTCGTGGCTGTGCATGCGGATGATGCGCTCGACCAGGGCGTCCAGTTGCAGAGGCTGCGGGGACAGGCGCTGTTGCCGCGCAAAGGTGAGCAGGTTCGCCACGATCGCCTGCGCACGCTGCACGGAGGCGAGGATGCGCTGGAGATCGGAACGGCCTGTGGGACTCAGGTTCTCGCTCTCCAGAAGCTGGGCAAAGCCCATGATGGCGGTGAGAGGGTTGTTCAGCTCGTGTGCCATGCCGGCGGCCAGGTCGCCGATGGCCGAGAGCTTTTCGGCCTGGAGGAGCTGATTCTGCGTCCTCTCCAGGCGGCTGTGGGCCCGCTCCAGCTCGCGCGCCCGCTGACAGCTCTCCGCATAGAGGCGGGCGTTCTCTACCGCGACTGCTGCCTGGCTGGCAAAGCTGTTCAAAAGCTCGAGGTCGGTAGGCGTAAAGCCCCGGTCTCCCATGCGGCTGAGCGTCATCACCCCGATCACCTTGCCCTCGAAGAGGAGGGGAGCGACGAGGAGGGATTCGGGGTCGCGCGCCGTCCCGGGCACGGTGATGGCGCGGGGGTCGCGCTCCGCATGGTTCACTACCTCACCCACGCCCGTCTGGGCGACATAGCCCGTGATCCCCTCGCCCAGCCGGACCGTCATGCCCAGCACATGATCGGCATACGGGTCGAGGGCCACCACCGGGGTGAGGATTCCGGTTGCCCGGTTCAGCAGGAAGATGATGCAGCTATCGACCTCGATCAGGCTGCAGGCCTGTTCTGCAATCAGCTGCAGCAGCCGGCGCAGGTCTAGGGTAGAGTTGAGTTGCTGGGTTGTGCGCAGGAGCGCCCGCAGCATGGCCGCCCGTTGCTCGGACTGGGCGTAGGTGCGGGCGTTGCTGATGGCCACAGCGGCCTGGTCGGCGATATTCTGGAGAAACTCCACGTCCTGGGTTTCGAAGGCGGACGGCCGGTCACTCTCGGCATCGAGGACGCCGACGACCTGTCCGTCGAGGCGTATGGGTACCACGGCGGCCGAGCGGAGGCTCAGGCTCTGCCAGGAGGGCGGGCAGAAGTAGTCGGGATCCGCGGCCGTATCCGGCACGCAGCGCGGTGCTCCATGCCGGCTCACCCAGCCGGCAAGGCCCTGGCTGGTGGCAATGGTCGCGTCCTCTGGAAGGGGCAGCAGTCCCTCGGGGCCCGCTACGGCGACCGGCCGAAGCTGCTCGCCCTCGACAAGCCCGAGCACGGCCAGGCGGCAACCCAGAGCGCTCTGCACCTCGATCACGATGGTCTGGACCAGGGTCTCCAGCTCAAGAGTGGAGGCCAGGCGCCGGCCGAGTGCGACAAGCCGGCACATCTGCTTCGCACAGCGCGTAGCCTCCCTGCACGGTTCCGGACCGCGAACACTCTGCGAGCCAGCCCGAGGCGACTCTGAGCCGGCTTCTCCGCCCGGATCAAACCCTGCGACTGATTCTGGATTGGCCATCCGTTAGTACCCCTCTGAGGCCTGCCTCTACGTTACCTTCACCCTGCTCTGTATTATACATGGACGTGCAAAACGCTCCGGCGTTACTGTCCAAGGGGGGTCCAGTTTGTCTGTTGCCTCAGAGTCTGTCCGCCCTTCGGAGCCAGGCGCCACGGGTTGCAGGCCCTGCGCGCCAAGTCGCCACCCCCGTGGCCTCCAAGTCGGTCCGCGGACCGACTTCGGCTCTCATTCTACGGGTGCGCAAACTGCTCCGAACTTGGACCACACCCGGCATCAGCGGGTGTAGTTCGGTTTCGGGGCAAGCTTGTGCTACCTGCGACACAGCCGAATGCCCCCTGTCCTGGGTTTCGGGCCACTGCCCTCCCTCCATGCCGGACAAGTACGGGCGAGGCGTCGCCTCGCCCGTACTTTCGGCCCAGCCCCCGAAGGGGGCTTT
>ENA-ORXB01001859-ORXB01001859.1-sediment-metagenome-genome-assembly--contig:-NODE-1859-length-21526-cov-3.290736_pt1 | contig 21526 bp, 19 predicted proteins | sample MGYA00237863_ERZ511475 | MGnify/ENA primary metagenome ERZ511475 (study PRJEB26305, sample SAMN06343858) | sediment metagenome | isolation source: hot spring sediment | place: Canada: British Columbia... | reverse complement strand
TGCTGTCCACCGTGCCCACCGTACGGATGCGGCAAGGCGACTTCGGCGAAGTCTCCCAACTGATCTACGATCCGGCCACGACCTCGGGCAGCGTCCGCCAGCCGTTTCCGAACAAGGTCATCCCCCGCAGCCGCTTCAGCCCCATCTCGGCCAAGCTGGCGGAAATCATTCCTGACCCGACGCGCCCGACGCTGGTGGGCAACTACGATCACAACAACCAGACCATCTACGACCGCTACATCTGGAACCTGAAGTTCGACCACGCCATTACGCCGAACAACCGGATCGCCTTCACCATGACGAAAGAGGAGGAGTCCAACAACGGAATCTTCGCCTTCACCGGTCCGCTCGGGCAAGGCCTGCACAATTTTCAGCGGCCGGACAACTGGCGTTGGAACCACAGCCTGATCGTCAACCCCACGCTGATCGCCCACACGACTTTCGGCTACTCCCGCACCCGCCAGATGTGGGACAACCCGCAGCAGAAGGGTTGGGCCAGCCGCCTGGGCTTCCCCGGCCTGTCCGGCAATCCGGACGCGACGCCGCGGATCCGCTTCAGCGGTCCGGACGGCTTGACCAATTACGGCGTCCAGGACGGCAAGGTCGGCAACGGCAGCCAGATCAACATCACCTATCACTTCACGCAGGGCTGGACCTGGACGCGCGGCAAGCACGAGTTCAAGTTCGGCGGGGATCTCCGCCGGCTGCACACGACCTCGGATCCGATCGACCTGGCCGGCACCAACGGCACCTATGATTTCGTCCGGGCGCAGACCGCTCTGCCGACCAACCTCGCCGGCACGGGGCACGCCTTCGCCAGCCTCCTGCTCGGGCTGCCCGACCAGGCCCAGCGCATCGCCATTCCGGTGTTGATCGGCAACATCCGCTACGGCTACCACGCCGTCTACTTCCAGGACAACTGGAAGGTCAGCCCGCGCCTGACGGTGAACCTGGGCCTGCGCTACGACATCCCGATCGGCTGGCACGACAAGTATGGCGACATGTCGATGGTCGACCTGCGACGGCCGAATCCCGGCGCCGGCGGCCTGCCCGGCGCCGTGGTTTTCGCGGGCAAGGGCGCCGGGCGGACCGGAGAGAAGCGTTTCTATCCGACCGATTTCTCCAATGTCGGCCCGCGGCTCGGCTTCGCCTATCGGATCTTCGAGAAGACGGTCATCCGCGGCGGCTTCGGCATCTTCTACCAGACGCTCGGCAACGGCGGCTGCGGCTGCCGGCTCGGTTTCTCCAACCCGATTACTTACGTCTCCGACGGCGTCAACGCCGCCATCCAGTGGGACAACGGCGTGCCCGCGCCTCCGGGCTTTCGGCCCCCGCCGCTCGTCGACCCGACGGTGGGCAACTTCGCCGGCGACATGGACGTCATGGGTCCGAACTTCGGCAAGGCGCCGCGCAACTATAACTGGAGCTTCAACATCCAGCATGAGGTCAAGAACTTCCTGTTCGACATCGCCTATGTGGGCAACCGCGGGCGTGGCCTGAATTCCACCATCGAGCTCAATCAGCTGCCGGTGAGCCGTCTGGCGCTGGGATCGCTGCTACAACGGCGGATCACCGACCCGGCGGTTGTGGCGGCCGGCTTCACCAAGCCTTGGCCCGGCTTCCCGGATAACCAGACGCTGGCCCAGGCCTTGCGCCCCTATCCGCAGTACTTCGGCGTGCTGGACCGCAACAGCGGTTTGGGCAAGATCTGGTACGATTCGCTGCAAACCAAAATCGAGCGGCGGTTCGGCTCCTGGCAGCTCATGGCCGCGCACACCTGGTCGAAGGCCCTGGCGGCCAATCACTTCCGCCAGATCTTCAGCCAGCACTTCCAGGTCGGCGCCCAGGACGCTTACAACCCCGAGGACATGAAGGCGATCTCGCCGTTCGATCAGCCCCACATCCTCAGCATCCTGAACTCCTATGACCTGCCCATCGGCAAGGGCAAGCGCTTCCTGAACAGCGACCGCTTATGGGTGGACCTGCTGATCGGCAATTGGACGATCGCCGCCGCGCAGAACTATCGTAGCGGCGCGCCCATTCAGGTCTCGGCGCCGAACACGCTTGGCAGCGGTGTGCTGTTCAGCCGATTCAAGAAGGCCAATCGCGGGCCGGATCCAATCCGCACCGGTGTGGACCGCACCACTCTCGATCCGAACAACCCGGCGGTGCGCTGGTTCGGCGTCAACGCGTTCGTGCAGCCGGGCCAGTTCGAGCTCGGCACGGTCGCTTCCTACTTGCGGGAGTTCCGGCAGCCGCCGGTCTTCGAGGAGAATGTTTCCATCCAGAAGCGCCTGCGGTTTCCGGTGAGCGGAGACCGGACGGTGGATCTGCTGTTGCGCGCCGACGCCTTCAACATCTTCAACCGGACGAATTTCGGCGGCATCGTCTCGGCCGTGGGCAATCCCAACTTCGGCCGGGTAACCGCCCCGCAGCAGTCTCCTCGCATCATCACCTTGGGCCTGAGGCTGGAGTTCTAGCTCCGCCGGCGGCCCTCTCGATGGCCTGCCCGGGCCGCCCCCCAGTGGCGGCCCGGGGCCTTTCCGTCATTGGGCACGATTCCGGCGGAGAGGCGGGAATCGTCCGTTTGTGCTTTCCCTGCCGGACGTGCTAGTGTAGAAGGAGCTTTCAAGAATTCCTCGCCCTCAGTGCAATCCGAAGCAGCTCTCCCACACAACGGATGTCCTCGGGGCAGCGGGTTTTTGGACGCGAGAAATAACAAAGAGGAAAGTTGTGAAAGAAACAGGAACTGTCAAGTGGTTCAACGCCGCCAAGGGCTTCGGGTTCATCCAGCGCGATAGCGGCGAGGACGTCTTCGTGCATTACTCCGCGATCCAGTCCACAGGCTATCGGACGCTGGAGGAGGGGGCCCGCGTGAGCTTCGTCGTCAAACGGGGCCCCAAGGGCTTGCAAGCGGAAGAAGTCGCGCCTGCCTAGATCGCAATGGGGTCACGCCCCGGCGCCCCGAGGGCGCCGGGGTGGAACGTGCGCGGTGAATTTGGCTTGACGCGGCCGGGGCTCCCGCGTTAGACTGGAAGGCGAATAAAAAGCGAAAAAGGAGCCTTCCCCGTGCCCGATCTCGGCCCCGTCCGCTGCGGCCCCGCCGGCTGGGACTATCCCCACTGGCAGTCGGTCGTTTACCCCAAACCTCGGCCCCCTCACTTCCATCCCTTGGAATATCTGGCCGAGTACTTCGACCTGGTCGAAATCAATACAACCTTCTACCAGGCGCTTCGACCGGAGATCAGCCGGCTCTGGATCAGCCGCGTGGCGGCGAATCCGAGATTCCTGTTCACCGCCAAGCTCAACCGGCGGTTCACCCACGAGCGCCTGCTTGATCGCGAAGCGGTGGCCGCCTTCACGCGAGGGTTGGCGCCGCTTGCCGAACAGGGCAGGCTGGGTTGCCTGCTCATGCAGTTCCCCGGGTGGTTTCGCTTTACCGAAGAGAACAGGAATTTTCTGATCCGGCTGCGCCGGGCCTTCGCCCGCTTCCCTTTGGTCGCCGAGATGCGGCACGCTAGTTGGATGCGCGAGGAGGCGCTCGGCGTGCTGATCGACTACCACGTTGGGTTCTGCCATATTGACCCGCCGCTTCCCTGCTCTGTTGTGTCTCCGCGGGGGTGGCTCACCTCCGGCATCGGCTATGCGCGCCTACACGGGCGCACACCGGGCGATGCCCCGCCGCGGCTTGAGACCTCACTCCGGCCGCTCGGCGGCCACGAGTACCTTTACCGCATCGAGGAGCTGGCGGAATGGAAGGTGCGCATCGAGCATCTCAGGCGCTATGCCGAGACGGTCTTTGTGGTGACGACGAATGATGGGGGAGGTCACGCCGTCGTGAACGCTCTCCAGCTTGGGGCGCTCCTTGCCGGCGGGCCGGGTCGCGCGCCCGCCCTGCTTCAGCGCCGCTTCCCCCGGGAGCTGGCCGGCTTTGACTCCGGGGAAGCTTCCGCGCCCGGGCTGTTGACCTACGGCTTTTCCGAGGTCGCTTGAGGCTCACCGCGGAAACAGCTCGTCGAGTTCATCCGGCGTCGGGCGGCGTCCGTACTCGCACAATTCGAAAGCTTCGGCGTGGCGGATGCGGCCGGCACACTCGGCGCCATAGCGGCGGGCAAGCATCTCGCGCACCCGGGGCGAGGGCGGGCGGCTGACCTTGGTCTCAAGCCAGGCCCGGCGTTCTTCGGGCGAGGAGGGCACCGGCTCCCCGTTCCAATCCACCCAGGGCAGCCACTCGTAGAACTGAGAGACGTGGGCATCCAGGGCATCGAGCTTTCGGCTCCAGACGTCATCGATGGCGACGACGACGTCGGGCGTGAAGGCCGCCGGCTTCTGAAAGTCATCTTCGAAGTACAGGTAGACGGGATTGCGCCTCAGCACCGGCGCGTCCGGGCAGATATTGGGAACCAGCACCAGATAGGCGGAATCCTGCACGAGCTGGCTGGTGTAGCGGTGGTCGGGGTGGTAGTCGTTGAAGCGGTGGGTGAGCACGACGTCGGCCTGCCACAGCCGTAGACAGCGGATGATCTGGAGGCGCGGCGCCAGATCGGGCAAAAAGAGCCCGTCGTGGTGGTCGAGCACTTCCCAGGCGGCGATGCCGAGCCGCCGGGCCGCCTCCTCGGTCTCCGCTCTGCGCCGCGCGGCAAGCTCCAGTCCGGCCAGCCGGTGGTGGCCGGCATCCCCGTTGGTTACGGAAACGAACTTGACCTCATGCCCTTGGGCCGCCAGCTTGGCCGCCGTACCGCCGAAGTAGAACTCGCAATCATCCGGATGAGCGCCGATGGCGATGACGCGCAGAGAACCTCTGTTTTCGCGCATGACGACAGCCTGCCATTGTACCCCGCCAGGTCGTTTCCGTGTTCCAATAGGAGTAGCGCTTTCATGCCGCCCGCGGAGGTTTCTGGACAGGAAGGCCTGACGCTCTGGCGCATCCCCGAACTGGGTCTGGAGTTCGAGCTCCCCCTGACGCTCGTGGCCGACATTGTTGCGGCAGCCAAGGAGGGATTCAACCGGTTTCCGCGTGGCGGGCTCGAGGTGGGGGGCGTGCTGTTCGGCCGGAGAGAGGGCGAGCGGGTCCGGGTGCTGGCGGCGCGCTCGATCCCCTGCAAATATCTGTTGGGACCCTCCTTTACGCTGTCGCCGGAGGAACATGAGGAGCTTTCGGCGCTGCTGGTCGGGGCCCGGCAGAACCCGGAACTGGCAGGCCTGATGCCGGTCGGTTGGTATCATTCCCACACGCGGAGCGGGCTGCTGTATACCGACGCCGACGCTCACCTGCACAACCGTCACTTTCCCCAGAGCTGGCAACTGGGGCTTGTGTTGCGGCCGGAGGCGGGAAAGCCGACGCAAATCGGCGTATTCCTCCGGGCAAAGGATGGCGAGCTGGCGCTACGGCCGGCGCTCGTGGTCCATGAAGACTCCTTGGCGGCCGCGGTTGCGCCCGGAAACAGTGGGTCGGCGGAGCTGCCCGAGGAGGGACCCGAGCCTCGGCAGCCTGGGCCGGCGGCCTCACGGCCCGCGATTCCGAGAAGCCTGTGGGCGGTGCCCGTGGTCGCGCTGGCGGTGCTGGCGGCGGGCGCTCTCGGCTTGCGCGGGTTCTCCTGGCCTGAGTTGGGGGTCTCCTGGCGGCGCATTACAAACTACTGGTGGCCGGCGGCGGAAGGGGCTGGGCAACGGCCGTTCCAGTTGGCTGTGGAGGCCGCCAACGACAAGTTGTTGGTTCGATGGAATCCGGCTGCGCCGGGAGTGGCGGCATCGCGCGACGTGAAACTGATCCTCTGGGACGGCAACGAGAAGCGAGAGGCGCTGCTCGAGGCTTCCACCCTCGAGCGCGGAACGCTCGCCCTGGAACGGCGCTCGGACAGGGTGACGGTAATCATGACGAGCCTCGGCGGAGCAAACGGGCCGCTGCGGGAGACGGCGTATCTTCTGGGCGCGCCGCCTGCGCCGGCCGAGGGCGCTTCCGGCCTCAGCCGGCTGTCGGCCCTCCTCGAAGAAAAAGAACGGCTGGAGGCAGCGCTGAAAGTTTCAAGAGCCGAGTCCGATGCGCTGGCCGAACAACGGGCATCGCTTCAGAGGCTGCTCGAGTCGCGCCCGCCGCGCGAGCCGCCGCCCGCTCCCAAGCCCCGTCCCGCACTGGTAGAGAAAGCGCCGGAGGCCGCGGCGCCTCCGGTGGTTCTTGCGCAGCGGCCGGCGGCGATCCCACCCTCGGCCCCTTCCGGCGTCTCGCCTGTCAAGCCGCCGACGATGGCGGTGAAGCCTGAGGCCGCTCCCAGCGCGGGCCGTCTGATCTGGACCGGGGCACTTGGCGCCGGCCGCGTGCTTACGATCAGCGGACGTCAGGCCTCGCTCGGCAGCTTCACGGGACAGCTTCCCGGAGTTCCCGTTCGGGTTCAGGTCTTCCCGGCTGAGCTCGCCAGCGCCGGGCTCATCGTCTACACCTTGAACCCGAAACACGCCGGCGCGGACCTTGCCGAGCCTCCCGGTCCGGGAAACTCCTGGACGCGGACGCTGTACCGTTATGCGCCGGAGCGCGCCGACAGCCTCCAGGTGATACAGGCGCCAGCTGCCTCCAACGGCTGGCTGGGATTGGCGCTCCGGGCGAACGCCAACATCTCCGCAATCGTCGTGGACTGGGAAATCCTCCGCTGAGGGAGCGCCGCCTCCGCGGCGTTCATTTTGCTTTCCGCGGAACTTGATTTTTCGAGGAGTCTGCTATATTGAAATACTCCTGTTATGGTGTCGGAGAAGTTGGGGGAGATTGTCTGCGCACACAGCCCGGATTCCGACGACGCCTTCATGTTTTACGCGCTTGCCACGCGGAAGATTCGGTCGAATCTGGTCCAGTTCCACCATGTTCTCGAAGACATCGAGTCGTTGAACCGCAAGGCCCTCGAGGGGGCGTATGATCTTACCGCGATCTCCTTCCATGCGTATCCGTTCGTCTGCGACCACTATGTGCTTCTGGCCAGCGGCTCCAGCGTCGGCGACGGCTACGGGCCGGTGGTGATCGCCGTCTCGCCGATGGAGCCGGCCGAAATTAAGGGCAAACGGATCGGCGTGCCGGGCAAGATGACCACGGCCTACCTGGCGCTGCGGCTCAAGGAACCGGACTTCGAGGCGGTGGTGTTGCCGTTCGACCGCATACCGGATCTGGTGCGCGAGCGCGCCGTTGACGCCGGCCTGGTGATCCACGAGGCGCAGTTGACCTACGCCAAAGGCGGCTTGCATCAGGTGCTGGATCTGGGCCGCTGGTGGAAGGAGCAATACGGCCTGCCGCTGCCGCTGGGGGCCAACGGGGTGCGCCGCTCCCTGCCGCCGGAGGTGCAGCGGGAGTGCGCGCGGATGATGCGGGCGAGCATTCTCTACGCGCTCGAGCACCAAGAGGAGGCGCTGAACTACGCGATGCAGTTCGCCCGCGACATGGAGCCTGCGCTGGCCGAGAAGTTCGTGGGCATGTACGTGAACGACTACACGCTCGACTGCGGCGAGCTGGTGCCCGCGGCGGCGCAGAAGCTGCTCGATCTCGGCCATGAAGCCGGTCTGATCCCGCGGCGCGTCTCGATCGAGTTCCTGCGCTAAGACCGGAGGCGGCCGGGCGCGGGCGCCGGAAGCGCCCTTCCGGGCCGGTCGGCATAATGGTAAGGTATGCGAGTCCGGCTTGCTGTCCTACTTCTGTTTGTGTCCGGCGTCGCCCTGGCCCAGGATCCCTCGAGCGAGGATGCGCGCGAACGGGCACGCGCAGCCCGGGCGCTGGCGGAGCGGGGGCCCTCGGCAATTCCCGAGCTGCGGAAGCTGCTCCGGGACCCGGTCTACGACGTGCGGCTCGAGGCGGTCAAGGCCATCGTCCAGATCGGCACCCGGGACAGCCTCGACGCCTTGATCGAGGCGACCCGGGATGCGGATCCTGAGATTCAGATCCGCGCCACCGACGGCCTGGTGGATTTCTATCTGCCGGGCTATGTCCGCACGGGATTGACGGCAACGTTGCGGAAGGTGGGCAAGAGCATCAAGGGGAGGTTCACCGACGTCAACGATCAGGTCATTCCGCTGCACCTTGAGGTGCGCCCTGACGTCATCGAGGCGCTGGGGAAGCTGGCAAGCGGCGGCTCGACCATGGAGGTGCGCGCCAATGCCGCCCGGGCAGTGGGCGTGTTGCGCGGGCGGGCGGCGGTGCCCTATCTGCTCGAGGCCGTCCGGTCGAAGAACTCGCAGGTCATCTACGAATCTTTGATTGCGCTGCAAAAGATCCAGGATCCGAGCGCCGCCAAAGGGATCTCCTTCCTGCTGCGGGACTTGGACGACCGGGTGCAGATCGCCGCGATCGAGACCACAGGCCTGCTGGGCAACAAAGAGGCGCTCCCACAGCTTTATGACGTCCTCAAGACGGCGCGCAACGCCAAGGTGCGCCGGGCGGTGCTGACGGCGATTGCCATGCTCCCAGACGAGGCCAGCCGCCCCTCTTACAACCAATACATCAACGACAAGGACGAACTGATGCGGGCGGCGGCGGCAGAGGGCTTCGGCCGGCTCCGGAATCCGGCCGACCTGCCGATGCTCGAACGCGCCTTCGAAGCCGAGAAGCGGATGAACCCCCGGCTGTCGATGGCCTTCGCGCTCGTGCTGCTGGGCAAGACCGAATTGAGCGAGTTCAGCCCGCTCCGCTATCTGGTGAACGCCCTGAACTCGTCGTCGTTCCACGGCGTGGCGACGCCGTTCCTGATTGAGGCGGCCCGGGAGGCGCCGGTGCGACGACAATTGGAGGTCGCACTCCGGGGCGCAACCCGGCTGGAGAAGATCCGCCTGGCCGGGGTCTTGGCGCGCAGCGGCGATGCCGAGAGCATCCCGCATCTGGAGGAGTTAACGCGGGATCCCGACGCCGAGGTGGGCACCGAGGCTGCCGCCGCCCTCCGCGTGCTGCGGCAGCGGTTCTAAGGACCGGCGCTTAGCGAGCCAGCTCCGGCGGCACCGGCAGCGTCACCTCGCCGGTGGCGGCCCATTCGGCGCCTCGGGCGAAGGTCACCTGAAAGCCGAGATTCTCGAGGTTCGCCGGGGCGTGCCCCAAAGCGGTGGCGAAGACGCGGCCCTGACCGTACCGCACCGTCCACAGCATCGGCTGGTGCAGGCCGGGGCCCGGCGTGGGCTGCCGGGGGTTCTTGTACAGGGAGTGGTCGTCCCAGGCGGTCGCCAGCACGTGGTAGCTTCCGGCGGGCTGCCACTTCAAGTTGGCGTACAGCTCGTCGTTCTTGACGGCGAAGGAGCTCTTCAGGCCCCGCGTGATCGGATGATCGGGATCCTTGATTTCGACGGTGAAATCGTGCGGAGGGGAGTGGTGCCCCTGGTTCGGCCGCCAGTTGCCCCCCTAGAGCTTCTCGTATTTTTTTTTTCCTGCGAAGGCGGCCACCGAGAAGTGGTACATCACCAATCCCTTGCCGCGGCGCAGCCAGCTCAGGAGCGCGGCCTCGGCCCGGGCGCCCCACCAAAGGTCGGCCCGCCGCCGCTCGAAGTAGTTCAGCACCACCAGATCGTAGGGAGCCAGCGTCTCGTCGCCGGCGCCGCGAAACTCCTCGGTTACGCGGACCTCGAAACGCCCGGTGTCCTCAAGGATCTTGCGCAGAAGCGGCGTCGTGCCGCGCCAGTCGTGACCGTTCTGTCCGGTGATGATGAGCGTCTGGATCTTCTGCGGGGCGGGCGTCTGGGCGGCCGCCGGCAAGATGCCCATCAGGAATGCCCACAGCGCAAGGTGCCTGTTCACTGTGCCGACCTCCTATACCTTCCCGATTTTCGCACGCCCCGGAGAGCCGTCAATAGCATTTGGCGGTCAGCCCGCCGTCGATGACGAGCGCGGTTCCCGTAACGAACGAGGAGGCATCGCTGGCCAGGTAGAGCGCCGCCTCGGCGATCTCCCTCGGATCGGCGATGCGGCGCAAAGCGTATTTGGAGGAGATCTCCCGCCGCAGGGCCTCCGGATCGGGATCTTTGTTGAAGTAGTCGCGGACCATGGGGGTATCGACGTCGCCGGGGCAGATGGCATTGACCCGGATCCCGCCGGGGCCGTAGGCCAGCGCGGCCGCCTTGGTCAGAGCGAGCACACCCCCTTTGGCCGCGCAGTAGGCAGCCAGGTCCGGGTCGCCCACCAAGCCGAGGATCGAGGCGATGTTGACGATCGAGCCGCCGCCCGAGCGCAGCATCTCGGCGATGGCGTACTTCGAGCAGAGGAAGACGCCCTTGAGGTTGACGCTCTGGATGCGGTCCCAGTCCTCCTCGCTGGTATCGGCCAGCCGCCCGAGGATCTGGATGGCGGCGTTGTTGACCAGCACATCGAGCCGGCCGAACTCGGCCACGCTCCGGCGCACCATCGCCTGCACGTCTGCCGCGCGCGAGACGTCGGTGGGAACAAACAACGCGCGCCCGCCGCGGGCGCGGATGTCGGCCTCCGAGCGTGCGCCGGCCTCATGGTTCCACTCCGCGAGCACGACCGCGGCGTCCTCTTCCGCGAATCGGTGGGCGATCGCCTCGCCGATGCCGGAGCCCGCCCCGGTGACGATGGCCACCTTGCCTAGAAGTCTGCCTGCCACTTCCGCGACCTCCACCAAATTCTACTCCCACCGGAGCCCGGCGCCGGGGCCGCCCGGTTGGCAATCTGCTCCCCCCTCTTTGTAACCTGTTGGGAGAACGGCACGCCATTCCAGTTGAAGCCGTTTGAGGTTGCTGAATGGTGCCGGATGTGAAACCTAAGTGCGGATCGATCCGGAGACTATCGAACGGGCCCGCACCGGCGACGACGCTGCGTTCAGCGCCCTCGTGCAAGCTTACCGCAAGCGGATTCTGGGGGCGATCGCCCGGATCATCGGACGGCCTGAGGACGTCGAGGACGTGGCTCAGGAGGTCTTTGTCCGGTTATACTTCTCGCTGGACCAGTTGCGGACCCCGGAGGTGTTCGAGCCGTGGCTATACCGGCTGACGGTGAATGCGGCCTATGATTACCTGCGGAAGCAGCGGCGCCGGGGAGAGTCGCGGATGGCCGACCTGTCCGAGCAGCAGATCGTGGTCGCCGACGCAGCCGCCGGCACCCGTGTGGCCGAAGAGGAAAAGCACCGGGTCCGGCACCGGGAGATGGTTCAGGCGTTGCTGGGGGAGGTCTCCGAGGAGGACCGGATCTTGCTGATCCTCAAGGAAGTGGAGGGGCTGTCGTTGAAAGAGCTCGAAAAGATCTATCGGGTAAACGAAAATGCCTTGAAGGTGAGGCTGTTTCGGGCCCGGCAGCGGGTCTTGCGCGCGTTTGAAAAGTCCCAGGCGGCGCGCGGCGCGGGAACGGCATGATAGGGTAGCAAGTAGGGGCAATGAGCTGAGGTGCGGCGATGAGCGAAGAGGAAAGGCTGGCGGAGCTGTTCCGGATGTACCGGGAGGCCTGCCCGGATCCGGAACCGGGCGCCGACTTCATGCCGGGCCTGTGGGCGAGAATTGAGGGGCGGCGCCGTTCGGCGCTCACCCTCCGGCGATGCACAGGGGCCTTCGTTGCAGCAGCCATGGCGCTGTCGCTGGTGATGACGGTCCAGTCCTTGCGGCAGGCGGATCCGGGCTTGCATCCGTTGTCTTACGTGGAGGCCTTGGGAGCCGACGAGCCCTTCGAGAGCTTCGCCTACGGGGACATCGCGCACCTGGAGATGCCTCCGAATCCGGAGTTACGATGAAACGCTCGGCCCTCATCATTGCGCTGACGCTGGTCTTCGTCAGCGGACTGGCCGTAGGCGCCATCGGCTACCGTCTGCTGGTGGCCAAGCCGGCGGCTGCCGTCGAGCGGCGCCTGACGCCGGAGGAGCACCGCCAGCGCTACGTCGAGATGATGAGAACTCGCCTGAAGCTGAGTGAAGAGCAACTGGCGGAGCTCAACGCGATTCTCGACGAGACGCGGCGGCGCTTCGATGAGTACGAGCAGAAGTCCAGCCTTGAGAAGCAGGCGATCCGGCAGGAGCACGTAGAACGCATCAACGCTATGCTTACCGAGGAACAGCGCCTCGAGTACGCCAAGATCCGCAAGGAACGCGAGGAGCGCCGCAAGCAAATGGAGAAGCAGGGGCGACCGCCTCGCAGCCCCGGCCGCTGACCGTGGGTTTTCCCGCCGGCAAGCTTCCCGCCGCCGAGTTGAAACGATTTCTGGCGGCCTTCGAGCCGCGGGATCCCGCCGTCATTGTGGGCGGTGCAGTCGGAGAAGACGCCGCGGTCCTCGATCTGGGCGCCGAAGAGCTGCTCGTAGCCAAGACCGACCCCATCACCTTTGCCACCGAGGACGCAGGCCGCTATCTGGTGGCGGTCAACTCGAACGATCTGGCGACCACGGGCGGCGAGCCGCGCTGGCTCCTGGTGACCGCTCTGCTGCCCGAGGGCGCCCCGGCGGAACTCGTGGCCGGCATCTTCGAGAGCCTCCGCGCGGCCTGTGAGGAAGCGGGCATCTCCCTGGTGGGTGGCCACACGGAAATGACGGTGAATCTGGACCGGCCTGTGCTCATCGGCTGCCTGCTGGGCACGGTACCGCGCCGGCGCCTGCTGCGCACCTCCGGGGCACGCCCCGGCGATCTGGTACTCCTGGCCGGCGGGGTGGCGATTGAGGGAACGGCGATCCTGGCTCGGGAGCATGCCCCGCTGCTTCGCGAGCGGGGCGTGGAGGAGGAGACGATCGAACGGGCGGCAGGCTGGCTGGCGAGGCCGGGCATCTCGGTGCTTCCGGCGGCGCGCCTGCTGCGTTCGCTCGACGGAATCCACGCCATGCACGACCCCACCGAAGGGGGCGTGGCGACGGCGCTCGAAGAGATCGCCGAAGCGGCCGGCTGCGGCTTGCGCATCGACCTCTGCGCCATTCCGGTGCTGGAGGAAAGCCGCCGGATCGCGCAGGCTCTGGACCTCGATCCGCTGGGGCTGCTGGCTTCCGGAGCCCTGCTGGCGACGCTGGCTCCGGAGGCTGTCGCGGAGGCGCTCGGGCGGCTGGCCGCGGCGGGCATTCCGGCCGCGGTCATCGGCGAGGTGACGCCCCCGGGCCAGGGCTCCGCCCTGCCCCGGTTCGCTCGCGACGAGCTGGCCCGGTTCCTGTCTTCGCTGCCCGCCGGAGTTGCGGGCGGGCACTGACAAACGGTAGAGTAAGCCCTACCGGGAGGTGTTCACACCGATGACGCAGGAGCCGGCCACGCGCCGATCGATCCTACAGAAGGCCTTTGCCGCCCTGGGCCTCGGCGCCTACCAGAAAGTGGAAGCCGCGGCGGCCCAGGTAAAGAATCCGCCGATTTCGCCCAAAGACAACTTGAAGGTCACCAAGCTGGAGACCTTCTTGGTCAAGCCCCGCTGGCTGTTTCTGAAGATCCACACCAACGCGGGGATTGTGGGGCTGGGCGAGCCGATCCTCGAGGGGCGGGCCCTGACCTGCCAGATGGCGGTCAAGGAGATCGAGCCGTACCTCGTCGGCAAGGATCCGCGTCAGGTGGTGCATCACTGGCAGGCGATCTACCGGCATGCCTTTTACCGCGGCGGCGAGATTCTGACCAGCGCGCTGAGCGGCGTCGACCAGGCGCTGTGGGACATCAAGGGCAAGGCGCTGGGCGTGCCGGTTTACGAGCTGCTCGGCGGCCCGACGCGCAACCGGGTCCGGGTTTACGCCCACGCGCGCACGCCGGAGCAGATCCGGCAAAGGCTGAAGGAGGGCTTCACCGCCTTCAAGACGGGACCGGCCAAACGCCGGCCGTCGCGCTATGTGGAGACGCCCGCGCAAGTGCAGTATGCCGCCGAGCGCTTCGCCGAGCTCCGGAAGTTGGTCGGCGACGACGTCGACATCGGGTGCGACTTCCACGGGGCGATCAGTCCGGCCACCGCGAAGCTGTTGATCAAGGCGCTCGAACCCTACCACCCCATGTTCATCGAGGAGCCGATCAACGCGCAGAACCATGACGTGATGGCCGAGATCGCGCGGGGCACTCATCTGCCGATCGCCACCGGGGAGCGCGTCTTCACCAAGTGGGGCTTTCGCGAGGTTCTCGAAAAGAAGGCGGCGACGATCCTTCAGCCCGACCTTTGCCATGCCGGCGGCATCACCGAGTGCCGTCTGATTGCGGGCATGGCCGAGGCCTACTACGCCGCGATAGCGCCGCACAACCCGCTGGGGCCGATCTCGCTGGCCGCCGGCGTGCAACTGGCCGCCTCGATTCCGAACTTCCTCATTCAGGAACAGGTCTCGCTCGGCGAGGGTTATCTGAAGCAGCCCTTCAAGGTTCGGGACGGCTACCTGGATTTGCCTACCGGCCCGGGGCTCGGCATCGAGCTCGACGAGAACGCTCTGGCCGACAAAATCGGCCACGACTGGCGCAATCCGGAGACCTACGATCCGGACGACGGCAGCGTGGTGGATTGGTAGAGCGCGCGGGCTGCGCCGTGCCGCCGGCCAGGGGCCAGCCCGCGCCGTTCAAGTCGGCGGGAAGCTTTCCGCCCTGTCGCTATCCTCGGCGCGCTCCTCGGGCGCCGCCTCGAGAAGTGTCAGGGCCGCCTGGAGGACCGCCTCCACCGGAATAGACTCCACCGGTCGGCCGGGCTCATCGGTGGCGACGATGCTGACCCGTTCGCCCCGCGGGGCCCAGATGCGGGGATCGGTCGGGCCGAACAGAGCCACCACGGGAGCGCCGACCGCCGCAGCCAGGTGCGTGATGCCGCTGTCGTTGCCCAAGTACAGCCGCGCACGGGCGAGCCAGCAGGCCAGCTCGTAGAGATCGTCGAACCGGCGGGCTTCGGGCAACTCCTCCTCGGGGCCGGCGCACCAGGCCACGGGTAAGAACTCCTCCAGCCAGCGCGCCACTTGCCGAAATCGTTCGATCGGCCAGTTCTTGCGGCGGCTGCCGGAGAACGGATGGATCACCGCAAAGTTGCCCTGAACGGCCGGACATGGCAGGCGCGGAACCGCCCGCACTCGCCGCAGCGCCAGCGGACGGACCTGCTCCAGATAGAAATCGACGGCGTGTAGCCCCGCGCCGTCAGGTAGAGCGGAGAGAAAGTGAAACGGCAGGCTCAGGCCGCTGACCACGCTGCGAAATTCCGGGCGAGCGGCCCCGTACCAGGAGACGATCAGGTCAAAAGCAGCCAGGCGCTCTATGAGCGGCGCGCAGCGGGAAGGTCCCTCGATTTCAAGAAGGTCGAGACCGGTCGACGCGATGGAGTGAACGGCGGCGGCAAAGCGGATGAGGGGGACGTTCCGCGCCGCCACCCAAACCTCGGTGTAGCCTCCGGTCAGCGCCTCGAGCGCGGGAAGGGAGAGGATACAGTCGCCGATGGCGCCGGGACGGATGAGGAGCCGGCGCATCGGCGCAGGAGGCGGCTACTGGCCGGCGTCGGCCAAGACCGTCTTGCGCCGGGACGGAGGCCCCGCCTCCGAGCCCCCTCCAAGCAGCGCCTCGATCGAACTCTGATAGTCCGCTTTCGGCACCAGACCGACATGCACGGAGGCGATGAGGCCGTTCCGGTCGATCAAGAAGGACGTGGGTAGAGCCTCAACGGAACCGTACTTCTCCGCCACTTCGTCATTGCCCATCACGATCCGGTAATTGACCTTGGCCCGCCGCAGGTAAGGCTTGACGTCGTCCCAACCCCCTTCATCCATCGAGACGCCGAGCACGGCGAAGCCCTGGTCCTTGTACTTGCTCTCGAATTCGACAAACCAGGGGATTTCGATCTTGCACGGCCCGCACCAGGTCGCCCAGAAGTTCAACAGCACGACCTTGCCGCGATAGTCCGACAAGCGCACGGTGGCGCCGTTGTCGTCCTTGAGGGTGAAATCGGGCGCCGGGCGCCGCTCGTTAGCCGGCTTGACGGACGCGGCCTCGGTGGCCATTTCACGGTGCGAGGAACAAGCGGCGACCGCCACCAGCAGCAGCAGCCCAAAGGCGTAGCGCTTGGGGGAATAGGTGGGCAAACTCACTCCTTTTACTTCATTTTACTACACCGGGAGCGTCTGCCTGGCTCCCACAAGCGCGGCCCACCAGCGGCGGCGGGCCTGGCAAAAACGGGGCTTCAGAGTGAATTCCTCGTGCTTCTTCAGTCCCGAATACAGCCAAGCGGCGGTGTCGCAGAAGCTCTCGCAGGCATAGTCGCGCCAACGGCGGCTGCGCGCGGCGGGGTCCTCGGTTCCGAGCCTGGCCTTGCGCAACTCCGCCGACCAGCCGAGCTCACCCCGCGCCCGGCCGGCGAGTTCTCGCCGCAGCATCCCCTCGTAGCTCAGGCGCACTGCCTGGGGGATGCGCAGCCAGACGAAATGGAACACCTCGTGGATCAGGATCCGCTTCAGCTCACCGGGCCGGTTTAGAAGAGCCCGGTCGAGCACGATGAGGCGTTTGCGAAGCTGGGAGCCGCCGTGCACCTCCTCACCCCGGGTTGACCCGGAGACGAGGCGCCCACGCCAGGCGCGCAGATCCGGGCGGAAATGGAGGCGGATCGGGAGGCCCTCCAAGGCGGGCAGGCGTTTGCCGACCTCGGCGAGCTGCCGAAGGACCTCCGCTTCCGGCTCACCCACCAGCCGGAAGACGCCGCCCTCAGCGCTCCGATGCAGGCCCGGCTTCCGGTTGGCGGAAGTATCCTTCGTTTTCGTAGGTGACGGCGACCGACTTGCGGATCCCGTCGAACCAGCCCTGGAACTTGGCGGACTGGACCTCGCGGTTGACCTCGTCGCGTACTTCATCGAGCGTTTTCGTCCTGATCTCCTCGACCCGAAAGAGATAGAAACCGTTGGGCTGGCGCACCACCTGGCTCACTTGGCCGGGCTTGAGAGAAAAGATGGCTTCTTTAATAGCCTCAGGAATTTGATCCTTGCGGCGAATGACGCCGAGATCGCCGTCCTTGGCGCGCGAATCCGCATCCTCGGAATGCTTCTTCACCAGTTCAATGAAATCGGCGCCTTCAAGGATTTGCTTGCGTAACAATTCGACGGCGGCGCGGGCCTCCTGCTCGCTCCGGTATTTGCGGCCCTCGGAGGACCGGGCTTTCGCCTCGGCGGCGAACGAAATGTAGATCACCTTAACCCTTGCCTCGGTGAAATCGTCCCGGCGGCTGTCGTAGTACTGCTTCTCCTCTTCGGCGGTCGCCGGATTCCGAAGGTTGAAATCGTTGAGAATCGCCTGGGAGAGCAGATCGGAGCGAACCCAGTCCAGTTGTTCCCGGTACGGGCTTTTCTCCGGGAGCTGTTCCTTCTCGGCGTACTCGACGAGCGCATTCATCCGGGCCAGCTCGACGAGGAACTGTTTCGGATTGGCGCGCAGATTCTGCTGGATTTGAGGCGAAGCGCCGCGCAGCAGAGCCAGCAGTTCACCGGCGGTCATCCGCCGGCCTTTCACCACCGCCACGACCTCCCCGGCGGAGACCGTCTCAAGACGCGCCAGCGCCTGTTCGTTTTCGACGGTGACGGTTGCCTCGCGGTTAATATGGTTCAGCCACTCCCTGAGGCGAACTTCGGCTTCGGCATCGCTCGTTCCGGCGCGAAACTGCTGGTAGCGCTCGCTGATGGCGGCCTGCATGAGAACCTGGCCCCTCATCCAGGCAAGCTGCTCGCGGTAGGGACTGCGCTCCGGCAGTCGCTCCTTTTCGGCTGTCGCTGCCAGGGTGCTGACCAGGGCGTAATTCTCCAAGAAGAGCTTCCGATTCTGCCGCAGGTTTTCCCGCAGGGCCGGCGGGGCGCCGAGCAGAATCCGGTCGACGTCCCCCGCCGTGATCTTGCGGCCGTTGACAGTGGCAACCACCGTCTCCGGCGTCACGGACTGGGCGGCCAGAAGCGCCGCCGCGAGCGTAAGGATGAAAACAGGGTTCCGTGCGTGCACGATTGAGGATTTCTTCGGCCTATTCGCCTCGATTCTAGCACGTCCCGGGCCGAAGTCTGCCCCCGGCCGGCGCTAACCGGCGCGCACCTCACGGAGTACGGGGTCGTAGATTTGCCGCCGGCCGGTCACCAGGGCCTCGTCGGCCATGATCACCGCGACGCCGTGGGCGTAGCCGGCTCCGATCCCCGCCACCGGTTCCTCGCCCGAGCGGATGGCGTCGATCCAGTTCTTCAGATGAGGCACGCGCGGGGGCATGGGCAGCTCGAGGGTTTCCGTCAGCCGGTCCGGCTCGCCCGAGCCCTCGCCGCTCGCACTCCAGGGCTCGCGATTCGATAGATTCCTGGCGTCGAGCGTTCCCCGGGTGCCGTACCAGCGGGCGCAGCGGCCGGCGCTCGTGCCGAAGACCGTCGTGTAGCGGACCAAGAACTCCTCGGGGTATTCGAGGACCACCTCGACCGAATCGGGCGCCGTGTAGTCGCCCTTCCAGCGGTAGGTGCCGCCCAAGGCCGCCACACGCCGAGGGATGCTCGCCGGCGTGATGTAGTGCACCAAGTCGATGAAGTGCACCATCAGGTTGGTATGCGGGCCGCGCGAGAATTCGCGGTAGCCGTACCAGCCGACGTACTGTTTGGGATCGAAGGGGCGCTTCGGGCGGTCGCCGAGGAACAGGCCCCAGGCGACGTCCTCCTCCACCGGCACGTCCTCGAAGAACCGGGGGCCGCCGTAGCTTTGCCAGTAGGGTTCATAGCTGTTGCGCGCCTGCTCGACCTTGAGGATCTTGCCCAGCCGGCCTGAGGCGATAAACTCCTTCGCCGCAAGCGACTGCGGGTAGCTGCGCATCTGGGTGCCCACCTGCACGACGACTTTGTGCTTCTTGACGGCGTCGTAAGCCTCGTTCAGCTCTTTCATATTCATCGCGATGGGTTTTTCCACGTAGACGTGCTTGCCCGCCCGGGCCGCATCGGCCAGCATCCGGGCGTGCAGGTGGTCGGGTGTGCCGATGATGACGGCGTCGATGTCGCGCATCGCCAGCAGATCGCGGAAGTCGATCACCTGGGCCGGCTCCCGGCCGGTGAACTCCTTGACCTGCTCGGCGGCGCGGCGGCGTTTGAGCCCCCAGGTATCGCAGACGGCGCGGATCTCGATGTTGGCGTCCAGGCGAATGTCGATCGCCTCGCGGAGCAGATTCCGCCGGCCGCAGCCGACGTTGGCCACCGCGATCCGGTCGTTGGCGCCCAGCACACGGCCCCAGGAGGCCGCCCCGAGCGCAGCCGCGCCGAGCGTCCGGCCGAGAAATCCCCGCCGGCTTCGATCAGAGGAGTCCGAATTCATCGCATGCTCCTTTACAAGCGCTTGATGCGCACCCGTTTGAACTCGGTCCACTTGCCCGGCCGGTGCGCCTGCAACTCGATGTGACCCGCTTCGAGGTTCTCCAGCCGGTCGTAGTCAAGCACCGTCTCGCCGTTGATGCGGACCAGGCAATCGGGACCCTTCACCCATAACTGCATGAGAAACCATTCGAAGTCCCGGATGAGAGGGTAGCGGGCGCGCTTGTAATAGTAGAGCGAGCCGGTGGGATAGTGGGCCTCCGGGACGTTGTGCAACTGAATCTCGTACCGGCGCCCCTTGAGCCCCTGGCCGGAGGAACGGAACAGCACGCCGCTGTTGTGGAACTGGTCGGCGCGGATGTAGAGCTGAAGTTCAAAGTCCCGGAACTTCTCCTTCGTGGCGATGTGGCCGGAGCCGTCCGCGTAAAGCACCTCGCCGAGCGGTTCGAACCTGGGCTCGCCCTCGGAGACGAACCATTTGGAGAAATCTTCCGGTCGCTCGTAGAGCACCTCCCACTTCTCCTTGGCTGGAAGGGGCCGGATGCGCAGGTTGCGAAATCGCACCGGGTAGGAGAGCGACTCCAGGCCGATGTAGCCGTTCCGCAGCCGGTGCCGGAGCTCGGGATGCGCTTCGAGGTCGAGATCCTGGACCAGCTCCTCGTTGACCCAGACCCGGAGCAGCGGCCAGTCCATCAACACCCGCATGGTGTTCCAGGCGCCCTCGCTCCGCACGTTGACGAGCCGCGGCGGGACGATCGGGAAGATGGAGCCCATCGATTCGGGCTTCGGCGTCTCATCCCGCTGGTGGAAGATGTTGATCTTCAATCCGGCGGCCGACGGCGGCCCGTGCTCGGGCGCGTGGATATAGACGCCGGAATCGGACCAACCCTTGAGGAAGAACTCCAGGCGCAGCTCGAAATTCTCAAAGGTTCGGGTGGTGGCGAGCCAGGTCGGGTAGTTGGAGCTGCGGTGGATGACGATGGAGCCGTCCTCGACATAGAAGGCCGAGGAGGGACCCTCGCGGACCTGCCAGCCCGCCAGGGTGCGGCCGTCGAACAATGGTTCGAAGCCGGCTTCGGTCTGAGCCCGGACGAGCGGAGCCACGAGCGGACAGCCCAGCAGCAGACGGCGACGGGAGATCATCGCCCTTCAGCTTAAGCAAGGCAAGGGCGGCTTGACAAGGCAGCCGGCCGGGTTTTCTCTTCGAAATTCGGTATTCCGATGGCAAAAATCGGGCCGGTGGATCCCGTGATATGATGCCTAGGCGGCGGTGCGCCAGCCGCGCGACACTTGACTCGGGACTACGGAGGCATCATGGAACAACTGGCAATCCACGGTGGCCCCAAGGCCGTCACCAACAAGCTCGTTTACTGGCCCCAGTTCGACGAAGAGACCATCCAGGCGGTGGCCGAGGTGCTGCGGTCCGGAAAGGTCAACTACTGGACCGGGCCCAAAGGGATGGAGTTCGAAAAGAAGTTCGCCGAATGGCAGGGCAGCAAGTACGCCGTCAGCACCTCCTCGGGGACCTCGGCGCTGCACGTGGCGCTGACTGCGCTCGGCATCGGTCCGGGCGACGAGGTGATCGTTCCCAGTTACACCTTCATCGCCTCGAGCTTCTCGATCGTCCAGGCCGGGGCGATCCCTCGCTTTGCCGACGTAAACCTGGAGGACCACTGCATCAGCGTCGAGTCGGCCGAAAAACTGGTGAACGAACGCACCCGGGCGATCATGGTGGTGCACCTGTACGGCAATGTGGCCGACATGGACAAGGTGCTCGAGTTCGCGCGCAAGTACAACCTCTTCGTCATCGAGGACAATGCCGAGGCTTTCGGCGGCGTCTACAAGGGCAAGAAGACCGGCACGCTCGGCCACATCGCCGCGTGCAGCTTCTGCCAGAACAAGACCTTCACCACGGGCGGCGAAGGCGGCATGGTGACGACCGACGACGAGGAGCTGGCCTGGATCGCCCGCTCCTTCCGCGACCACGGCTACGACGTCCACGAGCGGCTGAGTCTGCTCGAGCTCGAGCAGAAGCTGCCCTACATTCACAACATGGTCGGCTGGAACTACCGGATGACCGAGATGCAGTCGGTGATCGGGCTCAAGGCGCTCGAGAAGATGGACACCTGGAACATGCCCACCCGGAGGAGGAATGCGCGCATTCTCCTGGAGGCGCTCCAGGACCGGCCCGAGGTCAAGTTCGTGCCCGTCGATACGCCGGAGCGGCAGAACGGCTGGTATGTGACCGCCTTCTCGCTGGACATCGAGAACATGAACTGCGACATTCGCGAGTTCGTCGAGGCCGCCGTGGCTGAAGGAGCGCCGTGCTGGAAGGTCTTCTGGCCACAGTGCCATACCGAGCGC
>ENA-ORXB01001857-ORXB01001857.1-sediment-metagenome-genome-assembly--contig:-NODE-1857-length-21558-cov-3.510311_pt1 | contig 21558 bp, 22 predicted proteins | sample MGYA00237863_ERZ511475 | MGnify/ENA primary metagenome ERZ511475 (study PRJEB26305, sample SAMN06343858) | sediment metagenome | isolation source: hot spring sediment | place: Canada: British Columbia... | reverse complement strand
GCGCGCCGCCCGTCCGACCGGCGTCGTCCACGTGCACAGCCACCCGGTCATCCAGGATCACGTTGCTCCGCACGAGGACGTCCCCGGCGTCCTTCACCAGGACCCCGAACCCGGTGGACGGGCTCCCGCTCTCGACGATCGCGTTGCCCTCCACGAGCACGGGTCCCCCGTACATCAGGACGCAGCCGGACAGGTTGTCCCGCAGGACGTTGCGACGGATCGTGACATCACGAGCGTACATGTCGTGGATGGCGTACCGCGCATCGGAGATGACGTTGCCCTCGAGGAGGACCCGCTCGCCGTAGGAGAGGTAGATCCCGTCACGGGTCCCCTGGATGCGGCTATCCCGAACGACCGCGTCTTGCGCGTTCCAGAGCCAGATCCCATCTCCCCGGAGACCCCCGTTCCCGGAGGGGAGGGGGGAGGGCCCCTCCCAACCACCTCCGGACCCCGGCTCCGGAGCCTGGGTCGTCCCGTGGCCCTCGTGCTCGCCCGGACCCGTCATGCCGTGGCCCTCGTGCTCGCCCGACCCGCTCGTGCCCATGACCATCGAGGGCGTCCCTTCGGGCGAGACCTCCTCGCCCGGCTGATCCGAGACCGCGTGCTCCTCCCCCTCGATCGCCGCCTCGGCCCGCCCACGGATCAGGACGTCCCTGACCAGCACCCCGCGCGTCCCTCGGACGGTGATGCCGAGGTACGTCCCCACGATCGTGAGATCCTCCAGCCGGACGTCCCGCGCCGCCTCGACGAGGACGCCCGAGGGCTCGCCGATCGGGCCAGCGCCGCTGCCTTCGATGCGGAACCCGCGCAGCGTAACCCCGGAGGCGACGATCTCGACGACCGACCCCGCGCCCCCGCCGTCGAGCACCGTCCCCGGCTCGGCCGCGAGCGTCACGGATCGATCGACCACGAGCGTCCCGACGTACCGCGCCGCTGGGACCGCGACGGTCGCTCCCGGGGACACGGCCTCGATCATGGCCCGGATCTCCGAGGTCGGCCGCTCCGCGAGCCCGGTCCCCCGCGTCGCGGCGCCCGCCGAACCGCCGCAGGTCGCAAGGAGCGCGATGAGGCCCAACGAGGCGGCCGCCCGCGCGGTCCTCATCCCGAAGGACCCTCCGGAGCACCGCCCCGGCGAGGGCCGCGCAGGACGACACGGGGCCCGACCGCGACGAGCAGGGCGGCGGCCGCGAGCGACCAGAGCGCCGCACCCGGGTAGGCCCACGTCGTGAAGTTCAGGACCTTGGTCGGGCCGATGACGAGCGGCGTGAACGGTTCGAGCCTGATGGGGGCCTCGGGATCCACGGAGTGACCGTACTGGTAGAGGCGGAATTGGATGTCGGCGAGCGCCACGAGGGGGACGAGCCACAGCCCCCACCGCGCGAGCCGGGCGAGCACATGTCGTCCGAGCAACGAGCTCACACCCACCCCGACGAGCGCCGCGGCGATCGCGAGCGGCCACAGGCGCATCTCCGGAACGTCGGACGGATCGAACGCCTCCATGCCGACGTAGTGGTTCAGCTCGTTGATCTCCCGCAGGTCGCCCACCACCCGTTGGCCGTAGGCCACGATGCGGAGCCCGTCGGGGTACTGCGGGGCCGAGAGCCGGGCCTCCCAGATCGGCATCCGGTACGCGAGGAGGACGAGGAGGGCGGCAACGAGGCCGATCCCGAGCCGAACGGCCCGCCCCGCGCCCGGGTCATGCGGCGCCCCCTCCGCCGGCCTCACCTCGGTCTTTGCCGCGGCACGCGTCCCCATCCTCGTCCGCCCGCACCTAGCTGACCGTGAGCGTTCCGACCATCGTGGTCGGGTGGGCCAGGCAGTTGAACGTGTAGGTGCCGGCGGGCAGGGCCGGGATCTCGTAGTCGACCTCCCCGGGGCCCGTGATGAGGGCGTCGCCCTCCGGGGCCCAGATGGGCTCCCCGCTCGTGTCCTGCCCCTCGAAGATCTGGACGTTGTGCGGGATCCCGGGGTCGTCGTTCACGAAGTGGATGGTGAACGGCGTGTCCGCCGGCGCGCTCACGGACTTCTCCGCGAAGCCGCTGTTCGCCGCCCCCGACGGCGCGGTGATCGTCACCACGACCGGCCCGCCCGTCGTCGTAGCCGTCGGCGCGGTCGTCGCGGGGGTCTCCGTCGCGGGACCGGTGGTCCCCTCACCGCCGCCGCCGTTGCCGCCCCCGCACGCCGCCAGGGCCAGCGAGCCGCCCACCGCAAGGGCGAGCGTGAACATCCGAACCTTGGTCATCTCTCGCTCCTTCCTGTTCGCATGGTTCCCGGTAGCCGGTGATCCCTCGGGGCACCTAGGCCGGAGCCACCAGCAGCCATCCCTGCATCTCCAGGTGCAGGGCGGAGCAGAACTCCGTGCAGTACATCGCGAAGCTCCCCGCACGCGTCAGCTCCAGCTCGATCGAGACCACCTCACCGGGGTCGATGCTCGCCTCCACGTCGTACCCGGGGATCGCGAACCCGTGCGTCGCGTCGGGGGTCTGCTCGATGTTCGTGATGTGGAGCCGCAGGAGATCGCCCTGCCGGGCCTCGACCACGTCCGGCGTGTAGTGGGACCGCATCGCGGTCATGTACACGTCGATCTCCCTGCCGCGGCGTTCGATCCGCTCCTCCCCGGCGGCCGTCGCGTAGGGCGAGCGCTGCATCGTCGCCGGATCGGTGCCGGGCTCGTAGACCTGGAGGGTCCGCGTGAGGCGGTCGACGCTCACCATCTGAACGTAGTGCGGCTCTCCCACCCCGATCGGCATGTCGGTCAGGATCCGCATCGGCTGGGCGTCCAGGTCGATGAGCTGGAAGTTCTGCGGATGGAGCGTGCCCACCGGGGCGAACCGATCGATCGACCACTTGTTGAGCGCCACCATGTAGCGTCCGTGCGGAGCGACCGTGTCCCCGTGCGCCGTCACGAGGTGACCGATGTTGTAGTGGACGGGGATCTTCTCCACGAGCCGGAACGCCCGATCCTCGGAGACCCCCGCCTTGGGCCCCAGGGTCCACTTCGCGATCGCGCTGTCCACGAACAGCGAGGTGTACGCATGGCCTTTGTCGTCGAACTGCGTGTGCAGCGGCCCCGCACCGAGCTCGACCTGGGCCTCGAGCACCGAGTCCAGGCGGAGGATCGGGACCCCGAAGGGGTCGGTCCCGTCGTAGTCCTGCGCCTCGATGGCGGCCTTGATCTTCTCGATCGAGTACACGGACGCGTTGGGGTCGAGCTTCCCCCCGACGCAGATGTAGTCACCGGTGGGGCTCACGTCGACGCCATGGGGGTTCCGGGGCTCCGGCGCGAAATGGAGGATCCCCTCGTCCACCGCCACATCCAGCGGGATCACCTTCATCCCCCGAAGCACCTTCATCCGGCCCGCGGCCACGACCTCCTCGGCCTTCTTCCAGTCGATGATGTGCAGGAAGTCGTAGTCGTTCTTCGTCGCCGTGGACTCGAGCGAGGCCGCCGGGTCGGCGTGCCCCTCATGGAGGTTGCCCCCGGTCGCCATCTCGGTGTTGTACGAGTTGATGAACCCGAACCCGTAGCTCGCGAGCTTGCCAGCGTCGGCCAGGTCCTGCGTGTACGGCGGCAGCTCGATCTGGAAGCTCTTCTCGAGCACGAACCGCCCGGTGTCGGGGTCCACCGCGAGCCACGTCGAGAAGCCCCGGTAGTCCTCCTTGTACCGGCTGAGCGGCGCGTACCCCGACTCGGTGATCGGGCACGGGGTCATCGAGGAGATGTGCACGTACTCGGTGTTCGGCGTGACGAAGCAGCCCCCATGCGAGGTCTGGATGTTCGGGATGTCCAGGATCTGCTTCGTCTTGAAGTCCCGCAGGTCGATCATGGCGATCCGGCCGTTGGCGCGGTCGTTGATGTACAGGAACCGGCCGTCGTAGTCGCCCTCGGTCTCCGACAGCGCTGGGTGATGCGTGTCACCCCACCGCAGCGGCAGGCTCTTCGCCGGATCGGACCCCTCGGCCAGCACCCGGTCCCCCTGATCGGTGCCGTAGCCGTAGCCCTGCCAGGGCTCCGGCGTGAACACGCCGATCAACTTGAGCAGGCGCATCGACGGGACCCCGATCACGAGCACCTGCCCGGAATGGCCACCGGAGGAGAAGATCAGGTACTCGTCGAGCTCTCCCCCCGGGACGTAGGCGCGGAGCGCGCTCTACGCCTCCTCCGGCGAGAGCCCGCGTGCTGCGGCCACCTCCGCGAGATCGCCACCGCCCGCCGCGCCGAACCCCAGACGGGCAGCGGCCGCCCCGAGTGCGGCGCCAGCCGCTCCCCCGGCGACGACGCCCAGCGCGGCTCGTCGGGTGATCCTGGGACCTCCGTTCGTCGCATCTCGTGCCTCCCTCCGTGCACGTGCAACAACGGACCGAATCGGTCCGCAGCCTACGGGATCGGGACGCCATGGGAAGCGACGAAGGTCCCGACCGCGACGGGACCTTCGGTCTGCGACGGAACCGCGCACCGCAGCGGCCCCTCGCGACCTCGAGGTGGGAAGCGGCTGGGGCCGCGACGCCCGACGGCGCCGGTGGGATGGGTGGAGGTGAGCGGACTCGAACCGCCGACCTCTGCCGTGCGAAGGCAGCGCTCTACCGGACTGAGCTACACCCCCGGAACCGAGGTTCAGGGTAGCAGAGGACCCCGACGCATCAGCCCGTCGGCGGGCCGGCCTCCCCGCCGAGCACCTCGCGGGCGTGGCGCTCGAGCGCGTCGTGCAGATCCTGCGAGACCCGGGCGACCGACAGGTCCCCCCGGGTCTTCTCGATGAGGCTCCGGGCGACGTCGGTCGACCGGCGCAGGTTCCCGGTGATCGCGTCGGGGTAGTCCATCGTGACGAGCACGGTGTAGAGGTCGTCCATCGCGGAGAGCGTGGCCTCGCCCTCCGCCACCTTGCCGTGGCGGAGCAGGTCGAGGATGTGGCGGCGGGCCTCCCCGATCGCCTCGGCCACCCCGTTCAGGTACGGCGCGTCCTCGACCCCGAGCTCCTCGGGCGAAGGGATCGGCGCGCCGGTCACCACCGCCTCGGTGATGCGCGCCTCCGCGTACTCCTTCTCGGCGTCCTGGAGGTAGCCGGCGTAGCGGATCTCGGGGTGGTCGCGGAGGGCCTCGGCGCACCCGTCGATCGCCGCGCGAGCCTCGTCCATGAGCCGGTGGGCCTGCTCCCACTCGCCGCGGTGGATCGCGCGGATCGCGTTGGCGCAGGCGCGGATCGCTCGGCGCGAGGCCGGGAGGGCGCGCTCGCGCGCCTCCATGCGCTCGTCGAACCGCCGCCGGATACGCTCGGCGATCTCGTCGAGGTCCACGGCCCGCTCAGGCGCGGGCCGCGCCCGCCGAGCGGACCACGATCCGCACGGGGTCGTCGCCGTCGAGCACGAGCCCGTTGATCGCGGGGCGCGGCGTGCGGCTCGAGGCGTCGGTCACGTACCGGCTCCGCGGCTCCACGACCGGCGAGTCCGGCACGCGCACCAGGCGCGCGCGCTCGAGCGCCCGCGCCTGCGGGCCCTGGTGCTTCAGCCACAGCAGGAGCCACACGTACGCGCCGAGGAGCAGCAGGAGCGTCGCCGTCGCGTACCACATCGCCCGCAGCGGCGGGACGAGGCCGATGAGGAAGGTGAGCCCGGTGCTCTCGAGGAGCGCGACGAGCATCCGCCGGCGTCGCTCGAGCGCCCGCTGCCTGGCCCGGGCCTGCGGGCCGATGAACGGGGTGCCCTTCTGGGGGGTGACGATCCAGCGCCCGCGCCCGACCCGTCCCGTCTCGGCCAGCAGCTCCATGTCCCTCTCGAACCCCTCGATCGTCCGCCTCGGCGTCCCCGAACGTTCACGCGGCAGCAGGAACGCGGCCCATATCATGCCCAACGCCGCGAGCATCAGCCAACTCACGCGGCGGACCCCCTCGCCCCGGCGACCCCGGTCGACCACAACATCTTGGGCTGGGACCGCACGGTAGCACCGCAGCGTGCGTCGAACAATCACATCCCTGTGATCCCCGTTCACGAACGCACGAGGCCCCGATCCGGCGGGGGACCGGCCGAGAGCGGTCAGTCCGCCACGTACTCGCCGGACTTGCCGCCGCGCTTGGCGAGCAGGCGCAGCCCGTCGATCCGGGCCGCGCGGTCGAACTCCTTGGCCGTGTCGTACAGGCTGAGCGCCGCGACGGCCGCCGCGGTGAGCGCCTCCATCTCGACGCCGGTCCGGTCCCGGGCCCGCACGGTGGTGCGCACGAGGATGCGGCCGGCGGCGCGGTCGGGCTCGACGCGCACCTCGGCCCCGGTGATCGCGACCGGGTGGCAGAAGGGCAGCAGGTCCGGCGTGCGCTTCACACCCATCACGCCGGCGACGCGCGCGGCCTCGAGCGGGTCCCCCTTGCGCGTGCCGGCCTCGAGGGCCGCGACCGCCTCGGGGCTCATCGAGATCACGCACTCGGCGACGGCCTCGCGCTCGGTGATCTCCTTCGCCCCCACCTCGACGATGCGCGCGACGTCCGCGCCCTGCGGCTCGGCCATCTCAGTCCTCGGTCGGGCGGAAGATCATGACCCGCACCTCGCTGCCGGCCGGGGCCGTCTCCACCCCGGGGGGGACGATCGCGAGACCGTTCGCACGGCTCACCGTCGCGATGAGGTTCGAGCCCCGTCCGCCGGTCGGCTCCGCGACCCATCCCTCGGGCGTGCGGCGGACCCGGACGCGGGCGAACTGCGTCTTGTCCCTCGGCCCGGTGACGTCCTCCTCCAGGCGCGCGGCGATCTCGGGCCGGTACAGCTGCCGACGCCCCATCATCTTGCGCAGGGCCGGCCGGATGAACACCTCGAAGGAGACGAACACGCTCACGGGGTTGCCCGGCAGGCCGAAGAAGGGCTTGCCCTCGACGTGGCCGAAGCCCTGCGGCATGCCGGGCTGCATCGCCACGCGGTAGAAGCTCACGTCCCCGCGCTTGAAGAACGCGGCCTTCACGACGTCGCGCTCGCCGACCGAGACCCCGCCGGTCGAGATGAACGCATCGGCCTGGAGCAAGTGGGAGAAGACGGCCTCCTTCAGCTGCTCCACGTCGTCGGGGACGATGCCGGCCATCACGGGCACCGCGCCGACCTCGCGGAGCGCGCCGTAGAGGAGGTACGCGTTCGAGTCGCGGACCTGGCCGAACTCCGGCTTCTGCGTCGGCGGCACGAGCTCGTCCCCCGTCGAGAGCACGACCACGCGCGGGCGCGGATGCACCGGCGGGTGCGAGAAGCCGGCCGTCGCGAGCAGGCCGAGCTCGGGGGCGCCGAGCCGCCGCCCCGCCTGGAGCAGTACCTCGCCGGCCCGCACGTCCTCGCCCGCGGGGCGGATGTGCTTGCCCTCGGGGACCGCCCGGAGCACCCGGACGCGGTCGCCGACGACCTCGCAGTCCTCGATCGGCACGACCGCGTCGGCCCCGGCCGGGATCGGCGCGCCGGTCGCGATCCGCACGGCCTCGCCGCCGCCGACCGTGGCCTCCGGCCGGCGGCCGATGAGCGCTCTGCCGACGATCCGGAGCTCGACCGGGGAGCCCTCGCTCGCACCGGCGACGTCGCCGGAGCGGACCGCGAACCCGTCCATCGCCGAGGAGGCGAAGTCGGGGATGTCGGTCTCGGCGACGAGGTCGGCGGCGAGCACGCATCCCTCGGCCTCCTGCAGCGGGAGCTCGAGCGGCTGGAGGGGCGCGACCTGCGCGAGGATCCGCTCGCGCGCGTCCTCGACGGGCACGAGCCCCTGATCCGCACCGTGCGCGTGCGCGTCGGCCATGGACCGCCAGTGTAGCCGGGGCGGCGCCCGGAGCGGCCCGCGCGCGGGCGGGGCGCGGCGCGCCTACAGGATCTTCTTGCGCTGCACGAGGTCCGCGAGGTAGGCGCGGAGCCCCTCGCCGATGTCCTCCCGGTCGATCGCGAGCTCGATCACGGCCTGGAGGTACTCGAGCTTGTTCCCGACGTCGAAGCGGCCGCCCTCGAAGGTCCACGCGTAGACCGCCTGCTGCTCGGCCAGCCGGGCGATCGCGTCGGTGAGCTGGATCTCGCCGCCGCGGCCGGGCGGGGTCTCGCGCAGGCAGCCGAAGATCTCGGGCGTGAGCACGTACCGGCCGATCACCGCGAGGTTGGAGCGCGCCTCCTCGGGGGAGGGCTTCTCCACGAGCGAGAGGACCTTGCCGAGGCGCTCCTCGACGAACTCCACCTCGGCGATCCCGTACAGCGGGATCTCGTCCCGGGGGACCTCCGTCACCGCGAGCACGCTCCGGCCGTAGCGCTCGTGCACGTCGAGCATCTCCCGGAGCAGCGGATGGTCGTCGACCATGATGTCGTCGCCGAGCAGCACGACGAAGGGCTCGCCGCCGACGAAGGCCTCCGCGACCGAGACGGCGTGGCCGAGGCCGAGCGGGTCCTTCTGGCGGATGTAGTGGATCTCGGCCATGTCGGAGATCTCGCGGACGAGCTTCAGCTCCTCGAACTTCCCGCGGGACTCGAGGAAGTGCTCGAGCTCGAGGGAGCGGTCGAAGTGGTCCTCGATCGAGCGCTTGCCGCGGCCGGTCACGATGAGGATCTCGGTGAGCCCGGCCCGGACGGCCTCCTCGACGACGTACTGGATCGCCGGCTTGTCGATGAGCGGGAGCATCTCCTTCGGCTGGGCCTTCGTCGCGGGCAGGAACCGCGTGCCGAGCCCGGCCGCCGGGATGACCGCCTTCCTGAGCTTCATCTCGGGCCCCTTCCGTCGCGGGCCCGGGGAGCATATCGCCGACCCCACCCGGGGGCGCAACCCCGGCAGGTGATGGCGGGATGCTCGGCTACACTGGCGGCATGCCGACCTACGAGTACGAGTGCACGTCGTGCGGGCAGCACATCGAGGTCTTCCAGCGGATCAGCGAGGACCCGCTCACGACCTGCGGCGCGTGCGGCGGCCCGCTCCGGAAGGTCTTCCACCCGGCCGGGATCGTGTTCAAGGGCTCCGGCTTCTACTCCACCGACAACCGCTCCGGGTCGAAGGCCTCGACCTCCTCGTCGTCCTCCCCCAACGGGGAGGGCGCGAAGGCCGCCGCGAAGGGCGCCGAGGGCACCAAGCCCGCCGCCGAGGACTGACCGATGGCCGAGGCCGAGATCGGGGTCTTCGGCGGCTCCGGCTTCTACGCGTTCCTCGACGCGACCGAGACGGTCGAGATCCGTACCCCCTACGGCGAGCCCTCGGCCCCGCCGGTCATCGGCGAGGTGGGCGGGCGCCGCGTGGCGTTCATCCCGCGCCACGGGGTCAAGCACGAGTACCCGCCGCACCGGATCAACTACCGCGCCAACGTGTGGGCGATGAAGGAGCTCGGCGTCGAGCGCATCATCGGCCCGTGCGCAGCGGGCTCGCTCCGGCGCGAGGTGGCGCTCGGGGACTTCGTCGTCTGCGACCAGCTGGTAGACCGGACGCGCTCGCGCCCGCACACCTTCTACGACGGGCCCGTCACCACCCACATCTCGTTCGCCGACCCCTACTGCGAGACGATGCGGCAGGTCGCGATCTCGACCGGGCGAGCGCTCGGCATCACGATGCACGAGCACGGCACGATGGTCGTGATCGAGGGTCCGCGCTTCTCGACCCGCGCGGAGTCCCGGTGGTTCGCTTCGCAGGGCTGGGACACCCTGAACATGACCGGCTACCCCGAGGCCGTCCTCGCGCGCGAACTGGAGATGTGCTACGCGAACGTCTCGCTCATCACCGACTACGACGTCGGCGTGGAGGACGCGCCCCCGGTCACGCACGAGCAGGTCATCGAGGTCTTCACCCGGAACAACGAGCGCCTGCGCGAGCTGCTGTTCGCGATGATCCCCGCCCTTCCCGCCGAGCGCGACTGCCCGTGCGCCACCGCCCTGCGCGGCGCGCGGTTCGAGGCCTAGCCGGGTAGGCTCTGCCCGCGATGGCCGAACCCGTCCTCGTCACGATCGAGCTCCGCTTCCGCACCGAGGAGGACCCCCATCAGCTCGGGGACCGGATCCGCGAGTCCGTCGCGCTCATCGTCGGGCGCGACCGGCTGGAGGACTTCCGCGTGCGCGTGATGCCGCTCGCACCGCCGAAGCGCCCCCAGGCGCTGTGATCCACGTCACAGCGGGCGCCGCACCCCGCGGCTAGCGTCGCTCCGTCCCCGGAGCGAGGAGGCGGAAGGATGCGACGCTGGTACCCCCGTCGGTGGCCGATGCGCGCCCGGGCGCTGCTCGCGCTCTCGCTCGCCTGCGGCCTCGCGGCGTTCCTGCTGGTCCGGGCCGAGGAGGCTCGGCTCGCGGGCCTCGGACCGGCGCTCGGGAACCCGGTGCCGGTGGTGGTAGCGGCCGAGCCGTTGCACCGCGGCGAGGAGCTCGCGCCCGATGACCTGCGGGTCGAGCTGGTCCCGTCGCGGTACGCGCCGCCGGGGGCCCTGCGCTCGGTCGAGGGGGCCGTGGGCCGGACCCTCCTGACCGATCTCGCGCCGGGCGAGCCGCTCACGGCCACGCGCCTGGCGCCGAGCGGCGGGCCGGTCGCCTCCCGGGTCCCGAGCGGGCTGCGGGCCTTCGTGGTGCCTTCGGGCATGCCCGCCGGCGTGGTCCGCCCCGGTGACCGCGTGGACGTCCTCGCGACCTTCGGCGGGCAGCGCCCGTACACGCAGACGGTCGCGAGCGGGCTCGAGGTGCTCTCGGTGCTCGCGCCCGAGGCCGGGCTCGCCGGCCCGGCGCCCGAGGGACCCTCCCTCGTCCTGCTCGTCTCCCCCGCCACGGCCGAGCGCCTCGCCCACGCCACCGCCTTCGGCCACCTGACGGTCACGATCGCGGGGGGTCTGGATTGACACAGGATCCGTGTTCCACGATATTCGTGTTCATGCGGAACGTGACCGTGACGCTCGACGATGAGACCGCTCGATGGGCGCGGATCGAGGCCGCCAAGCGCGAGATGAGCCTCTCCCGCTTCATCCGGGAGACGCTGCGCGAGCGCATGGCCGGTCAGCTCACCTACGAGGCGGCCATGGCGCGGTACCTCGCGCGCGCACCCATCCCTCTGAAGCGGGGCGGCGCCTACCCCCCCCGTGACGAGCTCCACGACCGTGCCGATCTTCGTTGACACGAACGTCCTCGCCTATGCGAGGGACGCATCGGAGCCGCAGCGGCAACCGGTCGCCCGGGCCTGGCTCGAGCACCTGTGGCGCACGGAGACGGGACGACTCAGCGTCCAGGTCCTCCAGGAGTACTACGTGACCGTGACGCGCAAGCTCCGTCCGGGGCTGCCGGCCGCCGAGGCTCGGGCGGACGTCGAGGACCTCATGGCGTGGCGCCCGCTCGCCGTCGACGCCGACCTGGTGCGGGCGGCGTGGGCGCTCGAGGAGCGGTTCCGGCTCTCCTTCTGGGACGCGCTCATCGTCGCGGGCGCGCACGCCGCCGGGTGCCGGTTCCTCCTCTCCGAGGATCTCACGGCCGGGGCGAGCTACGACGGCGTGGAGGTCGTCGACCCCTTCCGCACCCCCGTGGGGTCCATCGACTGAGGCTCGCGTAGGATGGGCCGTCGCTCGGCCCACCGGAGGTACCGTGAGCATCCCGCAGGCGATCGTGCTCGGCATCACGCAGGGCGTGACGGAGTTCGCGCCGATCTCGAGCTCGGGCCACCTCATCCTCGTGCCGTGGCTGTTCGGTTGGCCCAAGCTCGCCGACCCGGACCTGAACAAGACCTTCGACGTGGCGCTGCACCTCGGCACGCTCGCCGGCGCGCTCGTCTACTTCCGGCGGGACGTCGGGCGGTACCTGGCGGCGTGGGTGCGCTCGATCCGGACCCGCAGCATCGCCACCGTGGATGAGCGCGTGGCCTGGGCGCTCGTGCTCGGCACGGTCCCGGGGGTCGTGGCCGGAGCCCTCCTCGAGAACATCGTCCAGGAGCACCTCGGGCAGCCGCTGCTCATCGCGGCCATGCTCGCGGCCTTCGGGGTCCTCCTCTACGTCGTCGACCGACGCGCCGCCGAGCGACGGTCGATCTCGGACCTGCGGGTCCGCGACGGGCTCGCGCTCGGCGTGGCCCAGGCGCTCGCGCTCCAGCCCGGGGTCTCGCGCTCGGGGGTCACGATCACCGCGGCCCGCGCGATGGGCCTGGACCGGGCGAGCGCGGCCCGCTTCTCGTTCCTGCTCTCGCTCCCGATCATCGCCGGGGCCGGCGCCTACAAGGGGCTCGACCTGCTGCGCACGGGCATCCCGCCGGGCATGGGCGGGCCGTTCCTGTGGGGGATCTGCGCCTCCGCGGTGAGCGGCTTCCTCGTGATCGCGTTCCTGCTCTCCTACCTGCGCCGCCACGACGTGGGCGTGTTCCTGTGGTACCGCCTCGCCGCGGCGGCGCTCACGCTCGGGGTCGTGCTCGCGGGGGTCCGGCCGGCCGGCGCCTGAGCCTCACCGGCCGGCCACGGTCATCTCGCCGATCAGGACCGAGGGCGTCCCGACCGCGGTGAAGAACCGGAGGTCGCTGCCGACCGCGGTGACGGCCCGCAGCATCTCGGGGATGGTGCTTGCGATCGTCATCTCCCGGAGCGGCTCGCCGAGCGCACCGCCCGAGATGCGCAGGCCCGTCGCGCCGACGGAGAACTCGCCGCTGATCGGGTTCGCGCCGGAGTGCACGCCGGAGACGTCCTGGATGAGCACCCCGCCGTCGGCGAGCGCGAGGAGCTCGCCGAGGCTCGGCTCGCCGGGCTCGAGGTACAGGTTGCTGATACCGACGCTCGGCACGGAGCGGTACCCGGCGCGCCTCGCGTTCCCCGTCGAGACCGTGCCGCCCCGGTGGGCGGTGGTGGTGTCGTGGAGGAAGCCGTTCAGCGTGCCGCGGGTGATGAGCTCGGTGCGCGCGGTCGGCACGCCCTCGTCGTCGAAGGGGCTCGCCGCGGGGCCGGCGAGCAGCCGGCCGTCGTCGACGAGCGTCACGTGGGGCGAACCGACCGCCTGTCCGACCAGACCCGCGAAGAGCGAGCGCTGCTTCTGCACGGCCTCGGCCGTGAGGGCCCCAGCCAGCACCCCGAGGAACGAGGCGCCGGCGAAGGGGTCGAGCACGATCGGCACCCGCATCGTCGGCGGCTTCCGCGCGCCGAGCATCCGGGCGCCGCGCTCGACGGCCTCGGCGGCGACGGCCTCGTGATCGAGCTCGGGCAGGGCCCGGCCCACGCGGAAGGAGAAGCCGGTCTGGGTCTCGTCGTCGCGCTCGGCGAGGGCGACGACGACGCACCAGACGTCGGTGCGCTCGTAGGCGGCGTCGATCCCGGTGGTGGAGACGATGGCGACCTCGGAGACCGCGTCCCCGTACCGCACGTCCTCGACCTTGCGCACGCGGGCATCGAGCGAGACCGTCCGGCGCTCGAGCTCGAGCGCGAGCGCCACCTTCCGCTCGGTCGGCATCGACGCCTGCTCGGGCCGGTACAGCTCCGGGATCGGCTCGGCGGGGCGGGCCTCGGGAAGGACGTGGTGCTCGTCGGGGGTCGCCAGGCTCGCGTTCTCCCGAGCCCGAGCGACCGTGGCCCGCACCTCCTCCGGCGAGGGGTCGGCGGCCCACGCGTAGCCCAGGCGCCCCTCCACGATCAGGCGGACGCCGAGCCCGCGGGACTCGGCGAAGGTCAGGCCCTCGACCGCGCCGCCGCGCGCCTCGACCTCGGTCCGGACGGTGCGCTCGGCGTAGGCCTCGACGGCCTCGCCCGGCCCGGCGGCGGCGACCGCAGCCCGCGCGAGCTCGGCGAGATCAGGCACCGGTGCCCCCCACGGTGATACGCGCGATGCGGAGCGTCGGCGAGCCGCTGCCGACCGGCACGCTCTGGCCGTCCTTGCCGCAGACGCCCTCCCAGGTGTCGAAGTCGTCGCAGACGGCGTCGATCGCCGACATCACCTCGATGGCCCGGCCGATGAGGTTCACGCCGCGCACCGGTGTCGTGAGCCGTCCGTCCTCGATGCGGTAGGCCTCGGAGCACCCGAACACGAAGTCGCCGGTCGCCGGGTTGGTCTGTCCGCCGGCGAGGGCCGCGACGTAGACGCCGCGGCGGGTGTCGGCGATCACGTCCTCGGCCCGCGAGGTCCCGCTCAGGATGGCGGTGTTGGTCATCCGCGGGATCGGAGGGTGCGCATAGGACTGCCGCCGGCCGTTCCCGGTCGAGGGCACCCCCTCGCGCTCGGCGCGCAGCCGGTCGTAGAGGTACCCGCGCAGCACACCCTCCTCGAACAGCACGGTCCGCTGCGCCGGCGCCCCCTCGTCGTCGAAGGAGAACGAGCCCCACCCGTTCGGCACGGTGGCGTCGTCGACGCCGTGGACGAGGGGCGAGGCGAGCCGCTCACCGAGCCGCCCCCGGTACACCGAGGCCTCCTTCGCGATGGTGTCGGCCTCGAGCGGATGGCCGACGGCCTCGTGGAAGAGCACGCCGCCCATCCCGGGGGCGAGCACGACCGGCATCTCGCCGGCCGGGGCCGGCACGGCGTCGAGCATCGCGATCGCGCGGCGAGCGGCGATCTCGGCCGTCGCGGCCGGGGGGTGCGAGCGCAGGAACTCGACCCCCGCGAGCCCGGCCGGCCCGTGGAAGCCGGTCTGGATGACGCCGTCGCGGGCGGCCACGACCTGCACGACGAGCCGGATCCGCGGTCGGGTCTCCCGGGCCAGGCGGCCGTCCGAGGTCGCGATGAGCACCCGCTGCAGCGAGTCGCCGTAGCTCGCGGTCACCTGGCGGACGTACGGGCTCGCGCCGCGGGCGACCTCGTCGACCTCGCGCAGCCAGGCCACCTTGGCCTCCGGCGGCACGGATCCCGCCGGCTCCGCGGCCTCGTGGACGACGGGCGGGTCGAGCTCGCGCAGGTCCACGACCCCGCCCGGCTCGCCCTCGAGCGAGGCCGCGGCCGCCTGGGCGGCGGCGAGGAGCGCGTCCCGGTCCAGCCGGTTCGAGAACGCGTACCCGAAGGAGGTCCCGCGAGCCACGCGCACGCCGGCGCCGCGGTCGAGGCCGGTCGTGAGCTCCTCGATCTTCCCGTCGTCCAGACGGATCTGGGTCGAGGTGCGCTCCTCCACGTACAGCTCGGCGAAGGCGCCGCCGCGCGAACGCGCGACGCGCAGCACCTCGGCCGCGAGATCGGGATCGAGCATCGAGCGGCGATGCTAACAGCCGGCCCTGCTACGGTTCGGCCGCGATGGAGGACGGTCCCCGGCGGCGGTCGGAGCTCGCCGCGACCTGCGGCCTGGCCGCGGTCCTGCTCGCCTGGTTCCTCGCCCCGTACGTCCTGCGCGGCTCCGCGTTCCCGCTCGGGCCCGACGCGCCGGTGTACCTGTGGTGGATCCGCCTCGCCGGGCTCGAGGGCCTCTCGGCCGTCGGGCACCGGCCGGGGGTGCCGGCCCTCGCGCTCGCATTGCGGGGAGCGCTCGGTCTGTCCGAGGTCCAGGTCGTGGCCGCGCTCGAGGGCGCGCTCGGCGTCGCGACGGGCCTTTCCGCCGCGGCCCTGGTGGGGCTCGGGCTCGGACGGGACCGGCGGGAGCCGGCCACGGCCGCCGTCCTCGCGGGGCTCCTCGCCGGGACGTTCGCGGTGCACCTCGCGGCGGGGTACCTCGCGAACCTCGCCTTCGCCGTCGCGTTCCTCACGGCCGCGGCGCTGCTCGTCTGCGGATCGCGGCGGGGCGCGCTCGGGGCGGCGCTCGTGCTCGGGGCGGGCGGGCTCGCCCACCCCCTCTTCTTCCTCGTGGGGGCGTGCGTGCTCGGGCTCGCCGCGGCGCTCGCGTGGCGCTCGGAGCGCGGGGAGGCGGTCCGGCTCGGCCTGATCGTGCTCGGCGGAAGCGCGGTCGCGGGGCTCGGTGTCCTCGCGGTGCTCCCGGGGCCCGGCCCGCTCGAGGTCGACACCTCCAAGGACGGGTTCCTGCGCCGGGCCGGACTCACGGCCGAGCTCCGGGCGGCCTACCTCGACCGCTTCGTCCATCGCTGGGCGCGGTACGTGCAGTGGGCCTCCATCCCGCTCGCGCTCGCCGGGCTCGGTCGCGCCCGAGGGGCCCTCGGGCGGTTCCTGCTCGCGTGGGGGCTCGTCACCGTGGGCGGGGTGGTGTTCGCGCTCGCGACCGGGCTCGGTCCGGCCGACCGGTTCGTGACCTTCGGGTTCGTGGTCCCGATCCTCGCCGCGCTCGGCCTCGTGCGCCTGCGACGGGCACTCGCGTCCCGCCGCGCGCTCGCGCTCCTCGCGTCCGGGGGGCTCACGGTGGCGATGCTCGCCGGCTCGTGGATCGCGTGGGACCGCCAGGAGCCGTTCCTCTCCGAGCTCGAGGTCGCCCGCGTCACGCGGGCCTCGCGGTGGATCGCGGCGACCGAGCCCGGCACGGCCCTCATCTTCCCGGTGGACCAGCCCGGGACGGCGGTCACGTTCCTCGCGAGCCGCGCCGCGAACGTGATCCGCGCGGCCGTCCCCCCCGAGCGGATCCGCGACGTGGTCGTCGTGGTGCCGCCGCCGCGCGGAGCGGCCGACCCGGTCCGCCGGGCCCTCACGCGCGTCACGTTCGCCGACGCCGAGCGCGCCGCGGCCGAGCGCGGCGGCCGGCGTCTCGAGGTGCTCCTCGCCCCCTTCGACCGGCCGGACGCCTCGCAGGCCGGAGCGGGCTCGCAGACCGGGGCGGGCTGGCGGCGGGTCGCCCGCGGGGTCTTCCTCTCGGGCGCGCCGGAGGCGGTGCCCGAGCGCCCCGGCCCGCTCACCGACCCGCTCGCGCCCTCCTCTCCCGCGGGGATCGCGCTCGCGACGGCGGCGGTGCTGGCCGGCCTCGCGCTCGCCGGCTACGGGTGGGGTCGCCTGCTCGGGCTCGAGGCGGCGCCCGCCCTCGCGCTCGCGCCGGCCCTCGGGGCCGCGGCGGTGACGCTCGCGGCGGTGGGGCTCGACGCCCTCGGGGCGCCGCTCGGGAGCGCGCCCGTCGGGGCGACGGCCTCAGCGCTCGCCGGCGCCGGCGGGTACCTCGCGTGGGGAGCCGCCCGCGCGCGCGAGCGCCGGGTCGGCGAGGGGCGAGCCTGACCGGGCCCGCCGCCACAGGTCGAGCAGCAGCCATCCGAGCAGCCCGACGACGAGCGGGGTCAGCACGTAGTGCCCGAACCACACGTTCGCGCTGTAGGCCGCGGCGAAGCGCTCGGGCTCCGAGGTCCACTGCGAGACCGTGAGCGCGAGCCCGGTCCCGAGCAGGACCGTCCTCGGCGCGCGCGGGAGGAGGCAGGCGAGCGGCAGGGCCCAGGTCACGTACCAGGGCAGCAGGACCGGGCCGAGCAGCATGAGCGCGAGCAGGCCCCACGCCCAGCCCGCCCCCTCCTCGACCGGACCCGCGTCCGGGCGCCGGGCGAGCGCGCGGCCGATGAGCGCGAGCGCCCCGAGCAGCACGAGCGGGAACACCACCCGCGGCACCACCCCGAGCGCACCGCCCGAGACGGCGTCGAGCGCCCGCCGGAACAGGCGCGAGGGCGCGAGCCAGCCCTCGTGGGTGGCGAGCTCGAGCATCCCGAGCGTGGGATCGGTGCGGTTCAGGAACGGCCCGGCGAGGGCGAGCCCGACGCCCGCGGCGAGCCCGACGTGCGGCGCGAGGGCCCGGAGCCTGCGCCCCCGCGGCGCCCGAGCCGCCACGACCACGAGCGCGAGCACGAGCGGGACCGCCGCCGTCGCCTTCACGAGCGCGCCGAGCGCGAGCGCCGCCGTCGCCCACAGGCGCCGGTCGGCGGCGACGAGCGCGAGCGCCCCCGCCACGGCGAGCGCGACGAGCAGGTCGTTGTGGCCGCTCCCCACCGACTGGAACAGCACGACCGGGTTCATCCCGAAGGCGGCGAGTGCGAAGGCGCGCCGGTCCGGCGCGAGCCGCCGCGCGAGGTGGCCGACCACCGCGAGGGTGCCGAGGCTCGCCGCCGCGGCGAGCACCCGGAAGCCGACGATCTGCCCGGGGATGGCGTCCGCGAGGCGCACCAGACCGGCCGAGATCTGGACCCACAGCGGCCCGTAGACCGAGGGCGTATCCGCCCACTTCGGCCCGACGTAGGGGAACAGCGGGTCGGCCGGGAAGTCCGCCGGCGTGGCCAGGTAGGGGTTGGCGTGGTGCACCGCCGCGATCCGCCCCTGGACGGCGTAGGAGTAGACGTCGCGGGAGAACAGCAGCGGCAGCAGCAGCACGAGCACGTGCCCCGCGAGCGCGAGCCCCACCACCGCCCGCACCGAGAGCCGGCCGCGCCAGGCCTCGCGCAGCACGAGCGCGAACGCCGCCGCCGCGAGCGCGACCGCCGCGACCCCGAGCGCGGCGAGCCCCTCCGGCGCGAGCCGATCCAGCCGCAGGAGCCCCGCCGCCCACCGCAGCGGGCCGCCGGGCCCCGCACCCGGCGGGAGCTTGGGGCTGAAGGGCGAGCCGGGCGTCGCCGCGACGAGCGCCACGAGCAGCACCGAACCGACCCACGCGCCGAGGACCCATCGCGAGCGCACGAGCCCGAGCCTACCGCCGGCTCAGGAGGCGGCGGCGCGCTCGTGCTCCACGCGGAGCTGGCCGCACGCGGCCTCGATCTCGCGCCCCCGCGTGTCCCGGATCGTCACGTTCACGCCGGCGCGCTCGAGCAGGGCCGCGAACGCCCGGATCCGCCCCGGGGGGCTGCCCTGCATCGGGAAGCCCGGCGTCGCGTTCAGCGGGATGAGGTTCACGTGCGCGTGCAGGCGCCGGGCGATCGGCACGAGCTTGCGGGCCTGCTCGTCCGTGTCGTTCACACCGTCGATCATCACCCACTCGAGCGAGGGGCGGTGGTGCGTGCGCTCGCGCCAGGTGGCGATCGCCTCGATCAGCTCCGCCAGGCCCCACAGGCGGTTGGCCGGCACGAGCTCGCTGCGGAGCTCGTCGTCGGCGGCGTGCAGGCTCACCGCGAGGCGCACCTGGTCGTTCGCGTCGGGCAGGCGCCGGATCCCCGGCACGACGCCGACGGTCGAGATCGTGATGTGGCGCGAGCCGAGGCGCATCCCGCGCGGGTCGGTGAGCCGCGCGACGGCGCCGAGGCTCGCGCGCTCGTTCGCGAACGGCTCCCCCATGCCCATGAAGACCACGTTCGTCACGCGCCGGGGCGTCCACGCCGGCAGCCGCGCCGCCGCCCGGCGGGCCCACACGACCTGCGCCGCGATCTCGCCGGCGGAGAGGTTGTTCCGCAGCCCCATCTGGCCGGTCGCGCAGAAGGTGCACCCCATCGCGCAGCCCGACTGCGTGGAGACGCACGCCGTGACCCGGTCGCGGTAGCCCATGATCACGGTCTCGATGACGTGCCGCCCCCCGAGCTCGAGCAGGACCTTGCGCGTGGCCCCGCGGTCGGCCGTGCGCTCGTCCAGGACCCGGACCTCGATCGGGAGCTCCTCGGCCAGGCGCTCGCGCAGGCCGGCCGGCACGTCGGTCATCTCCTCGTACGTGGCGCTGCGGCGCCACAGCTGCGCGTAGACCTGGCGGGCGCGGAAGGGCGGCTCGCCCCAGGCGGTCAGCCGCTCGGTGAGCTCCTCGAGCGTGAGGTCGTAGACGTTCACACCTCGAGGGTACCCTGGGGTGGTGCCGACGGACCCGATCGCCCCGATCCTGCAGCGCTTCGGCGTGGTCGTGCTCGACGGCGGCCTCGGGACCGAGCTCGAGGCCCGTGGGGCGGACCTGCGCGACCCGCTCTGGTCGGCGAAGGTGCTGCTCGAGGACCCCGGGCTCATCCGCGAGGTCCACACCGCCTACTTCGAGGCCGGCGCCGACGTCGCGATCTCGGCGAGCTTCCAGGCGAGCTTCCAGGGCTTCGCGGCCCGCGGCTTCGACCGCGACACCGCCGAGGGGCTGCTGCGCCGCAGCGTGGAGCTCGCGCAGGAGGCCCGGGCGGCCTGGTGGCACGCGGCCGAGCGCCCCGGGCGCCCCTTCCCGCTCGTCGCGGCCTCCGTCGGCCCCTACGGGGCCGTGCTCGGCAACGGCGCCGAGTTCACCGGCGACTACGACCTGGACGAGGACGGGCTCGTGGCCTTCCACGTCCCGCGGCTGCTCGCGCTCGCCTCGGCCGAGCCCGACCTGCTCGCCTGCGAGACGATCCCCTCGGTCGTGGAGGCCCGCGCCCTCGTGCGCGCGCTCGAGCAGGTCCCCGAGCTCCCGGCCTGGGTGAGCTTCAGCTGCCGTAACGCGGCCGAGATCTGCGACGGCACCCCCTTCGAGACCGCCGTGCGCATCGTCTCCGCCTCGCCGAACGTCGTCGCGATCGGGGTGAACTGCACCTCGCCGCTGCACCTCGAGGGGCTCATCCGCATCGCCGCGAGCACCACCGACCGCCCGGTCGTCGCCTACCCCAACCGCGGCGCGTTCTGGGACGCGGGCCGCCGCGCCTGGGTCGACCCGCCGCGCCAGGACGCCGGTCCGGCGCTGCGGCCCCTGCGCTGGCGCGAGGCCGGCGCCCGGCTCATCGGGGGCTGCTGCGGCATCGGCCCGGCGCAGATCGCCGCGATGGCGCTCGAGCTCGGCCGCGCCGCCTGAGCGCGCGCGGGCTCATGCGCGCGTGAGGGCGAAGGCGCCGTAGCCGACCACCCGCCAGGGGTCCCCGGCGGTGTCGGCGGAGGTCCGCAGGTCGAGCAGGTGGACCCGGAGGTCCTCGCGCCGGGCGAGCTCGACGATCCCGCGCAGCGCGAAGACCCCGCACGCGTCCTCCAGCCCGATGCCCTCCGCGTCCCGCGCGAGCACCGTCTCGGCCGTCCGGCGGTCCAGGCGCTTGGCCGTCGCGTCGTCGTGGTAGTGGCTGAGGTCCGTGCTCACTACGACGAGCGCGTCGGGCAGCGCCGCCGCCATGAGCTCCGCGATCTGCCCCGCGCGCGAGACGCCGACGACGACAGGGCAGATCCGCAGGTCCTCGCCGAGGAGCCGCTGGAGGAAGGGCACCTGCACCTCGAGCGAGTGTTCTCCGTCCGGCAGGGGGACCTCGAGGTGCAGCAGGGAGCCCTCCATGACCGCCTGCCCCGTCACATCCTGCCCGTCCAGCAGTACCGTGAGCTGCTCGAGGCCGACGCCTCCTCGCAGGGAGGCTTCCATGCGCACGGGGGAGCCGCTCACGCAGGAGCCATCCGCCGGCCACAATCTTTTCACGGGAGGAGAGTTAAGGAGCAGGGCGAGTAGAACGACGAGGAAGACGACCGTACCCATGCCCAGGAGGGTCCACACGGCTCGGGGCGTGAGCTTAAGCCTGCGCCTCCGCATGCGTGGCTTGGCGGAGCGGCCGCCCCCGCCCCCACCCATACGTGCGCCGGTTATCTTGGCGCGTGGAACCAGCCGCGAGCGCAGGCGCCTGCGGGTGAATATCCTGCTGCCGCCTCTCGGACGATGCGCCATTCGCGTACCCTCGAATACCCGCGGTATCTTCGGTTCAATAGGTCCTCAGGCGCTTGTTCCCCAACCTCTCCGTATCCACCCGTTCCTCCATGTGCTTGGGGATGGTGACCGTTGTTGGGTCGCCGTCGCTCACGTAGCGCCTTTCCGGGTTCTCCATGAAATACTGGACCCACGCGTAGAGTCCGCAATCTCCCGTATCCAGCGAGGGGTCGAGAGCCTGGATGCGTGGAAGGCGCAGCGGATCGAAGGAGCGGTCACAG
>ENA-ORXB01001852-ORXB01001852.1-sediment-metagenome-genome-assembly--contig:-NODE-1852-length-21603-cov-4.410666_pt1 | contig 21603 bp, 15 predicted proteins | sample MGYA00237863_ERZ511475 | MGnify/ENA primary metagenome ERZ511475 (study PRJEB26305, sample SAMN06343858) | sediment metagenome | isolation source: hot spring sediment | place: Canada: British Columbia... | reverse complement strand
GGTTGTCGGCTCCCATGTGGCCCAGGTCTTGCGGCGCCTGCGGCGGGTTTGCGACGCCTACGGCTCATGCCCCCTCTTCGTCTTCACAAGCGCCACCATTGCCAACCCCGAGGAGCATGCCGCCAGGTTGGCCGGGCTTGAGGTAGAGGCGGTCAAGGACGACGCCTCGCCGCGGGGAAGGAAGGTCTTCGCCCTCTGGAACCCCCCGGACATACTTAGCATGGAAGGCGGCGAGATCCACCGCTCCTCCAACCTGGAGACGGCACAACTGCTCGCCCGGCTCATGCGCCGGGGGGTGCGCACTATCGCCTTCTGCCGCTCCCGCAAGGCGGCGGAGCTGATCTACGGTTACGTTCACCGCATCCTCGACGGCAGCGAGAAGGAGTTGGCGGAGCGCCTGGCTTCCTACCGCGGCGGCTACCTGCCGCAGCAGAGAAGGGAGATAGAGAGGCGCCTCTTCGGGGGGGAACTCCTGGCGGTGGCCACCACCAACGCCCTGGAACTGGGGGTGGACATCGGCGATTTGGAGGCCTGCCTGATGAACGGCTACCCCGGAACCATTGCCAGTACCTGGCAGCAGGCGGGTAGAGCGGGTCGCAAGCAGGAAGAGTCCCTGGCCGTTCTCATCGCCGCCGACGATCCCCTGGACCAGTACCTCATGCGCCACGCGCAGTTTCTTTTCGGGGCGCCCTGCGAGGAGGCGGTGGTCGATCTGGAAAATAGGAGCATCCTTGGGGCGCATCTCTGCTGCGCCGCCTGCGAAAACCCCCTGCGGGAAGAGGACGAAATCTATTTCGGGGAGGCCATGTGGGAAGCCGTCGAGGGCTTGGTGAAGGAAGGGGCGTTGAGAGTAAAAGGTAAATTATGGTATTACGCGAGCCATGAGCCTCCCGCCCAGAAGGTGAACCTGCGCTCCGCCTCCGGCTCGCTGATCAGCATTGTAGAGGAGGATACGGGAAGCCTGCTGGGGACGGTGGAGGAGGCCACTTGCTTCTTCCATGTCCATCCCGGCGCGGTCTATCTCCACCAGGGAGAGTCGTACCTGGTGGAGGAACTGGACCTGGAGCGTATGGTGGCCCTGGTGAGGAACGAGGAGCTCGATTTCTACACCAACCCCATGGACAATACCGACGTGACCGTGCTCGAGGAGGAAAGGTCTTATGCCCGCTCAAGTGGCGGGTGCGCCATCCATTACGGGGAAGTGGAGGTGTCCACCAAGGTGTACGCCTACCAGAAGAGACGGCTGCTTACGCACGAGATACTGGAAACCCTGGGGCTCGACCTCCCCACCCAGGTGTTGCGCACCCGCGCCCTGTGGTACACCCTCCCCCCCGGCCGCCTGTCCGCCTTGAACCTGGGCGAGTACGAGCTGGCCGGGGGTTTGCATGCTCTGGAGCACGCCTCCATTGCCATGCTCCCCCTCTTCGCCATGTGCGACCGCTGGGACATCGGGGGGATGTCCACCTCCTTTCACCCCGATACCGGCCGCGCCACCGTATTCATATACGACGCCTACCCGGGTGGGGTAGGCATAGCCGCCCGCGGCTTCGAACTTGCCGCCGCTCACCTCAAGGCCACCCGGGAGATGGTGCGCTCCTGTCCCTGCCGGGAAGGGTGCCCCTCCTGCATCCACTCCCCGAAATGCGGCAACGGCAACGAGCCCCTGGACAAGCAGGCGGCCGTGCGGCTGCTGGAACTGCTGGAGGAAGAATTATCCAGCAAGAAAGGAGGACGGGGAGTGGGCATCGCCGCCCGGGAGAGCGCGCATGGAGCGGTGAGCCTGCACCCTTGACCGGCCCATAAGGCGTGTGAGGTAAATTATGCCAACTTCATTTCGGTAGCGGACATTCGCTTGCCCCATTGTGCGAAGATCGCTTTGCTTCAGGCCGCTCCCCGACACCGGAAAGACATCAATGCCACTTGAGAAACGGTTTATGAAAAAGGCCAGAAATGCCGATAATAGACACAGAGAGAGGGAGACCATGGCGATGGTTAACCTTCCAAAATAGGTAAGGATGTAAGTGTTACACCACGACTCTCCCTCTCTTCTTTTATATGTTGCACGGTCCGCCTGAAGCCGGGGCGATGCTTCTCCCTTCGCTGGGAGACGGGGCTCGAGGAGGCGGGGGAACGAAAGATCATATCGCAAAAGATCGCAAATCGTGCAGGCCGGTAGGAAAGATAAAACCTCAATCCGCGACCGGGCTAGCATACGCCGTCGAGGGGTGAGGAAACGGCGTGATAAAAAGAATGAAGCGGACGCCGTAGCGTCTCTGCGGGCGCTGACGTTGCACCGTCTCCGCAGGCACTTTTCGGTTGAAATGGGACGAGAGATCACCCTGTCATTCCGGCTGGACAAGCGAATTGGACAAGGGGAAAGGGGTGATCTCCCAAAGGTTCGACCTGGGAACTATGGCACTATGTCCGATCTCGGAAAGGAAGAGCCTGGAGGGGATAATGAGGAAAGTGGCCGGCCCGAGGATGCTGTATCGTTTCCACAGGCGTCTTCAGGTTTGAAATAGATTGAGAGGCCGCCCTATCATCATGGCAAAACAACCAAATTGGACAAGGGGAAAGGGGTGATCTCCCAAAGGTTCGACCTGGGAACTATGGCACTACGCCTGGTCTCCCCTTTCGTTGTAAGGCAAACCACGTTTAAGATATAATGAATCACAGTTCACATTAGCTTGAGACAAGCCGGTAAACAGATAGGGGGGATTTCCATGCGTAGGAGCATCGCTACACTCATCGTCCTCTCCGCAAGCGTCCTAGTTCTTTTGTTAGCCGGATGTTACCAGCCGGGGGGACCGGTTCCCGAGGGGAAGCACCCGGCGGCCAAGCGGGACTGGACCATGATGGACGTGGACGAGGTGGTCAACATGACCATGGAGAAAATATACTCGCCCGCGCCCAGGAGCAACGGCACCCCACCGCCGGAATGCGACTACATCCAGTACCTGCGCTTCCGGCCCAGGGACGGCAGCGCGGATCCCAGCAAGGCCGACGCCATCATCGTGCTCATGCCCGGCTTCCTGGGGGGAGCCAACAGCCTGGAGCCCATAAGCCGCCAAATGGTGTACATGGCTCGCACGCAGCGAGGCAAGCGCATCGAGGTGTGGGCCATTGACCGGCGGCCCAACAACGTGGAGGACCTGACCGGGCTCAACGCCGCGGAGGAGGCCCACAATACCAATGTGGCCATTAATTATTACTACAAAGGGGCGGAAATTGGCGGCAAGAAATTTAAAGGCTTCCTCACCGATCAGGACGTGCCCTACATGAGCGAGTTCGGCTTGGAGCTGGCCATGCGGGACGTGTACACGGTGATCACCACCAACGTGCCCAATCCCCAGGTGAGAAGAAAGAAAGTCTTCGTGGGCGGGCACTCCATGGGCGGGCCGTACACCGCATATTTCGCGGGCTGGGATTTCGACGGCAACCCCGCCACCCTGGATGACGCCGGCTACATGAACTGCGCCGGGCTCATCGGGCTGGACACCATGCTCATCCCCAGAATTCCCTTCATGGAGAAGTACACCAAGGACATATTGGCAAAAAGTGCCAATATTGACAGCAGCAAGGACATCTGGGAGGAATTGTACCTCGCCTTACTGACGAACTTGCGCCAGGGCTCCATGCCGCGCCTGGTCACCCCGATGACTTTCGTCGCCGGCCCGGAAACCCTGGCCTTGCAGGAGATGGTGGCCATGGAGGCGTTTTGGCGCCCAGAGGAGGAGTCCACTCTGCTGGACCGCGTGCCTTATTCCTCCAACGTGGCCATGATGTTTCAGATGTTGCACTCCCTGGACTATTCCAGCTTCCTGGTCCACATACCTTCCATCAAGGACTTCCGCTACACCAACGAAGCCCTCTTGGGATTGATGGTCGACGACAACTTCCAGCCCTTAAACGCCCTCCAGACCAGCATGGGCTTCCTGAGCGGCGGAGCGGTGGTGCAAAAGCAGTTCCCCCTGCCCCAAGACTGGGCGAAGCTGCCCGAGCTGCGGGTTCTGAGGAGCTTCATCAACATGGACGGACTGTTCCTCGCCAACGACGCCGGTCCCTGCTGCCTCTATCTGGGGGCCGGCCCCTTGTACACCTGGGCCAATTTCGACGAGATAGGCGACGCCTCGGACCCCGCTTATCAGGACCAGGAGGGGAAAGTCACCTACACCACCACAACCGAGGAGGTCTCGGATTCCCAGGACGTTGCCCGCTTCATGTTCAAAGGTCCCAGCAACGCCCTGGAGTGGTACTTCCCCATACGGCCTCTCCTGGACATGGTGGTGGCCAGCGTGCAGCCTCCCTTCGCCTCCAAATACGGGCTGAATTTTTTCCACGGCGATAAGGTGGAAAGCATGCCCCAGATAGATTTCGTCACCGAAAAGGGGCCCATGGTGGGGCTTACGGACGATCTGCCCCCGGAGATAAGGGTGGTCAAGGGGTACAATCACCTGGATGTGCTGGCGGCAGCCCCTGACCGCTCCTCCCGGAGGCCGAACGAGATCATAGATCCCGTCCTGGACTTAGTGCTGGCGGGCCTCTAGGCGACGAAACAAGGAAACGGCGGGCGGGCTACGGCGCGCCCGCCGCGACGGCCGGGTTCACGTTTTCCGACATTGCGGGAGCCCGGCCGTTTTCTGCTAAAGTTAGACCATGAAGTTCAGTTGGCATTACGGAAAGAGGCGCCAGGATTTCGAGGTTCCCGAACCCCTTTACCTGGGCACGGTGGAGGGGGTCGCCGTGGATCCCCTCCCCGACCTGAACGGGGCGCTGGAGGAAGCCCTGAAAAACCCCGTGGCCTCGCCGCCCCTGCGCGAGCTGGTGCGGCCAGGCGAGCGTGTGGCTTTGGCCTGCCCCGATTTCCACCGCCTGTGGCTGCGCTCCGGCCGCTGGCTGCCTCTGGTGGTGCGCCACCTGAACCGGGCGGGGATCGCCAACCGCGACATCACGGTGATCGTCGCCAACGGCACCCACTCGCCGCCGCGATACGCAGGCTTGAGGGAAATCCTGGGGAACGACTTCCCCCGGGACGTGCAGGTGGTCAACCACGACGCCCGCGACCCCTCGCAGTTACGCTACCTGGGAAAAACATCCTACGGAACCCCCCTGTGGGTCAACCGCCACGCCCTGGAGGCCGACCGCCTCATCCTCACCGGAGGCATAGTTTCCCATGCCTTCGCCGGTTTCAGCGGGGGACGCAAGGCGGTGGTGCCGGGCGTTGCCGGGCTCAAGACCATCCTGGCCAACCACGGCCGCGCCCTGAGCGAAACTCCCGGAGGGGGCATCCACGAGCGGGCGCGTCCCGGCGTTCTGGAGGGCAACCCGGTCCACGAGGACATGCTGGCGGCGGCGAGGATGCTTAACCCACGCTTCATCATCAACTTCGTCCTCAGCGAGGAAGGGGACTTTCTGGGGGTTTTCGCGGGCGAGCTGGAGGAAGCTCACCTCAAAGGGTGCTCCTTCGTCAGCGAAGCCTTCCGGGTGGATATCCCCGCCCGGGCGGACATCGTGCTGGCCTCGCGCGGCGGCTACCCCATGGACCTAACTTTCTACCAGGCCTTCCAGGCCAGCGCCAACGCCATGGCCGCCTTGCGCGGGGACGGCGACGGGGTGTTGATCATGGTCGGGGAGTGCTCCGAGGGGCTGGGGCCCTACGAGTTCCAGCGCTGGTTCGGCCTGGGGGGAGAGGAGGAGATAGAAAGGGAACTGCGCCGGGACTTCACCGTCGCCGGTTTCGTGGTTTACAGGGCGGCGTTGCTTCACCGCTCGGCGCGCCGGGTAATCCTGGTCTCCGGCCTGGAACCCGAGGTGGTGAGCCGCATCGGGGTCACGCCGTGCTCGACCATCGCCGAGGCTCTGGAAATAGCTTGGAAGGAGATCCCAGAGGGCAAGGTGCTGCTCATGCCCCATGCTTCCCAGACCATACCCGCCATGCCCTGCTAGGGCTCCACATTCCTCACATGCCCACCCTGCACAACCTGCTAGCGCCCACCCGCCCCGCTCCACATGCCCCGCCATGCATGAGCGCCCGGCTGGGGCCCCGGCACCGTATCCCCGCTAGCGCCCCGAAGACATCACCAGCTCCACCGCCTCCTGGGGGTTCTGCGCTCGGATGATCTTGTCGTCCGGCTGGCCCGCCCGAGAAATTTCCCAACTGGAAAGGGCCACCACCTTCTTGCCCATTTTCAGGGCCATAGCGATCTCGGTCAGGGTGCCGTACTCGCCGCCCACGGCGATCACCGCGTCGGAGGTGCGCACGATGATGGCGTTGCGGGCTTGCCCCATGTCCGTGGCGATGGGGTAATCGACGTAGGGGTTGGCGTCTCCGCAGAAGGGGCCGGGGAGAATGCCGATGGTCACGCCCCCCTCCGCCTTGGCTCCCTTGCAGGCGGCCTCCATGACGCCCCCCAGTCCGCCGCAGACGATCACCGCGCCGCGCCGCGCCAGCTCCGTCCCGACCTCGTAGGCCAGGCGCCCCTCTTCATCCGAGCAGAACTGCCCGCCTATGACCCCGATGTACATATCCGCTTACCACCTCCATGACTTAAAACTTACTGGTTGAATGGAAAAGAAGCCTCAATCCCCGCCGGGTTTCTCCTCGCTCGCCAGGAAGGCGCGGGCGGCCTCCTCGGCGGCGGCGTACACTTCCTTCAGGGGAACGCCGTGCTCAACCGCGGCCCTGCGGCAGTCCTCGTATTCCGGCGCGATGTTGGCGGGGTGCTCGTCGCGCCGGGCCAGCTTGACGCGCAGCCTCCCGAAGGGCGTGTCCACCTCGATGATCTCTCGGTCCACGTATTCCTTGAACACCTCGCTTATGCGCATCCCGAGCGTCTTCGTCTCCGCGAACACCACTTCCTTGATCTCCTCCTCGCGCGCCGGAGGGGCTAGGACCTTGAGGGTCACGGCGGGGCGCGACTTCTTCATCTGGATGGGATACATCCACACGTCCTCCGCCCCGGCCTCGAAGAGCTTCTCCATGACGTAGGGGTAAAGCTCCGGGTTCATGTCGTCTATATTGGTGGAAAATACCAGCCTCCTCTCCCTGGTCCTCCCCCTGGCCATGCCCTCCCGCTCGCCCAGGAAGACCCGCAGCAGGTTGGGGATTTCCAGGTCCCGGTCACCCGCCCCGTAGCCCACGGCGTGGATGTGCATGGGCGGGAGGAGGCAGAAATCCGCGGCCAGGGTGGCCACGAGGGCCGCCCCGGTGGGGGTCACTATCTCCGTGGGTATGCCGCTAGAGTAGACGGGGACGTCCTTTAAGATCTCCACCACCGCCGGAGCGGGGATGGGGTATATGCCGTGCGAGGTCTTGATCATCCCCGTGCCCATGGGCAGGGGGGAGCAGAGGACCTCCTCCACTCCCAGGTAGGATAGGCCGGCGACGCTGCCGGCCACGTCCACCATGGTGTCCGCGCTGCCTAGCTCATGGAAATGCACCTGGTCTATGTTGCGCGAGTGGATGCGGCTTTCCGCCTCCGCCAGCACCGCGAACACGGACTGGCTTTTCTCTTTGACCTCGGGCGGGAGGGAGCTCTGGTCGATAAGGCTCTTGATGTTGGCGTAGGTTCTGACCACCCCGCGCTCGGGGGCGCGTACCTGCACCTTGGCAGCGGCGATGGCCTTGCGCTCGGTCCTGCTGGCAGTAATTTCCACTTCGTTCAGGCCCAGGGCGGCGGCCACCGACCTGAAGACGTCCACGGGCACGCCCAGGTCCACCAGCGCTCCCAGCATCATGTCGCCGCTTATCCCGGCGAAGGCGTCAAGATAGAGGGTCTTCATCCCCAGGCAACTCCAGGTTTATCCTCTCGTAACTTATTTTTTATCCTCCCATGCTCCCAGGTTTGCTTTATGCGTACGCCCGTACCTTACACTTATCCGCCCGTTCACTCCGGTTTATCCTCCCATGTCCTCCGGTTGCCTTCCCGTCCCCTCCGCTTTCACCGCTTTACTTTATGCGTACGCCCGTACCTTACGTTTATCCGCCCGTTCACTCCGGTTTATTCTCCCGTACCTTATTTTTTATCCTCCCATGCCCTCCGGTTTACTTTATATGTACGCCCATACCTTTCGGTTTATCCTCCCATGCCCTCCGGTTGCCTTCCCGTCCCCTCCGCTTTCACCGCTTTGCTTCATACGTACGCCCATACCTTTCGGTTTATCCTCCCATGCCCTCCGCGATGTCGAGGGTCCGGCGCGGCGCGCCCGCATGCGGCTCGTCCATGCTACCGCAACGGTATCCTTCCAGGTCCAGGAGAATACGCCGAAAACCGAGGTCCCGCAATTTCTTCACCAGACGTGAGCGGTTGTCCTTCCCGGCCACCGCTTCCAGCTCGGCTTCGGCGACCTCGATGCGGGCTACGCCGGGGGCGTCCACCCTCACCCTGAACTCGCGCAGGCCCATCCTCTCCAGCTCCTCCTCCGCCGCGTCCACCTTCCCTATAAGCTCGGGGTCGAGCTTCATGCCGTGGGGGAAGCGCGTGGCCAGACAGGGCCGGGACGGGGTGTCCCAGTTGGGAAGGCCCAGCTCCCTGGCTATGGACCGGATATCTGATTTGCCGAGCCCGGCCTCCTCTAGAGGGCTTACCGCCCCCAGCTCCAGGTTGGCCCGCCTTCCCGGGCGGTGCATGGCGGCGTCATCGGCGTTGGACCCTTCCATCACCGCCCCCCAGCCGCCCGACCTAGCTTTTTCTCCCAGCAGAGTGAGGCGGTGCCTCTTGCATATGTAGCAGCGTTGCGGCGGGTTGCTGCGGAAACCCGGAAGCGAGAGCTCGTCCGTCTCCACCACCTGCAGGGGGAAGCCCAGGGAGCGCGAGATGCTTATGGCCCGCTCCAGCTCCCGCGGCGGCATGAGCGGAGATGCCACCACCACCGCGGCCATCCTGTCTCCCCATTCCTGGTGGGCCAGCACGGCGAGCAAAGTGGAATCCACCCCTCCCGAATAGGCCACCAGCGCCGGGGGATGGGAGCGCAGCGCTTCCCGCAGCCTGCGCAGTTTTCCCTCCAGATCACGGTTCATATTCGCACCTCGACTTGATACGAGTATATCACCCTGCGGCGAAGCCATGTCTCGGGCTCCGGGCGTGGGTGTGGTTCGGTTTTCTCGGCGGAGCGACCTCGGTAAATCGCCTCACCGCTATGCCGTCCCCGCGAAACCCGTGTCGTGGAGGGATGGCCGTGCCGTGGCCAGGCTCCCGAAACTAAAAACCCGCCGCCGTTGTTTCTATCAAAGGAAGGCATTAAAGAAAATATTAAGGGAATGGGGCCCATGGCGACACTTCGCGGCGAAGGGCGCGGAAAGAAGACGGCAAGAGAGCGTGCGGGCGGCAGAGTGTGGTATCCTCTTCCTAAAAAGGAGGCATGATTAGGAATGTTGGAGGGGTTGAAGAACAACGCGGGCGCGCTGATCGCCTTTCTCATACTGGTGGACATCTTCCTGGTGGGGGCGGTGTTCGTCCTCTTCCGGCAGCTTTCCCTGCTGCGGCGCAACGTGGCCATCCTAAAGCGCGGCGCGGAGGGCGAGAGCCTACTGGAAAAGGTAGCCGGCCAGGCGCTCCAGATAGCCGAGGTTTACCGCCGCCTGGACGAGCAGGCGGCCCAGAAGGACTACCTCACCGAGGTGCTGGCCGGGGCCCTGCAGAGGGTGGCCGTGGTGCGCTTCGACGCCTTCGAGGACATGGGGGGAAAGCTCAGCTACGCCGTGGCCATGCTGGACGAGAACGGCGACGGCGTTATTTTCACCTCCATCTACGGGCGCAATGAGAACCGCACCTACGCCAAGGCGGTGCGCGGGGGCGCCTCGGCTCACGTGCTGTCGCGGGAGGAAAGCGAGGCCCTGCAGCGGGCCCTCTCCTCCAAGCCGCCCATGATTCGGGCCAGGAAAGGAAGCCCCTCCAAACCCTTCGACATCCAGGCGTCGGGCCTGGAGAGGGAGGCGTCATCCAGGGAGGAAGACGGGGCTTGGGTGATGTGACCTCCATCATGAGCTGCGACCGCGTGGCCTATCTGGGCCCCCAGGGAACCTTCACCGAGGAGGCCCTGCTCAAGTGGGATGGCCTGCGCTACCAGGAAATGGTATCTTTTCCCACCGTGGAGGAGGCTATCCTGGCCGTGGAGGAGGGGCAGGCGGACAAGGCGGTGGTGCCCATCGAGAACTCCATCGAGGGCTCGGTCAACGCCACCCTGGACAGCCTGGCCTTCGAGGCCGACCTCTTCATCCAGGGGGAGATGGTGCGCCAAGTGAGGCATCACCTCCTGGCCAGGGAACCCATGCCCCTTTCCGAGGTCAAGCGGGTTATCTCGCACCCCCAGGCGGCGGCGCAATGCCGCAGGCACATGGTGGAGCTCCTGCCGGGGGTGGAGGTGGAGGCGGCCAACAGCACCTCCGAGGCCGCCATGCGGGTGGCGGAATCACGGGAGGCGGTGGCCGCGCTGGGAAGCGGCCTGGCGGCGGAGCTCTACGGCTTGACCGTGCTTCGGGAAGGCATGGAGGACCACCCCGAGAACCGCACCCGCTTCGTGCTCCTGGGCAAGGAGAAGGCGCCGCCCACCGGACACGACAAGACTTCCCTGGTCTGCTTCATTTACCAGGACCGGCCGGGAATGCTCCTGCAGATCCTGCAGGAGTTCGCCTACCGCTATATCAACCTGACCAAGATAGAGTCGCGCCCAACCAAGGAGGTGCTGGGCGAGTACTGTTTCTTCATCGACTGCGAGGGGCACGAGCAGGACGAGGTCATGGCCTCGGCGCTGAAGTGCCTGCAATGCAAGCTCCCGCAGGTCAAGATGCTGGGCTCCTATCCCCGCTGGCGAGAGGAGGGCGAGGGTGCTTGATCTCAAGTTCGTGAGGGACAACCCGCAGGCGGTGGCCAAGGCGGCGGCGGACCGCGGCATGGAGGTGCCCCTGGAGGAGCTCCTGGAGCTGGACCGCCGGCGGCGGGAGCTGCTGGTGGAGGTGGAGGAGAAGCGGGCCCGCCACAAGCGCGGCAACAAGGAGATAGGGGCACGCGTGCGCGCCGGGGAGGACGCCGGGGCCCTGCGGGAGGAAATGGGCGCCTTGAGCGAGGAGATCAAATCCCTGGAGGAGGAGGTCGACGCGCTGGAGGAAAAGATGCGCGGCATCCTGGAATGGATTCCCAACCTTCCCCACGACTCCGTGCCAGTGGGCCCGGACGAGAGCTTCAACCGCGAGGTGCGCCGCTGGGGCGAGCCGCGCCAGTTCCCCTTCCAGCCCCTTCCGCATTGGGAGCTGGGGGAGCAACTGGACATCCTGGATTTCCAGCGGGGGGTGAAGATCGCCGAGTCGCGCTTCACCCTGCTCAAGGGAAAGGGCGCCTTGCTGGAGCGGGCGCTCATCAACTTCATGCTCGACCTGCACACCAGGGAGCACGGCTACACCGAGGTCTTCCCGCCCATCCTGGTCAACGAGGAGAGCATGTTCGCCACCGGCCAGCTCCCCAAGCTGGAGGCGGAGATGTACCGCTGCCGCGACGACGTCCTCTACCTCATCCCCACCGCCGAAGTGCCGGTGACCAACATCCACCGCGGCGAGACCATCCCCGAGTCGGACCTGCCCCTCTACTACTGCGCCTACACCCCCTGCTTCCGCCGCGAGGCGGGATCCTACGGGCGCGACGTGCGGGGGCTCATCCGGCAGCACCAGTTCAACAAGGTGGAGCTGGTGAAGCTGACCCACCCCGACGCCTCCTACGATGAGCTGGAAAAACTAACCAACAACGCCGAGGAGGTCCTCAAGCGCCTGGGCCTGCCTTATCGGGTGGTGGTCCTTTCCACCGGCGACCTCTCCTTCGCCGCCGCCAAGTGCTACGACCTCGAGATTTGGCTTCCCTCCTACGGCGAGTACAAGGAGATCTCCTCCTGCTCCAACTTCACCGACTTTCAGGCCCGGCGGGCGGACATCAGGTTCAAGCCGGCAGCGGGGGGAAAGTCGCGCCTGGTGCACACCCTCAACGGGTCGGGGGTGGCCATCGGGCGCACGGTTGCCGCCATCCTGGAGAACTACCAGCGGGAGGACGGAAGCGTCGAGGTGCCCGAGGCTCTGCGCCCCTACATGAACGGCCTGGAAGCCATTGCCATAGGATAACCGCGGAACTTCTTTGTGTGGCGATCGGCATTTTCAACCCCCTCATTCGTGTTGCACACATTGTCGTCGGGGCATTTTTCGCGACTTGCGAGCGAGGCCTGTAACTTCTGCGCGGGCGTGAGATATGCGGGCTATGCCGGGTCAAAGGGAAAGGTAGGAAGAGGCCACCGCCGACCAGGAGTACCTCGATTGGGCGATGCGGTGGGCGCGGAGCCTTACATTGCGGCGGCCCTCCTCGTCCATCTTGGAATAGTGGTCCAGGAAAGCGGAGATATTTTTGGCCAGGCTGAGAGCCAGCTCCTCGTCCAGGAAGAGGGGCTTAAAGCGATTTTCCTCGAAGGTGTCCGAGAACTCCTCCACCACCTCCCGGATCACCTCCTTGAAGCCCGAGTGGTTGGCCAGTAAGGGAATGATTCCCGAGGACAGGGCCTCCACTGCCACCAGCCCGAAGGCCTCGGGGAAGATGGAGGGTGCCGTTGCGACTTCGGCGCAGGGCAGAAGGTATTTCAGTTGCTCGTGGTCCAGGTAGCCGGTGAATATTACCCCATCCGATACCCGGCCTCGCGCGGCGGTGAAGTAGTCATCTGCGGCGGCGCCTCCGGCGAGCATATCCAGCAGTGCGCGGGCATAGAGGGAGGAGCCGGGGTCCGCGCCGGGCTCGAGTAGATCGGGCCTGGATAGCATCTCCACAAAGAGTTCGCGCCTCCCATACTCCAAGGCCGCAGCAAGCGCCTCCAGGTGGGCGCGCCCCGTGCCGAACCCCACCAAGATGAAGCGGGCCGAGGGATGGCGTTGCCATACCAGGGGCGCGGCGGCCAGGAGCAGTTGGGCGCCCTTGGTCCACAGGAACTTGCCGTGGTAGAGGACCACCGCATCCCTTTCCCAGTTAATGGCAGACAGAGAGCGCACCGCTTCCGGGTCCGTTTCCCTTCCGGAGAGGTCTTTGCGCGCCGACTCCAGAAGAGAGGCCAGACCATGAGCGTCCGAGGCCTCCGCTACCGCCTGGCTCAAGAATCGCCTCCACGAGGGGAAAAGGTCTCCGTTGCTCTCGGCTCTCAAGGGGCCCTCCAGGAGAGGCCTCAGGCGCGAGGCCTTGCTCTCCCCTTCCGCGAGGGGACTGAAAAGGCTCACGTCCACGCCCACCGGTATCACTGCCGTTTTTTCCTCCAGGGATCTGTCATGCGAGAAGAAGGAGAGGAGCTCCTCGCGCCCGGCCTCGCTCACGCAGACCACACGGTCACAGGCGGTAAGGGCCTCGCGAGCGTAATCCCGGAGAAGGGTACTGCGCCGCACCGAGAAGTTAAGAGCGCTGCCGTGCACGGTAAGGTAGTGACGGCAGCGCCCCAGGCCACGCAAGGCGCGAGCCGCGTAGACCGGCTGCATAATGAGGTGCTGGGACAGAACCAGATCGGGCCGGTTGGCGGCGAAAACCGAGGCCAGGGCGCGGCGGTTGCACTCGATGTAGGTTTCGATTTCCCGCGGAGTGAGGTCGGGGTATTCTTTTACGGTAAAGCCCCGGTAATGGTCATAGACGTAAACCGGCAGCGGGCCGGACAGAAGGGGGCGATAGAAGTCGCACTTCCCGGCGTAGGGGGTCCCCCTCTCCCACAGCAAAGCCGGCCTGTCGCCTTGCGGCTCGAACTCGAAGGCGCAAGAAACGAAGTCGAAATCCTGCGGTGCGGGCTCCTGGCAGAAAAGCGATACCCGGTGGCCAAGGCGGCAGAACTCGCGGCAAAGATTCTGGGTGAAGAGGTTGCTCCCTGTTCCCCGCAGCAGGTAACCGTGCACCACGGCGATGTGCATATGATTTTTCTCCGTTCACTCCACGCCACCGAAAGCCTCGGCTATTATTTGGTAGCTCTTCTTGAGGCGCGTGCCGTATCGGGGCTCTTCCCATTCCTCCCAGGTGTAGGGATCGCCGGCGCTGAAGGCGGCGCCCTCGCGGGGCATGAAGTCGACCGGCGAGCCTGAGTCTGCCACGGCGGCGTAAACGCAAAAGCCGCCGCTTTTCTCCACCCTTAGGGCGTCCCTGCCGTATGCCGCGCGCAGGGCGGACGGGCCCGCGGGGAGATCGCTTCTAGGGTCGTGGATCACGGTGGCGGAGGAAGGATCGCTAACGTTCAGAAGCGCCCAGGGAAGGCGCACGTAGAGGTTGTCGTTCGCCTCGTCTACATACCAGTGGGCCAGAGAGTCGTAGTCCGCTTCCCGTGAGTCGAATACGCCGTACCTGAGCGCGCCGGCGTCGTAGCGCACCTCGGGATATTCGGTGCCGTCAAACTGGTCGACCTGACGGCGGTTGGTGACCAAGCTGATGGCCGTGAAGGTGTCGTCAGTGGCAGGTGCGGCCGCGAAACGTGACTCGGCCAGGTTGTAGTCCGGGCGCGCCAGGAGGCGCGCCCCTTCCGTGGGGCTTATTCTCAGCAGGAACTCCACTCCTTTGGGAAGATCTGGCAGGCCAGACAGGGGGAGGCGGGTGGTTCCGCTGTCCTTTCCCAGGGTGTCTATCCCCAACATCAATTCCAGGGTTCTGCTGCCGCCCGGAAGCAGGGAAGAGGCCGCGCCCCGCGCGAGCTCCAGCTTCAGATAAACGAAGGCCTCATCGCTGTCCATGCTCAAGGAGGACAGAAATCCGCCCGTGAAGGCTGTTTTGCCCCCATCGCTCCCCTCGTCCCTCCGCCACATCTCCTTTTGCCCGCCGCTGAAGGGGAAGCGGTTGGGCTCGCAGGCGAGTATCCCGAAATTTTGTTCCGGATCCATGAGGTTGTGCCAGTAGATGTGACGATCGAAGGGAATCATGTAAGGCATGGTGATCCAGGTGCGCTTGGCCCATTCATCCGCCCATTCGAAAACCATTCCCCCCGCGTAACCCTCCCGCACAATGGCCCGCATCATGCGCGCGATTTGCTTCCCTTGTTCCTCCTCGCTAACCGCGCCGTGGTTTATCCCCTCCGGATGGATGTGGGCGGCGCCGATGGAGGTGGAGAGCCCGAACTCGCCCACCAGGGCCGGGTAGGGAGGGTGAACGGACATGAACTGGCGCAGGTAACCCCCGTAGCGCAGCACTCCCTCTTCGTCCGTGTAATCGGCGTATCCCGGTTCTCGATACATGAATTCGGGGTAATAAGGATAAATATGGTATGTACCGAAAAGGCCGGCTGTGGACTCCGGCCCAACCTCCAAACGCGCGGGGTCCAGCACCTGCGAGTCGTCTGCCTCTTGGGACTTGTCGACGCCGGGGGTGTGCTCCGTGGGGTGGTTCATGGGGTCCAGGGTGGGCCAGCTCACAAAGCTTACCGGTATTTGCCAGCCATAGGCGTCCCGGACATAGGAGGCGGCGTAATCGCAGGACTCGGCCATCCAGGCCTCGGTGGCCGAGGCTCCGGAGGCGCGCACGAAACGGCCGTCGTATTCGCCCTTATCCGGGTTGGCAAGATTGGTGGACAGGACCTCCTCCGCGGATATCTCCCGACCTATGATCACGCCTAGCAGGTAAGGGAGGACGTCGGCCGTATACTTTCCCCAGGCCCGCCCTTTTCTCTCGGGAATCTCGCAGCCGCCGTGCAGGGCGTCGAGGTCCCTCGCGATCTCTTCACGGTAATTAGTTGTATATATAGAGTCGTAAAGGTTGTTGCCCGGGATGTCGTCGTCAGGCCAGATTTCCTGCAGAAGGCGGAGTCCTTCCCCGGAGGTGGAGCGGTTGAACTCGTCGAGCGCCTGGTAAAATAAAGGGTCGAGAAGGGTATAAACACGAACCGTATTGGCATGCATGGCCTCGATACGCGCGAACCAGTCCAGGTAGAGCCCTTTGTCCGCCGGGAACTCGGAGAACCACTTGCCCGGCAAGGCGCTCCCTATGTTCACTCCCTTGATTATCTGGCGTTCCCAGTCCTCACCGTTATAGATTTCAAGGTATCGGCCCTGGGCACGGGCAGCCATTCTGCTCCCGTCCACCTCGGCCACCGGCCATGACGTTTTCTTCCCGCCCCCGCAACCCCAGCCCGCCAGGAGCGAGAGGGCAAGGGCTATCCCGGCCAAGATCCTTAATCCTTTCTCCGCACGAGCTATCATGGCAAGCCAGCCCCCTTTCCGGCACTTCTCTCAACAATGTTATACCCACCATTGGGCCGGAATATGATCCGCCGCCTCCGGCGTTTTGTGGATAGGGCAAAGGGTATCGTGCACGGCGGGAGGGCCGCGTAAAGTCGCGACCCGGGGCAACCGACTGAAAAGAGTAAAGATGAAAGGCGGGAGCCGGCTGGCTGTCGCGACGCCCCGGCCGCCCGACCTGAGGTTGAGGTGTCTCGGTTGGAAGAGAAGATAATCGGCCACGCGCTTGACGGGTCCTTTCTGGGAAATCCTGAGAACCTGGAAAGTGTGCTTCTGGGCATCAACGACGGCGTGTATCTCGTCGACCGCGACCGCCGTATCGTTTTCTGGAACTGCGCCTGCGAGGAGATAACCGGTTACGCCGCGGGGGAGGTGCTGGGCCGGCCTTGCTCCGACAACATCCTTAAACACACCGACCGCCAAGGAAATTCCCTCTGCGAAAGCGAGCTCTGCCCCCTCTACCGCAGCATGCTCACCGGCGCAGCCGGAGAGGAGCCGTTAACCGTGCTTGCTCTTAAGAAGGACGGCTCGCGATTGGCGGTGGAGGTGAGCGTGGCCCCCCTGCGCGGCGAGGGCGGGGAGATTGTCGGCGGGGTGGAGGTCTTCCGGGATGTCACCAGAAAGAACGAGCTGGAGGAGGCCAGGGCCAGCTTCCTCTCCGGGGTCACCCATGAGCTCAAAACGCCCCTCACGGTGATTCGGGGGAACTTGGAGATGATCCTGGAGGGGGACACCGGGGAGATAAACCCCACCCAGCGCTCTTTTCTCTCAGACAACCTCGAAGAGGCCAAACGGCTGGAAAAATTGATTAACGATCTACTTGACCTGGCCCGCTACGAGACGGTCGAGTTTTCCATAGAATACCAGGCGGTGGATCTGGACAAAGTGTTGGAGCGGGTAGCCCGCAATTTCTTAGACGAGGCGGAGAGGAAAGGACTGGAGATCGAGCTGCGCCTGTCGCACATACGGATGTTTGGCGACCCCGACCGCCTCTACCAGGCTTTCGCCAACCTGCTCTCCAACGCCGTCAAATACACCGAGGCCGGAGGCATCTCCGTGGAGGCGGCGGCGAAAAAAGGATGGGCGGTGGTAAGGGTTAAGGACAGCGGCGTGGGCATCGATGAGGGGGAGCTGCCTCGCATCTTCGAGCCGTTTTACCGCGCGCATGATGGCGGGAAGCGTGCCGGGGAGGGCAGCGGCATGGGGCTAGCTATAGTGCGTCGCATTGTGGATAGCCACGGCGGTAAGTTAAAGGTGGAGAGCAAGCGTGGGGAGGGCAGCCTCTTCACCGTGTACCTACCGTTGACCCCTTTGGACAGGACGATTCCCCCTGAGGAGGAAAAGGGATCTTGAGCGAGAGCAAGCGTGTCTTGGTGGCGGAGGACGAGGCCAGGCTGGCCCGCATGATCGCCTTCAAGCTGGCCCGGGAGGGATTCGAGGTGATCGCCGCGAACGACGGGGGCGAAGCCCTGGAGCTCTGTATGAACCGGGACGTGGACGCGGTCGTTCTCGACGTGATGATGCCGGCAATGGACGGCTTCCAGGTGCTCAAGCGGATAAAGGCCTACAAGCCCAACCTTCCGGTAATCATGCTTTCCGCGCGCAGCCAGGAAAAGGACATCAATTACGGTTTAGAGCTGGGCGCCTCCTGTTACCTGACCAAGCCCTTCAGGCCCACTGAGCTGGTGGAGTGCCTGCGACGCCAATTGGGGGGTTGAGAGCATGCTCACGGCGCTGATCTATATATCCGGGGGCCTGTTGGCGATTATCCTCATGCTTCTGGCGGCCATTATCGTGCGCCGGGTAAGGTACGATCGCTACCGGCGACGCTACCAGGCCAGGACAAGGATATGGGAGCCGCTTTTCTTCTCCTACCTTGAGGGAGAGGACACCGGCGGGCGCATCGCAGCCACCTTAAGGACGGAGGAGGATTACTTATCCTTCGTCAAGTTCATAACCTTTTATTTGAAGAACCTCTCGGGGGAAGAGGCGCAGGCCATCGCCGACCTGGCTTTCCGCACCGGCGTGTCAAGAAGGCTTTATGCAGACCTCAAGAGCAGGCGTAGCAAACGCCGTGCCGTAGCGGCCACCACCCTAGGGCTGCTGAACGACCGGAACGTTCTACCGTACCTAAAAAGAATGCTCGAGGACAGGGACCCCTACCTGGTATATGCGGGAGCCTACGGCATCGCCTGCCTGCGGGAATATAGCCTCTTCATGCCGGTCATGCGCACCCTGCTCTCCAGGACACCCATTACCTACGAGGGAGCCAGCGAGCTGCTGGTACGCTTCGGTGAGGGCATATGCCCCACCCTCGCCGATATTCTGCGCGAGGCCCTTGCACGGTATGAGCGAGTGAGTGAGCGTGAAGGCGAGATTCTCGGCAGGGATAGCCCAGCCAAGGAAAACCGCCTCAGAGAAAGTCCCGGCGGCGAGCCGGGAAGCGGCTTTCAGGTGGACTTGGGCGACTTCGTCGAGGTCTCCATGCTGGTGGACATCCTGGGCTATTTCCGCTATGCGGATGCTGGCGAGCTGCTTCTCCAGGTAATGGAAAAGAGCGGCGACGAAGAAATCACTATTCATGTACTCAAGGCGGTGGTGCGTCTGAGAACGCCGCAAGCGGCGCACCGCATCGCGCCTCTGCTGGATCACCCCAACTGGGTGATTCGCAGCCAGGCGATAAGAGCCCTAGGGGTGCTGGGAGAGAAAATGTACCGGCCGGATATTCAGGCCCGCCTGCAAGACCGGCAATGGTGGGTGCGCCACTATGCGGCGCAGGCCCTGGAGGCCCTGGCGTGAGGGGGCGTTTGCTTATGGCGTTCGAGCCTGATGTTGGAAGGAGTTGGAAAGAGAGTTGTCCCTGGCGCTAAAGATCATCCTGGTCATTAACGCCCTGATCATCGTGTATTTCCTGCTGGTCAACGGCACTTACTTGCTGCATAACCTTATCGCCTTGGGCGCCATTCGCCGTTATAATTTCACCCGCGCCATCACCGATTACGAGCGACCTTTCTACTCCACCTTTTATAAGCCGGTGAGCATCATCGTCCCCGCTTTCAACGAAGAGAAGACCATTGTGGAGACGGTGCGGTCGGTGCTCTCGTTGCGATATCCCGAGTTCGAGGTGGTGGTGGTGAACGACGGCTCGAGTGACGGCACCCTGGAGTCCATAAAGATGGCCTTCGCCCTGTGGGAAACGGACGAAACCTTCGATTACGATATACCCTGTGAGGAGATAAGGGCTGTTTATCGTTCCGACGAGCACCCCAACCTCAAGGTGGTGGACAAGGAAAACGGCGGCAAAGGCGACGCCCTTAACGCCGGGGTCAACGTGTCCTCCTTCCCCCTCTTCTGCAATATAGATGCCGACTCCGTGATCGACGCTTGGTCCCTGCTGCAGATCGTCAAGCCCTTCGTGGAGGACCACCGCGTACAGGCCGCGGGCGGTGTGGTCCGGGTGGCCAACGAATGCGACATCGAGGGCGGGGAGGTGAGGGATATCCGCCTCAGCCGCAAATGGCTGGTGCGCTTCCAGACCGTGGAGTACCTGCGCGCCTTTCTCTTCGGGCGCCTTGGGTGGTCGTCGCTGCAGACCCTAATGATCATTTCCGGCGCCTTTGGCATTTTCCGCCGCAGCGCCGTGGTGGAGGTGGGAGGATACCGCACGGACACGGTTGGGGAGGACATGGAGTTGGTGCTGCGCATGCACCGCATGATGTGCAGCCGGGGGAAAGATTACCGCTTCACTTTCCTTGCCGACCCGGTTTGTTGGACCCAGGTGCCCGAGGACCTGGCGAGCCTCTCGCGGCAGCGCCGTCGCTGGCAGCGTGGCCTGGGAGAGAGCCTGGCCATGAACCGCGGCATGATGCTTAATCCCCGCTACAAGTGGGTGGGGATGTTGGGGTTCCCCTTCTTCTTCCTTTTTGAGCTTCTCAGCCCGGTGATAGAGCTGACCGGATACCTGATATTCGTGGTTTCCCTTATTCTGGGAGCCCTTAACCTGCCCTTCGTCATCGCTTTCCTGGTGTCAGCCATACTTCTGGGCATCCTGCTTTCAGTCTCCTCCATCTTCCTGGAGGAGATAAGCTTTCATAAGTATCCCAGGCTCCGTGACGTGCTCACGCTATGCGGCTTCGCCGTGTTGGAAAATTTCGGCTACCGACAGCTAACCGCGTGGTGGCGTCTGCGTGGGCTGATCGAGCTCCTCTTCAGGCGCCGCGGCTGGGGCAAGGCCAAGCGCAGGCATTTCAAGAGCGTGAGGGAAGCGGAAGCCGTCCGGTAGGACGGCCTGTCCCGCTGGGCCGACCGTCTGAGAGGACGTGTAAGGCGCGTGAGGGAAGCGGAAGCCGTCCGGCGGGAAGACCGCAGTGGGCCTCCGGGCGGGTCGTTGGCGGAAGCCGCTGTAGCCAGGCCGCCCGTTTGTTTGCGGAACCTATTGCTTCCAGTCCCCAGACCGGCGATGCGTTGGCGGAAATGGTTTTGTTTGGGCCCCAGGCCGGCAATGCATTCGCGGGCCTGATTCATCCAATCTCAAGACGGCGGAGCGTTACGCGCTCCACTGTGTACGGGCCGGGGGGGCCTGGAGGCCGACCTGCGAACGGCGGGATACTTGACACCCGCGCGAAAGAGATGCAAGGAATAAATTGCGGACGGAATACGCCGAGGTTAGGCCTCGATCGGAAGGTGAGCATGGCGTGCAGAGGGACGAGATCCTTAAGATAATGCGCCGTATCATCCGCGATTTCGCCCCTCTTGTTCCCGGCCTGAAGCTGGAGGTGGTTTCTCCGGAGGGGTTCCAGGCGCGGATACGGGGCAAACTCCTCTTGGCCGACGGGAGTGTGCCGCAGACGGCGCCGGCCGGAAAGCCCGATGAGGCTGGGGAAACCGGAGAGGCGGGAGAGATCCTAGGGATGGGGGAAGCCAAAGAGGCCGGAGAGACCGGGACGGCCAGGGAGAACGGGGCGCAAAAGGAAAAGGCGGGAGAGTCCCGGAAAGAGGGGACACCCGGCGGCGCCGGGGCAGAAACGGAACCGGCCCACAAGTCTCGCGAAGAGGATAAGAACAGCCGCGCCGAGTCTAGCGGAAAGACACAAGAGGTAGAAGAGCGGTCCCGTGCGGGATGGGAAAGTATGGAAATAAAGGGGGCACGGGAGTACCCCGAGGAAAGGGCCCCCATACAAGCCCTGCCCTCCAGTCTCACCATCGTGGTGGAGGTGGAAAGCCTGGCGGAAAGGGTGAGCCGGGAGGACCGCCGGCTGCGCCGTCCTCTGGTGGAGGGGCTGATCCTGCGCGAGATCCTTTACCTCATGACCGTGAGGCAACCGCTGCCGGATCCCCGTTCCCGGGCGGAGAACATCCTCCGCCGCCACTGGCCGTTCCAGTACGCCGCGCTG
>ENA-ORXB01001851-ORXB01001851.1-sediment-metagenome-genome-assembly--contig:-NODE-1851-length-21604-cov-3.402332_pt1 | contig 21604 bp, 18 predicted proteins | sample MGYA00237863_ERZ511475 | MGnify/ENA primary metagenome ERZ511475 (study PRJEB26305, sample SAMN06343858) | sediment metagenome | isolation source: hot spring sediment | place: Canada: British Columbia... | reverse complement strand
GTACGACGCCTTCGATTTGGGCGACGACCGCGTCGGAGCTCCGCTAGACAAGATTCCCGTGTTCATGACGATGCGGTTGGACCGGGCGCGGCTCCAGCCCGTCGAGGGTCTCAACGGAGGCCGGGGCACGGCCCGCTACCGGCGCGTGCTCGCCTCCGAAGTCTTCCTCACCAACTGGTCCTACGTGGATCACATCGTGCTGCCGCCGGGCGCCTCCATCGGCCGGCACCTGCACCGGGGCGTCGAGGAGTTTTATTACGTTATCGACGGCCAAGGCCGGGCGCGCGTCAACGACGAGACGGCCGAGATCGCCCGCGATCACGCCGTTCCGGTCCGCCTGAACGAAGTCCACTCCTTCGAGAACACCGGCACGAGCGATCTCGAGTTCATGGTGATCGGCATCGCGACGCGCAAAGGAGCGCTCGATACGGTCGAGGTTCGGTGAGCCGCGCAAGCTACCGGCGCAGCAGCTCGAGAATCTCGATCGCCAGCTCGTCGACGGGCGCCCTCTCGAGGTTGGCCATCACTGCCACTACGAGCGGACGCCGGCGCTCCATCAACAGCATGGTCGCCACCCCCTGCTGGCCGCCGCCGTGCAGCACATATTCGGCGCCGCCTGACTCGAGGAGGTTCCAGCCCAGGCCATAGCGGGTGAGTGTGCCGTCCTTGAGCCGCTGCGGCGAAAACATCTGCTCGATCGTCGCGGCTTGAAGGAGCTTGCCGTCTTTGAGCGCCACGGCGAAGCGCACCAGGTCGAGCGCCGTCGAGCTGAGGCCGCCGCCGGGAATCTTGTTGCTCGTATCGGCCAGGTCGCAATTCTCGAGCGCGCCGGCGCGCGTCAGCCGGTAGCCGCGCGCCCGGTGCGGAATGATGGCATGGACGCTGTCGGCCTGAATGTGCTTCATGCCCGCCGGCTCGAAGATGTTCTTGCGCAGGTACTCAAGAAACGGCATCCCGGCGGCGCCTTCCAGGACCGCGCCGAGCAGCACGTAGCCGTAGGTGGTGTAAGAGAACTTCGTGCCCGGCTCGGCAACCAATGGATCGTTGGCGAAGATTTCAAGCGGCGTAAACAGGTCCTCGTAATGCCGCGTGCTGTTGACCTCCTCGAGGCTCTTGTAGTGCCGGATGCCGCCGAGATGACCGAGCAACTGGCGGGAGGTGATCGGCCAGGGCTTGGCGGGAAAGCCCGGCACGTATTGCTGCACGGGGACGTCCAGGTCCAGCCTGCCCCGTTCGGCGAGCTGAAGCACGGCCACGGCGGTGATGGGCTTGGAGATCGAACCGAGGCGATAGACGGTGCTCGGGGTGGCGGGGACTGAATTCTCGACGTCGGCCTGCCCGTAGCCCTGGCTCCACAGGGCTCCGCCGCGCGCCACCGCCACGGTGAGGCCGGGGATCTTCGCCCGGGCCATCGTGCGCCGAACGGCGGCGTGGATCTCCTCGACGCGCGGCGGCGCCCAGGCGCGCTGCTGGCAGGCGGCAGGCCAGACCGCAGCCAAAAGGATCGGCGCCAGCCAAACCTTGCCCGTTCTCATAGCCTGCCCTCTCGCAACACCTCGAGGGCCCGGCGCACTTCGGGATCGCGGCGGATCTCCACCTCGTCGCCCTTCTCGACGCCGAAAGCCTGATTGAAGATCTCCTGCTTTAGCCGGCTGCGAATCCACTCCCGCTCGACGCTCCACTCCCCCACTCCCGGCTGGATGCCCCGCTGCGCCAGATACGTCTGAAACTCGTCGAGCAGCGCTGCCGAAACCTCGAAGTCGGCGGCAGGCGGGGCGTGCTTGCGAATCGTCTCCGTGGCGAACGAGGTGAAAGAGGCCGTCGCCTCGAGCACCATGCGCAGGCGCGAAGGCGCCTCAGGCCCGACCACGACGTCCGGCTGGATGCCGCCGGCCGCGGCGGTTCCATTGCCCCTGGCGTTACCAAGCTGCGTGGCGCGCAGCGGCCTTTGGATCGAGCGTCCCCTGGGCGTGTAGTAGTAGGCCGTCGTGAGCGCCAGCCCCGTGCCGGCCGACAGCGGATAGACGCTCTGCACCAAGCCCTTGCCGAAGGTCGGCGTGCCGACGATCTTCGCCCGGCCGTGATCCTGAAACGCGCCCGCGACGATCTCGGCGCCGCTCGCGCTGCGCTCGTTGACCACGACCGCCAAGGGAAACCGGTAGCGCTCGAACCCCTGCGGCGCCCGGATCTGCTCGCGCTCTCCGCCCCGGCCCCGCACGCTGGCGAGCGAGGTCTCGGCGGGCAGAAACAGCGCCGCGATCTCGAGCGCCGACGTGATCAGCCCGCCCGGGTTGTCTCGCAAATCGAGCACGAGACCGCGAAGGCCTTCTCCGCCCAGCTTCTCGATCGCCTCGCGTAACTGCTTCGGGGTTTCCGCCTCGAAGCTTTTGGCGCGCACGTAGCCGATGCCTTCTTCGAGCATCAAGGCAAGGTCGACGCTAGCGGCCGCCACGTCCTGGGGAGTCATGGCGATTTCCACGAGCCGCGAGGCCCCCGGCTTGCGCACGTCCAGCCGAACCGGGCGCTGGCGCGATTCCCCAAGCAGAGCGATGAGCTGCTCGACATCGAGAAAGGCCAGCCGGATCCCGTTGATCGCCAGAATCTCGTCGCCCGGCTCCAGGCCCGAGCGCGCCGACGGTGTGCCGGGCAGCGTTTGCAACACAATCACGCGGCCGGGCAGCACCGAGACCACCGAGCCGAATCCCTTGCGGGTCGCCCGCTGAAGCTCCTGAAGCTGCTCGAACTGAGCCGGGTCGAAAAAGACCGAGTGCGGGTCGAGCCGGCCGAGCATGCCGGGGATGGCGCCGTTGTAAAAGGCCTGGCTGAGATCTACCGGCTCGGCGGCGTTCTCTGTGGCGGCCGTGAACACATCCACGAACCGCTTGAGCAGGGGCTCGAAGCCGGCAGGGCCCTCCGAGGCGAGCAGAAGGAGGAATGCGATGGGCGCGGCCACCTGAGGCACGAACTTCTATCCTCAGTGTACGCGATCACCTTGCCCATACGGCCCGTCAGCCGGCGAAAAGCGTCATGCCCCCGTCGACGCGCAGCACCTGACCGTGGACGAAGCGCGCCCGCGGACCGGCCAGGAAGGCCACCACGTCGGCCACCTCCTCCGGCTCTCCATAGCGCACGAGCGATTTGCCCGCCTCCATCATCGAGGGATCGACCTTGCGCGTAGCCAGGAAGCGCGCCGTCTTGGTCGGACCGGGGCTGACGGCGTTCACCCGCACGCCGTGCGGCCGGAGTTCGTAGGCCAGGCAGCGCGTATAGTGCACCACGGCCGCTTTAAGCGTCGAGTAGACCACCTCGGGCGAAGTGCCGTAGTGCGCCGCCGCCGAGGCGATGTTCACCACTGCGCCTTCGCCGCGCTGTACCATCTCGGGGCAAACGGCCTGGCACATCAGCATGGTGCCCAAGAGGTTGCCGGCGACGAGCGCCTGGATGTCCTCGAAGGAGATGCCGAGGCCGGTATTCGGGTCCGGTTTGTTTCCCGAAGCGCCGATGTCGCCGCCGGCGCAGTTCACCAGGATATCGATGGGGCCGAGCCGGCTGCGGACCTCCTCGGCCATGGCGCGCACCGCAGCCGGATCGCCGATCTGTCCGGTGACCGCAATCGAGCGCGCCCCCAGACGGGCCAGCGTCTCGGCCGCCTCGCCCAGGTTCGCCCCCTCCCCGTATCGCGCCGGCGCCTCCCAGTCCAAGTCGTGGATCGCGACATCGGCGCCGAGCTCAGCCAGCCTCCGGGCAATGGCGTAACCCAAACCTCTTCCTGATCCGGTGACGAACGCCACCTTCCCGTGAAGTTCTTGCGACATCGATTTCCTTTCTTTACTCCATCAGGCCCAAACGGCGCAGATTGGCCGCGCTGCGGCGGATCATGTCGAGCTCGTAGCGGACGATCGTCTCGCCGTCCTCGCCCTTCTCCCAGGGCGTGCGCCAGTCGGCGGCCTCATCGAGCCGGGCCTGACGCGCCGCTTCCAGACACGGCCCGAGCTCCGCCGCGCTCCTCGGCGGGTAGCCGCGCCACCACCCGGGACGAAAGAGCCGGATATGGCGCACCTCGAGCGCTCCGGGTTCGAGCGAGGCCGTCAGAAGCGTGTGATGCGAGGCGAGCACCTCCGCGATCCGGGCCAGAGGCACGGCGCCGTCACCGATCGCACAGCGCACCAGGCGATAGCCCTCATCCGTCCATTGCGGCTTGTAATCTTTGAGGTGCACGTGGCGCACCAGGGGCGCCACGCGTCGGGCGAAGGCCACCGGCTCCTCGCCCACCGCCAGCGGGTTGCCCGTATCCAGACAGATGCCCGTCCCATGCCCGGCCTCCCCGCAGAACTCGACGAGCTCCCCGCTCGTAAAATCCTGATGATTCTCGATGGCGAGCGCCACGCCGCGCTCTTCGGCTTGCGGAGCCAGTTCGCGGAGCGTTCGGCGCACCCGCGCGACCAGCTCCGGCCAGTCCGCCCGTTCGGCCCGGTCTCCCGCCAGCACCGGCGTGAGACCCAGCCTCAGCGTCCGGGCGCCGATCGCCACAGCCGCGCGCAGGGCCTCGCCGACGCCCTCGAGCGGCGGTCCCAGGCTCACGACCGGTTCCATCCCGAGCGCGTGCAGCCGCCCGCCGAGCGCGGCAAGTTCCTCCTCGCCCATCGGGACCAGCCAGGCGCAGTGAATCTCGAGCGTGCGCGCACCGACTTCGACGCCGACGTCGATCAGGCCCTCCAGTCCCCGGCCGTTCGGATTTCCCCGGGCCGTCCCCTGTCCTTGAAGCCCCAGGTAATATGTCAGGCCGTACGGATTCAGTCCGGTGCGCAGCATCGGATCCTGCCGGTCAGACACCCTGGCGCGCGCGCCGGGCCAGCTCGCCCAGGGTCTGATTCGTCGCCGGTTGGTAATCCTTGAGCGGCACCATGCGCTCGTGGATGGCGTCGAGCAGCCAGCTCTTCTGCGGGAAGAAAGCCGCTTCGAGTTCCGCCGCGGGCGTAATCCAGTTCCTGGCGCCCACCACCACCGGCGGCGCATCGAGATAGTCAAAGCAAAGCTGCGTGAGGGTCGCCGCGACGGTTTGCAGGAGGGAGCCGCGTTCGACGGCGTCGCTTGCGAGCAGCACCTTTCCGGTTCGCTTCACCGATTCGAGAAGCGGCCCATAGTCGATCGGATTGGCCGCTCGCAGGTCGATCACTTCTGCTTTGAGCGAAAATCGCTCCTCGAGCTCCGCCGCAGCGTCGATGGCGGTGTAGAGCGCCGGGCCGAAGGTGATGATCGTCAGATCGCGGCCCGGCCGTTTGACGTCCGGCAGTCCGATCGGGACCTCGTAATAGCCCTCGGGCACGCCGCCCGGATGGAACAGCTCACCGTAGTCGTAAATCTTCTGGCTTTCAAAGAAGATCACCGGGTCGGTGCCGGCGAGCGCCGCATTCATCATGCCCTTGGCATCGTAGGGCGTGACCGGGTAGGCCACCTTGAGGCCCGGGATGTGGTGCACCAGCGCCGTCCAGTCCTGCGAGTGCTGAGCGCCGTACTTGGCGCCGACGGAAATGCGAAGCACCACCGGCATCGTCACCAGACCGCCCGACATCCCCTGCCATTTCGCCAGTTGGTTGAAGATCTCGTCGCCGGCGCGGCCCATGAAGTCGGCGTACATCAGCTCGGCCACGACGCGCCCGCCTTCGAGCGCGTAGCCGACCGCGGCGCCCACGATGGCCGCCTCGGCGATCGGCGCGTTGAAGAGGCGCTGATAGGGCAACAGTTCGGTGAGGCCGCGGTAGACGGCGAACGCGCCGCCCCAATCGCGGTTCTCCTCGCCGAAGGCGATCATCGTCGGATCGATGGCGAACCGGTGCACCAGGGCCTCGAAGATGGCGTCTCGGATGTTGTAAACCTTCATCCGGGGAAGCGGCTTGCCGGCCGCATCCAGGCCAGAGCGCGCCTTGGATCGAATCTGCTGAACCCGCGGGTTCTCCTCGAGCGGCTGAAGCAACTCCGCCGGCCGGTCGTCGAACCGCTCTCGTCGGCCGCCGGAGAACATGTACCGGCCGATCTCCTCCGAGTGCACCTCCATGCGCGGCGAAATCTCCGGATCGACGGCGAGGCGAAACATCTCGAAGGCCATCTCCTCGACCTGCTCGCGCGTGGAGGCGAGCACCGCCTCGGAAAACAGCTTGTGGGCAATCAGCTTGTTGCGGAAGGCGGCGATCGAATCGGCCCGCTCCCACATCTCGATCTCTTCGCGCGAGCGGTAACTCGAGGCGTCCGACGGCGAATGGCCGCTGATGCGGTAGGTGACCGTATCGAGCAGCACCGGGCCGCGCCCTTCGGCAAGCAGCTTCATCTTGCGGCGGAAGGCGTCGATCACCGGCAGCGGGTCGTAGCCGTTCACCCTCTCGGCGTGCATCTGGTCCGGATTGACGCCGGCGCCGATGCGCGCGATGAACTCGCAGCCCATCGTCTCGCCGTACGGCTGGCCGCCCATGCCGTAGTGATTGTTCATGCAGTGGAAGATGATAGGCAGCCCGCCGCCGAGCTCCGGATCCCACAGCTTGCGGTACTGGTCCATGGCGGCGAACGTCATCCCCTCCCAGACCGGGCCGCAACTGAAGCTGGCGTCGCCGATGTTGGCCACCACGATGCCCGCTTTGCGGTTGACACGCTTGAACAGCGCCGCCCCGGGCGCAATCGAGCCGGAGCCGCCGACGATGGCATTGTTCGGGTAGATGCCGAAGGGCGTAAAGAAGGCGTGCATCGAGCCGCCGCACCCACGATTGAAGCCCGTCCGGCGGGCGAAGATCTCGGCGAAGGCGCCGTAGACGAGAAACTTCCGGGCGAGCGCCTTCACCGTCCCGGTGTGGCCGGCCTCCAGAGGCCGCAAGATGGCGCCGTCCAGGTAGGAGCGCATGATCTCGAGCAGACGCTCGTCGCTCATGCGCCGGATGGCGGAGAGGCCCTTGGCCAGGATCTCGCCGTGGCTGCGGTGGGAGCCGAAGATATGATCCTCCGGCCCGAGCAGGAAGGCCATGCCCACCGCAGCGGCCTCCTGGCCGATCGACAGATGGGCCGGCCCGAGATGGTTATAGGCGACTCCGCGCCAGGCGCCTTTCAGTTTGACCTCGTTCAGAGCCGTTTCGAAGGCCCGGATCAGGCACATGTCGTGGAAGAGGTGCATGAAATCTTCACACGAGTACGTCGCCATCTCCTCTTCAAAGCTCTTTGCGTACGCATTCATTTCGATGTCGGTGAAATGAATGCGCCCCCGCGCCAAGACCTTCGCCGGTTCGATCACAATCGATTTCGGCATGACCCCCTACTCCCGCCCCGCCGCGAGCACCGCCTCCTTGAGCGCCTCACTGATCGTCGGATGGGGAAAGACGAGTTCGCGCACGTCGGCAACGCGCATCTCCATTTCGATCATCCAGGCCGCGCCGAAGATGAATTCGCTTGCTCCGTCGCCGAGGGCGTGCACGCCGAGCACGGTGCCGTAGCGGGCGTCCACCAGCGCCTTCACCATACCCGAGCCGCCTTCGTGCTCGATCAGGAAGCGGCCCGCGATTCCCATCGGCACGACCGCCTTGCGATACTCGATGCCCTGGCGTACCAGCTCCGGCTCGGTACGGCCGACGCTGGCCGCCTCCGGGTGCGTATAGATTACGGCCGGCACCGCCTCGTAACGGATGCGATCCCGGATCCCGAACATGTTGTTGACGGCGACCACGCCCTCGCGCGCCGCGGCATGCGCGAGCAGCATTCTGCCCGTCACGTCGCCGCATGCCCAGACGCCCGGCACGTTCGTCTTGCCCTGCTCGGAGGTGCGGATGCCGCGCGCGTCGAAGTCGACGCCCGCCTCCTCCAGGCCCAGGTCTTCGACCCGCGGCAGGCGCCCCACAGCGTTAAGTACGGAATCCACCTCGAGCGATTTCGCCTGGCCGGCGCGGTCGTGGTAGCAGACGCGCCCCGCCTCGATCCGCGCGACCGCGGCCGAAAGCTCGAAGCGGACGCCCTGGCGCGCCAGGGCCTCCTGAAGGCGCCGGCTGACATCCGGGTCGGCCAGGCCCCGCAGTTCGGCGCTCGAATCGAATACGGTCGCCTCGGTGCCCGTTCGAGCGAAAAAGCCGGCGAATTCGAGCCCAATGTAGTCCGAGCCGAGAATCGCCAGCCGGCGCGGCGCCTCTTCGAGCTCGAGAATGCTGCCTGGATCGAGCACCTGAGCGGAACCGATGCCATCGATGGCCGGCACAGCCGGGCGCGAGCCGGTCGCCAGCAGGATGTGCCGCGCCTGTTCGACTGCTCCGTTCACCCGCACCTGATTGCGGCCCGCAAGGCGCCCCCGGCCGCGAATCACCGTCACGCCGCTGCGCTTGAGCAGCGTCTCCACCCCGCGCTCAAGCGTCGCGACAATACGCCGCTTGCGCTGCTGGAGCGCGGCGAGATCGAACGCGAGGCCTTCGATGCGGATGCCGTAGCGCTCCCCCTGCCGGCAGGCGGCCAGCAGCCCGGCGGTCTTGAGCCAGGTTTTCGTCGGAATGCAGCCTTCGTGCAGGCACACCCCGCCCAGGCGCTTTTCCTCGACGAGCGCCACACGCTTGCCCAGGCGCCCGGCGTGGGCGGCCGCTTCGTATCCGCCCGGCCCTCCGCCGATCACGATCAGGTCGTACACACGGTCCTCCTCAGGAAGCGGATGGGCCGACGGCCGCCTCTAGCTCCTCGATCTTCTGGCGGAGCTTCTGGAGAAAGCGCGCACCCGGCGCGCCGTCGATCACCTGGTGATCCAGCGTGAGCGAAAGGCCGATGTGGTCGACGAACTCCACGGCGCCGTTGCGGCGGATCGGCTTAAGCTGGATCGCATTCACGCCGAGCACCGCCACTTGCGGGGGGTTAATGATCGGCGTGAACGACTCGATGCCGAAGCTGCCCAGATTGCTCACCGTAAAGGTCGCCCCGGCCAGATCCTCCGGATCGATCGTGCCGCTCGAGGCCTGGTCGGCAAGTCGATGCGCCCGAGCCGCAAGCTCCTCGAGCGTGAGCTCCTCGCAGTTGCGGATCACAGGCACGAGCAGTCCGCGAGGCGTATCGCAGGCGAAGCCGAGATGGATGCTCCGGCGCCGGTAGAGGCGCCCGTCGATCAACTCGGCATTGAGTTCCGGCGCCTCGGCGAGCGCTCGCACGACGCAGTACATCACCAGATCGTTGATGTTGATATCCGAGCCGCTCTCCTTAAGGCGCCGCCTCAGCGAAAGCAGCCCGGTGGCCTCCGCCGAGGCGTGCAAGGTGTACTGGGCCGTGGAGGCTAATGAGTCCCGCATGCGCCGGGCGATGATCTCGCGCACGCCCGCGAGCTTTACCGGCGGCTCGCTCAGGTCGGCGGCGCGCACCAGGCGGTTGACGCCGGAACCCTCCGCGGGCGCTTCGAATCCGGAACGGACCAGCTCGCGAGCCAGCGGCGAAGTTCGAGCCGAGGCGAAGTACAACCGCTTCAGGTCCTCTTCAAGCACCCGGCCGCCCGGACCCGAACCGCGCACCGCCTCAGGGAAAAAGCCGCGCTCTTGAGCGAAGCGGCGGGCGCGCGGGGAGAAGGCCGCCTTCTCGGTCGCCAATTCCGGCGGGCTCGGAACAAGCCGGGCCTCCGTTGCGGCAAGCGAGCTGGAAGCGCCGGACTCCTCGGTCGTCACGCGGCCGGCCTGTGCGGCCGGCCGGGGGCGGAACGGCTCGGCGTCCTCGCCCGGCTGGCCGATGACGCAGATGTTGGTGAACACCGGCACGAGCTCGCCTTCGGCGGCGAAAGTCTCAAGCAGAATCCCGGCTGCCGGCGCCTCGACCTCGAAGCCGGCCTTGTCGGTTTCGATCTCGGCAATGACTTGGCCGGCCGCCACCGGCTCGCCTTTCCGAACGCGCCACTTCACCAGCAGGCATTCCTCGACCGTGATTCCGGGCCGCGGCATCTCGACGGGCGTGGCCATAGCGCTTCGCTATCGGAACGCCTCGAGCAGGTTCCAGCCGGCGTCGGCAAACTGAGCCAGCGTGCGTTGGGTGACACCGAAACTAACGAATTCAGCCGGCGTCATGCCGCCCGGCTCGCAGGCGCGCACAAATTCCCTCAGGCGGCAAAGCCGGGCGAGCGCAGACTCCGGCACCGGCTCGTCGATGCGCGCCTGGCGAGGGAGCGAATCGCCGACGAACAGCTCCTGGTACCGGGGCGCGATCGACATGATGAGCTCGCCGCCCGCCAGCTCGGTGAAATGGTAGGCGCCGCGCAAGGCGGCAATCAGCAAGGTCGCTTCGTAGCCGCACTCGCGGTAGATGGCGTAGGCGCGCTTGGCGACCGCCACCCCGGCCAGGCGGATGTCGGCCTCCTCAACGGCGGCCCGGGCGTCTTGGGCCACCTCCCGCAGGTAATCGTCCAGTCGGCCATGAGAACCGCGAAACACCGGCCCGGCTCTCTGCCGGAGGCTTGCGCCCGGCGGCGGCCGCGGCGGTGCGCTTCGGCCACGGCGATCACCTGCGGCACCGTGAAACTCACCGTGGCCGTGGCCGTGATGCCCCGCGCGGTGCACTCCTCGAGCACATCCAGGCCCGCCGCCGTCGCCGGCAGCTTCACCGCGATGTTCGGCGCCCAGGCATGGAAGCGCTCCGCCATGGCGAGCATCGCTTCGCGGTCGCCGGCCCGCGACGGATTCACTTGGGCGCAGACGTAGCCCATGCGCCCCGCGCTGCGCTCGAACTCGGGCAACAGCTTCTCGGTCACTGGAGTGAGCGTCAAGCGCATCAGCGCCTCGGCCTTGCTCTCGGCGTCGCCGGCGCTGCGAAGCGCCTCTTCGATGCGCCCCGCCCACTCCGCCCGGTGTTTGGCCAGCGCGAGGTTGGTCAGGAACGGGTTGGTGGTGACGCCGACGGCGCCGCGCTTCAGCCCCACCGCAAGCTCGCCCAGCTCGGCCGAATCGTGCCACCACACGGTCGGCGTATTTCCGAGCACCCACTCAAGAAAACCGTCTGAAGCCATCGTCTTCGTTGTCCTTCCCTCGGCTTGCGGTTCGAGAATTGACGGGAGCCGTTGCGGCGCGTGCCGAGCCTATCATTTTAGCGTGCGCGCAACTTGACCACCCGGCCCATGGTAGCTTGAGACCAGTGAGGGTTGGATTCACAGCACGCGCTGCCGCGGCGGTCTTGCTTCTGACGGCTCCGGCCGTCTGGTGGGTTCCGAGCGCCCCGGGCGACGCCTCCCCGATTCGGTTCTCGTTCCGGCCCATCGCCTTCACGCTGGAAAACTCGGAGACCTCCCGGCGCTACGCACCCGAGACGATGGCCGGCGGGCTGGCTCTTTTCGACTACGACGTCGACGGCGATCTGGACATTTACTTCGCCAACGGCGCCGATATCCGCAGCCTGAAGAAGACTTCGCCCAAGTACTGGAACCGGCTGTTTGCCAACGACGGCAAAGGAAACTTCACTGACGTGACGGAAAAGGCGGGCGTCGCCGGCGCCGGCTACGACATGGGCGTGGCCGTGGCCGACTACGACAACGACGGCGATCCGGACATGTTCGTCGCCGGCGTCCACATCTACACGCTCTATCGCAATAACGGCGACGGCACCTTCACCGATGTGACCGCGAAGGCGGGACTGAAGGCGCACGACCCCGAGTTCGGTCCGCTGTGGGCCGTGGGCGGGGCTTGGCTGGATGCCGACAAGGATGGTTGGCTGGATTTGTTCGTTGTCAATTATTTGAGCTGGAACCATGAAACCGAACCGGTCTGCCAGTATGAGGGTCGCCCGGAATATTGCCATCCGCGCCTGTACGGCGAGCTGCCCAATCGACTCTACCGCAACAACCGCGACAGCACGTTTACCGACATCTCCGCCGAAGCCAGCATCCGGGCGCATCCGGGTAAGGGAATGGGCGCCTGCGTGGCGGACTTCGACCTCGACGGCTGGCTCGACATCTTCGTCGCCAACGACAAGCTGTTCAACTTCCTGTTCCGTAACACGGGCGGCGGAAAGTTCGAAGAGATCGCCTTCGAGGCGGGGGTCGCCTTGGCCGAGCACGGCAACTTCATCTCGGGCATGGGCGTCGATTGCCGCGACCTGGACGGCGACGGCCTGGCTGACATCGCCTTCGTCGCACTCGACAACGAGACTTTTCCCTTGTTCCGGAACCGGGGCAACAACAGTTTCGAGGAGATCACCTCTTCGAGCGGCATCACCCTACAGAGCCGCGCCATGGCCGGCTATAGCCCCGCCATCTACGACTTCGACAACGACGGACTCAAGGATCTGTTCGTCTCGCGCGGCCATGTCCAGTCGCCCCTGATGGGCGACCGCGTCGCCGTCGACCAGCACAACAGCGTCTTCCGCAACCTGGGCCGGAACAAGTTTCAAGCCCTGACTGCCGAAGCCGGCTTCGCCGCCCAACCGCCGCGGCGGCATCGCGGCTCGGCCCACGGGGATCTGGACGGCGACGGGCGCCTGGACATCGTCGTCACCGCCCTCGGCGCGCCCACCGAGATCTGGATCAACGAGAGCCCCGGCGGCAATCACTGGTTGCTGGTGGCGCTCGAGGGGACCCGGAGCAACCGCGACGCCATCGGCGCCCGCCTCAAGCTGGTCACCGGCGGGGGGGCGCAGTACAACCATGTCTCCTATGCCGTCGGCTACTCCTCCTCGAGCGCCGGACCCGTTCATTTCGGACTGGGACCGCACCAGACTGTTCCGAGCCTCGAGATCCTCTGGCCGTCCGGCGTCCGGCAGGAGCTCAAGGACGTCAAAGCCGGCCAGATCCTTCGCCTCAGGGAGCCGGAACCTTGATCGCTCCCCGCCGCATTGCCATCGCGCGGCGGACTTGCTACGCTGACATAGGCAGTCACCGGCGATGAAACTGGCGGATGTCAAGCGACTGGCCGTCAAACGGGCCTGGAACATCCGGTTCAGCCTGCCGAACGGCCTCGAGTGTGTCATCGACCGCCACGGACTGGCACGCGTGCCCGGCCTGAACGGGCCTCCCGATTTCAGCCTGGAGGAGGGATTCGCCGCCGCGCAGAATCTTGCCGTCGAGCAAGGACCGGACCCGGGAGACCGAGCGGGCGCCAGGGTGAAGCGTCATTGGTTCAGCCGGAGCCAGCTTGAGGAGTGGGTTTCGCCGGCCGAACGGGCCGGCCTGTCCGCAGAGGAATGAAGGAGCCCGGCCCGCGGGCCGGGGGCATGATCACACGCCATGGAAAAGCTCACACCGAACGTACAAAATATTCAAGAGGCTTTTCTGAATAACGCACGCCGGGAGAAGACCTATCTCACCGTATATTTGATGAGTGGCGTCAAGCTTTCCGGAAGGATCCGGAGCTTCGACAAATACTCCGTCATTTTGGAGACCAATAATCAGGAGCAGTTGATCTTCAAACACGCCATTTCGACGGTCGTGGTTTCCAAGCCGGCTCATACCGCGCAGCAGGCGGCCGGCGCCGCTGCCGGCGTCTCGAACAAGAGCGGGCGGACCGACGACTCAGTCTGAAATCAGGCCCCCAGCCTTGCCCGAGCCTGCCCGAGAGCGAGCGATTCTGGTTGACCTCGAGTTGAGGAGTTTCGCAGCGCGCACCAGGGGCGCCGGACCGCCGGAGGCCGAAGACCGGCTCGCGGAGCTTCAGGCGCTCGCCGAAAGCGCGGGCGCCTGCGTGCTCGACCGCATCGTTCAGGCGCGGGAGGCCCCGGAGGCCGCCACCCTGGTCGGACGCGGTAAGCTCGACGAGCTGGCCGCCCTCGCCTCGGCCCTCCAGGCCGAGCTGGTCATCTTCAATCACGACCTGACTCCGACCCAGCTGCGCAACCTCGAGAACGCCCTGCCGTGCCGCGTCATCGACCGCACCCAGCTCATCCTGGACATTTTCGCCCGGCGGGCGCGCAGCCGCGAGGGACAGCTTCAGGTCGAGCTGGCTCAGCTCAACTACCTGCTCCCGCGCCTCACCGGCAGGGGCGTGGCCATGTCCCGGTTGGGGGGCGGCATCGGAACGCGCGGCCCGGGCGAAACCCAGCTCGAGACCGACCGGCGCCGCATCGGCCGCCGCATCCAAAAAATCCACGAGCAGCTCGAAGCTGTCCGCCGGGCGCGGGCGGTGCAGCGCCGCCAGCGACAGAGCGTGCCCCTGGCCGCCGTCACCATGGTCGGCTACACCAACGCCGGCAAATCGACGCTGTTCAACCGCCTGACGGGCGCGGGCGTCCTCGCCGACGACCGCCTCTTCGCCACGCTCGACCCGACCGTCCGACTCATCAGCCTCCCTTCGCGCCGCCGCGCCATCCTGGGCGACACCGTGGGCTTCATCGGCGACCTTCCTCCGGCCTTGATCGAGGCCTTCCGCGCCACGCTCGAAGAGGTTACCGAGGCCTCCCTGTTACTGCACGTCGTCGACGTGGCCTCGCCCCGGGCGGCCGTGCAGGTGGCCGACGTCGTCGGCGTCCTCACGGAAATCGGCGCCGGCGCCATCCCGCAACTGCTCGTGCTGAACAAGATCGATCGCCTGCCCCGGCAGGATGACCTGGAGGCGCTCGCCGGCCGCATCCGCGCAATGGGCCGATCCGACGGCGAGCAATCCGGACACCTCAAAGCGGTGTCGGTGTCGGCGCGCACCGGCCAGGGCATCCCGGAGCTTATGGCCGCCATCGACGAAGCCCTCCCGGAAGATCCTCTCCGGCACGCCCGGTTCCGGTTGCCGCTCGAAGCCGGACTCGAGCTCCACCTGCTTCATGAACTCGGGCGGGTGAGGTGGAAAGATTTCGATGCCTCCTCCTGCCTCGTCGAGGCCGAAGTCCCGGAATCGCTCTTCAGGCGGCTGGAAAAGTACTTGGTGCCGGGTTCGCGCAACGCGATTTGACCCGGTTGGGCTCCCGCGGTAGGGTAGATGAAGTAACAAAACGGATGAATCTGCCGAACCTGCTGACCATCCTACGGATTTTTTTCGTCCCGCTTTTGGTGGCAGTGCTGGTTCAGGAGAATCTCCGGCTGGGTCTCGCCGGTCTCACGATCACCAACGAGTTTCTGGCGCTGGCCATCTTCCTGGCGGCCGCCGGCACCGATCTGCTCGACGGCTATCTGGCGCGACGCTGGGGCCAGATCACCACCGTGGGGACCCTGCTCGATCCGATCGCCGACAAGCTGCTGATCTCGGCCGCGATGATCTCCTGCGTGCAGGTCCACTTGATGCCCGCCTGGATGGCCATTATCATCATCGGCCGCGAGTTCGCCGTCACCGGCTTGCGCAGCATCGCGGCCGCCGAAGGCTATCCGATCAAGGCCAGCGATCTGGGCAAGACCAAAATGGTGACCCAGGTGATCGCCGTCTCGCTGCTTTTGGCCAGCATCCACTGGCCGCAGCTCCGCCGCGCCGCCCACGTGTGGCTTTGGGGTGTGTTGCTGTTTGCCATCGTCTCGGCCGCGGATTATTTCCTGAAGTTCTGGCGAAAGGTCGACGACAGCGTCAAATTGCGCCGTCGCCGGGAGCTGCTCCTGATGGAGAAACGCGCGCGCCTGGAGCGCCGCCGCCGCAGGCGCAGCGTGGCGCTCTGAAGTCTCGAGGAGCCGCCTCGGCGCTGTGTTAGACTCTGCCCATGCCGGTCCGCTCGGCGGCGCGTCGCTGATCTCTGGAACAACTCCTCAAGGGGCTGGCCGCGGCGCCCGGAGCCGATGCGGCGTGGCTGGCGACGGCCGTCCGGGCGGAAAAAGGGCTTACCTCGGACAACCCATGAAACCGATTACGCTGGCGATCACCAACGCTCGAATCTGGACAGCAGATCCGCGCCGGAAATGGGCGCAGGCGCTGGCTGTGGCCGGCGACCGCATCGCGGCGGTTTCGACCGATGAGGAATTGGCACCGCTTGCGCGCCAGGCCATCGAGAGAATGGACGCCCGCGGCCGCATGGTCGTCCCCGGCTTCACGGACTGCCATGTGCACATCCTCGAGGGCGGCCGGCGGCTTCACCAGTTGTCGCTTCGCGATGCGCGAAGCCGCGAGGAGTTCATCGGCCGCATCCGCGACTACGCCGCCCGGCTCCCCGAGGGCGCCTGGATCACCGGCGGGGACTGGGACCACGAACGCTGGGGCGGCGAACTGCCCCGCAAGGATTGGATCGATCCGGCAACTCCCCGACATCCGGTCTGGATCAACCGCCTGGACGGACACATGGGCCTGGCCAACTCGCTCGCTCTGAAGCTGGCGGGCATCTCGCGCGACACCGCTGAGGTCCGCGGCGGCGCCATCGTGCGTGACGAGTCGGGCGAACCGGTCGGCCTGCTGAAGGACAACGCCATGGCGCTGCTCAGCCGGGTGATTCCTCCGCCCGGAGCGGACGACCTCGACAAGGCGCTCCAGGCGGCAATGCGCCACTTGGCCGCCCTTGGGGTCACCTCGGTGCATCACATGGGCAGTTGGTCGGATCTTGAGGTCTTCCGGCGCGCCCGTGCTGCCGGGCGCCTCACGACGCGGATCTATGCCGCCGTGCCTCTTAGCGACTACGAGCGCCTCCACGAGGAAGTCCGCCGGAAAGGGCGCGGCGACGAGTGGCTGCGGATCGGCGGCCTGAAAGGCTTTGCCGACGGTTCGCTCGGCTCCCGGACCGCAGCCTTTCTCGAGCCTTTCGCCGACGAGCCGAACAATCGCGGACTGCTGGTCAACCCGCCGGAGCAACTTGAGGGTTGGATCGCGGGCGCCGACCGGGCCGGCCTGCACGTCATGGTTCACGCCATCGGCGACCGTGGCAATCGGCTTCTTCTCGATATCTACGAGCGCGTGGCGCGCCGCCACGGCAAGCGCGACCGCCGTTTCCGCATCGAGCATGCCCAACATGTGGCGGCTGAAGACGTTCGGCGCTTCTCCCGGCTGGGCGTCATCGCCAGCATGCAGCCCTATCACGCCATCGACGACGGTCGGTGGGCCGAGCGCGCCGTCGGCGCGCGCCGCCTCCGCGACTGCTATCGGTTCCGGAGCCTGCTCGACTCCCGGGCGGTGCTGGCTTTCGGCAGCGACTGGTATGTCGCGCCGGCCTCGCCGCTGGAGGGTATCTACGCGGCCGTGACCCGCCGCACGCTCGACGGGGCCCACCCCGAGGGCTGGGTCCCGGAGGAGAAGATCACGCTCGAGGAGTCGCTCCTCGCCTACACGCGCTCAGCCGCCTTCGCCGCCTTCGAGGAGGATCTCAAAGGCTCGATCGCTGCCGGCAAGCTGGCCGACTTTGTCATGCTGGACCCGGACCTGACGCGCATCGCCCCGGAAGAGATCCCGAGCGCTAAGGTCAAGCTGACGGTTACCGGCGGCCGGGTCGTCCACCGCGAAGAACCGTGAGAAGCTGCGGCCGGCCCCTAGCCGGCCCTACGGCGGCGGAGCCCCCTGGCCAGCGCAATGCACACCAGCCCCGTCAGCAGCAACGCCAGCGGCGACGGCTCCGGAAGCAGGTTCTCCCCGGCAGCTTCCAGCTCGGCGCTCTGCGTCCGCTGCCAGACGTCGAGCCCGTAGCCGGCGGCGGCGAAACTGGCGTAGACGCGCAGGCGTGGCTCAAGCGGCAATAGATTCAGCTCCGCTTCGTAGAGTTCCAGCAGCTTCCGGCCCACTTTCGAGTTGCCGATGGGGGCCTCTGCGGCGGGCTTGGTGAAGTAGTAAAGCGAAGCGTCCTCCCACCGCCAAGAGTCCGAGCCCTGCGAGGTGCCGGCAGCCAGCACACCCCTGGCCGGATCGGGCCGCGCGACGGAGGCGGGTCCCCACGAGGTGTAGTAAAACTGGCTTGCTTCGAAATATGCCTCGGCGGGCAGCACCCCGGGCGGTGCCGGAGGCCGATTTCTGCCCTGGGGCAACCCCGTCGCCGCCAGGATGCCTGCCGATGCCAGCCAGCACCACAGACCCCTCCATCTCAACCGCCCGTTCACGCCTTCCCTCCTCCGGGAAATCGTTCCTACGGCTATTTCCTGTTTGTAGTCAATGGGCTGTCCCTAAAAATATAAGGCGAAACTTTAGCTTTTGTCAAGCCCTTCCGCTCATTTTGACCGGATAGCTCAATTCCCACCCAACTCCTGCGCATCCAACCGCCCGCCTGCATCGTCCAAGTTCCTGTATGCCTGCCCGCTTCCGGCCGGCGATCGCGTTGGCCGCACTCTCGCTTGTCGCCGCGCAAAACGCCGACTACCTCCGGGCAAAGCACAAGATCGATTCGATCGGCCAGGAACGTGTCCCAGCCGGCGCAGTGGTCACCCTAACCCCCAAGGAAATCAACGCATGGGCTGAAACGGAGGCCTCCGACAAATACCCGGACGCCGTGCGCCGCCCGGTGATCTCCCTGGGCGAGGGCCGCGCAACGGGTCAAGCCCTCGTCGACTTCTCCAAGCTGACTTCCGGCGAAGGCGGCGGAACCTGGCTCCTCCGGATGCTGCTCGAGGGCGAGCGGCCGGTTTCCGTCACCGTGCGGCTGGAAAGCGCGGGCGGCATGGCCACGGTCGATCTGGAACGCGTGGAGATCTCCGGGGTCCCGATCGAAGGGCGCACCCTCAGCCTTTTGCTCGACTATGTCTTCCGGCCCCGATACCCCGAAGCCAAGATCGGCGAGCCCTTCGAGCTGAGCCACCACATGGAGGCGATTCGCATCCGCCCGGAGCGCGTAGAGATCAAGATCAAGAATCACAAATAGCGGGCTGCGATCCGCTTTGCCGCCTCTTTGCCGGATCGCACGCAATCGGGAATGCCGATCCCATAGTAGGCGTTGCCGGCCAAAAAAAGGCCCTCGAGCGCTTCCAGCCGCCGCTCGAGGCGGCGCAGCCGTTCCTGGTGGCCGACCGTGTACTGCGCCATCGAGGCCGGCCAGCGGGCCGCCCGGAAAAAGACAGGCTCCTCGGTGACCCCCATGATCCGGGCCAACTCCTCGCGCACAATCGCAAGCACGGTTTCGTCGCTCTCTTGGAGGATTCCCGGGTCCTCCCGCCCGCCTAGGAAACACCTCAGGACGACGCGCTCCGGCGGGACCCGGTAGGCGAACTTCGTTCCGATCCAGGTGCAGGCGATCAGACGGCGGCGCTCTCGCTTCGGCACGAGGAAGCCGAAACCGTTGAGCGGGCGTTGGAAACTACGACTGTCGTAGCCGAGCGCCACCGTCATCGACGAGCTGTAAGGAATCTCCGCGAGCCAGGACGCCAGTTCGCCGTCCACCCCTTGAAGCAGTTTGCCAGCCTCGTACGCCGGACAGGCCAGGACCACGTCGCGGAAGTGTCGCCAGGAGCCGTCCACCCACAGTCGCCATCCCCCCGGAGCGCGCTCGAGCGCCTCGGCCTCGCCGTAATGCACCTCGACCGATGACGCCAGGGCTTCCGCCAGAGCCTCCACCAACCGGCCCAGGCCTCCTCTCAGGGTCTGGAACAGCGGCAGCGAAGCGGCCTGCGCCGACATTCTCCGGCGCTCGGCCAGCACGCCGCGGGTCAGGCTGCCGTAGCGAGCCTCCAACTCGACGAACCGGCCGAGCACGCTCGCCACGCTCAGCTCCTCCGGGCTTCCGCCGTAAACCCCGGCCAGCAGCGGCTCAGCCAGATAATCCACCGCCTCCTGGCCGTAGTGCTCCCGGACGAACTCCGCCACCGTGCGGTCGGGGGCCGACGTCCGGGCGGCGGGCCGAAACCACTCCAAGCCCATGCGAAGCTTGGTGCCCCAGCCCACCGCCCGTGTCGTGATCACCGGCAACACGCGGGTCGGAACCATCAGCATCAACCCGTCCGGCAACGGTGTCAGCCGTCCGCCCTTCCACAGGTAGGTCACACGCAGGTGGTCATTGGAGCCGATCACTTCCGAACCCAGGCCAAGCTCGCGGATGAGCTCCATCGCCCAGGGCTTGGCCGACAGGAAGCTGTCCGGCCCACCCTCGATGAGGCAACCGTCGACAATTTCGGTGGTGATGACGCCTCCCAGGCGCCCGCGCCGCTCGAACAGGGAGGCAGAAAGGCCGGCCCGCGTCAGATACCAGGCAGTAGCGAGACCCGAGATGCCGCCGCCGACAATGGCGACCTCAGCCTTCGGCATTCTCCAGCCTCTGGCGAACGACGTCGGCAAGGGCGGCGATGAATTCCGGGGAGGCGTTCAGCGACTCGGGCCGGCGCAACTCGATGCCGCGCTCGCGCGCGTAGCTCTTGAACAGGATGTCGACGTCGTAGAGGATCTCCACATGGTCGGAGACGAAGCCGATCGGCGCCAGGATCAGGTCGCGGATTCCCTCGGCGGCATAAGCGTCCAGGCGGGACTCGACCGTCGGACCGAGCCAGACGTCGCCGGTCATCCCCTGGCTCTGGTAAGCGAACTCCCAGCGCGCCAGGCCGAGCTCGGCGGCCACCAGACGGGCGGTGGTGCGCACCTCGGTATCGTAAGGATCGCGGTTCTCGAGAATCTTCTCCGGCAGACTGTGGGCGGTGAACAGGACCAGCTCGGCCGCAGGCAGCGGCCGGATCCGCTCGGCGAAGGCCCGGATCAGGCCGGGGTGATCGTGAAAGCTCTTCGTCCAGATGATCGTCGCCTGATAATTGAGCGCCTCTTTGGCCTCCTGGGTGCGCCGAAAGTAGAAGCCGACGCTCATCTTGGAGTACTGCGGCGCGAGCGAGACGGCAACGATCCGCTCGATGCCATCGACCTGCATCCGGGCCAGCGTGTCGCGGATGAAGGGATGCCAGTTGCGCATGCCGAAGTAGACCGGGATGCCGAGCAGCCGCTCAAGGGCCTCGGCCTGTTCCCGCGTGCGGGCCGTGAGCGGCGAAGCGCCCCCGATCTCGGCATAGCGGTGAGCCACCTCCTGAACGAGTTCCGGCGGCGTGGGCCGCCCGCCCCGTACGTAGCGGAGATACTCGGCAACATCTTCAACGCGTTCGGGAGCGCCGTGCGCGAGCAACAGAACCGCGTCTTTCATGCCGATTACAGACGAAACTCCCGGACGAATTCGACGACGGCCTTGACGTTGGCCTGGGGCGTCTCCGGCAGAATGCCGTGGCCGAGGTTGAAGATGTGGCCCGGCCGGCTGCCGGTGCGCTTGAGCAACTCGTGGACGCGCATGCGCAGCTCCGGAAGCGGGGCAAACAGCACCGCCGGATCCATGTTGCCCTGGATGGCGGCCCGGTAGCTGATATCCATCCACGCCTGATCGATGTTGATCCGCCAGTCGACGCCCAGCACGTCGCCGCCGGCCGCGTGCAGCTCCCGGAAGAACCCCCCGGTGCCGGTTCCGAAATGAATGACGGGCACACCGCTGGAGCGGATCCGTTCGATCAGCGCGCGCGAGTAGGGAGCGACGTAGCGGGCGTAGTCGTCCGGACCGAGCGCCCCCGCCCAGCTATCGAAGATCTGGATGGCGCGGGCTCCGGCGGTGACCTGGAGCAGGGCGAACGGCCCGAGGACATCCACCAGCTTGCCCATCAGCCTCCGCCACAGCGCCTCGTCGTTGTACATCATCTTCTTGGTGGCGAGGAAGGTGCGCGAGGCGCCGCCCTCGATCATGTAGCTGGCGATGGTGAACGGCGCGCCGACGAAGCCGATGACGGGAACCCGGCCCGCGAGGGCGCGCGTGACGATCTGGATCGCTTCGCCCACGTAACCGAGGTCATCGGTGTTGGAAATCGAGAGCGCGT
>ENA-ORXB01001845-ORXB01001845.1-sediment-metagenome-genome-assembly--contig:-NODE-1845-length-21715-cov-16.007256_pt1 | contig 21715 bp, 22 predicted proteins | sample MGYA00237863_ERZ511475 | MGnify/ENA primary metagenome ERZ511475 (study PRJEB26305, sample SAMN06343858) | sediment metagenome | isolation source: hot spring sediment | place: Canada: British Columbia... | reverse complement strand
AGGTACGGGCAGGCTCCAGACTCCACGGGCCTGGTCTCTTTCGCCAGCCTGGCCCTGCTCTAGCCCGGCTCCTCCGCGACCTCCGGCCGCTGGCAGCAACGCAACTGCGGGCGGAGCCGCCAGCAACCTCCAGTCGGGCCGCAGCCGGCGTTCCCGGATGAGCCAGCGCTCCAGAGCCTCCATCACCTGGAGGTCGAATTGGCTGCCGGCTTGGCGGTAGAACTAGCCATGGCCGCCTCCCTGGGCATCGCCGCCCGGTAGGGACGCTCGGAGGTCATGGTGTCGTAGGTGTCGCAGACTGCGAGGATGCGGGGTCCCGGTCCGATTTGCTCCGCCCGCAGCCCGTAGGGGTACCCGCGGAGCCCGGCCGCGGCGGTGGCGAGGGCATACATAGAGCCGTTGAAGAGCACCTTGTAGTAAGGCTTTCCGGCCTGCACGTCGGCCACGACCACCGCCGCCACCGCCAGGAGGACAGCGGCAGGCCAACCGAAGGCGAAGAGCGTCAGCAGGATGATGGGGATGCTGAAGCTCTCGTCCCGGCGGTCGGCGCTGGCTCAACTGGTCCGCACAGGCAGTACCGTCTTCATCGCCCTGCTCTTCGGCTTCGTCATCACGCTGTTCGTCAGCGATCGGCCGGTCCAGGCCTACGTCGCCCTGCTTGCCGGCCCCCTGAGCAGCACGGCCCGCGTCGGCACCTGGATCGAGGACGCCACGACACTGACGATGCTCGGCCTTTCCATTGCCATCGTCTTCCGTGCCCAGCAGTTCAGCCTGCTCGCCGAAGGGCAGCTCTACCTGGGGGCGCTGGCGGCCGGGATCATCGCCCTCCACCTGCCCGCGCCGGGATACCTCCACCTGGTCATCGCCGTGCTAGGCGCGGCGGCGGGGTTCGTCTTCGGCCTGATCCCGGGAGCGCTCAAGGCCTACTACGGGGCCAATGAGATAGTCTCCACGTTGATGCTGAACGTGGTCGCGGTGCGCACCTACATCGGGTACGAGCTGCGCATGGTAGGGGCGAACCTCGACTTCGCGCGTTACGGCGGGATCAACGTGCGCCGGACGATCATGCTCTCCATGGCCCTGGCCGGCATCCCGGCCGCTCTGGCCGGCGCGCACCTGGCCATGGGCGTGCACCAGCGCCTCCTGCTCAACATCTCGCTGGGCCTGGCCTTCGAGGGGATCGTCGTGGCGCTGATGGCTGGCAACCACCCGCTCATCGTGCCGGTCGCCGCGCTACTGTACTCGTATCTGCGGATCGGCGGCGACATCATGGAACGCACCGCGGCCGTGGGCTCGGACATCGTGCGGGTGATCCAGGCCACGATCATCCTGTTCATTACGGCGGAGCTGCTGGTTGGGGTGACCCGCCAGCGCCGGGCGTGGAGGAGGGCCGATGCCCTCGGGTGAGGTCCTCGCCGGCATCTTCTCGGTGACCTTCGCCGCGGGGGTGCTGCGCGTGACCACCCCCATCCTGCTGCCGGCCCTGGGCGGCCTCATCTCGGACCTGGCTGGCGTCATCAACATCGCCCTGGAAGGCACCATGCTGCTGGCGGCCTTCACCGGGGTGGTGGTGAGCGCTTACACACACAGCGCCTGGCTCGGGCTGGTGGCCGCCCTGGGCGCCGCGGCGCTGTTCTCCCTGATACTGGCCTTCGTCCACCTGGACCTCCGCGCCGACCTGATCCTGGCCGGCATCGCCATGAACTTCCTGGCCGGCGGCGGCACCGTCTTCGTCATGTACAGCCTGACCGGCGACAAGGGCACCTCCTCGGAGCTGGCCAGCCTGACGATGCCCTACGTGCACATCCCGATCCTGAAGAGCATCCCGGTGCTCGGCCCCATCTTCAGCGGCCAGAACCTCCTGGTCTACGTGGCGTTCCTCACGGTCGCGCTGGTCTGGGGGTTCCTGTTCCGGACGGTGCGGGGCGCCCATCTTCGAGCGGTCGGGGCGAACCCTGACGCCGCGGCCACGGCGGGCATCGACGTCCGCAAGACCCGCTACACGGCCCTGGCTTCATCGCCCTGGCCGCGGTCTTCCTCGGCGCCCGGCACCCGGTAGGGACGATGCTGGCCGCGCTGCTCTTCGGCGCCGCCGACGCACCGGCCAACCAGCTGGGGACGCTGCGCATCCCTCCGCAGTACGTGCTGCCGCGATGGTGCTTTTCCGGGGCTTGGCCGAGGACGTCACGGTCGAGCGATGGTTCAACGAGATCATCTGGCCGATGGAGAGCACCCTGACCCCCGATGACGTCTACTGGGGGACGCTGCTGGCTGCGGTCGAGATGATCGAGAGTGGCATCACCACCGTCGCCGACCACTACTTCATGATGGACCGCGTGGCCGAGGCGGTGATCGGCAGCGGCCTGCGAGCGCACCTGGCGCCCACGCTGTTCGGGGGGGACGTCCGCGCGGAGATGGACGAGAGCGCGAGGATCATCGGACGGTTCCACGGCGCGGGCGACGGCCGCATCCGCATGTGGCTCGGCCCGCACTCGCCCTACCTGTGTCCGCCCGACTACCTGCGGGCGGTCGCCTCCGAAGCCCGGCGGATCGGGCTGGGCGTCCACCTCCACGTCTCGGAGACGGCGGCACAGGTGCGGGCAACTCTCGCTGCCCACGGACGGACCCCCCCGGGGCACCTGGCCGCGCTCGGCCTGATGGACGTGCCGGTGCTGGCCGCCCACGCCGCGCACGCCACCGATGACGACATCGCCCTCTTCGCCGCCCACGGGGTCGGCGTGGCCCATTGCCCCAAGACGTTCCTGAAGCTGGCAGCGGGGATCGCGCCGGTGGCGACGATGCGTCGGGCCGGCGTGGCGGTCGGCCTGGGCACAGACGGCGCGGCCAGCAACAACACCCTGGACATCTTCGAGCAGATGCGCCTGGCCGCGATGCTGCAAAAACACCAGCAGAGCGATCCTACGGTCCTCATGCTCGACGAGGCGCTGGCCATGGCCACGGTAGAGGGGGCCAGGGTTCTGCGCCAGGAGGACGAGGTGGGCCGCCTCGCCCCTGGCTACCTGGCGGATATCATCCTGGTCCGGCTGGACGGCGCCCACCTGCAGCCGGTGCACGACATCCGCGCCGCGCTGGTCTACGCGGTCCGCGCGGGCGATGTCGACACCGTGATCGTGAACGGCCGGGTGCTCATGGAAGGACGTCGGCTGCACACGATCGATAAGGCTCGGGCCATCACGGAGGTGGCGGCGCGGGCAGGACGGTTACGGGCGAAGGGGCAGGGCCGACGCCTGGCCGTGTACCCGACGTGACGGTCCGGCCGACGGTCTCTCCCGGTGTGTGGCCAGCGCCGGTGATGCAGGAACTCCTCGGCCCGTAGGGACGGAACGGGCCGCCGGCGAAGCCCAGGGGAGGGAGATGCGCCGCTTCCTCATCGACACCGACACCGCCAGTGACGATGCCGTGGCCATCCTCATGGCGCACCGCTGGCCCGACGTCCGGGTCGATGCCATCACCGTCGTCGCCGGCAACGTTCCGGTGGAGATGGGGGCCCGCAACGCCGGCTACACCGTCGAGTTGTGCGGCGCGGAGACGCCGGTATACGTCGGCTGCCCCCGGCCGCTGCTGCGGGAGCCCCACTGGGCCTTCTTCTTTCACGGCCCGGACGGCATGGGTGGGATGAACTACCCGGCACCGACGCGCCCGCCCGAACGGGAGCATGCGGTCGATGCCCTGATCCGCCTCATCCGCGCCCGCCCGGGGGAGTACACGCTGGTCACCCTGGGTCCCCTCACGAACGTGGCCCTGGCCCTGCGCCGCGCGCCCGAGATCGCCGGCATGGTGGCCCAGTGCTACGTGATGGGTGGCGCCGCCGCCACCATTGGCAACATCACCCCGGCCGCGGAGTACAACATCTGGGTCGATCCCGAAGCGGCCCGGATCGTCTTCCACTCGGGGCTGCCAATCCTCATGGTCGGCTGGGAACACTGCCGGGATGCCGCCGCCTTTGACGACGAGGAGATGGCGCAGATCAGGAAGCTCGACACCCCCTTTGCGCGCTTCACCCTTGACTGCAACCGCGCGGCCATCCGGACGGCGCGGGAGTGGCTGGGCGATATCGGCCTGACCCTGCCCGACCCCGTGACGATGGCCATCGCCCTGGACCCCTCGGTGTGCACGCAACGGCGGAGGCATTACGTGGACGTGGAGACTGCCGGCGAACTCACGCGGGGCATGACGGTGGTGGACCGCCACGGCGTCCTGAACAGACCCGCCAACATCGAGGTCTGCTGGGCCATCGACGCGAAGCGCTGGAAGGAGATACTCTACACGGTGCTCCGATGAAGAAGGACCTGCCAGCCGGGCTGCACCGTCCTCCGCGGAGGCCGCGGATCGTGCCCGAGCGGGGGTCCAGGGCGAGGGGCTGGGTGGGCACGGTCCGTGGCACGGTGGGGAAAGGGAGGCGCGCCAGCGCCCGCAGGGCGTCGTGGAACGATGTGCGCGCGTTCAGGGCGGCGATGTAGGCGCTCCAGCTGCGCGATGGCGCGCTCGCCCGGCCGCCTCGGGTCGCGATCTCCCCAAGCCCTTGCTGGAAGCCCCGGGCCTGCTGGCGGTACTGTCCGCAGGTACGGCTGCCGGCGGCCAACAGCGTCTTGGCAGAAAAGCACCACCGGCGCGGTGACGCCGACGGTGAAGGCACGGGGACACGTACGCGCCCACCCGCCCCCACCAGCAGTCCAGCGCGGGGTCGTAGCGCTGGATTTCCCAACTTATACCCGAGACCATGTCCGCGGGACGTCCCGGGAGCGTCGGGAGGGAAGGGCGCGCATTGGGGAGGTGCCCGCCCGGGAGAGATAGCCGCTATCGCGCAGGTAGAAGCGCCAGGGCCGGTCCGCGGCACGGCGCACGCCCACCCGCGGGCTTCGGCCGACCAAGCGGCGGCCGGGAAGGCCCCGGCCGATGTACAGAGGGGGGCGCGTCAGGTCCCGGCCGTTATCGGCGCCGGTGATGTTCATGGCCCGGGTCAGCCGACCGGGCCCCGCCGCCAGACGCCGCAGGGCCGCCGGGTCCCGCAGGTCGACCCCGCGGTGGCGGGCCATCAGGGCGATCCCCTGCAGCGGCTCCACGGCGCGAAGCAGTATTGCGGCCGCCCTCCCTTCCCGCTCGGCCACCACGTTCAGGCAGAAGTGGTTCCCGTAGCTGAAGTAGACGTAGGCCATCCCCGGAAGACCCGCCATGATCTTGCTGCGCGGCGTCAGGCGGTAGGCGTGGCTGGCCGGGTCGTCCCGGCCGCGGTAGGCCTCCACTTCCACGATCCGCCCCACCATCCGCCCCTTCGGGGTCTGGTGTACCAGGAGACGTCCCAGCAGGTCCCGGGCCACCCGGAGTACCGGCCGGGCGAAGAAGCGGCGCGGCAGCGGACGCAGTGCATCCGGGGACAGCCCCGACACGGCGGGCTCACCGCCCGCGCAGGTACGCCAGCAGGTCGTCCAGGGGGAGGGTGTTGAGCACGTGCCGCGGCTCCACCCAGCCGCGGCGGGCCGTGCCCACGCCGAACTCCATGTACCGAAGCTGGTAGCGCGTGTGCGCGTCGGTGTTGATGGCCAGCATGACACCACGCTCCTGGGCCATGCGGGCGTGGGTGTCCCGCAGGTCCAGCCGCTCCGGTGCGGCGTTGATCTCCAGCGCCGTCCCGGTGCGCCGCGCCGCCTCCACCAGGCGCTCCACGTCCACGCTGTAGGACTCCCTCTGCCCCAGCAGGCGGCCCGTGGGGTGGGCCACCAGGTCCACGTGGGGGTTCTCCATGGCCTTGACGATGCGCGCGGTCATCTCCGCCTCGCTCATACGGAAGCGGCTGTGCACCGCCGCCAGGACGATGTCCAGCTCCCGCAGCACCTCGTCGGGGTAGTCCAGCGACCCGTCGGGGTGGACCTCGCACTCGGTGCCCATGAGGATGGCGATGCCCACCCGGTCGGCGATCTTCCGCACCTGTCTTGCGTGCTCCCGCAGCTCGTCGATGGTAACGCCGCCGGCGAACTTCAGCGAGCGGGAGTGGTCGGTGATGGCGATGTACTCGTAGCCGCGCTCCCGCGCCGCGCGGGCCATGGCCTCGGCGCTGTCGGAGCCATCGGACCAGCGGGTGTGCATCTGCAGGTCGCCGCGGATGTCTCCCAGCTCCACCAGGCGGGGGAGGCGTCCCTTCTCCGCCAGCTCCACCTCACCCTGGTCCTCGCGGATCTCCGGCGGGATCCAGGGGAGATCCAGGGCGGCGTAGACCTCCTCCTCGGTGCGCCCGGCCACACGCTTCTCGTCCCGCACGCGGAAGACGCCGTACTCGTTGAGCTTGTAGCCGCGGCGCACCCCCCGCTCCCTCAGCTTGACGTTGTGCTCCTTGCTGCCGGTGAAGTACTGCAGGGCCGCGCCGAACGACTGCGGCTTGACCACGCGCACGTCGGCCTGTACCCCCACCTCCAGCAGGACGCTGGAACGGGTGGGGCCCTTGGCCAGCACCCGCTGCACCGCGGGCAGCGTGGTGAAGACCTCCATCACCCGCGCCGGCTGACTGCTGGTCACCAGGAGGTCGATGTCGCCGATGGTCTCCTTCATGCGGCGGATGCTGCCGGCCAGGCTGAGCGCGTTCACCTCCTTCAGCGCCCCAAGCGCCTCCTCGATCTCCTTGGCGTGGGGGAGGACCTGCCCCAGCGGCAACCGCTCCTTGGTGCGGCGGATGAGCTCGATTCCCTTGAGGATGTTCTCCTCGGTCTTTGCCCCCATGCGCGGCAGCGTGCGCACCAGGCCCTGGCGGGCCGCCTGCTCCAGCTCCTCCACGGTCTTCACGCCCAGCCGTTCGTAGAGCAGGACGGCGGTCTTGGGTCCCACCTCGGGGACGCTCATCAGCGTGGTGATGCCCTCGGGGAGGGAGGCGCGCAACTCGTCATAGTAGCGGATGCGGCCCGTCTTCAGGAACTCCTCGATCTTCTCCGCGGTGGACTTGCCGATCCCCGGGATCTCCTGCAATGCGCCTCTGGCGGCCACCTCAGCTACGTCCTCGGTGAGGGACTCCATGGCCCGGGCCGCCCGCCGGTAGGCGGAGATGCGGAATATGGATTCCTCCTTGATCTCCAGCATGTCGGCGATGTCGCTGAAGATCCGGGCCAGTGCCAGGTTGCGCATCGCGGGCTAGATGCGCCGGTCGGGGCCGATGGGCGGCAGCGTCGGGATGCGCTGCACCACCCGCCGCTGCCACTCCAGGATGGGCCTGGCCAGGCGGGAGGCTTTGATGTCACGGGTGAGGGCATCCCCCGCGGGTGTCGCCGCCAGGTACCCAAGGATGACCATGGCCGCCACAAGGCCGCGCGCGGCGCCGAATAGGGCGCCGGCAACCTGAGCCTCCACCTTGGGCCGCTTGCCCCCAAGGAAGGCGTTGGCCACGAGGCTGAAGATGACGTAGAAGCCCACCAGGATCAGGCCAAAGGCGATGGTGCGCGCCCACGCCGGCTCCAGGGGAAGCGACTCCACGCCCGGACCGTAGTAAGGCAGGAGGACGATGGTCACCGCCCAGGCGGCGGCTATGACCACGATCCCCACCAGAGCCGCCCCCCAACCGCGGAGCACCCCCTGCCAGACGGTGTAGAGGAGGATGCCGATGACGAGAAAGTCCACCCAGGTCACAGCGTTTTCCTCTTCGCGTCGGCGTCGGCGGGCCCCTGCCCGCGCGATCTATGCCCGCGGCGTGGCTCCCAGCTCCTCCCGCAACGCGGCTTGGATGCTCCCCAGCGCACCGTCGGCCTCCTCCGCCAGCAGGGTGCGGTCGGCCGCGCGAAAGCGCAGGGTGTAGGCCAGGCTGCGCCATCCGGGGGGCACCTGCGGCCCCGAATAGACGTCGAAGAGCTCCGCGCTCTCCAGCAGCGGCCCGCCCGCCGCGAGGATCACCCGCAGCACCTCCGCCTGCGGCACACCTTCGGGGACGAGGACGGCCAGGTCCCGATCCACCGAGGGGTGGCGCGGCAGGGGGTCGAAGCGCGGGCGGGGGGCGGCGCGGCGCAGCAGCTCCTCCAGGTCGACCTCCGCCACGTAGACGCGGCCGCGTAGTCCGAAGCGGTGGGCGACCGCGGGATGCAGCTCCCCGAAGAGCCCCACCGCCGCCCCCTCCGCCAGCAGCCGTGCACCGCGCCCGGGATGCAGCCAGGGCGCGGCCGCAGGCTCCGCCTGCGGGGAGATGCGCAGGGCGGTGCAGAGGTCCTCCAGGAGCCCTTTCAGGTGGAAGAAGTTGGCTTCGGCAGCGGCCGGCGGAAGGTTCCACCCCCGGGACAGACGGCCGTGCATGGCCACGGCCAGAGCGCGCCGCTCCTCCACGTGAATGCCTGCTGCGCTCCCGGGGCGGAAGATGCGGCCGATCTCGAAGAGGTGAACATCCTCCACGCGGCGGCTCACGTTTACCCGCACCGCCTCCAGCAGGCCCGGAAGGAGCATCGCCCGCAGGTGGGTGTGGTCCGCCAGCAGGGGATTCTGCAGCGGCACCAGGCTTCCCCGGAGATCGTCGGCACCTAGCCCCAGGCGCTCGTAGGCCGCCGGGCTGACCAGGGAGAGCGTCACGGCCTCGACCAGGCCGGCGCGGACCATTAGGTCCCGGACGAGGGCTTCGGCCTGCAGCGGCGCCGCCACGCTGCCCCCCTGCACCACCTCCAGCGGCATGGCCTCCGGAATGCGGTCGTAGCCGTAGTGCCGCGCCACCTCCTCGATCAGGTCCTCCTCCCGCTCCAGATCCACCCGCCCGACCGGGACCGTCACTACCAGGTGGCGCGCCCGCCGCATCACCCGGCAACCCATACGACGGAGAATGGCGAGCACGGTCGCCTGGGGCACCTCCACGCCCAGCACCCGCGCGATACGCGACAGACGCAGCGTGATGGTGGCCGGCGGGGTGGGATGTGGGTAGACGTCCACGGCCCCCGCCAGCACGCGGCCGCCGGCCAGTTCCGCGATCAGGGCCGCGGCGCGGCGCGCCGCCCGCAGCACCCCCCGAACGTCCAGCCCCCGCTCGAAGCGGGCGCTGGACTCGGTGCGCAGGCCCAGCCGCCGCGCGGTGCGGCGCACCTGCGCAGGGTCAAAGGCGGCTGCCTCCAGCAGGACTCGGGTGGTGGCGGCACCGATCTCGGTGTCGGCGCCACCCATCACCCCTGCGACGGCCACAGGACGGGCCGCGTCGGCGATGACCAGCATCTGCGGCTCGAGGGCGCGGTCCACCCCATCCAGGGTGACCAGGCGCTCTCCCGGCCGCGCCCGCCGCACCACGATCCGCCGCCCCGCCAGCCGGTCCAGGTCGAAGGCGTGCAGCGGCTGCCCCTGCTCCAGCATCACGTAGTTGGTCACGTCCACCACGTTGTTGATGCTGCGGATGCCCGCGGCCTCCAGGCGGTGCACCATCCAGGGCGGAGAGGCGCCCACGCGGACGCCGGTGATCACGTGCGCGGTGTAGCGGGGGCATCCCCCGACGTCTTCCACAGCCACGTCCACCACGGACGCCGCGGGGGTGGCGGCGCGCCGCAGGGTGAACCGGGGCAGGGTGACCTTCCGCTCCCAGGCGGTGGCGATCTCCCGGGCCACTCCCAGCACGCTGAGCAGGTCCGGCCGGTTGCTGGCCACCTCCAGGTCCAAGACGGCCTCCTCCCCTACCCACTGCACCGGCTCGTGGCCGAACCCCAGCATGGCCAGGCGGTCAGTCAGGGTATCGGGCTCCTCGGGCAGCGGGACTAACTCGCGCAGCCAGGACAGCGGGACGCGCATAGCTCTCCCCTCAGAACTGACGCAGCAGGCGCAGGTCGTTCTCCCAGAACATGCGGATGTCCGGGATCCCGTATCGGGCCATGACCACCCGGTCGCCGAACCCGCCGAAGGCGAAAGCGGTGTAGCGCTCCGGGTCTATCCCGGCCATCTCCAGCACACGGGGGTGGAACATGCCGCAGCCCCCCAGCTCCAGCCACGCTCCGTTGAACCACACCGCCACCTCCGCGCTGGGCTCGGTGAACGGGAAGTAGGAAGGTTGGAAGCGCACGCGCGCCTGCGGGCCGAACATCTCCCGGGCAAAGGTGATGAGGACCCCCTTGAGGTCGGCGAAGGTGATCCCCTCACCCACCATGAAGCCGTCCACCTGGTGGAAGACGGGCATGTGGGTGGCGTCCACCACGTCGCGCCGGTAGCAGCGGCCGGCGGTGAGGATGCGCATGGGAGGGCGGCGTTCCCGCATGACGCGCACGTCCACCACCGTGGTGTGGGTGCGCAGCAGCAGGTCCCCTCCGATGTAGAAGGTGTCCATGGTGTCGCGCGCGGGGTGGTCGGGAGGGATGTTCAGCCGCTCGAAGTTGAACTCGTCGCTCTCCACCTCGCTGCCGTCGACCAGCTCGAAACCCATGCGCAGGAAGATCTGCTGCACCTCCTCCAGGGTGCGTGAGAGGATGTGCCGCCGTCCCAGGTGGCGGCGCCATCCCGGCAGCGTCACGTCCAGCCGCTCCTCCTCCAGCCGCGCCTCCTGGGCCAGGGCGGCCATGGCGGCGGCGCGGCGGCGGAACTCCTCCTCGACCCGCGCGCGCAGCGCATTCAGCGCCCGGCCGACCGCCGGCCGCTGTTCCTGCGGCAGATGCGGGAGTCGATCGAAGAGGGCCGCCACCCGGCCCCGCCGCCCCAGGTAGGTGCGGCGCACCTCCTCCAGGGCCTCCACAGTATCCGCGGAGGCGATCTCCCGCTCCGCCTCCCGCTGCAGCCGCTCGATCTCCTCGTGCATCGCATCCCTCCCAAAAACAACACGCTTCCGTCTCTGGGACGGAAGCGCCTTCTTCCGCGGTACCACCCGGCTTCCCGGCCCCCGGCGGGACCGGGCGCTCTGCGCTCCCGGTCACGGTGGAGCATCCGGCGGGACTACGCACGGCAACGCCCTACGCCGCCGCTTCACCCCGCGGCTTGGGAGTGAACTTCCGACCGGTCCGCGCCGCGGGACCTGACACTGCCCGCTCCGGGCGGTCCCGCTCTCTGCGGTACGGCCGGCCGTACTCTCTCCCGCATCGCCCCGCGGCCCGGCGGCCGCGGTGGCCGCGCCGACTCAGTTCAGCGACAATTGCGGCCAGTATACACCTGCCGGCCGGCCTCGTACAACACCAGCGCCGCCGCCACCGCCGCGTTCAGCGACTCGGCCCGCCCCAGGATGGGTATGCGCACCACGGCCGCGGCGGCCCGGCGGACCGCCGCGCTCACCCCTTCGGCCTCGTGCCCCACGGCTATGGCCAGGGGCCGCCGGTAGTCCGCCTCTCGGAAGTCCACCGGGCCCGCGGGATCGGTGGCCAGCAGACGGACCCCCCGGCGCAGGAGGGACTGCAGGCGCTCCACGGACCACTCCACCACCGGCAGGTGGAAGAGAGATCCCATGGTGGCACGCACGGCCTTGGGGTTGTACGGGTCGACGGTGCCGGGCAGCAGCACCACCCCCCAGGCGCCCGCGGCGTCCGCCGTGCGGATCATCGTCCCCAGGTTCCCCGGGTCCTGCACCCGGTCCACCACCAGCAGGAGCAGCTCCCGCCGCCCCAGCAGGGGCTCCAGCGGCAGCGCCTGGCGGCGCACTACCGCCACCACCCCCTGGGGAGTCTCCACCTCGCTGATCGCCGCCAGTACGTGCGGGGCCACATCCACGACGGGAATCCCCCGGTCGCGGGCGGCGCCGAGCAAGGCGGAGAGGCGCGGGTTCTGCGGGTCGGGCGTGGCGAGGAGCTGTTCGACGGGGGCCCCCGCCCGCAGCGCCTCCTCCACCAGGCGCACCCCATCCGCCAGGAAGCGCCCCGTGGCCTCCCGCCGCCTGCGCTGGTGCAGCTGGCGCAGGCGCCGCACCAGGGGGTTCTTCGTCGAGGTGATCAGATGGCGCTCTCCAGCCGGTGCAGCTGCCGGTTCTCGCCCACCACCACCAGGACGTCGCCGCTTTGCAGGCGCACGTCGCCGGGGGGGGAGATGAGCAACTGGCTGTCCCGCAGGATGAGCAGGACGTTAACCCCGAACTTGGCGCGCAGTTCCAGCTCGCTCAGGGTGCGGCCGTCCAGCCGCTCGGGCACGCGCACCTCGTCGATGGTGTACTGCGGCGAGAGCTCCAGGTACTCCAGGACGCTGGGCGAGGCCAGGCTGTGGGCCACCCGTACCCCCATGTCCCGCTCGGGGAAGACCACGGCATCGGCGCCCACCTTCTCCAGGACCTTACCCTGCCTCTCGTCCACGGCTTTGGCCACCACCTTCTTCACGCCCAGGTCCTTGAGGATCATGGTGGTGAGGATGGACTCCTGGATGTCCACCCCGATGGCAACCACCACGGCGTCGAAGTTGGTGATGCCCACCGCGCGTAGGGCGTCGGGGTCGGTGGTGTCGATCTGCACCGCGTGGGTGACGTGGTCCGCAACCGCCCGCAGGGCCTCCTCGTCCTTGTCCATGGCCAGCACGTTGTGCCCCAGGTCGTAGAGCGTGCGGGCCACGCTGCTGCCGAACCGCCCCAATCCGATCACCGCAAACTCGCCCATCTCTCGCTGAGGCCGGGCCTCAGCTCACCTCCTCTGCCTGCCGGGTGCGCTCCCCGGCGGCGCCACACCGCCGGGCTCACCCCACATAGATCGCCTTCTCCGGGTAGCGGAACGGGGGCGCCACTTGCCGCCGCGTCAAACCATAGGCCAGCGTCAGCAGGCCCACCCGCCCCGTGTAGGCCGTGACGATGATAATCAACTTCCCCAGTACGCTCAATGAGGGCGTAACCCCCGTGGACAGCCCCACCGTGCCGAAGGCGGAAACCACCTCGAAGGCCGCTGGCAGCAGCGCCAGCCCCTCGGTCAGCGTGAGCAGGACGGACATGACCACGACGAAGGCCACGCCCAGCAGGACGATGGTGACGGCCTTGTAGATGACCACCGGCGGGAACCGGCGCTGGAACAGCCCGGGCTCGGGATGGCCGCGGAGCTGGGCCAGGATCACCGCCAGGGGTGCGACGAATGTGGTGGTCTTGACACCGCCGCCGGTCCCGCCCGGGGAGGCGCCGATGAACATCAGCACCAGCAGCAGCATCAGGGTGGCCTCGCGCATCTCGCCTGTGCTTACCGTGCTGAACCCCGCGGTGCGCGGGGTGACGCTCTGGAAGAGGGCAGCCATCGCCTTGGCCGGCCAGCTCAGGGAGCCCAGCGTCCCCGGGTTGGCGAACTCCAGGAGGAAGATCCCCGCAGTGCCGGCGGCAATCAGCCCCAGCGTGGTGGAAAGTACCACCCGCGTGTGCAGGGTGAAGTGCCGCCGCCCCTCCCGCAGGTTGGTCAGGACGCCGAACCCCAGGCCGCCCAGGACGACCAGCGCCATCACCGTGAGGTTCACCGGCAGGTCGGTGGCGTAGCGGGTGAGGCTGGCAAAATTGCCCATGACGTCGAAGCCAGCGTTGTTGAAGGCGGAGACGGCGTGGAAGATCCCCCAGTAGACGCCGCGCGCCAGCCCCACCTCGGGCACCCAGCGCAACGCCAGCAGCAGCGCCCCCGCCCCTTCAATGGCCAGGGTGACGCGGATGACCGTCCGCGTGAAGCGGACGATGCCGCCCAGGCCGTAGAGGTTGTAGCTCTGCGCCAAGACCATCCGCTCGCGCAGCCCGATGCGCCGCCCCACCAGCAGGGCCAGGAGCATGGCCGTGGTCATGTAGCCAAAGCCGCCGATCTGGATGAGCAGGAGGATGACCAGCTGCCCGAAGGGAGACCAGTGGGTGGCCGTGTCCACGACCACCAGGCCGGTGACGCAGGTGGCCGAGGTGGCGGTGAAGAGCGCATCCAGGAACGGGGTGGGACGACCGTCCGCGGCCGCCACCGGCAGGGAGAGGAGGACGGTGCCGACGGCGATGACAGAGGCGAAGCCCAGAAGGATGGTCTGGGCCGGGGAGAGCGCGGCGCGAGGGGAAACGCGCCGCAGAGCCACGGATGCACGCCCCATCGGCTCGCGGCGCTAGCGGCCCAGGCTGACCTTCGCCTGCTCCACCAGGGCGTCGAAGGCGGCCGGGTCCCGGACGGCCAGATCGGCCAGCGTCCGCCGGTTCACGCTGATCCCCGCCTTGCGCAGCCCGGCCATCAACCGGCTGTAGGGCAGGCCGCTGTTGCGGGCCGCGGCATTGATGCGGGTGATCCACAGGCGGCGGAACTCCCGCTTGCGCAGGCGGCGGTCCCGGTAGGCGCTCGCCAGCGCCCGGACAACGTACTGGTTGGCCAGCTTGAACCAGCGGGACTTGGCCCCGTAGAAGCCCTTTGCCAGCCGCAGGATCTTCCTGTGCCGGCGGCGCGACACCACGCCGCGCTTGACCCTAGCCATATGCGCTCACTCCTGCCTCGCCCGTCCATCCGCTCCCGCCCCTATAGGGTCAGGGGAGGAGCCTGGCGATCTTGGGCACGTCCGCCGGGTGCACCTCCACCCGGCGGCGAAGCGAACGCCGGCGCTTCGGCCGCTTCTTCACCATGAGGTGACCGGCCTGCTGCCGGCCGCGGACGAGCTTGCCGCTGCCGGTGCGGCCGATGCGTTTGGCCGTACCCTGATGCGTCTTTGCTCGCTTGCTCACCGTGCACCGCCCACCCGCTGCTCCGCTGGCGCCTCGCGCCGCCGCGGCGCCAGCACCATGATCATGTTGCGACCCTCCAGGCGTGGTGGATTCTCCACCACCCCCACGTCCGCCACAGCCTGAGCCAGCCGCGCCAGCAGCGCCTCCCCCACCTTGGGGTAGGCCATCTGTCGGCCGCGGAACCACAGGGCCACGCGCACCTTGTGCCCATCCCGCAGAAAGCCGTGCACCGCCCCCGCCTTTACCCGGAAGTCGTGCTCCCCTATGTTGGGACTGAGGCGCATCCCCTTGAGGTCCCCTCCGCGCTGCTTGCGGTGCGCCTGCCGGTCCCGCTTGGCCTGCTCGTACTTGTACCGCCCGTAGTCCATGATCTTCACCACGGGCGGCTGCGCGGTGGGCGCCACCTCCACCAAGTCAAGCTGCGCCTCCTGCGCCCGCTGCAACGCCGCCGCAAACGGCAGGATGCCCAACTGCTCACCGTTAGGCCCGATCACCCGCACCTCCCGGGCACGGATGCGGTCGTTGATCCGCGGCTCTCTACTGATGGCGCCGCCCCCTCAGTACCCTCCGCAAAAGGGCGAAGGGATGGTCTGGCCATCCCTTCCGGCTGATGCGATCGTGACCCCGGCAGCACCGCCCCGGGGTGAGAAGCGGACGGCTTCTACTTCGTCCCATATGAAGACCGCAGGCGAGTATACCATCGGGGAGCGGGTCGGTCAATCAAGGTTGCCGCCCCCGCAGCTCCGCACGGCCAGCCGGCGGGGCATCGACCGTCTCGTCCACAACCCGGGCAAAGGCCGCCACCGCGCGCTCTACCTCAGCCATGCCGATGTGTCGGTGCGTGACCAGCCGCAGGCGCGCTGGCGCCACGGCCAGAACCAGGACGCCGTGCGTGGCCAGGCGCTGGGCCACCGCCGCCGCCTGTGGCACCTCCACCAGCACCATGTTGGTCTGCACGCTGGAGGGGTCCACGCGCAGCCCGGGGATCTGCGCCAGCTGCTGGGCCAGGACGCGGGCGTGGCGGTGGTCCTCCGCCAGCCGGTCGACCATCGTCTCCAGGGCGACGATGCCTGCGGCGGCCAGCACCCCGGCCTGCCGCATCCCGCCGCCGAGGACCTTCCGGGCGCGCCGCGCCCGGGCCACGAACTCGGCACTACCACAGAGCAACGAGCCCACCGGCGCCGACAGCCCCTTGCTGATGCAGAACATCACCGAGTCGGCGTCCTGTGCCAGCAACCGCACCTCCGTGCCCAGGGCCACGGCGGCGTTGAAGATGCGCGCCCCGTCCAGGTGGACGCGCAGCCCATGGGCGTGGGCGGTGGCGCAGAGGGCGGTCGTCTGGTGCGGGGACATGACCGTGCCCCCTGCGGCGTTGTGGGTGTTCTCCAGGCAGAGGAGGCGCGTGGGAGCGAAGTGCAGGTTCGGCGGTCGGAGCACCGCCTCGATCTGAGCGGGCGTAAGCACCCCTCGCTCCCCGGGGAGTGGCCGCGGGATCACCCCGGCCAGCGCCGCCATTCCCCCCGCCTCGTTCAGGTAGCAGTGGGCCCGTTCCTCCACGATGACCTCGTCCCCCCGCTGCGTGTGGCTCATGATAGCCGCCAGGTTGGCCATGGTGCCGCTGGGGACGAAGACCGCGGCCTCCTTCCCCATGCGGTCCGCGGCCATCTCCTCCAGCCGGTTCACCGTGGGGTCCTCGCCGAAGACGTCGTCCCCCACGGCCGCCGCGCGCATGGCTTCGCGCATGGCCTCCGTGGGCTGGGTGACGGTGTCACTGCGCAGGTCGACGGGATGTATCATCCCTCCTCCCCTCCACCGGCGCGGGAGGCCTGGAAGAGGGAGATCCCACGCCCGGCGATGGACGAGGAGATATACGCCAGGAGGAAGAGGAGCAGCCACTTGGCGATGGCCAGCAGGAAGGTGTCGGTGATCTTGGCGTTCTGCGCCCCCGCGGCGGTCTGGCTCAGCAACCCGGCCTGCACCAGCTCCACGAAGCCGCGGTAGAAGGTGAAGACCAGCAGGGCGATGCCCACAGCAAACACCAGTAGCCCCAGCCATTTCCCTGCGGGATCGGGCGGGTCGCGGCGTAGCACCATCGTCAAGCCTCCTCTCCGTGCCTGCGCGCCGGGCGTCTGTACGGCTGCGGCGGATCTCAGACCCGCGCCTGCTGCAGCGCGCTGGCGCAGACGCAGGTCCGTTCTTGGGGGATTGCCGGCACTACCTGCAGGATCAGTTCCCGAAGGCGGGCCAGGTTCTCCCGGAAGATGCGCACCACCTCCGCCGCCGTCACGGGCGTGACCCCGGGATCCCCCTCCACGCCCACGTCGTAGTCGGTGATCAGGGAGATGTTAACGTAGCAGATCTCCCGCTCGCGGGCCAGGGCGCACTCCGGGTACTGAGTCATGTTCACCACCTCCCACCCCTGAGCGCGGAACCAGCGGCTCTCCGCGCGGGTGGAGAAGCGCGGGCCCTGGATCACCACCACCGTCCCCCGGTCGTGCAGCGGCAGGTCCAGGCGCCGCCCCACCTGCAGGACCACCTGGCGCAGGGTGGGGCAGTACGGGTCGGCCATGGAGAGGTGCGTGGTCTGTGGCCCGTCGTAGAAGGTGTCGGAGCGGCCGCGGGTGCGGTCCACGTACTGGTCGCAGATGACGAAGTCCCCGGGGCGGATATGCGGCTGCAGGCTTCCGGCGGCGCAGGGCCCGAGGATGCGGCGAACGCCCAGCTGCTCCATGGCCGCGATGTTGGCCCTGTAGTTGATGCGGTGCGGCGGGATCTCGTGGCGCCGCCCGTGCCGCGGCAGAAAGGCCACGCGCCGCCCGCCCACCTCCCCAAGGGTGATGGGGGCGCTGGGCGGCCCGTACGGCGTCTGCAGTGTCACCTCCTCCGCCTCCTCCAGCAGCTCGTAGAATCCCGAGCCGCCGAAGATGCCGATCTCGGCCTCAGGCATGCTCTCCCCCGCGGTCACATCCGGCGGTCGTCTTCTTCGGCGGAAGCGGCCGCGCCGCCTGCCGCCTGCGCGGCTATGGCCGGCAGTACCTTCCCCGCCGCCGCCCGCAGCACCACCGCCGCCTCCGCGTCAAAAGGCGTGGGCTCGCGGTTGACGATGATGAGGCATCCCCCCCGCTCCAGGACGATCCGCGGCAGGAAGGCGGCCGGGGTCACCTGCAGCGAGGAGCCCACCACCAGCAGCACGTCGGCCTCGCGGCAGAGCCGCTCCGCCTGGGCGAAGACCTCCAGGGGCAGCAGCTCCTCGAAGAGCACCACGTCGGGTTTGAGGGGCGAGGTGCACCTGGGACAGCGGGGCAGGGTGCCCGCGTCCAGCGCCTCCTCCAGGACGGCGATGTCGGTGCGCCAGCCGCACTCAGGGCAGACGGCGTGGCGCAGGCTGCCGTGGATCTCCAGGACGCGCCGCGACCCAGCCGCCTGGTGCAGGCCGTCCACGTTCTGTGTGATCACCGCCCGCAGCACTCCCGCCCTCTCCATATGGGCCAGAGCCCGATGCGCCGGGTTGGGCTGTGCCTGCCGGAGCAGGGAGAGCCGCCTCCTGTAGAAGGCGTAGAACTCCTCCGGGTGGCGGCGGAATGCGGTCAGGCTGGCCACCCGCATGGGATCCACATGGGCCCACAGCCCGCCCGGCGAACGGAAGTCAGGCAGCCCTGACTCCGTGCTCACGCCGGCTCCGGTGAGGGCCACCGCCGCGCGCGCCCCGCGCAATATGGCTGCGGCGCGGGCCACGCTCACACCAAGTGCGCCAGGTCCCCGTCCGCGGTGAAGTCCCAGCGGCGGGGCGGCCCGACCCTCACCCCGGGGCGGCCGGCCAGCGCCGGGGTCAGGCTTTCCGACACCCAAAGCCGCTCCAGGTGCAACGTGTTTGGGATCAGCACCAGGCGCGCCTCCTGGGGGCGCGGCAGTTCCAGGGAGCCCAGGGCCGCCTGGATGGCCGCCCTGTCGGTGGGAGCCACCAGCGGCAGGAAGACCCGTTCCAGGAAGGTGCTGGTAATGGCGTTGAGGTAGGTGGCTGAAAAATCGATGGCCTCCGCCAACCGTGCGGTGACCACGTCCGCCAGGCCCACCCCCTGGGCGTTCCCGGCGGAGGCGGGCGAGAGGCGCAGCGCGACTATCCGGCGAAAGCGCGGGGTCGGCGGGTCGGGGATGGTGGGGTGGCGCCACCGCCCGATGATGTTGGGGTCCATCCCCGTGCCGCTGTAGTTCTTCCCCATCTCCTCGACGACCAGCACATCCGCCTCCTCCACAGGCAGACGGGGCATCCACTCCTGCGCCTGCTGGTAGAGCAGCGGCTCGCGCCGCGGGATCTCTGCGGGCGGCAGCACCTCCACCGCGGCGGTCTCGTCGTACGCGTTCTCCAGGATGGCCACCCCGGCCAGAACGCGCCCGGATGCCAGCAGCGCCCCGGCCACCTCCTCGATGCAACGGGCGATCCGCGCAGCGCCCTGGCGGTGGGCCTGGGCGGCTCCCGCGGCCTTGCCCAGCCCTACGGCCAGCATCTTCAGCAGCCCGCTGCCGAATCGGTCGATGAAGGCGGTGTGGGGCTTGATGCGGTTGAGCACCACGATCCCGTGGCAGTCTGCAGCGTGGCGGTCGAGATAGACGGAGAATCCTCCGGGGGTCCGCCCCAGCTCCACCACCTCCATAGAGCTGACCACGGGAGCGCCCACCACCTCCCCCGTGATCCCCAGGTGGGTGAGCACCCTGAGCTGCCCCTCCGCCGTTCCCCCGCCGTGGCTGCCCATCGCCGCCACGACCACCGGCTCGGCCCCCGCCGCCTGCAGTGCTTCCACCGCGCCCTGCAGGGCCGGCACGATGTCCCGGATCCCCCGGCTGCCGGCGGTGACGGCGATCCGCCTGCCGCGCAGGCCGGAGAGCAGCGGGCGGAGCCCCTCGCGTACCGCTGCGGCCACGTGGGTCAGGCGCGGCCGGGGGAAGGTCTGCACCACCTCCACCAGGGGAGGAAGGGGGACGTCGGCTCCCGGGAGGCTCTGGGGCAGGCGGAGCTCAGAACGCACGCTCGAAGAGGTGAACCATGTCCTCGGTCCGGGTGAGCCGAGGGTTCACAAGGACGTTGCCGCTCTTCATGGCGTCCTCGGCCAGGGCAGGGATGGCGTCACGGGTGACCCCCAGGTCGCGCAGCCGCTCGGGGATGCCCACGTCTGCGGCCAGGCGGCGAACGGCCTGCACCGCCACCTCCGCCGCGCGCCGCAAAGGCAGGCCGGCTGTGGGCTCACCCAGCGCCTCGGCGATCCGCGGGTAGGTCTCCATACCGGCGATGAGGTTCCACTCCATGACGTACGGCAACAGCACGGCGTTGGCCACACCGTGCGGTACGTCGAACCGTGCTCCCAGGGGATGGGACATGGCGTGCACGTTCCCCAGCCTCGTACGCGTAAACGCCATGGCGGCCATGGTGCTGGCCAGGAGCATGTGGTAGCGGGCCTCCAGGTGCTGGCCGGTGGCGTAGGCGGTTCGCAGGTAGCGCCCGACCAGGCGGATCGCCTCCAGGGCCAGGGTCTTGGCCAGGGGGTTGGTCGCCGTGTTCACGTAGCACTCGATGCCGTGGGTCAGCGCGTCCATGCCGGTGGCCGCGGTCAGGGCCTGGGGTAGGGACAGGGTCAGGGAGGGGTCGCACACCGCCGCCGCCGGCACCAGGTGCGGGCTGCCAACGGTCATCTTAAACGGCCGCGCCCGGTCGGTGATCACGGCGAACTGAGTAACCTCGCTGCCGGTTCCGGCGGTGGTGGGGACACAGACCACCGGGACGGTGGGCCCGGGGACCTTGCCCATCCCCTCATAGTCCATGACGCCGCCACCATGGGTCACCAGCACCGCCGCCATCTTGGCCACGTCCATGGCGCTGCCGCCGCCACAGGCGACCAGGCAGTCGCACCTCCCGCGGCGGTAAGCGGCCACCGCCCGATCGACCGTCTCGATGCTGGGGTTTGGCTCCACCTGGGAGAAGGTCTCCACCGACGCCACCGCCGGCGCGAGGGAGTCCAGCACCTTCTGCAGGATACCGGCGGCGGCGACTCCCGGGTCGGTGACGACCAGGGGGCTTCTGCCCAGGGAGGCTACGATCTGCCCCAGCCGGCTTGCCGATCCGACGCCGAAGGTGATGCTGGTCGGGGCCTGGAACGTGAAGGTATCGGTCAAGGCGTGCATTCCTGCCTCCTCAGCCGCGACCTGTCAGGATGACTTCGCCGGACCGGAGGAAGGGCCTGCCGCCTGCCGGACAGACGGGCGGCACCCCGACCCGCAGGAGCACTGATGGCGCTCGTCGCCTGCCTATTTGACATCGACGGCACCCTCGCCGATACGGGGGCGGCCATCCGGGAGGCTGTCACTCAGGTGCTGCAAGAGGAAGGCATCACGCCCACGTGGGAGGAGATCAGGTCCGGGTGGACACTGCCGGCGGCTGACCGGATGGCGATGTGGGTACACGATCGCCAGCGCGCGGAGGCGCTGGCGGAGCGCTACGTGGTCCGCTACCTCGCCCTGCAGAAGCACCTGGTCCGCCCCTATGCCGGCATGGCCGAAACGCTGGGCAGCCTGAAGGCGCGAGGTGTTATCCTGGGCGTGGTCACTTCGAAGCGGCGCGTCGCGGCGCTGTCGACCCTGCGCACGCTGGGCCTGGAGCAGCACTTCCGCGTGGTCGTCTGCGAGGAAGACGCGCACGCGCCCAAGCCCGACCCAGCACCTCTGCTGCTGGCGGCCGAGCGGCTTGAGGTACCTCCGGCACTGACTCTCATGGTCGGTGACGGAGAAGTGGACGTGGCCGCCGGAAAGGCGGCAGGGATGCGTACGGCCGGGGCGCTGTGGGGCACGGTGGCCCCGGAAGCGCTGCGTGCGGCCGGAGCGGACTGGCTGCTGCAGACCCCGGACGAGCTGCTTTCGCTCTTCCCGGGATGAGAGCGGAGAGATGGGATCACTCCCATCGGCGGAGGAGACCTCACCCAGGCGCCCAGTCTCCCCCTGCCGCGTGTGAACTCGGCCCGGGCCGAGTTCGTACGCGATCCGGCCGAGCATTGTACTCAATCTTATCTCCACCGCCCAGGGCCAGCTTCGCCTCGTACCCGTTGTGGGCGCGGCAGCGCAGCTCGATGTTCTCCACGGTGGCCGGGCCGCCCCGGGCATACGGCCTGACGTGGT
>ENA-ORXB01001841-ORXB01001841.1-sediment-metagenome-genome-assembly--contig:-NODE-1841-length-21760-cov-3.929161_pt1 | contig 21760 bp, 15 predicted proteins | sample MGYA00237863_ERZ511475 | MGnify/ENA primary metagenome ERZ511475 (study PRJEB26305, sample SAMN06343858) | sediment metagenome | isolation source: hot spring sediment | place: Canada: British Columbia... | reverse complement strand
TTTATTATATCTATCTGTTTTAATAGAAAAGGTATACAAACATCAACAGAACTCATATGGTTTATGATTTTGTTCTCTGGAGGTCTTGATTTTAAAACATTTGCGATATAAACATTCTCGTGCCTGCTCAAACCAATAGATTCAAGCATTTTATCTAAAAGCCTGCCAGCTTTACCAACAAAAGGTTCTCCCTTCAAATCTTCTTCTTCACCGGGAGCTTCTCCAATGAACATAATTTTGCTGCAAGGATTACCAACACCAAACACTAAGTTCGTTCTCGTTTTATGTAATTCACACCTGGTGCATTCACCCATTTCTTCTCTTAATTTTTTAAGTAGCTTTTCCTTATCCTCACATGGATTTTTACTATCTTTTATCTTCCTATTTAAGAAATTTCTAAAATTAAACCCCAATTCACCCAAGTAATTTGAAAAAAACTCAATATAATCTTTATTATCTAATTTTGAGAAAAAATTGGTATAATATGACTTCATGGTAATAATATTCTCCCTCATATTTTTAATCTTACCAGAACAAGTTTTTGCATTTGGACCTGCCTTCCACCTCAAAATTGGATATGAGATACTTAATTATTTAACCCTATTTTCACCTTTAACTCAACAATTACTTGCTGAGTATCCATTAGATTTTTTATACGGGAATATTAGTCCAGATATTATTATAGGCAAAAGTTTTTTACCCTACCATAAACATTGCCACAACTGGAATATAGCAAAAGACTTGATAGACTTTGCGAGTTCATCCTCACAAAAAGCTTTTGCCTATGGTTATTTGACTCATCTGGCTTCTGATGTAATTGCTCATAATTATTTCGTCCCCGTTCAAACCATATCTACTTTTAAATCACGGACTTTAACCCACCTATACTGGGAAACAAGATTGGATAACAAAGTTGAGAGAGAAATCTGGTATTTTACAGAAAAATTTAAAAGTTGCGACTTTTCAAAGAATGAATACCTGATGGAAAGGGTACTTTCATATAATTTATTTCCTTTTGTTGTAAGCAAACAAATATATAAAGGTTATGTTTTGTTTTCAAGTTTAGAACAGTGGAACAAAGCTCTAAATATGATAAAAAACTTTTCAAAATATAGCATAGAACCAGACTTTTTAGAAGATGTTAAAAAGCTGTCTTTAGACTTTTCTATTCAAGTTCTTCTGAGGAAAGACGACGCTCACATACTTTCAAATGACCCTACTGGAAAAAGAAGCATCTCTATAGCTCAAATGATTAGAAAAAACTTGAAACAAAAATTCAAATTAAACTATTTCAGAACTGACGAAGAAAACATACTATACGAGCACTTCAAAAACAAGTTTAGAAAAGCCCTTTTTAATCCTAAAGATTTACCAGCAATAATATCAGAAGAGTAAATTAACGCGCCCGAAGGGATTCGAACCCCTGACCCACAGATTAGAAGTCTGTTGCTCTATCCTACTGAGCTACGGGCGCACTTGATTAAATGGGATAGATATTTTATCAAAAAGTTTTATTTTTTGCACATATTTTTTTAAAAAATTAAACAGGTAAACCAAGATCCATTCTTTTTTGTTTAATATGTTCTATTATAAGTTCACTTGCTTTTATAGGATCTGGTTCAACCGCAAAAGTCGCTTTAAATACATCATTCAATCCTTTTAAAGCAAGTTCTGTAATATTTTTGCTACCAAGTATTGGTGGCATTACACCAAGAACTGTAAAAATACCACTTGCCATTACATAAAAACCAATTGCCACAGCTTTTTCAGAATACCATTCTGGAGCTGCACCTGCTAATGGTAAGTCACTTATATCCACATTAAGGGACTTTGCAAGGGTGCATGCTATAACTAGTATTCTTGAATTATCTACACATGAACCTACGTGCAAGGATGGTGGAATACCAAGGGCACTACATATTTCCTTTAGCCCCGGACCTGCCAATTCCTTAGCCTCGGGAATTTGAAGTCCTGCTTTCCCTGCGGCTACATTTGCACAGCCAGTAGTTAAAACTAATATATCATTTTCTATCAATCTTTTAATTAACTCTACATGACCATAATCATGTTTAATCTTAGGATTATTGCACCCTACAACACCAACAGCACCTTTAATTTTTCCAGTTTTTATAGCATCAATTAATGGATTTAAACTTCCCCCAAGGGCACTCACAATAGCTTCCACAGAAAAACCTGTCATGGTTTTTACGGGAAATACGGGTATTTTAACCTTTTGTTTCTTTCTATTTGTGTAATTATCTATTGCCTCTTTAACAATCATATAAGCCTTATCTTTAGCTGTCTCTGGAGAAAACTCCACATGCTTTACATTGGGGAACTTAGCTTTATCTGAAGTTGAAAAAAGCTTTGTATGATAACATTTCGCCACATCAACAAGAGCTGGCATAATGCATTGATAATCTACAATTATTGCTTCAACTACGCCAGTAACCATCACAAGCTCAGTCATTAAGTGGTTTCCAGCCATTGGGATCTGCTTTCTCATCATTAATTCATTGCCTGTACAGCATAGCCCAGCTAAGTTTACACCTTCTGCGCCTTTCGTTCTTGCATAGGCAATCATTTCTGGGTCTGTTACAGCTAAATAAACCATTTCCGATACAACGGGATTATGCCCATGAACAAGAATATTAACATAATCTTCTTTTAGAACACCTAAATTAACTGTGCTAATTGCTGGTTTTGGTGTGCCAAAAATTATGTCCGATACTTCTGTACCTATCATTGAACCACCATAACCATCTGAAAGACTATTTCTAACAGATTGTAACAATAGAGAAACATAATCATTATCAACACCCATATGAGTTCTATGCATTGTTTCTGTTGTTTCTCTATCTATGCCCCTTGGTATAACATTTAATTTCTCCCACAATTCTATTCTTTTTTTTGGTGCACGATTGATCAATGTAATTCTTTCTTTTTTCATTCCATAATCTTCCATCATAGCGAGTGCGACTTTTTTGGCTAATTCTTGCAATGAAACATTCTCTTGATAAACATTATATTCTTTTGCCAGGCTTTTTAACTTTTCAGGATCTTTTATCCCATAACCCTGCGCAGTTCCACAACCAACTTTATAAAGGACTTCCACAAGATCCCTGCCATGATCAGAATGGGAAGCTGAACCTGCAGCAACCATTCTTGCCAAATTGCGTGCCACCATAATATCAGCATCAGCACCGCAAACTCCTTTCTGTGGACCCTCTCCAAAGGGATCAATCCTGCAAGGTCCCATAGAACAAATCCTGCAAGAAAGGCCTAACTCACAATAACCACACTGGGGCTGCTGTTTTTCATGTCTATCCCATACGGTTTCAACTCCATCATTCTCAGCTTTTTTCAACATCTCCTGGGCATCATAACATATGCTAAAGTCTTTAAAGTCCTTCATTTAATCCCTCCTTGATTTGATTTCCTCAATTTTACTTTTGTAATCCTTAATCAACTCCATAGGAGTTTTTGAAATTCTTTTCTCCCGTATTCCAAGATATACAACTTTTCCCAATTCATAAGTTTCTTTATCCATCTCTTCATTTATATCACCATAAGAAAGTGCGCCAACCTTACAAGCAGAAACACATGCAGGAGGCTTCCCTTCACTTAACCTAAGTATGCATTGATCACATTTATGAGCAGCAACTTTATTTATAGGATACTTATGATATCTTATTACACCAAAAGGACATGCCATAGCACACATACCACAATTAATACATCGTTCAGGGTTTATGAGCATAATTTCTGTTTTCTCTTCCCTGTATATTGCCTTTGTGATACATGCAATCTCACATGGTGCGGGATTGCAATGTCTGCATTTATTTGGAAACGATTCGCCATTCTCAATTTCAACAATATGGATTCTTGGCTTTGAAAGTATATTTTCAGAAATAGCAGTATATCTATTTTTAGAACGGGAATGGCTTACAGCGCATTCGAACCTGCATTGCATACATCCCACACATCTTTCTGGCTTTATAATCACTGTCTTCATAATTAAACCTCCTAAAACTTTCTATAATACTCTACCGGCGAAATATCACCTTTTACTACCTTATCAACAAAAGCACTACTAACTGGTTTTTTATGTTTTATAAGCTCTACAATAACACCCGCACAATCAGCATCATTTAGAAAGGCACAACCAATTATGCGATCGCCTTTAACTGAAATCTTTCTTAGCTGGTTCTTCGATTTAATATAATGAGTAAAGAATTTTGCTTCCCTATCTTTTAAATTTCCTGCAGAAATCAAATGAAAAGAATCAGTTTTAATGCTATTCATCGCAATACTGCCGGGGTATGGAATTCTGAAATCTAACATATTCATTCCTGCATAATATCCCTGTTCTACAGCATTTGGCCATATAGCATTTATTTCCCTTTTTTCCCTCACAATATCAAAAGTTTCACAGCAATCACCTGCTGCATAAATATCCTCTATCGAAGTTTGCATAAATTCATTAACTAAAATACCAGTTTTTACATCTATCCCGGTATTGTCTATTTCTTTCACCCTTGGTTTTACACCTTTACCCACTATTGCCACATCACAATCAACAACTTTTTCATTACTGAGCAAAAGATATAAGGTTGAATTTTTCTGTTTTATTTCTTTTACATCAGTATCTGTATAAATCTGAACCCCCATATTTAACAAGATATCTCTTACAATCAAACCCGTTTCTTCATCAACAGTTGTTGAAAGTGGATAGTTAGAAGCCATAATTAGAGTTGGAGTGATACCCCTTTTTATCAGGCCATACGCTGTCTTAATACCAACAAAACCACCACCAATTACAACTGCAGAATTTTTTAATTTTCTATCTATTCCGATGGAATCTTTCAAATATCTTAGATTAAATATCCGATCACTCTGTAACATGTACGGAGGTTTAATTGCCTCTGCCCCTAACGCTAGCAATAATTTATCATATTCAAAACCATTTCCTTTATCAGTAAACACCATTTTCTTATTAGCATCAATTTTTACAACTCTTTCACCAAAAACCCACTTTACATTATCGGGAAACAAATCGGGATTAGATATTTCAATTTCTTTATCAGTAACTTCTCTTCCTAAATGATAAGTAAGAAGACAGCGTGAATAGGGATAAACCTTCTCTTCCGATATTATTACACATTCAATATCTTTTTTTTGTTTAGTAAGAGTTGAGAGACAACTTAAACCTGCAGCGCTTGCGCCACAGATTACGATTTTCATTGCTTTTTTTATACATCACATAACAATGATTGTCAATGAAAAATAATTAACACTCTCAAATAGGTGTATAGGAATTAGGCGATGGGTTTGAGGTGTGGGGTTTGGGGTATGAGGTATGGGGTGTGGGGTTCGGGGTAAAAAAAAAGTTAGGCGATGGGCTATGGGGTACAAACTGCCGCATTGCTGGTCTAAATTAATCCAATGGAAAGAGATTCTTGACTTCTTTGTAATATTAAATGCGAGAGAGGGGAGTTGAACCCCTACGGTTTTACCCACTGGATCCTAAGTCCAGCGCGTCTGCCAGTTCCGCCACTCTCGCAAAAAATGTGAATTAATTATAAAGAATTATTAAATCTAAATCAAGAACTCTGTGTTAAAAATTCTTGTGGTATGGGGTTTGGGGTATAAAAAAGTTAGGCTATGGGCGATGGGCAATAGGCGATGGGCTATGGGGGGTTACTGCTTCGAAAAAAACCTGGTATTTACGGGGAAATTTGTTTAAATTTAGCAATAAGCTTTTTAACCCTTTTATGCTAAAATCTACTGGTCAATATGTCTATACCAAGTGCATTTTTAAAAAAATTTTAAGAACTTTTTGTTCCCAATTAAACGAGAGTATTTATTAAAAACTAAAAAGTTTGTTTTCAAATAACAGTATAAAAGTACCCAGGAATATTGTTAGAAATGTTACAAAAAAGCCAACCTTAGTATATTCCCAAAAACTAATTTTTACCCTATGCGATGCGCCTTCCACTACAATAATATTGGCAATTGACCCAAGAATTGTTATGTTGCCAGCAAATGTACTGCTTAAAGCGAGTATCAACCAGTGTATTTCATCCCCTCTGGATAGAAATGATTTAATAATCAATACGGCGGGGACATTGCTTACAATATTTGAAAGTATCCCGCTAACTATGGTCAAAAACCATAAATTAGAAATTGATAAACTTCCGACTTTTTCAAGAATATTTGTTGCAAAAGGTGACAATTCAAGAGATTTTATTACAATAAAAAGCCCTGTGAAAAAAACAAGTAATCTAAAATCAATTAAAGCATATACTTTCTCTGGCTTAATCCTCCTTGTTATAAGAAGAAAACAGCCCGCTCCAAGGGCAACAAGCTCCATAGGAAACCCTATCATAAAAAATAAAATTACAAATGATGTAACTATTAAAGTTTTCAAGGTTAGCGCTCTATTATATCTAATTTTGAATGATGTCTTTACAGAGATATCCTTTTTAAAATCTTCCTTATAAAACAAAAAAATTGTTATATACAAAATTAAAAAGCCTGCTATGGATACGGGAAACATTTTAATGAAAAAAGTCGAATATGATAAATTACCTGCATTACCAATTATAATATTTTGAGGGTTTCCTGTTAACGTAGCTACACTTCCAATATTTGATGACATACAGAGGGCAATCAAAAATGGTTTGGGATTTAAATTTAAGTTTCTACAAATTGATAAAAGAAAGGGTGTAAACATCAAACATACTGTATCATTTACAAAAAAAGCTGAAAGTATGCCACTTATTACAATAAGCCATTTTAAGAAAGTTTTTGGATGATTTATTTTCTTTATGATGAATCCCATAACAATATTAAAAAACCCTGACAGCCTTAAATTAGCCACAACAATCATCATTCCAAAAAGAATTATTAATGTTTTATAGTCAATAGCAGTAAAAGCATCCCATTCAGAGATCGAACCTGTTAAAATCATAAGACTTGCACCAATTATGGCAGCACCAGCTCTGTCAATTCTAAACAGGGGAGGCTGCCCTAAAGCAATTACAATATAAGTTAAAAGGAAAATAATAAAAATTTTATCCATTTAATATTTTTATAAATTTCTTACGCACTTCTTTTTTTAGCTTTTTTAAATCTTCGAGAAATTTTTTACTTTTATCTTTTTTGTATCCCATAAAAGTTGCTATGTTTAAAATATTTTCGCTTTCCATCTTGATGGAATGTTTTGAATAACCAAGCATAAGTCTTAAAGCCATATCTATCTTTTTAAGAAAAATATAACTATTTTCAAGTTCACTAACAGTATTTATATCGATTAAGCCAACTTCTTTTAACTTTTTAAAAAATTTATAAGTAGATATGTGTTGCAATTCTTTATAAACGGCACCATATCTTAATTTTAAATATTGAATTATAAACTCTATATCTGTAAGCCCCCCCTGTCCATACTTAATCTCAAACATGTCCATAACCTTTTCTTTAGAGGCTAACTCATCTTCAATCTTCTTTCTCATATTTCTAATTTCTCTTTTGAGATAATCTTCTTCAAAAGGTTTTGAATACAGAACATCTTTTATAAAACTTTCAATTTCCTCGTGAAACTTGTTATTTTCCCCTAAAACCCTTGCCCTTGTCAAAGCCTGCTTTTCAAAAATCCATGAACTTCTTAAATGATATTCTTTGAAGTTATTAAAAGTAGTAACAAGAGGCCCTTGACTTCCTGTGGGTCTTAGTCTCATATCCACTTCATAAAGGCTACCTTCTTCTGTAACTATCGTTAAGGTAGAAATTACTTTTTGAAAAAGTTTTGTATTGAAATAACCAGCATTTTCATCCTCTGAGCAATAAAGAAATATTAAATCAAGGTCAGAAAAATAATTCATTTCCATGGACCCTAATTTGCCCATACCTATAATTGCCACATCTTGTCTCGGTTCCGAGATTTTTTGAGCAACCAACTTTTTACATAAATCCATTACCGAGAGTAAACAGGCTTCAGCTAAATTTGTAAGATAAAGTTCCAGTTCTTCCAGTCCTATGATATTGTTAGAATAAAGCATTCCTATTTTCAACCATTCGCTATTTTTATATTGTCTTATAACCTTCATCTGTATCTCAAAATCATCTATGTTATTCAGCAGTGATTGTGTTGTCTTAAAATATTCATACCAAATGTCTCTTTGTATATCATCTTTTATAAGTAAAAAATCAAGGGTCTCTGGCGAATTTATCAATATTCTACCAAGAAATGGACTGGCACTGAAAAAGTGTATAAGCATCTCTATAATTTTCTTATTTTCCGCAAGCAAAGATAAATAAACAGGTTTTTTAATTAAAACTTTCATAAATTCAGTTAATTTATTCATCACATCTTCTGAATAATTATAATCTCTTAACTTCATCAACAATTCTCTTACTACAATCCCGTATGTTTCTCTATATTTAATTGAAAGCCTATCCACCTGTTTTATAAGCTCTTTTATATTTTCATTTCCCATATTTACTTTTTTAATAAGGTCTACTATTGATCTTTCTAAATCTTCTGAATTTTCAATTCCTTTAATGTTTCCCCTATCCTCTCTTTCACCTAATAAATTGGCAAACATTTTACTTACAAATTTTCTATAATCATCCAAATCTTCGACGAATTTATCTAAGACATCATAACCACATCTTTTTGCCACCATGACCAGCTTTTTTTTATCATTCGGGAGCATATAAACCTGCTGTTCATCTTCCATTTGTATAGCATTTTCTACTTTTCTTAAAAACTTATAAGAATCAATCAGTTTTATAGCCTCATGATCTTCTAAAATTTTTTCCCTCTTAAGAGCATTTATAGCATCTATAATATGTAAAACTCTTAACTTTTTATTTTTTCCACCAAACATTATCTGTAACGTCTGGACAAAGAATTCCAATTCTCTGATACCACCCATACCTAACTTAATATTTCTTCCCTCTAGGTCTCTCGCTAAACTTTCCCTGTTTATCTTTAATTTTAATTCCCTGAGCTCATTTACCATTGTAAAATCAACATACTTTCTATAAATATACTGGTTAAGTTCACTAAATAGTCCATCAAATATATCTTGTTTCCCGCAAACAAGTCTTGCTCGAAGAAGTGCAATTCTTTGCCATGTCTCTCCATAAAGAGCATAAAAATTCATAACAGCTTTGACAGACATGGATAGAGGAGAAGATTTACCACCAGGTCTTATATCATTATCAACCCTATATAAAAACCCATCTTGATTATAATGGGAAAGAAGTTTATTTATCTTTAGAGCCCACTTATTATAATCTTCTTCAAATTCAACAGACTCTGAATCATGAACATACATAATATCAATATCAGAACTAAAATTTAATTCAAATGAACCTAATTTACCCATGGCTATCAAACATATAGGATTACCTATTTTTTTTAAAAAAATACGGGAAGTAAAGTCAAAAACACCTTTAATGATCAGGTCAGCTAATTGAGAAAGTTCCTTTAGAGTTTGTAGCACGTCCTGATTGAAGAACACATCCCTTGTTATGATTTTCAATAACTCCCTATATTTAATCTCTTTCAGGCTTTTCAAAAAAGACTCTTCATCGCTATTGCTGAAATTTAAAATTTCTGACTCAATGGATTCTGGATTAAAGATAGAAAAATTATTTAAAAAATTTTTTAAATCCTGTTTTATTAATGTTCGATATGCAAAAGGACTGATGGAAGCGACACAAGCAAGAAATTCTCTTTGCTTTTTTTCAAGACCTTTAAATTCTTCATTTTCAAGAAATTTATGGTATAATTCCTCATCGATTATTCTCATAATTTATTACTATAAAAAAAGTTTTTTAATATTTTCTTCGTAATTGGTAGTTACCACCCCTTTCTCGGTTATGATAGCAGTTATTAAATCTGATGGTGTTACATCAAAAGATGGATTAAAAACAGACACACCATCACATACTATTCGCTTTCCCCTGAAATGGGTAATTTCTTCATCAGGTCTAAACTCAATAGGTATCTGACTTCCACCAGATATTTTTATGTCAATTGTCGAAATCGGTGCAGCAACATAAAAGGGTATCTTATGATAGTTAGCTAACACAGCAAGGCTATAAGTCCCTATTTTATTCGCCGTATCTCCATTAGCAGCAATCCTATCTGCTCCAACAATTATACAATCTATCTCACCCTTTGACATTAGGTATCCAGCCATATTATCACATATAACAGTCACCGGGATATTATCTTTGTGAAGTTCCCATGCTGTTAGTCTTGCTCCCTGAAGATATGGCCTTGTTTCATCGGCAAAAACCTTTATATTCTTCCCTTCCATATGGGCATGCCTTATTACTGAAAGTGCTGTACCATATTTTGATGTAGCGAGTGCACCTGCATTACAATGGGTGAGAATCCTGAACCCTTCTTTAATCAAAGATGAGCCAGTTTCACCTATTTTTTTACATACCAGAACATCTTCTTCATATATTTTTAATGCCTCATTTTTCAAAATAATTTTAATATGTTCCAATCCAAGATGTTTATTCTGTTCATAAACCCTTTTCATTCTATCAATAGCCCAGAACAAATTAACTGCCGTTGGTCTCGTACTGGCAAAAATATGAAGTACACGATTGAAAAAATCATCAACTTTTTCTTGTTCAATAATGCTACATTTCTCCATCGCAAGAGATATCCCAAAGGCTGCAGTGATACCAATTGCCGGAGCACCTCTAACAACCATGTCTTTTATAGCCTTTGCAACATCTTCAAAACTTTTATAAAGATGATAAACTTCTTCATCCGGTAAAAGTCTTTGATCTAATAGGGAAACACCTTCATCAGTATAAGCAATGGTATAGAAATTATTGCTCAATTTATCTCTCCTTTCTTTTGTTGTAATTTAACCTTTTAGACTTAAACTCCTTACTATTTATATTTAGTTCCTTTATCTTCTTTCTTAATGTATTCCTGTTGATTCCTAAAACCTTTGCAGCTTTTATCTGATTTCCCCTTGTCATCTCAAGGACTTTTTTTATAAGAGGCTTTTCAACCTGAGAGATTACAAAATCGTATACATTTTCCATTTCCCCTGACTGTATAATTTTCATGAATTCCTTCAGCTTCCAATCAATTATTTCTTCCAGAGATAGCTCATGGATCATTTCTTCCTTTGGCATTGCTTTCATCATAAAAAGAAAATCGTGCTTATCAAGAACATTATTAGGCGATATTATAAAAGCCCTTCTTATAGTATTTTGTAATTCTCTCACATTCCCTGGCCACTCATATGATTTAAGGAAATTAAGTGCCTCTTCGGTTATTGTTTTCTTTACACCAATTTCAGAAGAAAACTTAGTAAGAAAATGTTTCACCAGCAATGGAATGTCTTCAAGCCTTTCCCTTAAAGGTGGTAGAAAAATTGGTATTTGATTAAGCCTATCATAGAGATCTGCCCTAAACATTTTGTTTCTAATGAGTTCTATTAAATCCTGATTAGTAGCTGCAACAATTCTAACATCCACTTTAATAGATTTGGTTCCACCAACGGGAACAATTTCTTTTTCTTCCAGAACTCTTAATATTTTTGCCTGAAGTTCAATTGACATATCACCTATTTCATCAAGGAATAGAGTTCCTGTATGGGCTAATTCAAATTTACCAATCTTTCTTTCTACAGCACCTGTGAAAGCCCCTTTTTCATGACCAAAAAGTTCGCTCTCCAATAGTTCCTTGGGTATCGCGGCACAATTAACAGAAATAAAAGGATTTTTGGCTCTATTGCTACTATAATGTATAGCCCTTGCCACAAGTTCTTTTCCTGTACCTCTTTCTCCCTGTATTAGAACTGTTACGTCACTATTCGCAACTTTTCCAATTATTTTAAATACATTATTTATGGCCTGTGATTTTCCAACTATTGTGAATTCTTCCTCTTCTAATTTATCACCCTTTTTTTGTCTTTTATTTTCTGTCTGAGTAATAATTTTTTTATAGCTTTCCAGTGCTTTATTTGTAATTAGTTCTATTTCATTTAATTCAAACGGTTTGGTTATATATTCGAAAGCACCTCTTTTCATTGCTTCCACAGCATTCTTCATTGTGCTCTGAGCTGTCATTATGATAACAGGTGGACTTGCTGGAAGAGTTTTTATTTTTTCAAGAATCTCAAATCCTAAAATATCAGGCATAATAATATCGAGAAAGACAAGATTGTATTTATTTTTTTCTATTTTCTCAAGAGCTTCCCTCCCAGAATTAGCCTCATCCACATTGAATCCCTTTTGGGTAAATAATCTTTTTAAAATCCAGCAAATATTTTTTTCATCATCGACAATTAGTATATTTGTTTTTTCTTCCATTATATTACTCCCTTCATGGGCAGATATATGCTTACTTTTGTTCCCTCTTTTGGTATACTCGATATATTTAAAAATCCATTATGGTCTAAAATTACTTTTTGAACATAAACCATACCCAATCCAGTACCACCAGTTTTCTTGGTAAAGAAAGGAGTAAATATTTTATTCAAATCTTCTTCCCCAATTCCCTCACCATTATCAGTTATTTCAATCATTATATAGTTTATGTCTTTCATCGTATCCTTATATTTAAGATCTACTTTGAGCCTTGTGGAAACTGTAACTTTGCCATTAAATGAGCAAGCTTCAATTGCATTTTTAATAACGTTGAAAAAGGCTCTATATAACGTTTCCGGGTCGGCTAAAAAATTAGGAAGTGTAGTATCATATTCTTTGACCACTATCACAGATTTTTCTTTCCATAAAGTAGATAGAGCCAAAATTGCCCTATCTAAAATCTGGTGAATGTCTATATACTTCTCGTTGACCTTCTGGGGATTGGAATAATTAAGAAGTTCTTGAATGACCTTCTCTATTCTTGTAACTTCTGAAATTATGATATTTAAAGCCTCATCATCAAATGATATACTTTCTTTTTCTATCAGTTGAATAGTTCCTTTAATTACTCCTAATGGATTTTTTATCTCGTGTGCCATACTGGCAAAAAGTGTTGAAAGTTTTTCGATGTTAGAATATTCATTGGTTTTTTTCTCCACCTCTTTCAGAAAAGAACAATCTTCCATTAATACAATATAATTCACCGTATTAGTAATAATGGGAACAAAATAGAAATTAAGAATATACCTTCTACCAAAATAATTTATAAACTCTTCTCCATATAATCTTGCTGTCTTGCCTTCTTCCTTGATTTTTTTGAAAGTATCTTTCACCCGCACAGTAAAATGGTAAGAATAGAAAGACTTATTTAAAACTTTTTTCCTTGATAAACCTAAAATATTTTCTGATGCACTGTTTAGATACGTTATAATATCATCATCCAAATAAAGCATTCCAAAGGGTAGATGATCAAGAATATTTTCAAAATCTAATTTTAATTTTTTTTTCATGATTACAATATTTTTATTGCATCTCCTTTCTTTATATTCCCACCTTTAATAACTTTACAAAAAATACCTTCTTTTGGCATAACACAATCACCAACGGTCTTATAAATATTGCATTTAGTATGACATATTTTCCCATGTTGAGACACTTCAAGGATTACTTCCCCGATAGCCAATCTTGTCCCTACAGGTAAAGAAAGTAAATCTAACCCTTCTGTGGTTATATTTTCAGCAAAATCCCCGGGTTTCACGTTTACCCCTAAATCCACCATCTTTTTAATACTTTCCAGGGCTAATAAACTTACCTGCCTTATTCCACCCTCTGAATGAGCATCTCCTTTAACACCTAAATCTTCTATTAATTCAGCCTCTTCCACAGGACTTTTTCTAACCGATTTTTTTTCGCTGATGTTTATGGAAACTATTTTTCCATTCATGAATTACCCCCTTATATGATTTGCCTTGACAATTAATTCGTCATACTCATCTCCATCTTCCGGGAATCTGGCATACCCATATTTAATTGAGGTTCCTTCTTTAATCAACCCCTTGGGATCCCAGTTTTCCATGGAAAGAATTTTTTTCAATCGGAAAATTACTTCCAGAGCCTTCTCATCAGCCTCCACAAGAATAATTCCAAACTTATTTACATTTAGCCTTGCAACAACTTCATAAGAACGAATACTCTCTCTCATTTTTGCTCCAATCTTTTTTATTACTTCATCAGCTTTCTTTTTACCATATGTTTTAAGATATAATTCATAGGGCTGAAACTCTGCAACAAGAACTATCAATCTTTCCTGATTTCGTTTTGCCCTCATAACTTCCTCAAAAACCCTTTTCTCAAAATACTGAAAGTTTGGCAGCCCGGTAAGAGCATCTATGTATATCTCACTAAAAATCTGACTATTCTTATAAATATCCTTAATTCTGTCATATGATTTTTCAAACAATTTATTAATAAAATTTATGTCATAAGCATTCGGGCTTTTTGAATATTTTCTACTCTCACAGTTGTAAAAGGAAAAAACCATCAATTGCCTGCCATCAAGTTCAAAGGGATAAACTAAAAAATTCTGTATCCAGGGATATAAACCTGAATAATCCTTATCTTTTCTCGTATTTCTAACAAAAAACGGCATTTTTTCCTTCAGGGCCTTTTTTGCAATTTCTTTATCTAACTGGAAAAATTCTTTTTTTATAACATTTTCTATTCCCTTAACATCTTTTACAATATAGGAATTTCTGTCTTCATCATATATTCTTAAAACACCAATCAGTGATTCGAACTCACTATTAAGAATTTCAAGAAACGAACTCCCAACTGTTGCAAGATCTTTTGTTTCTGAGATACCTTTAACTGCCTTGTCTATAATTTCATTTCGTCTATTTATTTCGGTCATACACTCATTTTTATAGCTAAGAACTATCAATTTCGATATTTGCTTTCCCAGTTCTTTATAAAAATCAACTCGTTCAGGCAGTGGTTCACCAAAATTTATCATTGATATAACCCCAATGCATTTATCATCATAAATAAGAGGTATAGAAATATATCCCCTGAATCCTTTATTCTCTAAATCTACAAATGTTAAATCCCTTTTCGTTTGAAAAACCATTTTCTCTATCGTATCTTCCCCAAAAATTTCAGGTTGATCCCACATGGAAAAATTCGTTGCATAAGTTTCAAAGGACCCATTATCACTATGAATACCTATCATCGAATAAACATTTAGCTTTTCTTTTAAATGATTAACAATTTTCATAAGTCTATCATATAAAGATATATTCTCTGCTATTACATGGGAAATGTAATTTATTGTCTCATACCTTATGGAGTCTTCTTTAAATTCATAAAAGCTCTTTGAAGCAGAGATTATTTCTGTCACAACAACAGCCATCTCTTTAGCAAATTCCAGATCTTCTTTGGTAAACCCATCAATCTTATCCAGATTAGCAAGATTTATTACACCAACCACTTCCTCATTTTTAATAAGGGGAACACAAATTGCTGATTTTATGTCTTCTCTTTTTCTTAATTTTTTGAACATCTTATCATCAGGTCTACCTGTAATAAGCATGGGTTCTTTATTTTCCACTACTTTTCCTGCAATACCTTCACCGATTGGGATTCTTATAAAATCCCACAACACGGGATCTATTCCATATGCCATAGAAACCTTTAACACTTTATCATTCTTATCATAAAGCATTATCGACGCCCTGTGGGCATCTGTCCTTGTACAAAGATTTCTCAAAATCTCATTAAGAAGTTTATCTCTATCAAAAAGCATGGAAAAGTTGTTTGCTAAAACTTTAAAATCTTCAACAATCTTTTTATAACTCTCCCTTTTTGTAGCCTCTGAGACTTCTGTTTCATATAGAAAAGATGCTGATGCACCACTTATTACCTTTATATTTTCCAACCCCGCATTTTTTAGCTCCATCATTAAATCAGGCGAATCGTCCACATTCACTATTGCAAAAATTTCATCTTCATATCTTAGATCGGAGAGGTTTCTTTTGTATGTTCCTGGAACAAAGTATGAAGGTTTGAGATTCTTTCCTGTAGGATCTATAACCGCACTTACATAACAATTTTTCTCCTTTTGAATAGCGTTATATAAATCTACTACTCTCCCACTACTCCCGTACAAGGCAATTTTATACATAGATTAATCCTCCCCTACTTCAATTTTTAATTTAATCTTTATTGCCTTCTCTTTGCCCCCTGCCATTATTTTTAATGGCAACTCGATTAAGTTGCCAGTGACACCTATATTTTCAGTTTCAACTATTATAATGTCCTCTTCTTTAACAGTCGTTTTACCAGTTATGTCATTCAAACTCACCTGTTCTTCTATCTTATCTTCTTTCTCTTCAACAACCTCCTTTACCTTTTCTTCAAGTATTTGAATATCTTCTTCAATTGGTTCTGTTTCTTCCAGAGTCTCTTCAATTTTACTCTCATCGCTTTCCTGAGTTCCAAAAATATCAAGCATCTTTATGGCTTCATCAGAATAATCTTCAGGTAATAGCATTTTTTTCTCTGATTTTTTAGTATCCTCTCCGCCAATTTTTTCTATTTCCTCATCAAAAGTATCTTTTTCCGTTTCCATTATCCCTGCTGTCTTTTTCAATTTATTGATAACAAGCTTGCATATACCTGTTAATGTCTCAAGTACACCCTGTCCTTGAGTTGCGACAGCAGTAAAAAATGGAGCTTTGTATCTATTAAGATGTCTGTGAAGCTCTTCTAAATCCATGGCATCGGGTAAATCTCTTTTGTTGTATTGTATTACAAGGGGAATTTCTTCTATTCTTTTACCATACTCTTTAAGGTTTTCTTCTAGATTGTTTAAACTCTCAATATTATCTTCGAGCATCTGTTTCTGAGAATCTGCTACAAAGACTATACCATCAACACCTTTTAATACCATTTTTCTTGTAGTATTGTAAAAGATTTGTCCAGGAACAGTGTATAAATGTATTCTAATTTTAAAATTTCCTATTTCACCTACATTTACTGGAAGAAAATCAAAAAATAATGTCCTATCGGTTTGCGTAGCTAAACTTACAAGTTTGCCTCTTGATTCGGGATTTAATTTTTTATGTATGTAGAGAATGTTTGTAGTTTTCCCTGAAAGTCCAGGTCCATAGTATACAATTTTTGCATTAATTTCCCTATTGGTATAATTTACATAAGCCATTATTTACTCCTAGAAACCATAAGCTTTCTTGCATTAGTAGCTAATGCAGCGGATACATTCCTGCTTTTTGCCACATTTCCCAGATCTTTTACCGATAAAGATGACAAAAACTTAAGGGCCATTGGCAGTGGAGTTTTGGGATGCATCACAAGGTTATATCTTACTGTATAATTTTGAGTCCAGTTATTATTGTGACAAATTAGTCTTATGATTTCTTCATTAACATTTTTATCTTGCGTTATTTTTACTATTTCACCATCTGTTATCCTGGGATTTTTTAAAACTGCTGTTGAAACGAGTTTATTGCTGTCCTTAATTAAGATTGACCTTACTTCTTTATTTCCCATGAGAGCTAATTTTATCTTTTCTGAGACACTCATTTTCGAGATTTTCCCAGAAAGACTCCTTTTTGCTTCAACATCATCTCCTATATCCTTTTCTTCAATCAGATCTCTATAATTTTTTTTATCTTCCTCAGTTATTTCAATATCTTCGTGACTGACAATAATTTTATCTTCTTTGACTTCTTCACCCTGCACACTCGAATTTTTATAAAACTTGAGTTTTTCAATTAAATCGAGCGGAGTGTGAGTGTTTGCAAGTAGATTATCAATTACGCTGTGATTATTAATCCATCTACTTTCAACTTCAATTAAACGTCTCAATACTTCTTCATTTGAATGCTTGGAAAACATTTCATAAATCTTCTGTGGCGTAGAAGGGTGTCTGAATATAAGTTCTAATTTATCAGGATTATTCTGAAAAACATAGGATAAAAAAAGTAAAACTTTTTCTGGCAATTGAGTTTCTCTAAAAAAGTTCTGGTAAAAAGTATGGGGTAACTCCCTTAATGTTTTTGTACAATCTTCTTTTAAATTACCCTTATTCTCAAATCCATAGTGACAAACAACATAAATTAACTCATTTGGTGGCAGTGGGAACTTCCCATTTGCCACCATTTTTATGACTTCAATATTTGTTTCTAAAAGTAATTTTTCTGCTATAGGAGAAAGTTTCATTTCCCTTCTTCTTTTTCCTTCTTAGCCTGCTGTATAATCTTTTCACTTAAATGTGTGGGTACTTCTTCATAATGAGAAAACTTCACATGGAAAAGAGCTCTACCACTTGTCATAGATTTCAAATCATTAGCATATTTTAGTATTTCAGCCATCGGAACTTTTGCACGGACAATTTGACTATTCGCCTTTGGTTCAACACCAACTACATGTCCCCTTTTACTATTTATATCTCCAATGACATCCCCTAAACAATCTTCTGGAGTTATTACTTCAAGATCCATAATTGGTTCAAGAAGTACCGGATTTGCTTGTTGTGCAGCTTTTTTGAAAGCAAGGGAGCCCGCAATCTGAAATGCCAAGTCTGAAGAATCTACAGGATGAAACGAACCATCATAGAGAGTGACCTTAACATCAACAACAGGATAACCAGCAAGTACACCTTCTTGCATTGCCTCTCTTATGCCTTTTTCAACAGCAGGTATATATTGACGGGGTATTACTCCACCTACTATTTTATCAACAAATTCGAAACCTGCGCCTCTTGGAAGCGGTTCAACTTCAATCCAGCAATCACCATATTGACCATGTCCACCAGATTGTTTTTTGTACTTGCCCTGCACCTGGGCCCTACCTTTGATTGTCTCTTTATAGGGCACTTTGGGCGTCTTTAGCTCTATCTCAACACCATACTTTCTTTTCAGTTTTTCCAACGTTATCTCTACATGTGTTTGCCCAACGCCAGATAATAAAAATTCCTTTGTTTGCTCATCTTTTACAAATCTTACAGTCGGATCTTCTTCAATAATTTTCGAAATAGCATTGCTTAGTTTATCTTCGTCTGATCTTGTCTTTGGAATTGCAGCAAAAGATATGGATGGTTCTGGTATTTCAGGTCCTTTGTACATGATTGGTGCATTTTCATCACAAAGGGTATCACCAGTTTTAACATTTTTTAGTTTTGGAAAGGCAACGATATCTCCTGCCTGTGCTAAATTAACGGGTTTATATTTTTTACCTTCAATAATCATAATATTGCCAAGCCTTTCCTTTTCTTTTTGAGAGGCATTGTAAACAACTGACTCTGGCGTAATTTTTCCAGAAAAAATTCTTGCCACAGAAACTTTACCAGCAAAAGCATCCACATAAGTCTTAAACACAAAGGCTGAAAAAGGAGCATCTGGAACCCTTTTTCGCCTTTCTTCACTGCCTGTATTTGGATTGACACCTATTGCATCTGGCACTTCATCAGCTGATGGAAGTATTTTCACTATCCAGTCAAGAAGATGAGAAACTCCAATATTCTTAAAAGATGAACCACAAAGAACTGGCAAAAATTGATGGGTCATAGCTCCTAACTTTAAACCATTGATAAGCTCTTCTTCTGTAATTTCTATACCCTCTAAGTACTTCTCCGTCAGTTCGTCACTTACTTCTGCTACTTTTTCGATTAAAAACTCCCTTAAACGCTCAACTTCATCCATAATATCTTGAGGTATATCACCTTTTTTATAAATTCCAGAACCATCATTTTCAAAAAAATAGGCTTCTTTCTTTATTAAATCAACAATTCCTTTAAAATCTGCTTCAGAGCCTATGGGATATTGCAATGGCACTGGTGTTACTTTTAGATCCTTTTCTATATCGTCGACAGCTTTTAAAAAATCTGCCCTTTCTCTATCCATTTTACTAACAAAAGCAATTCTTGGAATTCGCCATTCAGTTAACAAATTCCATAATGTATGTGTCTCAACTTTAACACCTGAAATTGCGCTTACAATTAATACAGCACCAGTCGCTGCTTTTAGACAGAATTCTGTATCCGTTAGAAAATTAGCATAACCAGGCGTATCAAGTATATTTATATAATTTTTGTTCCACATAATATGGTGAAAAGAAGAGGATATACTTATTTTTCTTGAAATTTCCTCCGGTTCAAAATCGAAATTAGATGTTCCATCATCCACCCTTCCTATCTTATCCACCACCTTACCATTATAGAGAATAACATCTGCTAACGTGGTCTTGCCCGCGCCACCATGTGCTACTAATGCAATGTTCCATTTTTTTTCAAAATCTCCCATAAGTGCCCCCTTTTTTATTTTTGATTTAATTCATAAAGTATCTTTAATCCTTGAAGGGTCAGATTTTCATCAACTTCCTTTATGAAATTAGTCTCCTTTGAAATCACATGGGCAAGACCACCTGTAGCAATAAAATTGATATCTTTCTCTCCCATCTCTTTTCTTATCTTTTCACAAATAGAATCTACCATTCCAGCATATCCATAGATGATACCAGATTGAATAGCTGAAACTGTATTTTTTGCTATAATCTTTTCGGGTTTTACGAGCTCTATCTTCGGGAGTTTTGCTGTTCTTTCAGCTAAAGCTTCGAGAGAAATTTCAATACCAGGGATTATTATTCCACCAATATATTCACCACGTTTTGAAACGCAATCAAAGGTTGTTGCCGTACCAAAATCAATTACCACGAGGGCACTCTGATATTTCCTGTATGCAGCCACAGCATTGACAATCCTATCAGCTCCCACTTCTTTTGGGTTATCATACAGAATTGGCATACCAGTTTTTATCCCAGGACCAACAAAAAATGGTTCTTTGTGAAAGTATTTTTTACTCATTATTGTTAACATTATGGTAAGTGGCGGAACAACGTTAGAAATTGCAATACCATCTATATCTGAAACTCTAATATCCGAATGCTCTAAAAAACTATAAAATTGGATACCCAACTCATCAGATGTTTTATTTCTTTCAGTTCTCATACGCCATGAATTGATTAGTCTATCTCCACTAAATACCCCTGCTACCATCTGGGTATTACCTATATCAAGGACAAATAACATTTTTCCTCCAGATTGCACAAAATAAATCCATCTTTTGAAAAAATTATAACTTTTTTTGCTGAAAATTTAAAAGAAAATTGAATAAAAAAAAGGCAATCACAAAATTTTTACCTTAAAAAAGAACCTCGCCCGCAAAAATTTCTTTTATACAACCCTTAAAATCCTTTATCAATAGAATACCATCTTCTTTTAGTCCCAGGATTATGCATCTTTCCTTATTTTGCCCCGTTGTAATAAATACTTCTTCGTTTAATCCATAAGCCTTTTTTTCCCAGATTTTTTTTATTTCACCTAATAAACCATTGTTATCACAAAATTCTAAATATCTTTTTTCAAGATTCTGGACTATCTCTTTGAACAATAACCTTCGAGATACTGTTTTGCCTGTTTCTGTTTTGATGCTTCCCGCTTTATCTCTAAAATCTATAGGAAAATCTTCGTATTCTGTATGAACATTTAAACCTATACCAAGAATAACATAATCTATTTCATTACCCTCAAGAGCCATTTCAGATAAAATGCCACCTATTTTTTTATTCCCGATCATTATATCATTGGGCCATTTGAGTTTAGTTTCGATACCAAACCTTTCTAAAGACTCAGCAACTGCTACACCCGATAAAATAGTCAATCTTGGTACAACATAAACTGGTAAATGGGGTTTTAAAAAAATTGAAAAGTACAATCCTGAACCAAATGGTGATGACCACTGCCTGCCACGCCTTCCACGACCTTGTGTCT
>ENA-ORXB01001838-ORXB01001838.1-sediment-metagenome-genome-assembly--contig:-NODE-1838-length-21782-cov-3.114121_pt1 | contig 21782 bp, 19 predicted proteins | sample MGYA00237863_ERZ511475 | MGnify/ENA primary metagenome ERZ511475 (study PRJEB26305, sample SAMN06343858) | sediment metagenome | isolation source: hot spring sediment | place: Canada: British Columbia... | reverse complement strand
GCCCGAGGGGGTGCCCGGCGCGGGGGCGGTGGCCGACGTGGACGCCGCCGAGCTGCTCGAGGCCTTCCTCGAGCGGTTCGCGGCCCTCTACGGGCGGGCGGGATCGGGGCTCGGCGCGGCGGTGGTGGACCGCTACCGCCGGGTGTGCGCGACCCTCGGCAGGCGGGTCCGGGCGCGGACGACCGCGGGCGAGGTCGTCGAAGGGGAGGCCGAGGACGTGGACGAGCTCGGCGGGCTCGTGCTGCGGACCGCCTCCGGCCGGCGCCTCGTGCGGTTCGGCGAGGTCGAGCACCTGGACGCGTTGCCCGGCTGAGCCTCGCGGGGTAGGGTCGGGGTATGGCATTCCCACGTCGTCTGCTGATCGAGGGCGAGGAGCTCGTGCTCGACCTGCGCCCCCACTGGATCGCCCTCGTCGGGCCGGGCCTCGTCACGGCCCTCGTCGTCGCCGGCTGGATCCTCGCGCTCGTGTACGCCCCGGATCAGGGCACCGCGCGCTCCGTCGTGCTCTGGGGCGCCCTCGGGCTCGGCCTCGTGATCCTCGTCTGGTACCCGCTGCGGGCGTTCGTCGCCTGGGCGACCTCGAACTTCGCCGTGACGACCGACCGGGTGATCCACCGCGAGGGCTTCATCGCCAAGCGCTCGATGGAGATCCCGCTCGAGGCGATCAACGACGTCCGGTTCCAGCAGTCGGTGTTCGAGCGGATCGTCGGCGCGGGCGACCTCATCATCCAGTCGGCGAGCGAGCATGGGCGCAACGTGTTCGCGAACGTCCGGAACCCCGAGCACGTGCAGCGCACGATCTACGAGCAGGGCGAGCGCAACAAGCAGCGCATGTACCAGGGGCGGGGCGTGCCGCCGGCGGCGCCCTCGGTCACGACCGAGCTGCAGCGCCTGGCCGAGCTCCGCGACCGCGGGGTGCTGACCGAGGAGGAGTTCCAGGCGCAGAAGCGCAGGATCCTGGGTGGGTCCGGGTGATCGCATGACCGTGGTGCAGGAGATCCCGCTGCCGGGGGTCGGCATCCGGTTCGAGTTCCGCTCGTCCTCCGGTCGTCGGATCTGCGTCGTCCACCACCGGTCCGGCTACCGGGAGATCGCGGTCGAGGACGAGCGCGACCCGGACGCGACGCGTTCGGTGCTCGTCCTCGACGAGGAGGACAGCCGGACCCTGGCGGAGCTCCTGGGGGCCTCCCAGGTGGCGCGCGAGCTCGCGGAGCTCCAGCAGCGCGTCGCCGGGCTCGCGATCGACTGGCTGCCGATCGACGCCGGCTCCCCGTACGCGGGGCGGACCATCGGCGCGACGCGAGCCCGGACGCGGACGGGGGTCTCGATCGTCGCCGTGCTCCGGGGCGACCGAGCCATCCCGGCGCCCGGCCCGGAGGAGCAGCTCCTCGCGGGCGACACGCTGGTCGTGGTGGGCACACCCCGGGGGATCGAGGACCTGTCGGCGATCCTCCGCACCGGGTGACGGTGCCCGTCTCCACGTTCCTGCTCGAGCTCGGCGGCGTCGCGCTCCTGCTCGCGCTCACGGCGAGGTTCGCGCACCGCCTCGGGCTCTCGGCCATCCCGTTGTACCTGTTGGTCGGCCTCGCGATCGGCGAGGGCGGCCCGGTGCCGCTCGTGACGGCTCGAGGGTTCATCGAGTCCGGCGCCACGATCGGGCTCGCGCTGCTGCTGTTCACCCTCGGGCTCGAGTACTCGCCGCATGACCTGGTGCGGACGCTGCGCGGGGGAGTCGCGGCCGGGGTCGTGGACGTGGTCCTGAACGCGACGCCGGGTCTCGTGGTGGGATGGGTCATGGGGTGGAGCCTCCTGGCCTCCGTGCTCCTCGCGGGCATCACGTACATCTCGAGCTCCGGGGTCATCGCGAAGCTCCTGGACGAGCTCGGCTGGCTGGGCAACCGGGAGGCACCGGTGGTGCTCGGGCTGCTCGTCACGGAGGACCTGGTGATGGCGGCCTTCCTCCCGCTGATCGGCATCGCGCTCGCCCAGGGTGCGCCGGAGCAGGTCCTGGGGTGGGGAGCCCTGGCCCTCGCGCTGGTCGGCGGGGTGCTCGCGCTCGGCTGGTGCTGCGGAGCGGCGCTCTCGCGCCTGCTCGTGGGGCGCTCCGAGGAGGGCTCGCTCATGGCCTTCGTCGCCCTCATGCTCCTGCTCTCGGGGGTGGCGGAGACCGTGCACGTCTCGGCTGCTGTCGGCGCGTTCCTCGCTGGGATCGTCGTCGCCGAGCCGGCGGCGTCGGCGGCGAGGAGCCTGGTCCGACCCTTGCGGTACCTGTTCGCCGCCGCCTTCTTCCTGTTCTTCGGGCTCAGGATCGACACGCGGGCCCTGCTCGGAGCGCTGGGTCCGGCCACCCTCCTCGCGCTCGTGGGCGTCGGAACGAAGTACCTCACGGGTTGGTGGGTGGCCCGCTCGGCGGGCCTCGGCCCGCGGGCGAGGGAGCGGGCAGGCTGGCTGCTGGTGGCCAGGGGTGAGTTCTCGATCGTCATCGCGGGTCTCGGGATGGCGGCGGGCGTGGAGCCGGCCCTCGGCGCGCTGGCGAGCGCGTACGTCCTCGTGCTCGCGATCGTGGGCCCGGTGGCGGCCCATCTCGTGCGGCGACGTTCGGGTGCCCCCTCGGCGATGCGGGTCGGGAGGCCGTGACGGCTGCCCGTGCGGGCGCAGGTCGCGTCGGCGTGCGAGGATGCGGAGGCGGGACGGGCACGGGAGGTCGTGAGATGCTGCGGCGGATCGAGCGCGTCTGGTTCTGGACCCAGGACATGGACCGCGCGGTGAAGTTCTACACCGAGGTGCTCGGGCTCGAGCTCGTGCACCGGCACGGGGACGAGTGGGCCGAGCTCGCGACCGAGCCGGTGCGCCTCGCGCTCCACGGCGGCGGGGACGAGCGCGAGCCCGGCGGGACCGTCGCGTTCGAGGTCGAGGACCTCGACGAGGCCCGGTTCGCGCTCGAGCTGCGGGGGGTCGTCTTCGAGCCGCACGCCGGCGAGGTGGAGGGGGTCGCGCGCTTCGTCTCCTTCACCGACCCGGACGGGAACCGGCTCCAGCTGATCGAGCGGTACGGCGAGCACTGATATCCGGCCCGAGGCGGACTCCGTATGCTTCCGCGGTGAGCCAGGCCACCTGCCCCCGCTGCGGCGCGCCGCTGCCCGAGGGCGCCCGCTTCTGTCCCGCGTGCGGCTCGCCGGTGGGCGAGCCGGCGCCCGAGGAGCGCAAGGTCGTCACGGTCGTGTTCGTGGACCTGGTCGGCTCGACCGAGCTCTCGGCTCGCCTGGATCCCGAGCGCTACCGCGAGGTCCTCGCGACCTACTACCGGACGGCCTCCGAGGTCCTGGACTCGCTCCGCGGGCGCGCGTACGACCTCGCCGGCGACGCCGTCGTCGGCGTGTTCGGCATCCCGCACGCGCACGACGACGACGCGCTGCGGGCGGTCCGCGCCGGTCTCGAGCTCATCGAGCGGGTCGGCCGGATCGGCGGGGAGCTGCGGGTGCCGGCGCCGCTGCGCGTGCGGGTCGGCATCAACACGGGGCCGGTCGCCGTCGGCTCCGAGGGCTCCGAGCGGGGACTGCTGTTCGGGGCGACCGTGAACCTCGCCGCTCGGCTCCAGCAGGCGGCCGAGCCGGGGACGGTGCTCGTCGGCGAGACCACGTGGATGCTGACGCGCGACCAGGTCCGGTACGGCGACCCGATCCGGGTGCACGCCAAGGGGTTCGAGGAGGCGGCGACGGCCTACCCGGCGCTCGGGCTCGCGCCGCGGAGCTCGCGGCGGACGATCCCCCTCGTCGACCGGCGGCGGGAGCTTCGGCTGCTGGAGGACGCCTTCGAGCGGGTGCGCGAGACGCGGCGCGCCCACCTCGTCTCTGTGCTCGGGGAGCCGGGGATCGGCAAGAGCCGGGTCGTGGAGGAGTTCCTCGAGCGCGTGCCCCCCGAGACCACGGTGCTCCTCGGGCGGGCGAGCCCCTTCGGCGAGGACGTGGCGTTCGCCCCGCTCGCCCAGATGCTGCTCGGCCTCCTCGGCGAGGAAGCCGGCGCGCCCGAGGAGCGCCTGCGGGAGGGCCTCCGGAGCCTCGTCGAGCGCTGCTGCCCGGCGGACGACGTCCCTGCGATCGTCGAGCGGCTCGGGACGGCCCTCGGGCTCGGCGAGCCGCGACGCGGGGAGGGGCGGTTCCGCGTCGGCGAGCTGCGGGCGGGGCTCCTCGCGCTCGTCTCGGGCCTCGCGCGGACCGGCCCGGTCGTGCTCGTGCTCGAGGACGCCCACCTCGCCGAGCCCGGCCTGCTCGACCTGCTCGAGGAGCTCGTGCGCGCGGCCCGGACGGTGCCGCTGCTCGTGCTGTGCGTGGCCCGGTACGACCTGCTCGAGGTGCGACCGGACTGGGGCGGGGGCTTCGGCGACTCGCTGAACCTGTACCTCGAGCCGCTGCCGCTCGCGGATGCCACGGAGCTCGCGCTGCGGGCCGGCGGAGACCTGGAGCCGGCGGCGGCCGAGTCCGTGGCCCGCCACGCCGGCGGGAACCCCTTCTTCATCGTCGAGACCACCGGGATGCTGCGCCAGCGGGGCGGCGACCTGCGGGTCTCCGACACCGGTCCGATCCCGCCCGTCCTGCTGCCGCCGACCGTCCAGGCGGTGATCGCCGCCCGGATCGACCACCTGCCCCCCGCGGCCCGCGAGCTCATCCGCAAGGCGTCCGTGTTCGCGCGGGGGACCTTCCACGTGGACGAGCTCGCGCTCATCGCCGATGTGGCCGAGGACCTCGAGCCGCTCCTGCGGACGCTCGAGGAGGAGGAGCTCCTCGTCCGCGACGAGCACCGGGCCGGCGTCTGGCGCTTCCGGCACGGCCTGGTCCGGGACGTGGCCTACGAGTCGCTCCCCAAGCGCGAGCGCCGCCGCCTGCACCTGCGGATCGCCGACGCCCTCGCCGAGGACGAGCAGACCGCGGCCCGGTACCCGCGCTCGATCGCCTATCACCTGGAGCAGGCGGCCCGCGCGGCCCTGGACCTCGACCCGACCGATCGGAGCATCGCCGAGCGCGCCGTGCAGGCGCTCGCCCACGCCGGGGACCTCGCGATGGCGGCCTCCGAGGCCGGCCCGGCGGCGGACCTGTACGAGCGGGCGCTCGCGCTCGCCGGACCGGAGCGCTCGTGGGGGCTGTCGGAGGCCGTCGTGCTCGCGAACCTGGGCGAGGCGCGGTACTGGCTCGGCGACTTCGAGGGCGCCGTGGGGCCGCTCACGCGCGCGCTCGAGCTCGGGGGCGAGGACCCGCGGATCCGGGCCCACGCCTGCCGGTACCTCGCCGACATCGAGCTGTCGATCCGGGGGGACCGGGAGCGCGCGAGCGAGCTCTTCGACCGGGCCCTCGCGGCCGCGCGGGAGCTCGGGGACCCCTGGACGCTCGCCCGGACCCTGCTCGTGGCGGCCTGGGCGCCCTACTGGCGGGGGGAGATGCACCACGCTCGGGCGATGTTCGAGGAGGCCCTGGAGGTCGCGCGCGGCAACCCCGAGGGGGATCCCTGGGCCGAGGCCCGGGCGCTCGTCATGCTCGCCACGGTGGAGTCCGAGACCGGCGACGAGCTCCGGAGCCTGGACCTCGCGACCGAGGCGCTCCGGGTCGCCGAGGGCTCGGGCGACCGGTTCTCGATCGCCGTCGCCCACGAGGCTGTCGGCAGCGCGCTGCGGCGGCTCTGGCGCCCGGGGGAGGCGCTCGTGCACCTGGACGCCGCGGTGGCAGCCTTCCGCGAGCTCGGCGCCCGGTGGGAGCTCGCGAGCGCGCTCACCTCGCGGGGGCTCGCGCTCCGGTTCGCCGGGCGCCTCGAGGAGGCCCTGGCCGACCTGCGCGAGGCCTACCGCCTGTGCCGCGAGCTGAAGGAGCGCAGCCTCATCACCTGGACCGCGGCCGCCCTCGCGAAGGCCCTCGCCGCGGCCGGGGAGACCGACGCGGCCCGGCGGGTCCTCGCCGAGGTCTCCCACGTGGCGCGGCCGGAGGGGCCCGGGAGCGTGGACTGGCTCCTGGACGCCGAGGCCGAGGTCCTGCTCGCGGAGGGCCAGCGGTGGGAGGCGCTCGAGCGGGCCCTCGAGGTCCTGCGGGCCCAGCGGGAGCGGGGGAACCCGAAGGACCTGGCCGCCCAGGTCTGGTGGGTCGCGCGGGTGTTCGGACCCGAGACCGTCGGCGGCGGGGAGGCGGCGGAGGCCCGGGCGCTGCTGGAGGAGCTCCACGCCGAGCAGCTGCTCCGCGAGCCGGATCTCGCGCCGAGCGTCGAGGGGGGCTCAAGGCCGTCCGCCTGACGGCCGAGGGGGTTGTTGCAACGGGCCCGTGCACCCGCCACCCTGGTTGACACCGCGCGGCCTCGTTCGATAGGAAGGCGGGACCCCATGGCCGACAACCGAGCCCGAGCCCGCTCCGCGGTGGTGCGCGCCGCCGTCCTGGCGGTGTGCGTCGCCCTGCTCGCGAGCCTGGCCGGCGCCGCCGGAGCCGAGCCCACGACGGAGCAGAAGCTCAAGGCCGCCGAGGCCGAGGTGAAGCGCCTGCTCGGCGAGATCCGGGACCAGCAGGCGTACCTGGAGCGGCTCTCGCAGCAGGCCGGAGCCCTCGCCGCCAAGGTCGATGAGGCCGAGGCTCGGTGGGAGCAGATCACCGAGCAGCTGCGCACGACCCGGGCCGAGCTCGACGCGGCCCGGCAGGAGTACGCCCGTCTCAGGGACGAGCTCGACGAGCGCGCCCGCCAGGCCTACATGAACGGGCCGGGCGACCAGCTCGAGTTCCTGCTCGGGGCGACCTCGCTCGCGGACCTGTCGGACCGGGTCGCGTTCGTGGACGCCCTCACCCGGACCGACGCCGATCTCGCGAACCGGGTCGCGAACCTCCGGAACGAGCTCGCCGATCGGGCCGCGCAGGAGCAGCGGCTCCAGGACCGCGCCGCGGCGGCCCTGCGCGAGAAGCAGGCCGACTACGCGGCGCTCGAGGCCAAGCTCGCGGAGCAGCAGCGGGTCCTGGACGACCTCGCCGCCAAGAAGGCGAGGGCCGAGGAGCTCGTCAAGGACCTGCGCAAGCAGTGGCGCGAGGAGCTCGCCGCCCTCACCGGGCTCCACATCGACCCGAACGGCATCCTCCAGGTCTGCCCGGTCGACCAGCCCCGAGCCGTGTACGACGGGTTCGGGGCGCCCCGGTACGCGGGCGGGTACCACCCCCACGCCGGCAACGACATCATCGCCCCGATGGGCACGCCGATCCGGGCGCCCTTCCCGGGGACGGCCCGAGCGAGCTGGAACACGCTCGGCGGCAACGCGGTGTACGTCTACGGGGCGAACGGCTACGTCTACAACGCCCACCTGTCCGCCTACTCGGACAAGTCCAACGGGCCGGTGCAGACCGGCGACATCATCGGCTACGTGGGGGAGACGGGGGACACGGACACCCCCCACGACCACTTCGAGTGGCACCCGAACGTCATCCCGAGCAACTGGCCGGCGAGCCCATACGGCTACTCGGTGATCGGCACCGCGGTGAACCCCTGGCCGCTCCTGCAGGCCGTCTGCTGAGCCCGGCGCTAGGCTAGGCCGGCGATGCGCGCCGAGGACGTCCGGGCGGTCGGGGTGGTGGGCTGCGGGCTCATGGGCTCGGGCATCGTCGAGGTCTGCGCCCGCGCCGGCATGGCGGTCCGGTACCTCGAGCCGACGGTCGAGCTCGTGCAGGCCGGTCGGGGCCGGATCGAAGCCTCGCTCGGGCGGGCCGTCGAGCGGGGCAAGCTCGCCGAGGACGAGCGCGCCGCCGTGCTCGCCCGGATCGCCGGGACGACGGAGCCCGAGGACCTCGCCGAGGTCGACCTCGTCATCGAGGCGGCGACCGAGGACCGGGAGACCAAGCTCGAGGTCTTCCGGCGCCTGGACGGGGTCGTGCGGCCCGGCGTGGTGCTCGCGAGCAACACCTCCTCGATCCCCATCGTCGAGCTCGCCGCGGTGACCCGCAGGCCGGAGCTCGTCTGCGGCATGCACTTCTTCAACCCTGTGCCGGTGATGGGCCTCATCGAGCTCGTGCGGGCCATCACGACCTCGGAGGAGACGATGGCCTTCGCCCGGGCCTTCGGCGCTCGGCTGGGGAAGACGACCGTGGAGTCCGGCGATCGGGCCGGGTTCATCGTGAACCGGCTCCTGCTGCCGTTCCTGAACGACGCGGTGCGGATGCTGGAGGAGGGGTTCGCCACGCGCGAGGACATCGACGCGGCGGTCCGGCTCGGGCTCAACCACCCCATGGGACCGCTCGAGCTCATCGACCTCATCGGGCTCGACACGACGCTCGCGATCGGCGAGGTCCTCTACGAGGAGCTCAAGGACCCTGCCTGCGCGCCGCCGCCGCTGCTCCGGCGGATGGTGGCGGCCGGTCGCCTCGGCCGCAAGAGCGGGCGCGGCTTCTACGAGTACGGGTGAGGCTCGGCCTCGCGGGTGAGCAGGTCGGGCGAGGTGACGGCCACGACGGCGAACAGGCCGAAGGCGAGCATGTGCGCCACCGTGCACCACAGGCAGATCGCGCCGATCAGCACGAGCTCGGCGTAGACGAGCCAGAGCACGAACCCGATCCCCGCCACGGCGGCCGAAAGGCGCGCGAGGTGGACCCACGGCGCCCGCGCCCGCCAGGCGGCGGGCAGCGACAGGCCGAGCATCCCGAGGAACCACACGAGGCCGAGGAGCGCCACGGGGATGCCGAGCACGACCGACCAGCGGCTCGTCGTGACCTGCGCGCAGCTCACGAGCCCGGCGTCGCTGCAGGCGAGGACCTCGGGGGTCGTGAAGTGGGCGATCGTGAGGTACGTCGAGACCGCGACCCCCGCCGCCGAGAGCGCGAGGGAGGTCGGCACGGCCCAGCGCGGGGCGTCCATCAGGCCTTCGGGAGCGCTGCCTGAGCCTCCGCGATGACGGGGCTCGAGCACACCTCGCTCGGCTGCCCGTCGGTGAGCTCGCAGATCATCGCCGTGATGACGTTGGCCGTCCCGCCGATCTGCTTCGCGATCTCGGTGCTCGGGTCCTGCAGCGCCGCCACGATCTCGTCGAAGCTCTTGCCCTCCAGGACGCCGGGGTCGTACTGGCTGCCGGCCCAGGCGTAGCGGTTGCCGATCATCACGAACGGGATCGCCCCCGAGCTGCCCGTGACCTGCTCGACGTTGTAGGTGTCGAACAGGCGCTGCTGCAGGGGCGTGGGCGTCTCGAGCGGGGTGAAGTCCCGCGTCTGGGTCTCGACGGCCGAGAAGACCACGTGGTCGCTCGTGTAGGTCGAGCCGTGGAAGGTGACCGTGGGCGTGTTCGGGAGCGTCTCCGGCGGCGGCGCCGAGGTCGTGGAGGAGAGACCCTCGAAGGTGCCGAAGCGGCTGAGCGCGACGACGATCGGCCAGCGCTCGACCGCGCAGAACGGGCAGTACTCGGCGCCGTAGTACAGGACGAGCGGCTTCCCGTCCTGCTCGATCGGCGGGGTGCCGGCCGGCAGGGCGTTCACGTTGGTGAGCCGGGGCGCGCCGACCGCCTCGAGCGTGGCCGCGGGGATGCTCGTGAGCTTCTCGATCGAGCCGGGGGAGGCCCTGCCGCGGCTCGTGTCGTCCTTGCGGCCGGTGAGGGACATCACCACGAAGATCGCGACGACCGCGAGGACCGCACCGATCGCAGCCCACGAGGTCCGGCGCGAGCGGCGGCGCACGCTCGGTCGCCGTGCCTGCGGGCGGCGGGCCGGGCGAGCCGTGGCGGCGGCCCGTCCCGGGGCGGCGGGCGGGCTCGCCGGCTCGGGACCGCGCTCGCCCGCGGCCGCGCGCTGCTGCCTCCGCGCCTTCGCACGCTGCTTCGCGGCGGTCGACCTACGCTTCTGCTTGGCCATCCGGACCGACTCTACCAACCGGGCTCCGCCGGGACCGGGCCGCAAGACCCGCGAGGTACCCGGCCATCTTGGCCGCGTCGAGGAAGCCCATGAGGGCGGGGATCGCGACGAGCGCGAGCGCACGCTCGGCCGGGTCGGGGAAGGCCCGCAGGGCACGGCGCACCGGCTCGCGCGCGTACGCGGCCGCCCCGGCCAGGGTGGCGAGCTTGCGGAGGCCGCCGCGTGAGCCCCACGCGTACAGCGCGCCGCCGTAGACACCGAAGCGCAGGGCGTGGCGCTCGGGGTGCATCCCGGCGATCGCGTCGCCCCGCGCGTACCGGAAGTACTGGACGAAGGTCGAGCGCAGGTCCGGGCGCAGGTGCCAGCGGACCACGGCCTCGCGCGCGAGGCGCATGTCCAGGCCGAGCTCGCGCCAGCGGTGGTCCACGTACATGTCCTCGCCGATCTCGAGCCACTCGGGGTAGCCCCCGACCGCCTCGATCGCGCTGCGGCGAAAGGCTACGGAGCGGGAGGACGGCATGAACGTGGCCTCGTCCCACTCGGCCGGGTCCGGCAGGTTGATCGCCGCGAGGCACCGGTGCAGGAAGGTCTCGGTCACCGGGCGGTAGGCGCCCATCGCGATATCGGCGCCGGCCTGGATCGGCTCGAGCAGGCGCTCGAGCCAGTCGGGCTCGAGCTCGCAGTCGGCGTCGGTGACGGCGATCACCTCGTGCGTCGCGGCGGCGATCGCCAGGTTCCGCCCCCGGGCGATGGAGGCCCCGGGCGCCTCGATGAGCCGGATGCCCTTCGCGCGGCGGAGGACCTCGAGCGTGCCGTCGGTCGAGCCCCCGTCCACGACGATCGCCTCCTCCGGCGGGCGGGTCTGGGCGGCGAGGCTCGCGAGGAAGCCCTCGATGCGCTCCCGGGCGTTCAGGACCGTCGTGACGAGCGAGACCTTCACCGGCCGAGCGCCTCCCGGTAGGCCGCGAGGGTCCGTCGGGCCGTCTCCTCCCACGAGAACCGCTCGGCGCGGGCCCGGCCGGCGGCCGCGAGGCGCTCCGCGAGCGCGGTGTCGGTGAGCACGCGCTGCAGCGCAGCGGCGAGCTCGGCGACCGAGCGGGGGTCGACGAGCAGAGCGGCGTCCCCCGCGACCTCCGGCAGCGAGGACGTGTTCGAGACCACGGTCGGGACGCTGCGGGCCATCGCCTCGAGCACCGGCAGGCCGAACCCCTCGGCGAGCGAGGGGTAGGCGAAGGCGCTCGCCCCCCGGTACAGCGCGTCGAGGTCGGCCTCGGGCAGGGGGCCGGTGAGCACGATCTCGCCGGGACCCTCGAGCGCGAGCTCGCGGAGCAGGGGCTCGGGGTGCCAGCCCATCGGTCCGGCGAGCACGAGCGCGTGGGGCAGGTCGGTCGCCGCGATCCGCCGGTAGGCGCGGACGAGTCGCACGAGGTTCTTGCGTGGCTCGAGCGTGCCGACGAACAGCACGTAGGGGGTCGGCACCCGCAGGCGGTGCAGCACCCGGTCGACCTCGACGTCCGACCCGGGCAGGGTGGCCGCGAGCGGGGTGACGCGGACCCGCGCCGGATCGACCGCGGTGCGCGAGACGAGGTCCTCGGCCGTCGCGCGCGAGGGGACGAGGATGGCGTCGGCCCGACGGACGGCGGCGCGCAGCGCGAGCCGGTACTGGACGGCCCAGCCGCGCGGGAACAGGCGGGGCAAGCGCAGGAACGCGAGATCGTGGACGGTGACGACCAGGCGCTGGCCCGGCCCCTTCGGCGGGACGGCCGCGTGGTTCGTCGCGTGGACGAGGTCCGAGCCCCCGAGGGAGGCGGGCAGCGCCGGTCGGCCGACCAGCGCCCAGGACGGGTACAGGGACCGCACCGATCGGGAAAGCTCGACGACGGGGAACCGGCGGATCCACGGCTCGGGGGGCTCGGGGCCGGTCTCGAAGCGGGCGTGGAAGAGGGTGATGCGCAGGTCCGGGTCGCATCCGGCGAGGGCCGGCACGAGGTGGCGCACGTACGTGCCGATGCCGCCCGGCGCGGGGAACCACAGCTGATCGACGGAGATCGCGACGCTCGTCATCGCGAGGCCTCGATGCACCTGACGCCCTCGGGCCCAACCGTGGCCGCGTGCTCGACCCCTGCCGGAAGGTCGAGGCGGTCGCCCGCCGTCAGGCAGACGTCCCCGTCCCGGAGGTGGAACCGGATCGAGCCCTCGAGGCAGAACAGCACCTTGTGGTAGCGGTGCGCGTGCCAGCCGTACCGCTCGCCCGGCCCGTTCGCCCAGGTCCGCGGCTCCGAGCAGCCCTCGGCCCGGAAGGCGTCCAGGGCCTGCTGCGGGTCCGAGACGGCGCCGGGCGTCCGCGCGGCCTCCATGCGGGATCCCGCAGCTCAGGCCGCGTCGCCGCGGCCGTGGAAGGGCGGCACCCCCCGGCGCGCGAACGGGTGGCGCGCGGTCCAGCCCCAGGGCGCGTCCATGTACCGGCGCGCCTGGAGCGCGCCGGATCCGGTGGCGTCGAGGCGGCCGGCGAGCACCCACGCGCCCGGATGCGGGCTGTCCTTCACGAGGTAGCGCTCCAGCGCGGTGATGATCGCGCGCTCCTCCTCGGGGCTCAGCCCCTCCGGGAGCTCGAAGCGGCGGTCCTCGTCCATCCGCTCGTCCATCACAGGGGGATGTTGCCGTGCTTGCGGGCGGGGACGGCCTCGCGCTTGGTGGCGAGCATCCGCAGCGCCTTGATGAGCCGCGGCCGGGTCTCGGCCGGCTCGATGACGTCGTCGATGAAGCCGCGCTCGGCCGCGACGTAGGGGTTCGCGAACCGGCGCTGGTACTCCGCGATGAGCTCCTCGCGACGGGCGGCTGGGTCCTCGGCCTTCTCGATCTCCTTGCGGAAGACGACGTTCACCGCGCCCTCGGGGCCCATCACCGCGATCTCCGCCGTCGGCCAGGCGAAGGAGACGTCGGCGCGGAGGTGCTTGGAGTTCATGACGAGGTAGGCGCCCCCGTACGCCTTGCGGGTGATGACCGTCATGCGCGGGACCGTCGCCTCGGCGAACGCGTACAGGAGCTTCGCGCCGTGCCGGATGATGCCCCCGAACTCCTGCTCCTTACCCGGCAGGAACCCCGGCACGTCGACGAAGGAGACGAGCGGGATGTTGAACGCGTCGCAGAAGCGGACGAACCGCGAGGCCTTCTCGCTCGAGTCGATGTCGAGCGTGCCGGCGAGCACCTTCGGCTGGTTGGCCACGATCCCGACCGTGCGTCCGTCCAGTCGCGCGAACCCGATCACGATGTTCATCGCCCAGAAGGGGAAGACCTCGAAGAAGTCCCCGTCGTCGACCACGCGGCGGATCACCTCGTGCATGTCGTAGGGCTCCTTCGGCGAGTCGGGGATGAGGTGCGTGAGGCCCTCGTCGTGCCGCTCGGGGTCGTCGACGACCGCGTAGGCCGGCGGGTCCTCGAGGTTGTTCGAGGGCAGGTAGGAGAGCAGGTGCCGGACCATCGCCAGGCACTCCTCCTCGTCCTGGCTCACGAAGGAGGCCACGCCGGAGCGGCTCGCGTGGGTCATGGCGCCCCCGAGCTCCTCGAAGGAGACCTCCTCGCCGGTCACCGCCTTGATCACCTCGGGGCCCGTGATGAACATGTGCGAGGTCTCCCGCACCATGAACGTGAAGTCGGTGATGGCCGGCGAGTACACCGCGCCGCCGGCGCACGGGCCCATGATGATGCTGATCTGCGGGATCACGCCGCTCGCGCGGACGTTGCGCTCGAAGATGTGGCCGTAGCCGGCCAGGCTCGCCGCGCCCTCCTGGATCCTCGCGCCGCCGGAGTCGTTGATCTGGATGAAGGGGGCGCCGGTCGACAGCGCGAGGTCCTGCACCTTGCAGATCTTCTGCGCGTGGGCCTCGCCGAGCGAGCCCCCGAACACGCTGAAGTCCTGGCTCGCGACGAACACCCGGCGCCCGTCGATCGTGCCGTAGCCGGTGACGACCCCGTCGCCCGGCGGCCGGTTGCGCTCCATCCCGAAGTCGTGCGAGCGGTGGACGACGAACGGGTCGGTCTCGACGAACGAGCCCCGATCGAGCAGGAGGTCGAGGCGTTCGCGGGCCGTGAGCTTCCCCTTCTCGTGCTGCCGGCGGACGGCGTCCTTGCGCCGCTCGTCGAGCAGGGCCGCCTTGCGGCGGCGCAGCTCCTCGATGCGCTCCTCGACGGTCGGTCCGGACGGGATCTCGGTCGTGGCCATGGTCACCGCAGTCTACGGCGGCCGGGCGCGCCGGGGCCAGGCCGCCGATGTCACCGGGTGGGGCTACCATCCGGCGGGTGGATGCCGCGCTCCCGCTCTCGCCGGCACAGCGCCGGACCCTGGAGGGCCTGATCGGCACGGGGGACCGGCCGGTCTTCCCGGCCGACCTCGTGCCGCGCATCCGCCGCAGGCTCGAGGAGGCCGTCCGTGCGGCCGCCCCGCCGGAGCCGATCTGGCTCGGGAAGTCCAACCTCGCGGACCTGGATCGGTGCCCGGGGCTGTTCGACGCGGTCCGTGCGGGGGAGCGCGGGCCCTTCGCGTTCTCCGACCGCTTCGCGGCCGGACGCCTCGCCCACAAGGCGATCGAGCTCGAGGTCGCCGGGCGCGCCGAGCGGGACCCCCACGAGCTCGCCGAGGCGTCGGTCGAGCGCCTGCTCGAGGACCCCGCGTTCGCCGCCTACTGGCAGGAGCTGGACGAGCTCCGCCGCGACGAGGTCCTCATGGAGGCCGCGAAGACCCTCGAGCTGTTCCGCTCCACCATGCCGCCGCTGCGGCTGCTGCGCCGCCGGCTCGCGCCGTGCACGGAGTGGCCGGTCCGGGTGGAGCTCGCGGACGGCGCGCTCGTGCTCGCGGGGACGCTGGACCTCGTGCTCGGCCGCCCGACGGAGGACGATCCGACCCGGGCCGCGCGCCTCGCGATCGACCTCAAGACCGGCCGAGCCTGGCCCGAGCACGCCGAGGACATGCGCTTCTACGCCTTGCTCCTCGCGCTGCGCTTCGGCGTGCCGATCGGCGAGATCCACCGGCAGTTGCGAGGCATCTCCTCGGACCGAGCCATCGGTTTTGGCGCCAACAAGGTCCTGTCCGTGCCCGACGCCATTGCCCAGGCGATCGAGTTGCACGAGCGCGAAAAGTTAGGCATCCAGCAAGATCTGTGGGGCGGCGCGGAACCCGTGGCGCCCGAGCAGGCAGCGGCGGCGGCCCCGTCCGTGGCACCGGCGAGCGTGTCGGAGGCGCTGCCTGGCTACGATCCCGCGACGAGCTCCTTCGGCACCTGCCCCGAATGCCAGAGCCAGCTGGAATTCGCGGAAGGCTGCGCGAAGTGCCACGTCTGCGGCTACAGCGAGTGCAGCTGAGTTCCACCGACGCCGGCGGTCGCGACGCCCCCGGGGGCCGGCGTGGCTTCGGGGGCGTCGTCGTTCGCCCTGGCGGACCCGTCGGCGTCCCCTCGCGCGGGGCGCGCCGAGCGTGAGCGGCGCGGGGTCGGTGGCGCAGTTGCCCACGTGCCCTTGGCGCGCTAGTCTCGGGAACGATGCGACGCGCGTGGTGGGCGGTGGGGTTCCTCGGGGCGGCCGTGGCGGTGGGGAGGACCAGCGCGCCGGCGAGCGCCAACCGCGCGGCGGCCGTGCGCGTGCTCGACGTGCGAGGCCCCATCACGCCGCCCATGGAACACTACGTCCTCCGCGAGCTACGCCGCGCTGCGCAGGCCGGCGCGGCGGCGGTCGTGCTGCGGCTCGACACGCCGGGTGGCCTGCTCACGAGCACGGACGCGATCGTCCAGGCCATCTTGGCCAGCCGCGTGCCCGTGGTGGCCTACGTGGCGCCGGCCGGTGCACGCGCGGCCTCGGCCGGCGTGTTCCTCGTCTACGCCGCCCACCTGGCCGCCATGGCCCCAGCGACGAACCTCGGTTCGGCGACGCCGGTGCGGCTTGGTGGACCGCCGGAGAGCGATTCCGCGCCCTCGCCGGAGAGCCGCAAAGCCCTGGAGGACGCCGCCGCCAAGCTCCGCTCGTTGGCCCAGCTGCGCGGCCGCAACGCCGACTGGGCGGAGGCGGCCGTGCGCCGCGCCGCCAACGCCACCGCCGACGAAGCCCTCCGGCTTCGCGTGGTCGACCTGGTGGCGCCGGACCTGGCCACCCTGCTCGCCGCCCTTGACGGCCGGCGATTGCGCACCGCGGCCGGTTGGGTGACGCTGCGCACCCGGGGCGCGACTGTGCAGACCGTGGGCATGAGCGCTCGGGAATCCTTCCTTCACGCGCTCACCTCGCCGGAAGTGGCCTACCTGCTGCTGTCGCTCGGCTTCCTGGCCCTGCTGGTCGAGTTCGCCCATCCGGGCGCGGTGGTGCCGGGAGTGGTCGGCGCCATCGCCCTGCTGCTTGGCCTCTACGGCGTGGGCAGCCTGCCGGTCAACTGGACCGGGCTGCTCCTCATGGCCTTGGGCTTCGGGATGTTCGTGGCCGAACTCTACCTGCCCACGCACGGCGCCCTCGGCGTGGGCGGCGCCGTTGCCTTCGGGTTGGGCTCGCTGCTCCTGCTCGAAACCCCGAAGGTGCCCGGGCTGGCCGTGCCGCTCTCGTTGGTGGGCACGATGAGCGCCCTGCTGCTGCTCTCCGTGCTGGGGCTGGGCGTGCTGGTGGTGCGTGCTCAGCGGCGGCGCCCCACCACGGGCACGGAAGCGCTGGTGGGCTCGGTGGCGGTCTCGCGCACACCGCTGGCCCCGGAGGGCTTCGTCCACGCCGCTGGGGAGCTGTGGCGCGCCCGCGTGCGCGGCGGCGCTCTGCCCGCGGGCGCGCGGGTGCGCGTGATCGGCCGCGACGGCCTCACCTTGCTGGTAGAACCCGACACGACGAGCGAACCATGAGCTTCTCCCTCATCCTCGTGCTGGCCTTCGCGCTGGCGGTGATCCTCAGCTCCGTCCGCGTGGTGCAGGAGTACGAGCGCGGTGTGGTCTTTCGCCTCGGGCGGCTGGTCGGCGTCCGCGGCCCGGGCCTCATCCTGCTCGCTCCCTTCATCGAGCGGATGGTCAAGGTCGACTTGCGCGTCCTCACCATGGACGTGCCGGCCCAGGAGGTGATCACCCGCGATAACGTGACGATCCGTGTCAACGCCGTCTGCTACTTCCGCGTCATCGACCCGAACGCGGCCGTGGTCAACGTCATGGACTTCATCCGCGCCACCTCGCAAATCGCCCAGACGACGCTGCGCAGCGTGCTCGGGCAGGTGGAGCTCGACGAGCTCTTGGCGGAGCGGGAGAAGATCAACGAGAAGCTGCAGCGCATCATCGACGAGCAGACGGAGCCGTGGGGCGTGAAAGTGAGCATCGTCGAAGTCAAGGACGTGGAGCTTCCCGAGGCGATGCAGCGGGCCATGGCGCGCCAGGCGGAGGCGGAACGGGAGAAGCGCGCCAAGATCATCCACGCCGAGGGCGAGTACGCGGCGGCGGCGCAGTTGGCCGAAGCGGCGCGGGTCCTGCAGAACGTTCCCGGGGCGTTGCAGTTGCGCTACCTGCAAACGCTGACGGAGATCAGCGCCGAGCGCAACAGCACGATTCTCTTCCCCGTGCCCATCGACATGCTGGCGCCGTTCCTGCGGCGGCTCGAGGGCGGAGCGAGCTAGGCTGCGCGCCAAGCGATCGCTCGGGCAGCATTTCTTGGTCGACGTCGGCGCGGCGCGGCGGATCGTGGCCGCGCTGGCGCCGGCACCGGGCGATCGGGTCTTGGAGATCGGCCCCGGGCGCGGGGCGCTGACGCAGCACTTGGCCGGCCGGGTGGCGCGCCTCGTGGCGGTCGAGCTCGACCGCGACCTTGCTGCTGCGCTGCGTCAAGCGTACGCGGCGACGCCGGGGGTGGAGATCCTCGAGGCCGACGCCCGCCACGTCGAGGTGGAGGTGTTGTTTGGCGGCCGGCCGTGGAAAGCCCTCGGCAACCTGCCCTACAACCTGACCACGCCGCTGCTCTTCTGGCTCTTGGAGCAACGGCCGGCGCCGGAGGTGGCGGTGGTCATGGTGCAACGCGAAGTCGCGGCGCGGCTGGCGGCGGGTCCGGGCACGAAGGACTTCGGCGCACTGACGGTCAACGTTCAAGCGGCCGCGCGGGTGGAACGGTTGTTCGACGTGCCGCCGCGCGCCTTTCGCCCGGCCCCGCAGGTGGTTTCCAGCGTGGTGCGACTGGTGCCCCACCACCCAGCGGCGTTGGCACCTGGTGAGGCGGCCCGATTGCGCGCGCTGGCGCAGGCCTGGTTCGGGCGACGGCGCCAGCAGCTGGGGCGGATCCTGCGCGCCACGCTGCCCGCGGCCGAGGCGGCGTTGGCGGCGTCGACCCTCGCGGACCATGGCATCGACCTGCGCGCTCGACCGGAGGACGTGCCCGTGGAGGTCTGGCTTACGCTGGCGCGACGGCTGGCAACGCCAGGCTGACCACCCGCGAGACGCCGGGCTCCTCCATCGTGACGCCGACGAGCGCGTCGGCGGCTTCCATCGTCCGCGGGTTGTGGGTTACCAGCAGGAACTGCGTGGTGGGGCGGAACGTGTTCAGGAAGGCGAGGAACCGGTCGAGGTTGGCGTCGTCGAGCGGGGCGTCGACCTCGTCCAGCACGCAGAAAGGCGCCGGTCGTACCAGGTAGAGCGCGAAGAGCAACGCCAGGGCGGTCAGCGTGCGTTCGCCGCTGGACAGAAGCTCCAGCCGTTGGACGCGCTTGCCGCCGGGGCTGGCCACGATCTCCAGCGGCGACGTCAAGGGATCGGTGGGGTCGCCAAGGCGCAGGTCGCACTGGCCGCCGGGGAAGAGCCGGGCGAACGTGGTCTGGAAGCGGTCGCGCACGTGGTCGAGCGTGGCGAGGAAGGCCTCGCGCGCCAGGCGGTTCGTCTGCCGGATGGCGGCCTGCAAGTCGGCGCGGGCGCGGAGAAGGTCGTCGCGCTGGCGGCGGAGGAACTGGAGGCGTTCGAGGGTTTCGCGGGCCTCTGCCTCGGCCAGGGGGTTGACGGGCCCGAGCTCCTCGAGGCGGCGGCGGGCCTCGGCGAGCGCGGCCTCCCAGGTCGCCGGGGGATCGTCAGGCTCGGGGAGGGCGGCCAGGCTCTCCCACGGCAGGCCCCAGTCGCGGGCGAGGGCGTCCTCGAGGTGGGCGGCGCGGGCGCGGCGGTCGGCGGCGGTCAGTTCGTGGTGGTGGCGCGCCTCGGTGGCCTCGGCGGCGGCGGCGCGGGCGGCGCGGGCGCGCTGGGCGTCGGCGCGCAGGGCGTCGTCGAGGGCGGCGGCGGCCTCGGCGAGGCGGCGGGCCTCGTCCTCGAGGGCGGCGATGCGTTCCCAGGTGGCGCCGGCGGAGGAAGCTCGGTCGCGGTGGCGGGCGGCGAGCTCCTCCAGTTGCGCGCGGAGCGCGTCCGCCTCGCGGTCGAGTTGGGCCAGGCGCTCGTCGGTTTGATGAAGCGCGCGGTCTAGGCCGGCGCGCCGTCGTTGGAGTTCCTCCTCGGCGGCGGCCGCCGCGCGCAGCGCCAGGTGAGCGGCGGCGTCCGCCTCGCGGGCGGCGTCCCACGCGGCTTCGGCGGCGCGTCGTTCGGCCTCGCGTTCGACGGCGGCGGCGCGGGCGGCGGTCAGCTCCGCTTCGATGGCGTCGGCTTCGGCGGCCAGCGCTTGGCCCTCTTCGGCCCAATGGCGTTCGGCGTCGGCCAGGTCGGCGCGGCGGGCGGCCAGCCCGTCGACCTCCGCGCGGACGGCGATCCATCGCTGCTCCCGGAGCTGCGCCTCCGCCTCGGCGGCACGGCGACGCTCGCTGGCGTCGCGGGCGGCGTGTTGGGCAGCGGCGTCGACGGCAGCGGCGTCGGCCCGGGCTTGGCGCGCGGCGGTCAACGCGGCTTCGGCCTCGGCCTCGCGGGCCTGAGCGGCGGCGTGCCGGGCCCGCAATTCGACGAGGCGGGCGCGGCGGGCGAGGATGCCCTCGTCACGGCGCGGTGGCACGAGCCGCACGGCGCCGCTCGGTTCGCGGACCGTGTCGGCGATGGCGGATGCGGCAGGGGTGCCCTCGTCCAGCGGATCGAGACCCCAGCGCAGCGAGGCCCCGAGGGCATCGACCCACGCGCCCCCCGCCCCCTGCCCCCAGGCGCCGGTGGCCGGCGGCGCCTCGTTGGCGAGCAGCAGGCGCAGCGGCTCGTCGGCTGAGTGCTGTCGAAACCAGGCGCGCACGGCGCGGGCGGCGGCACGGTCCACGACCACCACCGCCGCCAGCAGGGTACCGAACGCCGCCTCGAAAGCGACCAGTTGCTCGGCGGGCAGATCGGTGCGCACGAACTCGCCCAGTGGCCCGAGCACGCCCGGCAGCCCGGCCTGCAGCACGGAGCGCACGGCCTCGGGCCACGCCTCGCCGCGGGCCGCCCAGGCCTCGTAGGTGGCGCGCTCGCCCTCCACGGCCAAGCGTTCGGCCCGAGCGTTGCGCCAGGCTTCCTGCGCCTGGGTCTCGGCGCGCTCGGCGGCCTCCCGGGCGGCGCGGGCGGCCGCCGCCGCCGCCGTGGCACGCTCCTCCTCGGCGCGGGCGGCGTCGAGGGCGGCGCGAGCGGCGCTGGCGGCGGCCGCGGCTTCGGCGAGCGCGGCCTCCAGCGAGGCGGCGCGGCGGTCGACCTCGGCGCGGGCGGCGCGCAAGGCCCGGCCCCGCTCCTCCCAGGCGGCGCGCCGAGCGCCGAGGTGCCCGGCGGCCTCCTCGGCCGCCCGGCGACGCTGGGTCGCCGCGGCTTCGGCGGCCCGGGCGGCGTCCAAGGCGCGGCGGCCTTCGCGCAGAGCCGCAGCCGCCGCCTCGCGGGCGGCGGCGCAGGCAGCGCGCTCCTCGGCGGCGCGGCGCGCCTGCTCCGCCAGACGGGCGGCGTCGGCGAGGAGCTGCTGGCGGCGGCGCTCCGCTTCCGCGCGCTCGCGCACCAGCTGCTGCAGCCGTGCCTCGGCGTGGGCTCGGCGCTCCTGGACGGCCATGCGTTCGCGCTCCTCGGCTTCGACCCGGCGCCGCAGCGCCGCCAACTCGGTCTGCAGCGCGACCCGTTGACGCTCCCGCTCGGCCCGCTCGGCCTCGCGCTGCGCCACGGCCGCCTCGGCAACAGCGGCGTCCGCGGCGGCCGCCTCGGCGCGGGACGCGGCCCGCGCGGCTTCGGCCTCCGCCTCGGCCGCCTCGGCCAACCAGAGGGCGCGCTGCCGCCGCGCCAGCGCCGCCGCTAGGGCTCGGGCGCGCTCGGTCAACGCCCGCGCTTGGGCGGCCTTCGCCTCCTGACGTGCCAGTCGGCGCGCTTGCGCCTCGAGCTCGACCAGCACGTCCTCCAGTCGCTGCAGATCGGCCTCCGCCTGGGCCAGCCGACGCAAGGCCGCGTCCCGCCGCTCTTTGTAGCCGCCAATGGCCGCCGCTTCTTCCAATACGGCCCGACGCTCCTCGGCCCGCTCGGACAGCAGCCGCTCGATCATCCCGGCTTCCAGCACCAGGTAGGCGTGGGCCCCCAAGCCCGTGCCCTGCAGCAGGGCCCGCACGTCGCGCCGTCGGCAGGGCGCCCCGTTCAACCGCCACTCGCCCGCGCCGTCGCGCTCCACCGCGCGCACGATTTCCACCTCCGCCGCCGGCACGGGCAACCAACCGCTGCTGTTGTCGAGCAGCAGCGCCACCTCGGCTCGGGGCAGCGGCCGTCGCCGCGCCGTGCCCTGGAAGATGACGTCTTCGTGCCGGCCGGCGCGCAGGGCCCCAGCCCGCGCCTCGCCGAGCACCCAGCGGATCGCGTCCACCAGGTTGCTCTTCCCGCAACCGTTGGCGCCGACGATGGCCGTCAACCCCGGCCGGAAGACGAGCTCGACGGGATCGGGGAACGACTTGAAGCCCTGGAGCCGCAGCGCCCGGAGCATGCCCCCTAACCGGCGCGGCCGGTGCGGGCCACCAGCTTGGCCGGCAACCCGGCTCGCTCCAGCAAGGCTCGCAGCGCGCGGCTC
>ENA-ORXB01001837-ORXB01001837.1-sediment-metagenome-genome-assembly--contig:-NODE-1837-length-21790-cov-3.804127_pt1 | contig 21790 bp, 14 predicted proteins | sample MGYA00237863_ERZ511475 | MGnify/ENA primary metagenome ERZ511475 (study PRJEB26305, sample SAMN06343858) | sediment metagenome | isolation source: hot spring sediment | place: Canada: British Columbia... | reverse complement strand
CAGCGGAGCCCGAGACACCCAACAATATCTTCCCCCTCCCCGAGGCGGACGCCGCGGCGTCCGCCTCGGGGAGGGGGAAAGGGGGAGGGGTCCGCGAACACAGGGTCGCTGGGGGCCATTGCGGCGGCTTCTGCGTGATGTTGGGGGGCGCGCGGCGAAAGGCCAAAGTCGAGCCCATGGAAAAAACGCCCCCTCCCCCAAGTCGGCCTGTGGACCGACTTGGGGGAGGGGGCCACGGGGGTGGGGGTCCTGGCAGCAGGACAGTTGAGGCTGCCCCAAACTTGAGCCAGACCCGACGCCGCGCGTTGACACGCCTCGAAAGGAGTGATAAGCTGCCCTTCTGCCGCACTCTGCAAGCGGCCGATATCCTCGCTGCACCCCGGAGGGCCTGCTATGAAGAGGTTGCTCCTGTACGCCCTGGCCGTCACGCTCTCCCCCGCCATCGCCGTGGCCTATGGCCTGGCGAGGCTCCTGCGCGGGGCGCGCCCGTATCCCGGGAGCTTCCCCCGGACCCATCGCTGGTACCGGCTGGCACTCCCCGCGGACCGTGCCCGCAGCTCGGATGGCTCGCCCTACGCCGTCTACCTCAAGAAGGGCACCCTGAACCGGCTCGTCGTGTTTTTCTCGGGCGGCGGCGTATCGTGGGATGCCTACACGGCGGCCCGCCCGATCTCCCTGGCGACCCTCCTCAACGGTGAGGACGCCTACTACTTTCCGGCCGTGTACCGCTACCTGGAGCTGATGAACGGCGGCATCCTGGCGGCCAACGACCGCCGCAATCCCTTCAACGATTGGAGCTTTATCCTGCTGCCGTACAGCACCGGCGACTTTCACGTCGGGAACGGCACCTTTGCCTACCGGGACCGTCGGGGGCTGGACCGCGTCCTCTATCACTGGGGGGCGCGTAACGTCCGCGTCGCCCTCGAGGTCGCCGCGTCGCTCTTCGGCAGCCCGGAGCAGCTCCTGATCGCCGGCGAGAGCGCCGGGGCCTTCGGCTGCGTGGCGCAGGCCCCCGAGGTCCTGAAGCACTTTCCCGACTGCAGGCAAATCGCCATCTACTCGGACAGCGGGCAGCTCTTCTGGCCCCGATGGCAGGAGGTCGTCCGCGACGTATGGAAGGCCGATCCTGCGCACTGGGAGTGCATCACCAGCGGCGGCAACCTGATCCTCGACTGGTTCCGGTGGCTCTACGGCCGGCTGGGCGACCGCGCGATCTACCTCCAATCGTGCTCCGTCCACGATGGGGTCCTCAGCACCTTTCAGAGCAAGATGAACCACGGTGCCTTTGTGTGCGACCGCCGGGCGCTCTCCGAGTTTGCGCTTCACCTCGGGGAGACGGTGCGCGCCCTCTCGGGCGAGATTCCGGGCTATCGCTACTACCTGAGCGACGAGGGCCAGAGCCCGCGGGACGGCTCAACGCCCCATACCGTCTGCCGGTACGGGCGGTTCTACAGCGGGGGCCCGCAGGGCGTATCGGTCGCCGCCTGGCTGGAGGACGCCGTTAGCAGGGGAAGGTTGTACAACGTGGGCGAGGGGTTGGTGCCGTAGCCAGGCGCAACGCGCGTGGCGGGACCCCCTCACCCCCGGCCCCGCTCCCCCGGGCGTTCCCGGGGGAGGGGGGATTCGTTGTTGGTGGGGTTTGGCGGCGGCCTGCGGCGGCTCTGCCGCCGCAGGCCGCCGCCAAACCCCACCTCCTTTGGAGGCCCCCTCCCCGGCGCGCCGGGGAGGGGGTTGGGGGTGGGGTGCCGGCCTGACCCACCCGGCAGCCGGCGGGCGAAAAGCCAGCCTCAGCCATCGGTCGACGTCGTTGGGGGCAAGTCTGAAAAAGACATTGCCCCCTCGCCTCTTGACAATGCCTGCCCCTTGTGCTAGTATTGCCGCCAATCGAATAGCCTTCGACCGACTCATCCAGAGGGGTGGAGGGACCGGCCCTGTGAAACCCCGGCAACCAGCCAGCGCCGGCCGGGCAAGGCGGGCGGCTGGCTACGGTGCCAATTCCGGCAGATGCCCTGCCGCCGCGGGGCACCTGGAAGATGAGAGAGGAGTTGCGCGTCTTCTCTCCCATCCGGGAGATTTTTTTTGCCACTGGCGAGGCGCCGGCCGTCGCATGGAGCAGGTCCGCGTGCGGCCGTGCCTGAGCTGCCAAGGGGGACGCCGTGCGGACGATAGAGTGGCGCGACGGGGTCGTGACTCTGATCGACCAGCGCCTCCTCCCCCATAAGGAGGTCTGGCGAAAATACGAGGACTATCAGGGTGTGGCGCGGGCCATCACCGAGATGCAGATCCGCGGCGCCCCGGCGATCGGCGCGGCCGCAGCCTATGGCGTCGCCCTCGCCGCCCTGCGCAGCCCCGCCGAGACCTCCCAGTCGCTCCTCTCCGACCTCGAAGAGGCCTTCCGCGTCCTCGCGGCGACCCGGCCGACGGCGGTGAACCTCTTCTGGGCCCTCGAGCGCATGCGCCGGGTGGCCAACGAGGCCGCCGGGCAGGGGCCGGGGGTCATGCGGGCCGCCCTCGTCGCCGAGGCGCAGGCCATCGCCGATGAGGATGTGCAGGTCAACCGCCGCATGGCCGAGTTCGGGCAGGAGCTGATCGCCGACGGTATGAACCTGCTGACCCACTGCAACGCCGGCGCCCTGGCTACCGTCGATATCGGCACCTCCCTCGGCGTCATCCGCGCCGCCCACGAGGCCGGCAAGCGCATCCACGTGTACGTGGACGAGACCCGGCCCTTCCTGCAGGGCGCCCGCCTGACGGCCTGGGAACTGATGCGCTGGGGAGTGCCCCTGACCCTGATCACCGATAACATGGCCGGGCACTTTATCTCGCGGGGGCAGGTCGATCTCATCCTTGTCGGCGCCGACCGCATCGCCGCCAACGGCGACACCGCCAACAAGATCGGCACTTACACCCTCGGGGTCCTTGCCCACGAGAACGGCGTGCCTTTCTACGTCGTCGCACCGACCTCCACCATCGATCTGAGCATCGCCTCTGGAGCGGCCATCCCCATCGAGGAGCGCAACCCCCGCGAGGTGACGCATATGTACGATGTGCCCATCGCGCCGGAGGGCGTCCCGGCGGCCAACCCGGCCTTTGACGTGACCCCGCATCGCTACATCACCGGCTTTGTCACCGAGCACGGGATCGTGTACCCGCCCTATGGGCCCGGCCTCGAGCGAGTCAAGCGCCTGGCGCGCGGCGCCCGGCAATCGGCAGGGGGTTAGGGTATGGACGGCCGGATGGGGACGCTGAGCGCGAGGAGAGCACAATGGCCAAGCTGATACCCGCCTGGCAGCCCATCGCTATCGGCAGCGTGCCCTATACCGACGCCGAGCAGGCCTGGTCGGTGGTGCTCCGCTACTTGCCGCAGACGCCCTGCTGGCCGCAGCTCCCTCAGCGCAGCTACAAAGAGAATATGTACGTGCAGTACAGCGAGCGCTTCCCGGGGGTGGTCCTTGAGGAGCAGCGCATCTACGTGGACCGCCGGCAGGACCTCGACCCCGGCCTCGAGCGGCTGTACCTGGCCTATCTCTCGGACGATCTCTCCTACGGCGCGGTCGGCCCCGATTTCGCGGCCGCCCTCGCCGCCCTGAAGGATGGCCGGGTGACCTTTTCCCAGACTCCGCTCGTCCTGAAGGGTCAGGTGACCGGGCCGGTGAGCTGGGGGCTGACGGTCGTCGACCAGAACCGGCGCCCCCTGCTCTACGACGAGATTCTCGGCGATGCCGTAGCCAAGCATCTGCGCATGAAAGCCGGCTGGCAGCAGGCCGTGCTCTCGGCCTACTGCCCGAATACCCTTATCTTCATCGACGAGCCGTATCTCTGTGCCTACGGGTCGGCCTTTGTCGCCGTGAGCCGCGAGCAGATTGTCCGCTACCTGCACGAGGTGCTGGCCGAGATCACGGGCCTGAAAGGGGCCCACTGTTGCGGCAACACCGATTGGAGCATCCTCCTCGACACGCCCATCGACGTGCTCAGCCTCGACGCCTACGACTATGCCTCAACCCTGGCCCTCTACCCCGAGGCGGTCTCGCGCTTCCTGGAGCGCGGGGGATTCATCGCCTGGGGGATCGTGCCCAACACCTCTGCGGCAGAGGCCGAGACGGCCGAGGCCCTGGTCGAGCGGCTGGAGCGGGCCATCGACGCCCTGGTCGAAAAGGGCGTGTCGCGGGACGCGCTGCTGAAGCAGGGCCTCGTGTCTCCGGCCTGTGGGACGGGCTCGCTTTCCACGACGCTGGCGGAGCGCGTGTTCGATCTGACCGCGCAGGTCTCGGCCCTCATGCGGGAGCGTTACGGCACAGCGGAGGTGAAGCAGGCGTGAGCATCCTGGTCGTCGGCTCGGTGGCACTGGACGATATCGAGACGCCCTTTGGCCGGGTGCAGGGGGCGCTGGGCGGGGCCGCAACCTACTTTGCGGCGGTGGCCAGCCTCTACGACCGCGTGAACCTTGTCGGCGTGGTCGGCACCGATTTCCCGGGCCAGCACATCGACTTTCTGGTCGAGCGCGGGGTCGACATCCGCGGCCTGCAGATCGCCCAGGGCAAGACGTTCCACTGGGCCGGTCGCTACGACTATGACCTGAACATGGCGGTGACCCTGGCAACCGACCTGAACGTGTTTGCCGACTTTCGCCCGGTGCTTCCCGAGGATTACCGCGGGAGCGAGTACGTCTTTCTTGCCAACATTGACCCGGAGCTGCAGATAAGCGTCCTCGAGCAGGTGCAGGCGCCGCGGCTCATCGCGCTCGACACCATGAACTACTGGATCGAGCACAAGCGTGAGGCGCTCACCGAGGCGCTGCGGCGTGTGCAGGTGGTGCTGGTGAACGAGGCGGAGGCCCGGCAGTATGCCGGCACCTACAGCCTGATCGAGGCGGCTCGCGCCATTCTCTCCCTCGGGCCTCAGGCCCTCGTCGTCAAGAAGGGCGAGTACGGCGCCGTGCTCTTCACCAACGGCGACCTGGCCAGCACCTACTTCTTTGCCCCGGCCTATCCCCTGGAGCGGGTCGCCGACCCGACCGGCGCCGGCGATAGCTTTGCCGGCGGTTTCGTGGGCTTTCTGGCGCGGTCCGGCCGTATCACGCCGCGGGCGATCCGCCAGGCCATCGTCCACGGAAGCGTCGCCGCCTCCTTTGCCGTGGAAGGTTTTTCGCTGGACCGCATCCGCAACATGACGCTGGAGGATATCCATCAGCGGTATCAGGCCTTCCGGGGCTTTACCAGCTTTGAGGCAAGCTGCCCCTGGCTTGAGACCTGCGAGCGCTTCCGGGAGGTGGCGCTGTGCGACTCCGAGACCTGATCCCCGAAGGTGCTGAGACCGGTGCCGGGCTTGCCCTGCGACACCGCGGACGATACCTCTTCTGGCTGGCCGGGCATCGCCACGGCGATTCCTCCCGCGGCACGTTTTTCGCCGGTATCGGCGGGCACTGCGAGCCGGGCGAGGGCTGGCTCGACTGCGTCGTGCGGGAGGTGCGCGAGGAGCTGGGCGCAGCGGTCGAGATCGAGGACGCGGCAAGGTCCGTCCACATCGGCCGGGATCTGATCCCACGGCCGGTGGCGCTGGAGGAGCACCCGCGCCCGCTGTGCGTGTACGAGCTGTGGAACCCCCGGGATGCGCCCTTTAACAAGCGCCGGCAGGACTATACCTACTACATCGTGGTCTATTCTGCCACGATGGATGACAGCATCGAGCCGCAGCCAAAGGATGTGACCGCCATCCTCTGGCTGACGCCCGAGCAGGTCGTCCGCACGGCCCACTCGCCGCAGACGCTCGCCTCGCTCCTCGAGAGCGGAGCCAGGCTGGTTGCCACAGAGTCTGTGCCCGGTGAATGGCCGATCCGGCCGCAGGGCACGGCCCATGCCCTGGCCGTCCTCTGGCAGGCGCAGGCGCAGGCTGCGGGATAGCGAAGCGATACTCAGGGTCCGGGCAGGCCGTTGCTGCCCGGGCGATTCCGTGTTACCACAACTGAGAAAGGAACACCGCCCCGATGGCGCAAGTGAAGCATGACGTCAAAGACCTGTCGCTGGCCGACGCAGGCCTGTCCCGGATCATCTGGGCCGAGCAGGATATGCCGGTCTTGCGGGCCATCCGCGAGCGCTTTGCCCGCGAGAAGCCGCTCAAGGGTGTGCGCCTGTCGGCCTGCCTGCACATCACAACCGAGACGGCCAACCTGGCCCGGACCCTGAAGGAGGGAGGCGCCGAGCTGGCGCTCTGCGCCTCCAACCCGCTCTCGACTCAAGATGATGTCGCCGCGGCCCTCGTGGTCCATTTCGGCATCCCGACCTTTGCCATCAAGGGTGAGGATAAGGAGACCTACTACCGGCACATCAACGCCGCCCTCGATCAGCGTCCGAACATCACCATGGACGACGGCGCAGACCTCGTCTCGACCCTGCACAGCAGCCGGGCGGAGCTCTTGCCGGAGGTCATCGGCGGCACGGAAGAGACGACGACCGGTGTCATCCGCCTGCGAGCCATGGCCGCCGACGGTGCGCTGCGCTTCCCGGTCATTGCCGTCAACGACGCGCTGACCAAGCACCTGTTCGACAACCGCTACGGCACCGGCCAGAGCACCATCGACGGCGTCCTGCGGGCCACCAACATCCTCCTCGCCGGCAGGACGGTGGTCGTGAGTGGCTACGGCTGGTGCGGTCGGGGGATCGCCATGCGGGCGCGGGGCATGGGCTCGAACGTGATCGTGACCGAGGTCGACCCCCTGCGTGCCCTCGAAGCAGTGATGGATGGCTTCTGGGTGATGCCCCTGCTCGAGGCAGCACCGCTGGGCGACCTCTTTATCACCTCGACCGGCGACATCCACGTCATCGACGCCGCACACTTTCAGCGCATGAAGGACGGGGCCATTGTCGCCAACTCGGGGCACTTTAACGTAGAGATCAACATCCCCGCCCTCGAGGCGATGGCGAAGGAGGTCCGACGCCCACGCCCCTTCGTCGACCAGTACGTCCTCCCCGACGGGCGGCGGATCTCCGTCCTCGCCGAGGGGCGCCTGGTGAACCTCTCGGCAGCGGAGGGGCACCCGGCCTCGGTCATGGATATGTCGTTTGCCAATCAGGCCCTCGCCGCCGAGTACATGGTCCGGAACGGCCGGACGCTCGAGCCCAGAGTATACGGCGTCCCGCCGGAGACCGATCAGGAGATTGCCCGCCTCAAGCTGGCTGCCATGGGGATTGCCATCGACCAGCTGACGGCCGAGCAGGCCGAGTACCTGCGGTCCTGGCAGGCGGGGACGTGAGCCCTGCCTGGCGCTGCCCGCATCCGGGCGCCCAGCACACAACACCGATCGCCGATAGCGGACCGCTATCCAAGAGGAGCAAACAAGAATGAGCACCTTCATGACGTCGCCAAGGTTCTTCTTCACCTCGGAATCCGTCACCGAGGGGCACCCGGACAAGCTCTGCGACCAGGTGTCGGACGCCATTCTGGACGCCATCATGGCGCAGGATCCCTATGGCCGCGTGGCCTGCGAGACGGCCGCGACCACCGGCCTGGTAGTCGTCATGGGCGAGATCACCACCGAGTGCTACGTCGACATGCCGGCGGTGATCCGCAAGACGGTCGAGGAGATCGGCTACACGCGGGCCAAGTACGGCTTTGATAGCGAGACCTGCGGCGTGATCACCTCGATCAAGGAGCAGTCGCCCGATATCGCCCTGGGTGTGAACAAGGCCCTTGAGGCCAAGGAGGGCGAGATGGACGACGCCACCATCGAGGCCATCGGCGCCGGGGATCAGGGCATGATGATCGGCTTTGCCTGCACCGAGACTCCCGAGTACATGCCCATGCCCATCCAACTGGCGCATACGCTAGCCAAACGCCTGGCCGCCGTCCGCAAGGAAAAGGTCCTGCCCTACCTCCGTCCGGACGGCAAGACGCAGGTGACGGTTGAGTACAGCTATGGCAAGCCGGTGCGCATCGACACCGTTGTGGTCGCCGCGCAGCACGACCCGACCGTCACACAGGAGCAGATCCGCGGCGATATTCTCGAGCATGTCATCAAGGCGGTGCTGCCAGCGGAGATGCTGGACAAGCGTACCCGCTACTTCATCAACCCGACCGGGCGCTTTGTGATCGGCGGGCCGATGGGCGATAGCGGCATGACCGGACGCAAGATTATCGTGGACACCTATGGGGGCATGGTCTCACACGGCGGCGGCTGCTTCTCGGGCAAGGACCCGACCAAGGTCGACCGCTCCGCAAGCTATGCCGCGCGCTGGGTGGCCAAGAACCTGGTCGCTGCCGGCATCGCCGACCGGCTGGAGCTGCAGCTCGCCTATGCCATCGGTGTGGCCCGCCCCGTGTCCATGAACATCGAGACCTTTGGGACGGGGCGCATCCCCGACGAGAAGATTATGGAGCTGGTGCACGCGCACTTTGACCTGCGTCCCGGCGCCATCATCCGCGACCTGAACCTGCGCCGGCCGATCTACCGGCCGACGGCCGCCTACGGCCACTTTGGCCGCACGGATATCGATGCGCCCTGGGAGCGGCTGGACAAGGTCGAGGCGCTGCGCCGCGATGCGGGGCTGGCGTGACGCGATCAAAACAGGGAGTTGGGCTCGGCGCCTCTCATTGCGAGACTCGGAGCATGGGATGCCGGGCCCACAGCCCTCAGGCCTGAGGTGTGGCAAGCTGACCAAGAAAGCGTTCATCACCGGCATTGCCGGCTTTGCCGGCAGTCACCTCGCGGAGCACCTGCTGGCCCGCGGCTATGAGGTCAGCGGCGCCTCGCTGCCTGCCGGAGGCACGGCCAACATTGACCACCTGCTTGGCGAGGTGCGCCTCTTCCTGGGCGACCTCGCCGACAGGGAGTGGCTCCGGCAGGTGCTGGACGAGGTGCGGCCGGATCACGTCTACCACCTGGCGGCGCAGGCGGCGGTGCCGGCGGCGTGGGCCTCTCCGGGGACGACCCTCACGAATAACATCCTGGGCCAGCTCAACCTTATCGAGGCACTGCTGGAGCTCGGGCTGGCGCCGCGGCTGCTCGTGATCGGCTCGGCCGACGAGTACGGCCTGGTGCAGCCCGATGAGTTGCCCATCCGCGAGACCAATCCGCTGCGCCCCAACAACCCCTACGCGGTGAGCAAGATCGCCCAGGACTATCTGGGCTATCAGTACTTCCTCAGCCATCACCTGCCCATCGTGCGCGTGCGGCCCTTTAACCACATCGGCCCGAGGCAGGGCCCTGGCTTTGTCGTGCCCGACTTTGCCAAGCAGATTGCCGAGGCGGAGGCCGGCAAGCATCCGCCGGTGCTGCGCGTCGGGAACCTGACCGCACGCCGCGATTTCAGCGACGTGCGGGATATCGTTCGCGCCTACGTCCTCGCCCTCGAACGGGGAGAGCCGGGAAAGGTCTATAACCTGGGCAGCGAGCAGTCCCACAGCATCCGCGAGGTGTTGGACACGCTGCTCGGCCTGAGTCGGGTGCCTGTCGGGGTCGAGCCCGATCCCTCGCGGCTGCGCCCCTCGGAGGTGCCCGAGCTGGTCAGCGACTGCAGCCGTTTCCGTGCGCGCACCGGCTGGCGCCCAACCTACCGCTTCGAGGACAGCCTCCGCGACGTCCTCGACTACTGGCGCGAGCGCGTGGCGAGGGAGCCATAGGCAGCACCGGACGCACCCGCAGGCTCATGCATGATGTGAGGTCAAGCAGATGAAAAAGGCACTGATCACCGGCGTGACCGGCCAGGATGGCTCCTACCTGGCCGAGTTTCTGCTCGAGCAGGGCTACCAGGTCATCGGCATGGTGCGGCGCACCAGCACGCTGAACTTTGAGCGCATCCGTCACATTCAGGACCGCCTCACCCTCGTACAGGGGGACCTGCTCGACCAGGTCTCCCTCATCGACATCATCCGCGAGCACCGTCCGCAGGAGGTCTACAACCTGGCGGCCCAGTCCTTCGTGCCGACCTCGTGGCAGCAGCCGGTCCTCACCGGCGAGTACACGGCGCTGGGCGTGACGCGGCTGCTGGAGGCGATCCGCGTCGTTGACCCCGAGATCCGCTTCTATCAGGCCTCATCGAGCGAGATCTTTGGCAAGGTGCGCGAGGTCCCCCAACGCGAGACGACCCCCCTCTATCCGCGCAGCCCCTACGGGGTCGCCAAGGTTTACGGGCACTGGATCACCATCAACTACCGGGAGAGCTATGGGCTCTTTGCCTGTTCGGGCATCCTCTTCAATCACGAGTCGCCGCGGCGGGGGCTCGAGTTCGTCACGCGCAAGGCAACCTACGGCGCGGCCCGCATCAAGCTGGGCCTGGAGAAGGAGCTCCGCATGGGGAACCTGGAGTCGCGCCGGGACTGGGGCTTTGCCGGAGACTATGTCCGCGCCATGTGGCTGATGCTCCAGCAGGACGAGCCGGATGACTATGTCGTGGCGACCGGCGAGACGCACTCGGTGCGCGAGTGGCTGGAGGAGTGCTTCGGCTACCTGGGCCTGGACTACCGCGACCATGTGGTCGTCGACCCCCAGTACCTGCGCCCGGCCGAGGTCGATCAGCTCATCGGCGACGCAACCAAGGCCCGCCAGAAGCTCGGGTGGAAGCCCGAGGTCTCGTTCAGGGAGCTGGTGCGCATGATGGTTGACGCCGACCTCCAACTCGTGCGCCAGCAGACCGGCCGCAGCAGCTAGCCAGAGGGAAGCAGCATGGCCGCCGATGGGCTGCCGCTCGATCAGGTCCTCTGCGGAGACTGCGTCGAGGTCCTCGCGACCCTGCCGGAGCGGTCCGTCGACCTCATCTTTGCCGATCCCCCCTACAACCTGCAGTTGCAGCAGGAGCTGTGGCGGCCCGACATGACGCGCGTCGATGCCGTTGATGACGCCTGGGACCGCTTCGAGAGCCTTTCGGAGTACGACGCCTTCACGCGGGCCTGGCTGGCCGCCTGCCGCCGGGTCCTCAAGGATACCGGCACGCTCTGGGTCATCGGCAGCTACCACAACATCTATCGCGTCGGTGCCATCCTCATGGACCTCGGGTACTGGATTCTCAACGACGTCGTGTGGGTAAAGCAGAACCCGATGCCCAACTTTCGTGGCGTTCGCTTTACCAACGCCCACGAGACGCTGATCTGGGCCCAGAAGGTCCGCGGCGCCCGCTACACCTTCAACTACCAGGCCATGAAGGCGCTCAACGATGATGTGCAGATGCGCAGCGACTGGCACATCCCCCTCTGCACCGGCGCCGAGCGGGTCCGGATCAACGGCGCCAAGGCACACTCGACGCAAAAGCCCGAGGCCCTGCTCTATCGGGTGATCCTCGCCAGCTCCAACCCCGGCGATGTGGTGCTCGACCCCTTTTTCGGGAGCGGCACGACGGGTGTCGTGGCGCGCAGGCTGCGCCGGCACTGGATCGGCATCGAGAAGGACGAGCGGTATGTAGCCATTGCCCGCGAGCGCATCGCGGCTGCCGCTCCGCCGCTCCTCGATGAGGCCTTCCCCGCACCGGCCCGCCGGCCGCCGCGCATACCCTTTGGGGCCCTGATCGAGCAGGGGCTGCTCGTGCCCGGGGAAAAGCTGTACTTCGGCGCCCGTGGCGAGCCAGCCGCAACCGTCCTCGTCGACGGGCGCATCCGCGTCGGCGACCGCGTCGGCTCGATACACCAGATTGCCCGGGAGCTGCAGCAGGCTCCCTGCAACGGCTGGCAGCACTGGTACTATGAGGATCGGGAGGCGGGCGCGCGCTACCCGATCGACCGGCTGCGCGAGCGGCTGCGGGAGCAATGGGCAAAGAGCGAGGGGTCTGGCTCTTGCGCCAGACCCCTGCTCCTCACGCCCTGATCCACGCCGGCCGGGCCGGTGCAAGCCTCAGGCCTGACCTGCGGCGAGCCGCCCGCTTTCGCCGAGCAGCTGGCCGAGCAGGTATGCGTACACCAGCATGGCGATAAAGCTGGTAAAGGCCACACCGATCACGCAGAGCACGATGCCGGCGAGCGCCGCAACGAACGCCGCCGCAGCGCTGACGAGCAGGGCGAGGATATAGCCGCCGAGGTTATGGGAGATGAGCTCCCAGATGCGCCCGAACTGGAAGAACGCGGAGAACTCGCCCGTGGCCGCATAGTTCATGGTGGCGGCCGGCGTCCACAGCGCCACGACGAACGCGTACAGCGCCACGAGACAGCTCAGCCCGGCGACGCAGAGGCCGACGACGCCTGCTGCTTCATCACTGCGGCCGGACTGGGCCATTGCGCCGATCACGCTTAGCACCACGTTGACCAGAATCGCCGGCAGACTGTAGATGAGTCCTGCGACCGCGACCAGCAGCCCCTTGATAAAGTCGCCGCCAAAGTCGTCCCAGTCTGGGAGCGGACGCTCCGCGCTTGTGGCCACGTTGCGCATGGTGCGCACCGTATAGCCGATGGCGGCCAGCGATACGATGGGGATCAGGTTCACAACCCCGCCGATGAGGACCTTGCGCCCCCAGTCCCTGTCCTCAAAGACGTAGCCGACCGACCTGCCGATGTCCATGTTTCCTCCTTGTCTCTCCTGCCGGCAGCGTTGAAATGCCTCGGTCCGGGCTCCGAGGTGCGCCCCGAGGCTGCAACACCCCACTCCTTATACGCAGAACCGCCCGAAGAGTTGCGCGGGCGGCGCAGAGGGCTCGAGATCTATGCCCGCCTTCCGACCGGCGGGCGTGGTATTGTTCTCCTTGTTGCGTCGTCGCGGGCGGACATATTCCTTCTTGAGGGGCTCTCCGCTCTGGGGCGGGCGCCCCGAGAGGGGTAGTCAAATCGGGGTGTCTCGGGCTCGGCTGGCGCGCCACGGCGCGCCAGCCGAGCCCGAGACACCCATAAGGAGACGGGGGTGTCGGCGGGCGGCGTAGCCGCCTGCCGACACCCCCGGTAGAAAAAAGGCCCGTAGGCGAAGGGGCAAGGGCTCATGGGCGCAGCGCGGTCGCGCGCGATGTCGCTAGCCCGTGCGGGGCACCGCAGGTGCGCGCGGAAAGGCCCGAAGCGACACGCATGATCCTGCGAGAGGCGGGGCGGAGGCTACGCCGGCACGGGTGCCGCCCTCTCCGGTGCGCCCGCACGCGCACCGGAGAGGGCGTTTTTGCAGGAAGCACGGCCGCCGGCCTATAATCCGGCGAGTGCCAAATAAGGCTGCGCGGGGCCCGCGCGCCCCCGTGCGGCGCCAAACCGGCGCCGCCGGACCGGATCGCGGCCGTCCCCGGGCATGGATCGTCTCTTTTCGTCACGGCTTTCCAGGAGGTTCAGGACCATGGCTCTCACTACGGAGTGGAAGCGCAGGTTCGACCGCTGGCGGCGGGAGCTCCCCAATCACTTCTACGTTCCCCTCGGCAGCCTCGAGCTGAGCGGCTTCACAACTACCGACCAGCTCACGCCCGAGCAGGCGCAGGCTGGCCCGTTCCGCCCGATGCCGCGTGGCACACCCTGGGGCGCCAAGTGGGAGTATGGCTGGTTCAAGGGCCAGGTGGTGTTGCCAGAGGAGGCAGCAGGCCAGCGCATCGCCCTGAACGTCGACGTCGGCGGGCACTCGCTGGTGTTCATCGACGGCAAGGCAGCAGGTGCGAAGGACTATGGCCACGACGCCGTCACGCTGGCGCGAAGCGGCGTCCCGGGCACGCGGTACGAGGTGCTGATCGAGGCGTACGCCGGCCATGGGCCGACGCCCGAGGGCGGCGGCCCGGTAGCCTATGGTCGCGAGTCGGTCCCCGAGCCCGGCCCTACGCAGCGGGTGGTCGGCGACACCACTTTTGGCATCTGGGTGGAGGACGCCTACCAGCTCTGGCTGGACGTCGAGACCCTGCGCTATCTCTGTGGCTGCCTGGACTCGGAGGACCTGCGCCACATCGACCCCGACACACTCCGCAGGCTCCTCAATGCGCTCGACGATGCCTCGCTCCGCGCGGCTGAGATCGAGCAGGGGCTCAGGGACTTTACCCTGATCGTCGACTTTGAGGTGCCCTTCCCCGAGATGGTGGCCAGCTTCCGGGCGGCGCGCGAGCGTCTGCGGCCCCTTCTGGAGTGCGTCAACGGCTCGACGGCGCCCGTCTTTTACGCAGTCGGCCACGCGCATCTCGACGTGGCCTGGCTGTGGCCGCTGGCCGAGACGGAGCGCAAGATCGCCCGCACCATCTCCAACCAGCTCGCGCTGATGGAGGAGTACCCGGACTATAAGTACATCCAGCCGCAGGCTCACCTCTACCGGATGCTGTCGACCCGCTACCCCGAGCTGTACCGGCGGTTTGTGGACGCCGTCCGCCGCGGGCAGATCATCCCCGAGGGTGGCATGTGGGTCGAGGCCGACACCAACATCACCGGCGGTGAGAGCCTCATCCGCCAGTTCATCCATGGCAAGCGGTTCTTCCGCGAAGAGTTTGGTGTCGAGAGTCAGATGCTGTGGCTGCCCGACGTCTTTGGGTACTCGGGCGCCCTGCCGCAGATTCTGCGCGGCTGCGGCATCCGCTACTTCACGACCGCCAAGATCTACTGGGCCTACAACGGCGGCGACCCCTTCCCCTACAGCACCTTCACCTGGGAAGGCATCGACGGCTCCGAGGTCCTCGTGCACCTGCTCCAGGGCTACGGCAATGTGACCCATCCCGGCATGCTCAACCTCATGTGGCGTGAGCGTCGCCAGCGGGAGGGCATCGCTACCGAGATGCTGGTCTTTGGCCACGGCGACGGCGGCGGCGGTGCCACGCGGACTCACCTCGAGTTCCTGCGGCGCGAGCGCGACCTCGAGGGCTGCCCGCGCGTGCGCATGGCCTCGCCCATCGAGTACTTCCAGGACCTCGAGGCCCGCGGCGTCCCCAAGGCGCGCTATGTGGGCGAGCTGTACTTCCAGGCGCACCGCGGCACCTACACCTCGCAGGCCCGCACCAAGAAGAACAACCGCAAGAGCGAGCTCGCCCTGCGCGAGGCCGAGATGTGGGGAGCAGCTGCCCGCGCCCTTGCCGGCTACTCCTATCCGCACGAGGAGATGAATGGCGCCTGGCGCACCGTGCTGCTCAACCAGTTCCACGACATCCTGCCGGGTTCGTCCATCCATCGCGTGTACGAGGAGGCGGAGGCGATGCACCAGTCGGTGATCGCCAGCGCCCGGCAGACGGCCGAGGCGGCGGCCAGTGCCTTCACCACGCCGGCTGCGGCGGTGACGGTGTTCAACTCGCTCTCCTGGCCGCGCACGGTGCTCGTGACGCTTCCAGAGGGCCTGACGCATGTTGCCAGTGCCGACGGAGAGCCGCGGCCTGTGCAGGTCGTCGGCGGCCAGAGGCTCGCCGAGGTGACCGTGCCGGCCTGCGGCTGGACGACCCTGCGCAGCGCACCGGCGGGCCCGGCCTCCGTGGCCAACCCCTTGCGGGCGACGACCAGCCTCCTGGAGAACGAGTTCCTCCGCCTCGAGCTCAACGCCGCCGGCGAGATCACCAGCATCTACGACAAGGAGTCGGGGCGTGAGCTGGCCGCGGGGCCCTGCAACAGCTTCCGTATGTACAAGGACGTGCCGGGCTGGTTCGATGCCTGGGACCTGGACAGCATGTACGCCGACACGCCAGTTGAACTGAGCCCGGAGGCGAGCATCGAGGTCGTCTGCCAGGGGCCGCTGGTGGCGACGCTGCGCGTGCAGCGCAGGCTGAACCGGTCATCTCTCACCCAGGAGATCCGGCTCCGCCGGGGCTCGCGGCGCGTGGACTTTGTCACGTCCATCGACTGGCAGGAGAGCCACAAGCTGCTCAAGGTCGCCTTCCCCGTGGACATTCACGCCAACGAGGCGGTGCACGAGATCCAGTTCGGGCACATCCGGCGCCCCAACCACTACTCGCGACCCTTCGACGCCGACCGCTTTGAGGTCTGCAACCACAAGTGGACGGCGATCATGGAGGAAGAGCGCGGCTGCGCCGTTCTCAATGACTGCAAGTACGGCGTGAACGTCCTCGGCAACAGCATCAACCTGACGCTGCTCAAGTCGGCGCTCGCGCCGGACATGTACGCTGACAAGGGTGAGCACACCTTCACCTACGCCTTCTACGCCTGGAACGGCCCCTTTGCCACGAGCGACGTGGTCCGCGAGGCGTACGACCTGAACGTGCCGCCGCTCACGGTCGTCGGCGCGGCGGGCGAGCGCTCGCTCTTCTCGGTAGATGCGCCGAACGTCATCATCGAGACGGTCAAGCCCGCCGAAGATGGCTCGGCCGACGTGGTCGTGCGCCTCTACGAGGCCAAACGGACCGCGACCCGCTGCACGCTCAGGACGGCCCTCCCCGCCGCCCGCGCCGCCGAGACCGACATGCTCGAGGAAAAGGTCCTGCGCGAGCTGAGCTGCGCGGATGGGGCGATCGCACTCGACTTTCGCCCCTTCGAGATCAAGACGGTGCGTCTGCGGTTCGGCGCCTAGCGCGGACACGCGTCGCGACGCCGTCCCCGCCGCCGGACAGGCTGCTTGCCCGCGTAGGAATCCAGGGGGCAGGGGTGTCCGCGGGCGGCAAAGCCGCCCGCGGACACCCGCATAAGAAAGAACACCCGCTTCCCCGCCGCTGAGGCGGCGGGGAAGGAGGCCTTTACCACATAACTCTCGACTTTGGCCTTCTGCCGCGTGCCCCTCAACATCACGCAGAGGCCACCGGGTGCCAGCCGACAGCCCTATCCTCGGGGGAGGGGGGAGATATTGTTGGGTGTCTCGGGCTCCGCTGGCGCGTTGCGGAGCGCCAGCGGAGCCCGAGACAACCCCAGTAGAAAAAGCACCCCCTTCCCTACCGCCAGGCGGTGGGGAAGGGGGTTGGGGGATGGGGCAGAGCTCCAGAGGAGGAGCCCCAAGGTCGGAGATGGGAAACCCTGCCAACTGCGGGGGCAGCGGCTCGGGCGGGACGCCCACGGTGAGCGGCGGCAGAGTTGGCGCGTATGGTGGTGGGGGACCCTCCGGGCTTCCGCTGAGACGGGCAGGGGCCCCGCGCCCCGGCCAGAGGAGGAGTAACATGGACGTGCAGAGAACAACAATTCACACCGGCTGGGAGTTTGCCTTCGCCGAGAGCGGCACCGTGCAGGGCCCCGAGGGGTGCGAGGGGCTGACCTTCCGCCCCGCGACCGTCCCCGGCACCAACCTCACCGACCTGCAGGGCGCCGGGCTCGTGGAACCGGAGACGTCGCCGACCTATGAGGACTCGTTTGCCCCCTATGCCCTGAAAGACTTCTTCTACCGCACCCGCTTCGAAGGCGGTGCCGCCGCCGGGAGGAAGGTCGCACGGCTATGTTTCGATGGCCTCGATACGGTCTGCGACATCTTCCTGAACGGCTCCCCGCTCGGCCGCGCTGAGAACTGCCACCTCGCCTACGAGTTCGACGTCTCAGGCCGGCTGAACGAGGGCGAGAACGAGCTGCTTCTCATCTTCCGCTCTCCGGTGCTCGAGGCGAAGCGTCGGCGGGAGGCGTGCGACGTCTTGCTTCCGGCACCCCATGAGGGCGATTTCATGTTCCTGCGCAAGCCCGCCTACTCCTTCTTCTGGGACTGGGGCCCCAAGATGCCGGTCAGCGGCATCTACAAGCCGGTCTATTTGAAGTCCTTCGACCGCGCCGAGATCGCCGGTTTTCACGTGCGCTACACCATCGCGGGCGATGAGGTCTCGGGAACGGTCGAGGTCGAGGCGCCGGGAGCGAGGGGTGCGACGGCCTTTGTGCAGATCGCCGGCGCGCGGTTCAGCGCCAAGGTCAGTCGCGGCAAGGCCACGGTCCCCTTTGCGGTCGTGCCGGCCCGCCTCTGGTACCCCAATGGCGAGGGGGAGCCCTACCTCTACGATATGGAGATCACGCTGGAGGATAAGGAGGGGCTCCTCGATTCGCGGCAGCACCGCGTCGGCTTTCGCACCATCGAGCTGGTGCGAGAGGAGCGGCGCGACGGCCGCGGCAACCGCTTCCTCTTCCGCGTGAATGGGAAAGAGGTCTTTATCCGCGGCTACAACTGGATCCCGGTCGATAGCTCCATCCCCCGGGGCTACGGCACGCTCTACCCCGGGAACCTTGACCTCGCAAAGGCCGGGGGCGTCAACATGCTCCGGGTGTGGGGCGGCGGGTACTATGAGACCGACGAGTTCTACCGCCTCTGCGACGAGCGCGGCCTGCTCGTGTGGCAGGACGGCGCCTTTGCCTGCGCCATGTACCCGGATACGGACCCCGAGTTCATGGCCCTCGTGCGGGCGGAGCTGACCTACAACATCAAGCGCCTGCGCAACTATACCTCGCTGGCCCTGTGGTGCGGCGAGAATGAGAACCACTGGGGCTTTGAGGAGTGGTGGACGGACCGGCGGCTCTTCCCCCGCTTCTACGGGAGCAAGATCTACGACGAGCTGTTCCCGTCCCTCCTGAAAGAGCTGGACCCGGACCGTCCCTACTGGAACGGCTCCCCCTACTCTGAGGAGCCCGGCATCCGCGCCAACGATCCCTTCCATGGGGATACGCACATCTGGGACCTGCACGGAAACTGCCAGGACTTTTCCGGCTACCTCGCCACGGCGCCGAGCTTTGTCAGCGAGACGGGCATCCAGTCCCTGCCCGACCTGCGGACGGCCATGACCATCGGCGGCCCCGAGGACCGGCACGTCCAGTCCTTCGTCTTTGACACCCGCAACCACTTTGAGAACCCGGCCAAGAACGAGAGGCTGCTCAAGTTTGCCGGGGCGCTCTTCCGCCTGACGGACCGCTTCGACCGGGCGGTGGTCCTCACCAACCTCGGGCATGCCGAGTACCTGAAGTACGCCGTCGAGCACTGGCGGTCGCAGGCCTACGACTGTGCGGGAGTGCTCATCTGGCAGCTCAACGACTGCTGGCCGGCCATTTCCTGGTCGGCGGTCGACTATAACCTGGCGCCCAAAGCCTGCTGGTACTACATGAAGCGCGCCTTTGCGCCCGACCTCGTCGGCTTTCTGCAGCGCTACTCCATCGACTACAACCCCGAGCGCGACGCGCTCGGCGAGTTGTTCGTCGCCTCCGAGCGGGATGGGGAAAAGACCGGGGAGGTGCGCCTGCGCGTGCTGACGGTGCGGGGCGAGGTCCTCGACACGCGGACCTGGCCGGTGCTACTGAAGGGGCGGGGTGCCGTCTCCCTCGGCGTCATCGCGCTTCCCGAGTACAGAGCGCGGCGCTTTGACTGCCTGGCCGAGTTCACGCTCCTCTGGGACGACGGAACGACGGTGCGCAACGTGTACACGTACTCGCGGCCCAAACACATGCGCCTGCCCGAGCCCCACATCCAGGCCCTGCAGACCGGGCCGGACACGTTCAAGCTCCGCAGCGACCTCTTTGCGAAGGGGGTGTACCTGTACCATCCGGACGTGCAGGTCACTTTTGACGACAACTACTTTGACCTGCTACCCGGTGAGGTGAAGGTTATCCGCGCCTCCCGGCCGGTGCAGATCGCCGACGTGAGGGCCATCGCGTACCACCATTAGCGGGATCCCCGCGGGCAGGCCTCGCAACTGGGAGGAGGAGATCGCTTCGCCAGCCTTGCGGGCTGGCTCGCAATGACGGGCGGCGGAGGGGCACGCCCCGTGGCCCGACGCTAAAGCATCGGGCTGAAAGAGGAAAGCCCCCTTCGGGGGCTGGAAACGGTGCCCGGTAGGTGTGGTCCCGCTCCTGCCCTGGGGAACGGGCAGGCCTGCGCGCTGCAGAATCCAGCCCCGGAGGGGCTTGTCTCTTTCAGCGCGGGGCTTCCAGCCCCGCGCGATGCCAGCCGCCGGCTGTGTCCCGACGGGCGAGAACACCAGCCACCGTCCCGAGCCCCTCATGCGAGGCTGTATCGCCCAAGCTCGCCATGGTGGTGACCGGGGCAGGCGCTCCGCACGCACCCGGCGCGGAATCCATGAAAGGGCGGTTGGCCGGCGGCGTAGCGAGGAGCCCGGCTGCCGCCCGCGCACTACTGGCACTACTCATGCTCTCCTCCCTCATGCGGATGGCCCAGAGGGCCATGGCCGGCACAGCCGGCCGGGACGGGGGAGGCACGTGGGGAGCACGGTGACCCATGGCGGGGAGGAGCAGCCGAGGCCGGCCCTCTCCCTCTTTGACGCCACGAGCCTGGTCGTCGGCGCGGTCGTCGGCGCCGACATCTATGTGGCGGCGGCGCTGGGCGCAGGCATGCTCGGGCCGGCGATGCTGGTGGCCTGGGTGCTGGCAGGGATCATCGCGGCTCTCATCTCCCTCAGCTTTGCCCAATGCGCGGCCATCATACCCCGCACCGGCGGCGCCTATGCCTACACCCGCGAGGCCTTTGGCCACTTTCCGGGGTTTCTCGCCGGATGGGTCCTCTATCTCGCAGAGCTCGTCAGCATCGCCATCTTTCCCGTGGCCTTTGCCCGCTATCTGACCTTCTTTCTGCCCGGCCTATCCGGCTGGCAGATGACCGTGGCCAAGGCGGGGTTCGTCGCTTTCCTGGTGTTCACGAACTATATCGGGACGCGAGCGGCAGGGCGGGTCAACGATGCGCTGACCCTGGGCAAGCTGGCACCGCTCCTCCTGCTCGTCCTCGTGGGGCTCGCGGCCGTGATCGCCCGACCCGAGACGGTCCCGGCCAATCTGGAGCCGTTCGCCCCGCTGGGCTGGAGAGGTCTGGGCGGCGGCATCATCCTGGCGTTCTGGGCCTATGCGGGGTTCGAGCTGGCGGTGCTGCCGGCGGCCGAAGTCGTGGACGCGCCACGCACCCTGCCCACGGCCATGGTGCTGGGCATGGGCATTGCCACGGCCTTCTATCTGCTCGTCAACGCCATCGTAATCGCTACCGTGGCCTGGCCCGTGCTGGCCCGTTCTGTGGCGCCCCTGGCCACGGCGTTGCAGGTGACCCTTGCGTCCCTTGGGGTGGCTCAGGCATGGTTTGGCGGGGCGATCATGAGCCTCGGCGCCATCCTCTCCATCAGCGGGGCGGACGAGTCGGCCATGCTGGGCACCTCCCGGCTCAGCTACGCCATGGCCGCGGACGGGTACCTGCCGAGGCGCTTTGCCCGCCTGCATCCCCGGTATCGGACCCCGTACTGGGGCATCATCATCCAGGGGGTCTTTGCGTTGGTTGCCTCCATCTTTGGCGGCCTGCGCGGGCTGATCAGGCTATCGGTCCTGTTCCTCTCCTTGGCCTACCTGGCCACCGTCCTATCCGCGATCCGCCTCACACGGCGCGCGCCTGAGCGGCGGCTCCGCTTCGCCGGGTCCCGGCTGACCCTGCTGGCGGCGCTGGGAGGCGTGTTCTACCTCCTTAGCCAGACGGATTGGGTCGGGCTTGCGGCCGCGGCCGGTCTCCTGGTGCTTGGCGTCGTGGTCTACTTGTACTTTGCGCCGAGGAGGGAGCTTGTCGAGGCCAACCGGCGCATATTCTCGTCAGAGCACCGCCTTGCCGTCATACGGCACGCGCTGCAGGTCGCGCCTGCCAACGCGTTGCGGGCCGTGCGCCGGCTCTTTGGTGGGCAGGGCGGCTCGCCATCCTGATGTGATCCACATATCCATGGCGGGTTGTGGACCACGCGGGCCAGGCACAACGAAGCCGGGGATTGAGATCGCGTTGCGCGCGCCTCGCGCTGGAGGCGCCTGCGGCGCCAACCACCCGCCTGCGCGGGCGAGGCCCGTTCCCCGTCGACGCAAATCGACGGTTGGCCTCCCCCAGGCAGGCGCCCGGCGCCTGCCTGGGGGAGGGGTAGGGGCATAGGCGGAAACTTTAGGAAGGCGACGGTGTCTTCTACGAGGGGGTACCCCCACCCCTAGGGGCATTCCCTGCTTTGCCGCTCCAGCGGCAAAGCAGGGAAAGCCCCGAGCCCCGCCCCCGCCGCGGCCCATGCATTACCCATAGGTCGGG
>ENA-ORXB01001836-ORXB01001836.1-sediment-metagenome-genome-assembly--contig:-NODE-1836-length-21794-cov-3.901137_pt1 | contig 21794 bp, 19 predicted proteins | sample MGYA00237863_ERZ511475 | MGnify/ENA primary metagenome ERZ511475 (study PRJEB26305, sample SAMN06343858) | sediment metagenome | isolation source: hot spring sediment | place: Canada: British Columbia... | reverse complement strand
CCAGTAAGACTACCACCACAGGTGCCCGCTACACTCTCTATGTGATAGCCAGTATTGGGGGTTATCGTACAGGTTGAGGTTGAACCGTGGTTTACTGGATTGGGTGTACAGGTGATACTACCAGCTGTCGTTGGATTTGCACTGGCTGTGATGGTATATTGATTTAATGTAAATGTGGCTGTAGCTGTCTTTGCTGATGTAAGGTTAGTGAATGTGCATGTGGCTGTCTGTGTGCCATTGCCTGATTCTGTGCCACCTGCTGATACACATGTGCCGTTCCATGATGCTGTTGAGCCCGTACTGGCTGTGGCTGTCAATACTACATTACTGCCATGATCAAAGTTCCCATTGCCTGTATTGTTTGATGGATAGTTGAAATTTATCCCAACAGGATTTGAACTTATACTACCACTACCATTGCCACCTGCATTAGCTGTTACTGCGTATTGATTCAGGGTAAAGTTAGCCTGAATTGTGCAGTTTCCCGTTATCGCATTGGTAGTGTATGTATTGCCACTCAATGTGCCACCACATGTGCCAGTCACACTTTCTATGTGATAGCCTGTATTGGGGGTTATAGTACAGATTGAGGTTGAACCATGAACTACTGGATTGGGTGTGCAAGACACATTACCACCCGCTATAGAATTGACACTCGTTATAATAGTATATTGATTCAGGGTAAAATTTACTTGAATTGTACAGTCTGCTGTAATCGAATTCGTGGTATAGGTGTTACCACTCAACGTCCCACCACAAGTACCACCTACACTCTCAACATGATAGCCTGCATTGGGAGTGATTGTACAGGTGGAAGTGGAGCCGTGAAGTACAGAACTAGGGGTACATAAAATGCTACCACCATCAGAGGAATTTGTTGATGTGATGATGTTATACTGGTTTAATTTAAATTCTACTTCTGCTGTCTTTGCCGCTGTTAGATTACTGAATGTGCATGTGGCTGTTTGAGTACCATTACCTGCAATTGACTCGTTGCAGTTTGTCCAGGAAACTGTTGAGCCTGTGTTTGCTGCCGCTGTTAATACTACAGTACTGCCGTGGTTAAAGTTACCACTGCCTGTATTGTTTGTGGGATAGTTGTAACTTACCCCTGCTGGACTAGAGCTTATACTGCCGCTTCCATTGCCTACTGCATTGACTGTTATTGTGTACTGATTAAGTGTGAATGTAACTGTGGCTGTCTTTGCCGATGTCAGGTTGGTGAATGTGCATGTGGCTGTCTGCATACCATTACCTGACTCTGTGCCACCTGCTGATACACATGTGCCGTTCCATGATGCTGTTGAGCCCGTACTGGCTGTGGCTGTTAATGTAATAGTTGATCCATGATCAAAGCTCCCACTGCCTGCATTGTTTGCTGGATAGTTGTAGCTTATGCCTGATGGACTTGAACTTATACTACCAATACCATTGCCATCTGCATTAGCTGTTACTGTGTATTGGTTCAGCGTAAATGTGGCTGTGCAGGTTTTTGTTTTATCCATCGTAACTTGAACTGAACTACTGCTACCTGTACAATCACCACTCCAACCTGTAAAGGTTGATCCCGTATCTGGTACAGCTGTTAGAGTTACCAATGTGCCATGGGTATAAGTTTCATTGCAATCACTACCACAGCTTATCCCTACTGGATTGCTTGATACTACTCCACTGCCTGTGCCTGTCTTATTTATCGTTAGTGTATAGGTGTTTATGGCAAGATTTGCTATTACAGTACATGCTGATGTTATCGCATTGGTAGTGTATGTATTACCACTTAATATGCCACCACAAGTACCACCTACACTCTCAACATGATAGCCTGTATTTGGAACTATAGTACAAGTGGAAATAGAGTTATATGGAACTGGATTAGGGGTACACGAAATCTCTCCCGTTCCGGATGGGAATGTAAAAGTATTAATTAAAAATGTTTCCTGTTCAAAGATTACATTTAGAGTACAATCAGCAGTAATAGGTGTTGTTGTAAAGTAATTGTTATTTAGAGTACCTGAACAACCACTAATACTACTTATTTTGTACCCCTGATTTGGAGTAATTGTAAAAACAATTCTATCTCCATAATTCACAATCTGTGTTGTATTTGGCGATACTGTGCCATTGGGACCTACATTAATATATACTGTGTAAGTATATATAGCAAAGTTCGCAATTATATTCTTATTGGAATCAAGGGCTAAACTTATTGGATTTTGAAATGAGTTTATATCTCCAGACCAGTGGGTAAAATAAGTACCGGGAGACGAATTATAAGCAGTCAGTGTTAAATTTTCATTAGTATATTCCTTATTGCATATAGAAGATGGGCAATTAATTCCATCGCCTAAAACAAACCCATAATCATTATTAGGACTTATTGAAACATTCACTAAAGCTTTGCCTATTCCAGAAACAATCAAAAATTCTGCATCCAATGAAGCGTCAGAATCAACACTTATGTAAGCACTTCTTATTCCTGCAAAAGCAGGATTAAATTTTATTTGAACATTACATTGACTTAACTGAGAGATTGGGTTATCCAGGCAGTTACTACTATTAATTATAAAGTCTGAACTGTGCCCTGTAACACTTAAATTAGTAATATTTAAACTTCTAAAGCCCGTATTATATAAAGCAAAAACCTCTTCTATAGAAGTTTGACTAAGTTGTATTGTACCAAAATCTTTCTGTGAGGGTTCAATATAAACATCAGGATAGCCTATCTGGGTAGGTATTTGTTTAAAAGTATCATTTGTCCCATCTCCTATCTGCCCTGACTGATTATCTCCCCATGTCCATAGTGTGTAATCTAAAGAAGTTTGTGTTGTTGTCTTTATACCAATAACATTTTTACCGCTTACGGCAATAGTTAACCAGCCTGGCTCCGTATCAATATTAATAGGGAATAAACTGCCATTAGGCGCATTACCATTACCAAGTTGTCCCAGATTATTTAATCCCCATATCCATAGTCTCCCGGCATTCAAAGCCACACCATTATATAATCCTGCACTAATAACTGTCCTTAAAGAGCTTAAATCAAGCGGCGGTAAATTTGGGTTTAATGTGGGTGTTAAAAGTGCAATTCCGGCATCCATACCGAGGGCTCCCGTATTATGCCCCCAAACGTATAATGTGCCATTATTTTTTACACCATAGGAAAACTGCCATCCTGCAGAAACAAGTGCCCAATCAGTTTCGCTCCCAACTTGTTTGGGAGTACTAACATCTTTATCGTTTCCAGAATTTCCATCACCTATTTGGCCATAGAGATTTCCACCCCATGCGTAAAGCTCGCCATTGCTTGAAATTGCTAACACATGATCAAATCCAGTAGAAACTTTAACAAACGAAACTCCTATGGGAACTGTTACTTGAACAGGAACCCTACTAGAAGTAAATAACCCATTTCCTAACTGTCCAGATGCTCCATCTCCAAAAGCCCATAACGAACCATCTGCTTTTTTTGCAATGGTGAAATATCCACCTGCATAGACTTCGACCCAATTATTATCATTCCCTATCTGCGTTGGTAAATTCACGCTGTAATAATCATTTCCCAACCCCAATTGTCCAAATGAGTTGTCGCCCCAACCCCATAAGGTACCGTCACTTTTTATAGCTACAGTATGACCCCATCCTGCAGCAACATCTTTCCATCTTGATTGTCCATTTATTAAAACAGGTAAATTTTTATCAATGTTTGTACCATCACCAACCTGTCCATCATTATTTCTCCCCCAGGACCATAATTTACCATCGGGTTTTAAAACAAATAGATGAGCACTAAGCGAATTATAAATTCCATCTCCTCCAACAACTATTTTAGGTTGCAATGGTTGGAAAGCAAATAAAAAGCTTGTGTTTAATATTAGAGACAAAATAAAGAAAATTACTTTTTTCATTTTTTTACTATACTAAAAATTAAAAAAATTTTACCTACTTTTACTCTCTGGAAACAATTGATATTCTGGTGGCTTTTCTGAACCTTTCATAACTCTATCAAAATAAGAACCTTCTTTTATATTCTTTCCAGGAAAATTAACAATTGGCAATGGTTCAGGCGATATTCCCAAATTTTTTAATCCTTCGATGCCTAATTTAATTATAAGGGCACCTTCTGCAACTGTTTTACCTAAATTTCTTAAGCTTCTTATGTTCAATATCCCACTAATCGGTGGTTTGGTTCTCATAGTATCAGTATGAAAGCCCTTATCACTAAGAGGCATCATTGAATCACAGGTATCCACAAGGCCCCCTAAAAATGAAGCCTGTGGGGGTGGATCAGATTTATGTGGCCTTGAACCTACAATAAAGCTACTACCAATTGATAAAGCCCATTTGTGAATAGTAGAAAGGGCTGATTCCTGACCTCCTCTCCTTTCAAAGGCAACTACAATTCCACCAATAACCTTGTGACTGATTGCACCACTTAATGATGAGCCTGCATAATGGCAAAACGGTGCACCCCTTTCGAAAAGTGCTTTTAGCTTCGCCGATATATCAAAAGCATAGGAAGGACTTCCAATAATTATACCATCTGCATTAGCAATTTCTTTATAAATCTCCCCCACATCGTCTTTATGAACATAACAGACATTTTCCCATGTGGCACCCTTACTAAATCCATAACATTGATAACACCCTTCGCAAGGATAAATTTTCTTTCCCACAAGACTTATAAAAGATGTTTCAATACCTTCATAAACTTCTTTTGACGCTTCTAAGGCAATTTTTATCGCTGTTTCAGTATTACCCTTTCTTGGGCTCCCAGAAATTCCCAGTATTCTAACTTTCATTCGCATTCTCCAAATTTTTATCAATATAATTTTTTAAGTCATAAAAAGTAAAAAATGTTTGTCCAACAAATCTTCTTATATCTTTAAAGTTCAATTGGAGATTGTCAACAACTTTACTAAAAATACTATCTAATCTCAAATTTATTGATTCACCATTATAAAAAATTACTGGATGTAAATATGTCCAGCTATCTTTCAACCTATGATAGAATAGTTCCAAAGAAGTTTTCAAATTTTCATTAATTTCTAATTCACTAAAATTCTGAATCTCAAAAATATTTTCTACATACTCTTTTTTGACTTTTTCAGTATAAAGTTTATTTTTCTGTATTATAAAACTATAAAGTTTTCTTTCTTCCACCTTGAAATAAAAAATATAATTTTTGTATTTGGAATTTGAAACTGTAAAAGGTAGAAAAGGCTTTTTATAATCTCCAACAAAAGCAATGTCTAAAATATAAGGTTCTAATATTTTTTTTGCCTCATCTACATATTTCTGAACACCATATCTAAGTTCCTCTATTTGAGGGAATCTTATAAAAACTCTTTTGTCCCTTATCTCCGCAGATAATATATTTGTTATATATATTTCTAAGCTTGGCAATTCCGTTACTAATTTTTTTAGTATCTCCCTAATATTTTCCATAGTTTCAAATAAAAGGAGCGGTCTAAACCGCTCCTAAAATCTGGAATCCTAATCTACAGACCCCAGCGGGGTCAGCAACCCTCTTTACAATGAGTTACAGGGCGCAACATATATTTTGCTCTCGCTACCATAATTCTCACCCCCTTTTTTTATATTCAGTAATTTTTACAACCTGTTGAACACCAGACATGTTTTCAAGTTCAGTAGAATCAAATCCAACAACATCACCTATGATACCAATTATAACATGTTTCATACCTGTTGATTGATGAATATCAAAATTTTTTGATATAAGATAATCCTTTACTTTCTCAATATCTTCTTGTGTTGCAGTGGCTTCCATTATGACCAACATAATATTAGTCTCCTTTAGCCCTTATTCTTTCTAATCTCCTTGCCTCATCGATTATACGTTCGAATAGTCTTATTATAGCACTATTTTCCAGTGGACCAGTATTTTCTTTTAACAGTCTTTCCATTATTTTTTTTTCACGTTCTGGATCATATACAGGCAAATTATATTTTTTCTTTATTTCTCCTATTTCTAAAGCAAGTTTAGAGCGCTCATTTAAAAGCTGAAGGAGTTTACTATCAATTTTATCAATTTCTTCTCTAAGCATTTCTATCTCAGGCAATGTCATAGATAGCCACCAGGTTTTCTAAAAATAATTGTGTCTTTTAACCACATAACATCATCTGTATTTGGATAATCAAGATTATAATGTAATCCCCTGGATTCTTTTCTCATAGAAGCACAAGTAATTATTAAATCGGCAATATTAGTGAGGTTTCTCAGTTCCAGTAAATCTGTATTCGGCTTAAAATGTGTGTAATATTCCCTTATCTCATCTTTTAAAAGCTCAATACGTCTTTTTGCTCTTTCCAATCTCTTATCAGTCCTCACTATACCAACATAATTCCACATGAGTCTTTTTATTTCATCCCAATTATGCTTAATCATAATCATCTCTTCAGGATCAATATATGTATAGTATTTCCATGGAGATACAAGCTCCAGCATCACAGTTTTTGTCTGTGGCAATTTTTTGACACAATCTTCATAGGCATTGTGAGCAAAAACTATTGCTTCCAAAAGGGAATTACTGGCAAGTCGATTTGCCCCATGTAATCCTGTACATGCGACTTCTCCAATTGCATAAAGATTTGAGAGTGTAGATTCCCCGTTTTTGTCTGTTAAAACACCGCCACACATATAATGTGCTGAAGGTACAACAGGTATCCAATCTTTTCTTATATCGATGCCCTGTGATAAACAATGTTCAAAAATTTGGGGGAATCTTTTTACTATGAAATCTCCATCAAGATGGGTTATATCAAGATAGACATGTTTTAAACCATATTTTTTCATCTCCTCATCAATAGCCCTTGCTACTATGTCCCTGGGTGCCAATTCTTTTAGAGGATGATATTTCTCCATAAAGGTTCTTCCATCAGGAAGTCTTAAAATACCACCTTCTCCCCTCACAGCTTCTGAAATCAAAAAAGACTGAGCACCATTTGATTGATAGAGAGCTGTTGGATGAAACTGAAAAAACTCCATATTTGCAATTTTAGCCCCTGCTCGATATGCCATAGCAACACCATCACCTGTAGCAATCGGAGGATTTGTTGTATGAAGATATACCTGTCCACTACCTCCCGTGGCAAGTACAACAAACTTTGCAACAAAAGTTTTAACCTCACCAGTTGATTCATCAAGAACATAAGCACCAAAACATCTATCTTTGCTGAGGGCTTGCTTTGTTAATCGGGATTCAATCAATAAATCAATGGCAAAATGATTCTCTAAGAGTAAAATATTTGGTATTTGCTTGATTCTATCAATAAGAGTTTTTTCAATCTCTCTCCCTGTAAAATCTCCAGCATGTAGAATTCTTCTATGCGAATGACCACCCTCTTTACCTAAATCAAACCTTTCTTTCTTCTCCTCCGATAAGGTAAACTTCATTCCCATATCAATTAAATCCCTGATTCTATCAGGCGCTGATTTTACTACCATTTCGACTACATCTTCATGACATAGACCAGCTCCAGCAATGAGGGTATCTCGTATGTGATTTTCAAAAGAATCATCTTTACCTAATACTGCAGCAATCCCACCCTGAGCAAAATTAGTACTGGAATCTGTCCTTTCCTTTTTGGTTATTATACACACATCACCATAACTGGAAGCTTTTATTGCAAAAAAAAGACCGGCTATCCCACTTCCAATGACAAGAAAATCTGTGATAATCATTTTATTTCATTATAACATATCAAAAATTATAAGCAACAAATGTAATTTAAACGGTACTTGGTAAAAACCTATTAACCAGTATATTTTAGCATAAGAAGGTTTAAAAAAAGGACACGGCTAAATCTAAACAAGTTTCCCATAAATATAATATACTTTTTTTTAATTTTCCCATTTTTTTCGAAGCAGTAACCCCCTACCGCCCATCGCCCATAACCTATCGCCTATTGCCCATCGCCTATAGCCTAAATTTTACCCCCCCGACCCCACACCCCAAAACTCAAACCTCATAACTCATACCCCATACCCCCAACCTCACACCTCACATATCACGTCCCCCCCCACCCCCCTATTGCCTGATTTCTCAAATCATACTGGTTAAAATGACTGCACCTATTTGAGTCGCAAAGCTTTTTACGGTTGCTTTTTCTTAGTGAACTTTCATACAATTTATATAATGAAAAAATTGGTTATTCTACTCATATTCTTGCAATTTTATGCTTGTGGTAAAAAGGACATTGAAAAGAAAGTGGATTACTTAATAAAAGCCAAAGACTTTGACAAGGCAATAAATATTTTAGACGATAAGATAAAAGAAAATCCAAAAGATGAAATATACAGAATACTAAAAGTAAAAGTTTATGCCCGTTCAGGGAATATTGACTTAGCCTTTAAAGAATATGAAAAATATTTTTCACTTACAAACAAAATAAATAAGGAACTTCTAAAGGAATTGAGTTTAAGCCCTCTAAATGCTCAAATATCACCTTACAAGTTTATGGTTTTGCTTACACTCGCTGATTTTAAAAAACTACCGGACGACTTAAAGAAAATTACTTACAATTCATTATCTGATGGTGACGAGACTGTTAGAGTAGGTGCATGCTGGCTTGCGGGGAGACAGGCAATAAAAGAGTGGGATAAAGATCTTATAAAACTAACCTCCGACGGGAAAAACGTTGTTGCCTGGAACGCTATCTGGGCGTTAGGTGAAATCAAAGATGAAAAATCTTTGCCCTATCTTTCTCAGCTCCTCGACAATGCAAAAGACCCAGCAATAATTACTGAAACGATAAATGCAATTGGCAAATTTAGAGACAAGAACTCTTTAATTACGCTAAAAAGATTCTTAAATCATCCAGGAAAAAACCTTTCAACTGCTTCTCTGGCTGCTGTAGAATATATAGAAAAGGGTACTATCAAAGATACATTCAGCTTTATAAAAAATCAACGGGATGAACAATTGATGGGGTTTTTGTATCTGTTAATTGGAGAATATAAACAAAAAGATCTGTATGATGAAATACTTTCTGCATTAAAAGACAAAAATAGAAAATTTAGAGAAAATGCTATTAGAACTTTTGGAGAAATTGGAGATAAGAAAGATTTTCAGATTTTAAAACCATATTTATCATCAAACAATCAAGTAGAGAGAATCCACGCCTATTTTTCTGCATATAAACTTGGTATAGACGACCATGAAATTTTTAAAAAGGGTCTTGATGATTCCTCTATAGAGATTAGAAGAATTAGCGCTATCGCTTTAGGGCAAAAAAGAGATAAAGATATAGAAAAATTGCTTCATGATAAGTTGCTAAAGTCCTCGACTTTAGATAGGATTTACCTTGGTTTAGCGCTCATACAATAGTAAGCTGATCTTTTAATAATCTTTTAAATACCTCTGACAAAATAGCACAAGTTTTTTCATATATTCCCTTACATTTTGACTCTCTTGGTCCTGCAATATTTAATACAGAAGGTTTAATTACTTTTATCCAATTAAGAATTTTTTCTACAGGCTCAGTTTCAACATCAATATTAATAATTAAACACGGTTTACCAAGCATTTTAGCAAATTGGTATGTCTGTGCTGTACCACCCTCTAATTTGCCTACATTTATAATTAAAGTAGCATCTGCAGTTTCAACATTTCTTTTCGTCCTGACTTCATAGCTGGAAGATTCCAGCTCTTGCAAATACACATATTTTCTATCAATTATACCATCTTCAGCTATTCTACCTTTTGGTATTGCTCCACCGTATGGAAGACCATAAAATATGGCAGTATCGAGGGCTGCTCTATCTACCCCAGTTTGTCCACCTGATATTATTTTTAAACATTTCATGCTTCTAATTATATAATTCAATGGTATAATTTATCAACAAGGTTAAAAATTGGAGTATCTATGGAAAAATCTTCTATCTTAAAAAATGTCTATATTTTTAAAGACCTTACAGAAGATGAAATAGATAAAATTAAACAAATAACCATGTTGATCCAGGTAAAAACAGGAGAAAAATTATTTTCTGAAAATGATGAAAGTGATGCATTGTATATTATTAAAAATGGTAGTGTCATGGTTAAAAAAGGATCAATTGTCCTTTCAATTTTAAACCAGGGAGAATGCATAGGTGAAATAACACTTTTAAATCGTGAAAAACGAACTGCTACTATCACTGCAATTGAACATTCAGAAATTTTTAAGATAAAATATAACGATCTTGATAAATTGATGGAAGAAGATTCTGAAATAGCCTCTAAAATATACAAAGCAATTGCAATTACACTGAGTAAAAGATTAGTGGAAATGAGCAGTAATTTAGAAAAGAGATTTCAACCATCAAAATTTCTATGTTAATGAAAAATAGATTAAATAAATTTATACAAACAATTTTTTTACTTTTTTTCACAAACTCCTGCTTCTTACTCAATAACTACTATACCAGCTACTCATTTAGTATAGAAAAAAACATTGAATTAGCTAAAGAGTTAATAGCTCAAAAAAAATATAAAGAAGCCATAGATTATCTAAACAGGGCTATTAAAAATGAGAAAAAAAGTGAATATATTTTTATTAGGGCAATGGCTTATAAACATATAGGAGATTTAGATAAAGCATTGGAAGATTTTGAATATGTGATAAAATCTGATAGAAAAAATATCGAAGCCTACAAAAACAAAAGTGATATATATTTTCAAAAAAATAAATTATATCATGCCATTCAAAGCATCAATCAGGCACTGGATATTGAACCACAAAATACTGAGCTTCTCCATATTAAAGGAAGTTTATATTTACACAGTGGAATAGTCGATGATGCAATACAAGTATATAATACGATAATTCAATATGACCCAAAAGACACCGATAGCTATTCTATGTTAGGTATATTATATACTGCTAAAAACGAATTTGATAATGCACTTTCCATGTATAATAAAGCTATAGAGAACAAACCAAATGATTGGAAACTTTATTACAATAGAGGCATAAATTATAGCAGAATGAAAAAGTATGCTGAAGCCATAAACGATTTTAATGCAGCATTAAACTTAAACAAAGATTTTATTGAAATCTATCTTGAAAGGGGATATGCATATTTTCATACAGGCAATTATCAACAAGCGATAGATGATTTTAATATGGTGCTATCTAAAGATAATAAAAAAGCGGAGGCACTTTATTTTTTAGGCTTGTCTTATGAAGAAGTAGGAATGATAAATGAAGCTTTAGAAATCTATAGAAATTTTTTAAAAATAGAGAAACCAGAAGCTTTTCGGGAACATGAAAATTATATAAAACATAGAATAAAAGAAATAGAAAATAAACAATAGTTTTCTGTTATAATATAAACATGCAATACAAAATCCTTGAAGAATATTTAAATCAAAGAAGACGGAAAATCATTCCCGAATCTGGTTATAAACCTGCGTCAGTTTTGATCCCTCTAACTGAAAATGGAAAAATTTATATACTTCTGACCAAACGAGCAAAACATTTAACAAATCATCCCGGTGAAATCTCATTTCCAGGTGGGAGGGTTGATAAATCAGATGGAAATAGATTAGAGACAGCATTAAGAGAAGTAGAAGAAGAAGTTGGCATACCAAAGGATGAAGTTATAATATTAGGAGCACTCGATGATGCTATAAGCATTACTAACTTCCATGTCATACCATATGTGGGGATAATCCCTTTTTTCTGTCCCTATGATTATAATAGATCCGAAATTGATGAGATTGTCTTAACACCCCTTTCATTTTTTTTAAATGAACCTAAACGGGAAATATATGAAAAAGGCAATATTAAAAAAGAAAATTTAATCTATACTTATGGTGATAAAAAGATTTTTGGCTTGACTGCTTTTTTATTAAAAAACCTTGTAGAAATTTTAAATGAATCAGGTTTCTTGAGAGAAAATAGCGAGCTTATTTTCTAAACTTTTACTCTCATAAAATTCACCAATTGCAAATGCATAAACTATTTGATTATCATCATAAACAGTTGCTTTTGCACTCCAGAGATTACCTTTTAGTTTTTTTATTACCTCCCCCTTTACTAAAATTGGAGAATTAACGGGAACGCTCTTTTTAAAAGTCACATTCAATTTTCTGGTAAAAGTGAACATGTTTTTAAAATAAAAAGCATACCAAAGTGCTTCATCTAAAAGGGTTGATACAATACCACCATGTACTATGCCAGGGTAACTTTCATATTCAGAAGGAATACTGCATTTGATTAAAGAATAATCCTCATGTTTTTCAATTAAGACAGAGAGTCCTTTAACATTTTTTCTACCACAGCAAAAACAGTTATCAGTATAAAAGATTTTATTATTCATACACTACAAACGAGCCCGCCACTTTATCATGCCATCCCTGTTTTTTATCATCAATCCCAATCATAATTCCAAGAGCAATATAAAACAAAATTCCTATATAAGGAATTATACCTGGTAAGAAATATCCCATCAACCATCTTAAAAAAGCCTTTCCCATAGAAATATTTTTACCATCACGATCAACTACTTTAATTCCAAGAATTTTCATCCCCAAAGTTTTTCCCCATTTACTCCATGAAACAATATAATACCCAATACTAAAAATGATAACTATCAAAATTGTTACCAGAAAAAAGGAAACATTTAGCAGCATTGACATATCACCAATTTCGATTCTTTCAATAACCTTCTCAGGAGCAAAACGATTTTTAAAGAATATCACTGGTATAGCAAATAATATGAGCAATAGAAGACTATCAATTATATATGCAAAAAGTCTTATCCAGAAACCAGCATATTTAAATCCTTTGTCAGCTACACTTTGATTATTTTCTGACACCGATTCACTGAAAACAAAGTCACCTTTTTGATAATCAAAAGTCTTTTCACATTTGGGACACTTAACTATAACCTTTCCAGAAGGTATTAAATTTTCATCTACATCTTTTTCAAAAAAGCAATAGGGACATTTTACAATGGCCATACTTTATGATACATTTACTTAATTTTTTTCACAATAAAAACTCTTCATTTTTAAAAAATTTTATGCTTAAATATTTGGTAAAGAAAGATGAGATATGCATAAAATTAAAATAAAAGTATATTACGAAGATACTGATGCAGGTGGTGTCGTTTATTATGGAAATTATTTAAGATATTTAGAACGGGCGAGAACAGAATTTCTCGCTGATAAAGGAATTGATGTTGTTAAATATCACCACATGGGATTTTTCTTTGTTGTTGTAAGTGTTGATATAAACTACAAAAAACCAGCCAAATTAGGTGATATAATTGAAGTTACCACAGAAATTTCAGATATAAAAAATGCCACTATTACCTTTTTAAACAAGATGTATAAAGATCTGGATTTGTTAGTGGAAGCTAAAGTTACAATCGCATGCATGGGTACTGATGGTAAGCCAAAGAGATTCCCGGAAGAAGTAAAAATAGCTTTAACGTCTTAAATTATTTTCCAATTATTTTACCACTATCAGCATCAACCAAAACTTCTGAAATAACAGTTCCATCCAATATTAAAGGAACTTTCCACTTTTTATCAATTCCTAACCAGGGATTACCAACCTTTAAAACTGGTAATATTTTTTCGACTTTTTTTATTCCTTGCTGTTCAGATATTAAAATCTCTGGATAATAGGTTCTATATCCCTTCGGCAAAACATCACCTGTCTGAGGATTTAGGCGTATCTTTGTTATTTTTTTGCCATAATTAGTTATTATGATATCTAAAGATTTAATACCACTTTTTCCCTTTGAAATGCTTACTTCACCTACATTGAAGTTTGGTAAATCTTTTTTTACAATATTAATTGCTTCCAGTGCACTTATTTTTGGTGTATAAACATTTCGATGGGCTTTCAAATCTTCAGCATAACAAAGTTTTGAGCATAAAAATAACATTAAAAACAAAAAAAACTGATATAATTTCATAAAATATTTATAACCAAAACAAATTCGTATTTCAATTAAAAATTGACTTTTTTTGCAAAATAGCGTACATTAAAAAAAAATAATAAATGGATATATAATATGAAGGAATGTCCAAATTTAGACAATTGTAAATTTTTAAAAAATTTTTCTAATGAAAAATGCGCTGAAGCACTTATTATTCTTTATTGTAAAGACGATTACGAAAGGTGCGCTAGATATAAGATGAAGATCCAAAATAAAATCCCACCAGATAATCTCTGGCCTAATGGGGAAATGATTTAGTAAAATTTAATTATTTCTATTTTAAGTTTTCCAATAAGAGTTGCTATATCTTCCATATTTTCTTCTTCGGTAAGCTTAATATGCGTAGCATCTGCAGGAAACTGTCCAAAAGTAGAATCAACAGGCAAAAAATAACCATTCAGATAAACCTCATTCCAGGCATGATAAAGAAACCCCTGATTTTCTTTTGAATATGTTATGCCACCTACAATCTTAGCTGGTATCCCAATACTCCTCAGTAAAGCAGCTGTAAGCATGGAATGAGCTTCACATTCTCCTTCTTTTGTGTTCAAAACTTCAAGGGCACTTGATCTATCACGTAATCTTTTTTTTATATTCCCGTTAACCCAATGGACAATAATTTTAACTTTCTCTTTGTCGTCATTAACCCCCTTTGTAAGAGTTTCTGCTAATTCTTTTATTTTCTTATGATTTTTTTGTATCTTTGGGGTCTCTATGAGATATTTTTCCAAGTTGATCTTTTCACTTTTTTCCCCTTTTAAAATTTTAGAACTTACTTTAATCAAATGATAATTATCTTTTTTTAGAACTTTTTGAAAATCAGTTTCAGGTATATTAAATTTGTCAGCTCCCCTTAAAATTATCTCTATCTCTTTTACATAACCAGTAATTGGTTTATCTATGGGAATCAAACTATAAGACAACATATCATAAAGAGATAATTCTCCATCAAATTTCAATGCCTCTTCCTTAGTTATCTTTTTCATTGTAAATCCTTGAATCGACTCTTCTCTAAAGATATCCCCGTTTTCTAAAACCTCAGATTCTACCTCTATATTTCCTAATTTTTGTTTTAATGGATATATCTTTTTACCCTCAACAAACCTTGGTTTACCAACTTCTATTGTAAGATCTTCCTTTTTTTGTAATGCCTCAACAAACACCTTGAATTTTGATTTTTTCCCCTCTCTTATTCCTTCCTGCCACATTAAAAATCCTGCAGATGCAAGGGGTACATAATCACCCTCAAGCTCAAAATATTGTATATTACCACCAGTTTCAGTCCTTAACATTAACTTGTTATCTCTGTCCACCCCAATTATTTTAAGCTCAGAATCTCCAATCTGTTGCTTATAGCTAAAATAAATGGCTTTTTTAGTAGCTTTATCAATAATAATTTCTTCATTTAGAATTGTATTAATGAGGTCATTTTCCAGCTTTATTCTAATTAATGCATTTCCGTACAGATAAAATACCTTTCTATTTTCCAAAAGACCATCATAAGCACTTCCAAAAAAATAACCAATTTTCTTATCTTGAAAATACAGACCCAAATATTCATTTTTAAGCTCATTTGTTACTTTAATTGATGGTTTATCGAAAGAATAGCTTTTACTACCATTACAGGCAAATAAAACTAAACAAAAGAAAAATAGAAAAAAATAGTTTTTTTTAATCATGGTTTTTCTATAGATAAAATTTCAAGCTCTTTAGTTCCAATCGGAACCTGAACCTTGACAATATCTCCTTCTTTTTTCCCCAATAAAGCTTTACCAATTGGTGAAGTATATGAAATTTTCCCAATATTTATATCGGCTTCATCTTCTGAAACTATCTGATAGGTAAACTCTTCATCTGTATTTAAATCAAGAATCTTAACCTTCAAACCAAAAGCAACTTTATCTGTTGATATCTTAGAAGGATCAACTATAACAGCCCTGCTTAATTTACCTTCTAATTCTCTAATTTTTGCCTCTATCATTCCCTGCCTTTCTTTAGCAGCATCATATTCTGCATTTTCAGAAAGATCTCCATGAGCCCTTGCTTCAGCAATATCTTTGATAACCTTTGGTCTTTCAACTTTTTTTAAATGTTCCAATTCCCTTTTTAACTTTTCATAACACTCTTTAGTCATTGGATAATTCATTTTTCTACCCCCTTTCCAGAACGATAGTACTCTTTTATGGATAATACTTTCGTATAACCTTTTAAAAGCTCTGGAATTGCAAAACACCCTGCCTTAGCTGCTGAAATGGTTGTAAAATAAGGCACCCCCATTTCTAAAGCAGTTCTTCTTATCAAATATGAATCCTCTAACTCCTTAACACCAAAAGTCGTATTAATTATTAAATCTACTTCCCCATTTTTAATCATATCCACAATATTAGGTCTACCCTCTACAACTTTTAAAACTGTTTCATTCTCTATCCCCTTTTCTTTCAGATATTTAGAAGTTCCTTTTGTTGATACTATTTTAAAACCATAATCTTTTAAAAGTTTTGCTATTTCAACCACATTTTTTTTATCATCATCTTTTACACTAATAAAAACTGTACCCTTAAGGGGAATACTATTACCAGCAGCAACCTGTGCCTTGGCAAATGCGAGATATGGATTATCAGCAATCCCCATAACTTCACCAGTGGACTTCATTTCCGGCCCTAAAACTGTATCAACACCTCTAAATTTTATAAATGGAAATACTGCTTCCTTAGCTGAAAAATATGCTGGTACAACTTCTTTCGTAAATCCTAATTCCTTCAATGTCTTGCCCAACATGCATTTTGCAGCCAGTTTTGCAAGAGGCACTCCTATCGCTTTGCTCACAAAAGGTACTGTTCTGGAAGCCCTTGGATTAACCTCCAAAATATAGATTTCATTATCTTTTATTGCAAATTGAACATTCATAAGTCCAATCACATTCAATTCCTTTGCCAGTAGTTTTGTTTGTCTCATAATTTCCCTGACTATCTCTTCTTTTAAAGAAAAGGGTGGTATAAGGCATGCACTATCACCTGAATGTACCCCAGCTTCTTCAATATGTTCCATTATACCACCTATAACACAGTCATAACCATCACTTATAGCATCCACATCTATTTCCGTTGCATCTTTTAAAAACTTATCAATCAGAACGGGATGTTCAGAAGAAGCCCTCACCGCCTCATTCATATATCTTTTTAGACTTGCCCTATCATAAACAATCTCCATTGCCCTTCCGCCTAAAACATAAGAAGGTCTTACCATTACAGGATAACCTATTTTTTCTGCAACAATTATTGCTTCTTCCTCTGAACGTGCAATCCCACTTTCAGCCTGTTTTAAGCCTAACTTTAGTAATATCTCTCTAAACCTTTCTCTATCTTCAGCTTTATCTATACTATCTGGACTGGTACCAAGTATTCTAACTCCAGCCTTTTCAAGGGGAACGGCAAGTTTTAATGGCGTTTGACCACCAAATTGGACAATAATACCTTCAGGCTTTTCTCTTTCAATTATTGTCAAGACATCTTCATAAGTTAAAGGCTCAAAATACAACCTGTCAGAAGTATCATAGTCTGTACTCACTGTTTCTGGATTACAGTTTATCATAATTGTTTCATATCCTTCTTCCTTAAGAGCAAAAACTGCGTGAACACAACAGTAATCAAACTCTATCCCCTGACCAATTCTATTAGGTCCACCACCTAAAATAATAACTTTTTTCTTCTCCGTGGGTAGAGCCTCTTCTTCTTCTTCATAAGTCGAATATAAATAGGGTGTTCTTGCTCTAAACTCCGCAGCACAGGTATCTACCATCTTATAAACAGGCCATATTTTCCTTTTTTCTCTCAATTTTCTAATTTTAATCTCATCGACACCAAAAATTTTAGCAAGTCTTCTGTCGGAAAAACCCATTTTTTTTGCTTCCAGAATTATCTCATTAGAAAGGCTCTCTATGCTAAAATCTCTGTCCTCTGTTAATTTCAAAAGCTCTTCTTCAAAATCTATAATTTCTTTAATGTTTTTCAGAAACCATCTGTCTATTTGTGTATGTTCATGCACCTCATCTAAATCTATTCCATACCTGAATGCCTCACCTATAAACCAGAGTCTTTCAGCATCTGGATTTCTTAATTTATCAATAATAATTTTCTTTTTATCATCAATGTTTAAATTTCCAAATATCTTATTGTCAAATCCATAACTATCTATCTCCAGCGACCTTATGGCTTTCTGAAGTGCTTCTTTAAATGTTCTGCCAATAGCCATTACCTCACCAACGGATTTCATCTGTGTACCTAACTTGGAATCAGCCTTGGGAAATTTTTCAAAAGCAAATCTTGGAATTTTAACAACCACATAATCTAATGCGGGTTCAAAAGAAGCCGGAGTCTCACCAGTAATATCATTTTTTAACTCATCAAGGGTATAACCAATAGCAAGTTTTGCAGCAATTTTTGCAATTGGGTATCCTGTTGCTTTAGATGCCAATGCAGAACTTCTCGAAACACGTGGATTCATCTCTATGACAACCATTTCTCCATTTTTTGGATTAATAGCAAATTGTATGTTTGAACCTCCGGTATCAACGCCTATTTCCCTTATGATTTTTATAGCTGCATCTCGCATTATTTGATATTCTTTATCAGAAAGTGTTTGGGCAGGAGCAACAGTAATACTGTCACCTGTATGAATACCCATGGGATCTAAATTTTCAATGGAACAGATAATAACAACATTGTCCATCTTATCTCTCATTACTTCTAATTCAAATTCCTTCCAGCCAATTACAGATTCTTCTATAAGCACCTGATGCACAGGACTTAAGTCAAGCCCCCATTTAACCATTTTTTCATATTCTTCCATATTATAAACCGTGCTGCCACCAGTACCGCCAAGGGTAAAGGCAGGACGAATGATCGCAGGAAATTTAACATATTTTATTACTTCCATCGCCTCACTCATGTTAGTTGCCAATCCACTTTTAGGAACTTTTAAACCAATTTTTTCCATTGATTTTTTAAAGAGTTCCCTGTCCTCACCTTTTTTAATAGCCTCAATGTTTGCCCCTATAAGTTTAACTCCATATTTATCAAGCACTCCCCTTTCATGAAGGAAAAGTGTTAAGTTCAATGCAGTTTGCCCGCCTAAAGTGGGTAAAAGTGCATCAGGTCTTTCTTTTTTTATAATTTCTTCTAAATATTCAACTGTTAGAGGCTCAATATATGTTACATCTGCAAGTTCAGGATCAGTCATTATTGTAGCAGGATTAGAATTAACAAGAATTACTTTATAGCCCTCCTGTTTCAAAGCTTTTACAGCCTGAGTCCCGGAATAATCAAACTCACAAGCCTGCCCTATTACAATAGGTCCTGAACCAATTACAAAAATACTCTTGATGTCTGTTCTTTTAGGCATCTTTTTATATCTCCAATATAAATTTTATTTTGTGCTTTCAATCAAATCATAAAATCTCTTAAAAAGATAAGAAGCATCGTGTGGTCCAGGGGATGCTTCAGGATGATACTGCACGGAAAAAATGGGTAACTCTCTATGTCTCAATCCCTCAACTGTATTATCATTAAGATTTATATGTGTAACATCGGCTTTACCACCTAAAGAATCTATATCTACTGCAAAGCCATGATTCTGAGACGTTACCTCCACTTTTCCTGTAGTCAAATCCTTAACAGGTTGATTTCCGCCCCTGTGCCCGAATTTTAATTTAAATGTTTTTCCACCTAAAGCAAGACCAAGTATTTGATGTCCAAGACATATACCAAATATGGGTTTTTTTGTAATTAACTTTTTTACATTCTCTATTGCATACTTAACAGGCTCTGGATCTCCTGGACCATTGGACAAAAAAACACCATCGGGATTTAATTTTAAAACTTCTTCCGCTGGAAAATCTGCTGGTACCACAAGCACCTTAAAACCTGCATTAACAAGATTTCTTAATATGTTATACTTAACTCCATAATCATAGGCTACTACAAAATACTTCCCATCGGTCTTTTCAATGTAACCTTTTTCTAATGTCCAGAGTCCCTGTGACCATTCATAGGGTTTATCTGTACTAACATACCTGACAAGATCAAGCCCTACCATTGAAGGCACTTGCTCTAATTTCTGCATCAGCTTTTTCTTATCAAACTCTATTGTAGAAATAATCCCATTCATTGCACCTTTTTCTCTTAAATGGGCTGTTAAAGCTCTGGTATCTATTCCTTCTATACCTACTATATTGTATTTTTTTAGGAATTCATCTAAACATCCTTTACTTCTGTAATTGCTTGGATAATCCTGATATTCTTTTACCACAAATCCAGCTACAAAAGATTTTCTTGACTCCATATCCTCTTCGTTAAAACCATAATTACCAATCTGAGTGTATGTCATTGTCACTATTTGCTTATCGTAGGATGGATCTGTCAGGATTTCCTGGTATCCACACATAGATGTTGTAAAGACAACCTCCCCACCTGCCTCTCCTTCAGCACCAAAATTATAACCATAAAAGATACGACCATCTTTTAACAATAAAACTGCTTTCTTTTTAGCTTTCAATTTCAAAAACTTCTCCTCCTTTTATTGTATATATTGCCTTTCCTTTCATCGGTTTTCCAAGAAAGGGCGTATTGTAACTCTTTGACATTATCTTATCTTTTTCCAGCACCCACTCGTAATGGGGATCAATTATAGTTAAATTTGCTTCCTCTCCTTCTTTTATAGCAGGTGGTCTTAATCCCAATATTTGATGTGGTTTTCTTGATAGCTTTTCTGCTAACGCCTGAAAATCCAATATTCCAAGTCTTACGAGCTCTAACGATAAAGGTACCATGGTTTGTAAACCAATCATACCAAAGGGTGCTAATTCAAATTCTCTATCCTTCTCATCTATGTGATGGGGAGCATGGTCTGACACAATAACATCTATCGTCCCATCTTTCAAACCCTCTCTTATTGCCATAACGTCTTCTTCTGTTCTAAGTGGTGGATTAACTTTTGCAAATGTATTATAACCAAGTACCTCTTCTTCTGTTAAAATGAAATAATGCGGGCATGTTTCGCAGGAAATGTTAATCCCCTCTTTTTTTGCCTTTCTAATTAACTCTACGGAATCTTTTGTGCTTACATGAGCTATATGAACTTTTGCTTTTGTGAGCTTTGCAAGCATTAAGTCTCTATAAATTCCTATTACTTCAGCTTCCTTTGGAATCCCCTTTAATCCCAACTTTAAAGATAATATCCCTTCATTTATCTGCCCATCCTTACTTAATTTTTTTTCTTCAGAATGACAGATTATAGGCATATTAAAACACTTTGAATACTCCATAGCCCTTCTTAATATATCTGAATTTTCAACGGGATTACCGTCATCGGAAAAACCAACTGCACCTGCTTCTTTTAAATCACCCATCTCAACAATTTTCTCACCCTTAAGACCTACTGTAATTGCTGCGATTGGATAAACATCAACGGGTATTCTGGTTTCTTTAGATTTACATTTTATGTAGTGAGTAACAGCAGAATTATCATTTACAGGATTGGTATTAGCCATACAGGCAATAGCAGTAAAACCACCTTTTAGTGCAGCCCTTTGCCCTGACTCAATATCTTCTTTGTACTCAAAACCAGGTTCCCTTAGATGTACATGCATATCTAAAAACCCTGGAAAGACCATTAAATTCTCGTTGTCAATTAAAAAATCAACACCTTTTGCCTGAATTGGTTTATCAGATATTTTCTTTATAATACCACCATCTATCAACAAATTCTTTCGAAATAATCCCGAAGATGTGACGATTGTTAAATTATTTATCTTAATTTTCAACTTTACCTCCTGATAATAAAA
>ENA-ORXB01001834-ORXB01001834.1-sediment-metagenome-genome-assembly--contig:-NODE-1834-length-21806-cov-2.610935_pt1 | contig 21806 bp, 17 predicted proteins | sample MGYA00237863_ERZ511475 | MGnify/ENA primary metagenome ERZ511475 (study PRJEB26305, sample SAMN06343858) | sediment metagenome | isolation source: hot spring sediment | place: Canada: British Columbia... | reverse complement strand
GAACTTCGCCGTCTATCCGCTGCGCAACACCAGCGCCGCACGTGTGGCTGCCACTTTGCAGCAGGTGTTCCGCATTGCACAGCCAGCCACCCCCGACGGAACAACAATGCGCACCGGGCGTGCCACAAGCTCGGTGGTCATTGTGCCCGACGAGAGAACCAACTCCCTGTTGGTGCAGGCCAATCGGACCGACCGGGCGACGATCGAAAACCTGCTCAAGCTGCTCGATGTGGGCGATCTGCCCAATGCCGACCAGCGCAAGCCCCGGACCATCGCCATAAAGAACACCAGTGCAGCCCGGGTCGAACAGATCATTCGCAGCATTTTCAAAGCCGATCTGGGCGGTGCTGCTGGTGGCGGTAGTCGCGGCGCGGGCAGCGGTCCCAGTTGGCTGACCACTGAAATCGTGGTCGACGAGCTGACCAATTCGCTGCTGGTGACCGGTCCGACTGCGCTGCTGGACCACATCGAGCAGTTCGCACGCCACCTCGATCAGGCGGCCGGCGAAGATACGTCCCGCGAGCTTACGATCATCCCCCTGAAAAAAGCCAATGCCGCCCGGGTGCAAGCCATTCTCGATTCGATGCTGGGCAAGCCTTCGTCCGGGTCTGCCGGGCGTCCGCGTTCTGTGGCGCCCGCAGCGCCGCGCAGCCAGTCGGGAAGCCGAAGACCAGCATCGCATGGCGGTTCTACTCCGCCGGCCGCACCGCCGCCAAAGAACTATTGAGCAGCGGTGTGGTACGGGGCACGCCGCCGTGTGAAAAAAAATGCGCCGATGCTGCCAGGCGGTTGCCAAAGCCCCACCGAGCTGATTACCATGTACCGCATGGACCAAGTGATATTAGAACGTCTCGCCCGGCAACTGCTTGCCGGTGCCATATCGGTCGAGGAGTTCGTGCGTCAAGCGGCCGCGCCGGCGATTGCCGATGTCGGCGATGCGCAGGTGGATTTGGACCGCCACAACCGCTGCGGGTATCCGGAGGTCGTTTACGCGCCGGGAAAGACCGTAGCGGCGATGGAAAAGATTTTTGCGGCACTGATCAGTGCGGGCCACAGCGTGTTGGCTACGCGGGTATCGCGCGAACAAGCCACCGAACTGATGGCGAAGTTTCCCGACGGGCGTTACAACGCCCTGGGCCGAACCTTTGTAATCGCGGCACAGGCTGTGCCTGACGGTGAGAAGCCGACAGCAACCGGTCGGGTGGTGGTCGTCACTGCCGGCACCACCGATCTGCCGGTGGCCGAAGAAGCCCGCGAAACAGCGCTGTGGACCGGCGCCGAAGTGACGCTCATCCAGGATGTCGGCGTCGCCGGGCCGCACCGCCTCCGCGCCCATCTGCCGGTGTTGGAAAGCGCCGATGCGGTCGTGGTGGTGGCGGGCATGGAAGGGGCGCTGCCCAGCGTCGTCGGCGGCTACGTGGCCTGCCCGGTAATCGGCGTTCCCACCAGCGTCGGCTACGGGGCCAGCTTCGGCGGTGTGGCGGCGCTGCTGAGCATGCTCAACAGTTGCGCGTCGAACGTCGTGGTGGTGAACATCGACGCCGGGTTCAAAGGCGGATACATAGCCGGACTGATCGCCCGCAACGTCGCCGCCGCACGGGCCGCTGCGGCAAGAACCTCTCGGGCGTGAAGGTGAGCGGTGTGCACCATCGGGTAGCAGCGCCGACCGATAAGCTGTTGTGGAAAGTGCTTTGTTGCTTCTTATGGTGGCGGCGCGTTAGTTTCTTATGGCGCAACTTGTTCGCGTTTTGCGAGTATGTTATCGGGTGATTTGGAGGGCCACGCTCCGTCGTGGCCGTACATCCGCGGCCAACGGACGCAACCGCAGCGCGTACCTCCATCAACACCGTTTAGTTGCGGGCGCAGGTTGCGATAGGATTGTCAGTCGTCCGTGCGAGCTTCATCCGTCTTGCTCGGCCAGTCAGCCGCTGCGCGCAGCGCTGTGAAACCCATCGGCCAGTAACGGCCCGATTCTTGGCAGCTTGCAAAAGTGATGCCTGTGAGCGATTCCGACTGGAGCACGATTCCGCTGCCCCGACTGCCGCCGCGCCGGCGCGACGCCCACAAGGGGGACTTCGGCACTGTGCTGCTGATTGGTGGTTCGCGCGGGATGACCGGGGCGATAGTGCTGGCCGGCATGGCGGCGTTGCGCGGCGGCGCAGGTCTGGTGCGCCTGGCAGTGCCCGATGTGTGCCTGCAAACCGTGGCCGCTTACGAACCTTCCTACATGACTGCGCCGTTGCCTTCGGACGGTGCCGGGCGAATCGCCGCCGAAGCCTACGAGCAGATCCTCAGTCTGGCGGAAACGGCGACGGTGGTCGGTTGCGGGCCGGGTCTGGGGCGATGCTGGGACCTGGATCAGCTTGTCTGTCGTTTGTATCAGGAATTGGCCAAGCCGATGGTGGTGGACGCCGACGGCCTGAACGCACTGGCGGCCGACCCCGACGTGCTCGCCCAACCGGCCGGCCCCCGCATCCTCACGCCTCATCCCGGCGAGTTCGCCCGACTGATAGGCCGTCGGTTGGAACCCGACGCCCGTCGCGCCGCCGCAGTCGAATTGGCCCTCCGCTGCGGCGTGGTTGTGGCACTGAAGGGCTTCCAGACCCTGGTAACCGACGGCCGACGGCAAGCCGTCAACCCGACAGGCAATCCGGGCATGGCCACCGGCGGCTCGGGCGATGTGCTGACCGGACTTGTCGCCGCGCTGGCAGCCCAGGGGCTGGAACCGTTCGACGCAGCGCGGCTGGGCGTTTACCTGCACGGACTGGCAGGCGACCTGGCTGCGGCCGAACTGGGCGAGGTGTCGCTTATCGCCAGCGATCTTGTGCGCTACCTGCCCAAGGCGTTCTGCCAGTATCAAAACATCTTGCAACAGCAAGCAGCAGATTGACACCGTCGGTCGGCAGCACCGAGTGCTAAAGTGTCGCAGTTGGGGATCGTTGGCAGGCTCTGTAATCCGTGAGGTGGTCTGCGAGGGCAGTAGAATCCTCACAACCGCCATAAAGCATCCGGGGAGTGCCCCACGGCCGGCCGAGCAGGCCTTTTTCGCCTCGATTTTCCCTTGCCCGCCCTGGCACAGGTTGCTAACATGAATATGGCCTTCTGCCATGTTCGTGATGAGGATGCGATTTTCCGGTGAGCCGATACGTTTGCCCGTTGGGTACCTGTAACTTCAAAGGTCTCGGCAGCGTGTATAGCCGTTGACCGTGTGCACCGGCAGCGGATCACACAAACCGCGACCCAGGTCACCGCCTTAAGCATAACGGGCTCTCGAAATAGCATCACCACGGCATAATGGCGGGGGCCTTTTTCATTTTCTTGCCGTTGGCGGCACGACCTTTTTTCTTCTTGCAGTGTGCCGCATGGTCTTTCGCTGGGCAGCGTTCGACAACCGAGCTGGCATGCAGCCTGGCACCGACCGATTCCGATCGCTTCGCTTTCTTGCGCAACCCGTGGCAAAAAACGACCGCTGCAAAACACTTGACACGGATTAACTACTTTGGTAGTATTACTTTGGTAGTTGTACTGCCGTTCGTGCGATTTCTATGGAGCCGACGGCCATGCAAGGCCAGCAGAAATACCGATTGGGTGATCTACAGTTGCGAATCCTCCAGGTGCTCTGGCGGCACGGGCCTTCAACGGTCGCCGAAGTGCAAGCCAGGCTCGACGGCCAGCCGCTGGCCTATACCACCGTGGCCACCATGCTGCGAAAGATGGAAGACCGCGGACTGGTCCAGCACACTCAGGACTTGCGGCGGTTCGTGTATCGAGCGCGGGTGACTGTCGAGGACGTAACGCGCAGCATCGCTTCGGACCTGGTGGACCGGCTGTTCGCCGGCAGCATTGCCGACGCGGTAAACCACCTGCTCGATTACCGCCAGGTCAGCCGCAGCGAACTGGAACAACTGGAACGCCTGATCGAACAACGAAAACAGCGCAAGAGTTAATCCGGGCCGGCTGGGGTCGACAAACTTTCGGCGTCCCCCGCGCTCGGCCGCGCAACGCTACGGGATCGAACGATGGCTGCCTGGAGCATGCTGGCGATGATTGGCGACTGGCAAGTTGGCCCACCCATCGGGTCGATACTGGTGCTGGCCATGGGAGCAGCGCTGATCGTGGTCATCGCGGCGCTGATCGCCCGGGCAGTCGTCTCGGCCGCCTGGCAGCGGGCCGTCTGGCAAACTGCTTTCTCGGCAATGCTGCTGTTGGTCCTGCTTGAAGCCAGCGGCGTTGGCAGCGGCCTGAAAATCGTTGGCTTGAAGCTGATCGGTTTCGGCCAGCCAGGCCGCTCGGCCGGCGCACCACTTGTGCCGCAACACGGCCCGGCGCGGCAGGCGGAAGGCCAGACCATATCGCACCCGGTCTTGCCGTCGGCCGCAGTTGCTCAAAGCGACTGTGTCGCAACGGCAGCCCTTCTTGCCGCAGCAACAAGCGCAGAAAGCGGCGCCGCCGATTCTCCCGATATTGTGTCGCTTGCAGCCCAGTGGGCAGCCGCCGCCGGATGGCAAACCGCTGTGCCATCGCCTGAAAACAACTGGCCGCCGCAGATTACCGATGAGCCGCGGAATACGGACCAGCCGCAGACTGGCGACGTTGCGTTTGGAATCTTTCCTGGGCAGCCACAACCGCCGGTTGCTGCCGTATCTCAGCCTGTACGGCCGTCTGACAGTCCGTCCAATGCCCAACACAGCGGGCAGATCAATACGGCACACAATTGGAGTTCCGCCGCACGGGTTCTTTCTGATAGCAGTGCGCAGTTGACAGTCGAGCAGCCCGGCAAGGTTTACTGGCTGTTGCTGTCAGTATGGGCTGCCGGGGCTACAGCGGTGGTTGCCCGGCTATGCTGGGGCTGGCTCGGTTTGGCGATGTTTTGCCGCCGTTGCCGGCCGTTGCGTCACCGGCAATTGGAACAGGCGGCCGAGCGTATAGCCGCTGGCTTGCGTTTCCGCCGCCGTGTGTTGCTGAAGACGGCGCCCCGGCTGGCGGCCCCGGTGGCGTTCGGCTTGCTGCGTCCGCAAGTGGTGTTGCCGGAGCATTTTGCCGAGGAGTTCTCACCGCCGCAGCAACAGGCGATTTTGGCGCACGAGCTGGCGCATGTGGCCGCGGCCGATCCGTTGTGGCAAGCCCTGGCCACGGTTTGCTGTGCGGCGATGTGGTGGCATCCGCTGGTGTGGTGGGCCAGGCGGCGATTGCTGGCAGCCTGCGAAGCAGCGGCTGACGAAGCCAGCCTGCTGGTCCCGCACGGCCCCGATCTGCTGGCCTTCTGCCTGGTGGCCATCGGCCGAAGACTGACCGGGCGTCGGCCGCTGGGATGGTTATCCGCCGGCGGCACGGGCTTTCGTTCTTCGCTAGGCCAGCGCGTGGAGCGGTTGTTGCGGTTGGCTAGCGCTGGTGGGCATGGCGCAGCGCCGTGGGGTGGCAGGCGTGGGCTAGCGTGCGGCAAGTTCGTGCTTCCTATAGTGTTCGTGTTGTTGGCGCTATGTAGTACCGGTTGGGTTCAACCCCATGTTCCCGTTTCAGAAGGAGGTTCGACGATGAGTGTTATGGCAATGTCGTGGCGCTGTTCGATCATGGCCGCGGCGCTTTGGGGCGTCTTGGGCCTGAACAGCAATTCTGCGCTGGTTGATGATCCAGCGGCAGACCAATCGGCCAGTGCATTTGTGGTGGCCGAAGACCAAGGGCCGGAGGTCGGAAAAGAGCGGCCCGGCCCGCGCCGTGAGGGCGCAGAAGACCCACAAAGGCGTGACCGACCCGAAGGCGACCGGCAAAGAGAAGAAGCGCGCGATCCGGCGCGTCCGCGCGGGGAAGGCCCAAGAGGCGATCGTCCAGACCCTGAAGCGCGCCATCGTGATCCAGCACTCCATCGGCCAGACCCCGAGGCACGAGTGCGTGAAGCGCCGCGAGAGCGCCCGGACCCCGAACGCGAGCGCCCGGACCGTCCGCGGCCCGAAGCACGCGAAGGCCAGCTTCTTGACCTTCCGCCAGCGGTGCTCGAGCGCCGCCGCGACCTTGAAGCCCACGCACAGAAGATTCGGCAACGGTTAGAGCAGATCGGCGAATCGCAACCCGCCGAACGCCGTGAACTGCGCGAGGCGCTGGAAAAGATCATGCATGAGTTACGGGAGCTGACTCCAGGCGGGAGGGAAGGCGAGCGGCGGATCGATCGTGCCCGTATCGAACAGCACATCGGCGAACTGGAGCGACGACTAGCGCAGGCTCGCGAGGCTCGTCAGGCCGACGAAGTGGCGCGGCTGGAAATGGAACTGCACCGAGCGATGCAGGCGCTGCGTGCCGGTCCGCCCGAAGGCCGCCGACCGCCTCCGCCCGAGATGGCCCGCCGCATGGAACACCTGCGCATGGCGATCGAGAACCTGCGCGCTGCCGGACTGCCCGAGCAGGCCGAACAACTAGCCCGAATCGCCGAGCGGATGCAAGCCGGCGAAGGTCCTCCCAGACCGGAAGGCCCTCCCAGGCCAGAGCAACTATTCGAGGCCGTCCGCGATATTGGCGCACAAGTAGAGCAGATGCGCCGCGAGATGCAGGAAATCCGCGAGAACCTTCGCAAAGTCATGGAGAAAAAGTAGCCGGCGGGCAAACTGCGGCTGCCGGCCGCGCACCTCGGCCACACCGCTGACCGTAGGATGAAATGGAGCGGGACAGCAGACGCCTGGGCGATACGGCTGTCCCGCTTGTTTTTTCTTGCCTATACTTTGGGTTGGTTGGCCGAGGGAAGATTTTGGGCGACGTTTATAGTCCGCCCGGGCAACAATCGAGCGTTTTCGAGCAAAGCATCAAGGAAAGTCTCACCTCAGCCCGGGCAACGCATAGCAGCTCTCGCAGCAACGACCATGGAGGCGGCCGTGACTCAGTACATCCAGGTGCTTACGACCATCGACCGGCGCGAGACCGCTGAGCAAATCGCCCGCGAGGCGGTCGAAAGGCGTCTGGCGGCGTGCGTGCAGATCGTCGGACCGGTCACCAGCATCTACCGCTGGCAAGGGCAGGTAGAAACAGCACAGGAATGGCAACTGTGGATGAAGACCCGGCAGGAGCTTTACTGCCAGCTCGAGCAGCTCATCCGCCAGACGCACAGTTACCAGACGCCGGAGATACTTTCCGTGCCGATTCTGAGCGGGCTGGAAGCGTATCTGAAGTGGCTGGACCAGTCGGTCGCTGCCGAAGTTCCCCCGCCTTGACCTGCCCAGGATATTCTGCCATCGCTGCGAACCTGAGCGTTTGCTTGTGGCGTGGCGCGGGAACAGTTTGCAGTGGCCGGCTTAAAGTCTTGACGTATCATGTATGCACTGTGCGCACATTACGTAGGGCGACCTGGAGGGCCACGCTCCGTCGTGGCCGTGCATCCCGCGCCGGCGGACGCGACCGCAGCGCATCGCTCCAACACCGCCATTTGGTTGCGGCCGTAGGCCGAGTCAGGGCAACAGTTGTTACCAAAACCACCATTGGCCTGTTATCGCAACAACTATAGACTGGCAGCGGGCGGTTCAACTACATCGCGGTTGCTTGTTGCCAGGGGGCAAACACCAGCATCGCGCCCAGCGCTATCAGCACAAAGCCGGCCACATAGTTCCACCTGAGTGGTTCGTTCAAGTAAACTACCGAAAACACGCAGAACACACAGAGCGTGATCACCTCTTGAATCGTCTTCAATTCGGCTGCCGTTATCCCTGCCTGATGACCCAGCCGGTTTGCCGGCACCTGGAAACAGTACTCCACAAAAGCGATCAACCAGCTTACTACGATCGCCATCCACATGGGCGAGTCTTTGTACTTCAGGTGACCGTACCAGGCGAAAGTCATGAAGACGTTCGAGGCAAGCAGCAGGATCAGTGTGGGCAGGTACATGACTGTGGGAATCCTGATTCCTTGGAGCACAAACAGCAGTGCGAGCAAGAACCACGGCAAACAGGGGGCCTTCCTTGGATCGAGGATTGCCTTGAAAGGCGATGGACGAATCAAAGATTGCCTTCAGAGGTGACGGACGAGCTGAGCACCAGCGGCCGCACCAGCCGTCGGCTGCGCCGCACCTTTATCCGAAAAAGGCGGAAACGAAAAAGGCTATGGCGCCAACGACCAGCCCAAGTAGGATTGCTATCGCCGCAGTGCCCAGAAACGCGCCGAAGCTCCACGGGTCCGAGCGGCTCAGCACCGTGTACATGGCAAATATCATCACCGTCAGATTGAACGCCACCAGGGCGATCATGGCACGTTGTTTGGTTTGTTCGTCCATCGTCAAGCGGCCTCGATAGTGCTGGCCATCTCATCCGGCCAGTCATCTCATCCAGCTTCTTTTATCATCCAGATTGTTCCACTACATCGCGTCAAAAAACAAGCTTTGCGTCATTTATTCTAGATACATCGGCCAAGCCGTCATAAGCCGACCAGTGTAAGCACAATACCGACTATTTATCCTGTTGACCGCGCACTACTTACGCTGTTGAGAATACGCGGATTACGCTATTTATACTCCGCGCGGGCAGGAATGCAGCGTTCTCGGTGCAAAAACATATCATTTCACCCCGCGCGAAGCATATCACACCCTGCTCAGGGCGTCGATAGCACACTGCTTGCGCTGTCGCCACTGCGATCCCTTACGCCGTTGACATTGCCGGCGGCTGGCGGCGGAAGCTCCGGGTGTGCCTTTCCACGGCTTTCGCCCCAGGCCGAAACACGTCCACCAAGACGTTGGGGTATCTCGTGGCCTGACGCCCCCAGTTGCCGATCGGGCCTACTGCTCGTCGGAGGGCTTTGGCTGCGCGGTGCCCGGCTCGCCAGACGGCTGTTGCGAGGTGTTCTCGCCGTTGGTCCCCTGGCCGGGCGACAGGAATTGCATCCCTTCCACTACCGCCACTAGATGAGGCCAGTATTTGCGGGCGGTCTGCTTGGTGGCCTGGAGTTCTACGGCGTATTTGCGGCCTTTGTGCACCAGCTCGATCAGCCGCCGCTGGACCTCTCGTCCGTCATAAGTGCTGCGCAAAGCGTAAGTTGCGCCGGCAAAACGCTCCCTCACCAGCGGCTCTACTGCTGAGTCGAGGAACTTCTTCTTGTCGGCCTTTTCCAGCGCAGCGCTTACGTGCTTGCAGAACTCCTTGACGTTGGCTTCCGTGGTGTCTTGTATCGGTTCGAAGTCCTCGGCAGTGACGACTATCGCCGGCAGACGCTGCTTGCGATCCACCCGGTAGCGGACAACATATTCGCTGCTGCGGGGATCGCGGTACCATCCCTTTGGTGCAGCGATCTGCACCCTGCCGTCATCGTATGGGCCCAAGGGTTCGTCCAGTTCGGGCAACTGCTCTTGCTTGACCTGCGGTAGTTTTTCTTCCGGGACAATTTGGCGAGAAGGCTCCTTGCAGCCCGCCACTACCACAGCAATCAAAAGCAGCGGCTGAAATAGGACTATCGGGCTGACCGCGCAAAACCCAGCACCCCCACAGCGCGCAATAGGCATCGGGCATGTCATGATTGCTGCTCCTGGATAACCTCCTTAACCAACTGGACAAAATGTGGGGTCTTGTTGGTCTGGGTAAGTTCTTCTGCCTTCTTGACCGCTTGCGCACGCTGTGCGTACTCGAACAGGGCCACCCGTTTGAGCGACTGATTGAAAACGCCCCAAAAGGCCTTCAGACGAACCTCTGCAGCCGCCTTCGCGCGGCTCTTACGCTTCGGCTTGGCGGGGGCTTCCTTGCCGGCGGCCTGTTGTTTGGCCGCGGTGGTCTTCTTTGCCTTGTCTGCGCGCTCAGCCGCTTCGGATTCTTCGCGCAACTCTTTGCGATTCAATAGTTTACGGGCCATTGCCACCTCCCTGGTAAAAGGGTTCGCGGGCAGCCCGGCCGCAGGACATTAGCCACCGGCGGTCTTGCTCGCGGCTGATGACCTGCTGGCTCAGCGCCTGGTTAGAACCGCCAACTTCTCAAGTGACGCGAGTGCTCAATAACGGTCGGCCTCGGGCACACACATCCACATCAGAATAACGCATTCAAATACTAATTACCAGTAGCAGCACGCAAGGTTTAAGCCCCGCAAGTCGCGTCAGGATATCCACTATTACCAATACGTTTGCCGCAACGCATTGCGCGGCAAAAGTGAAAGGTTTTGCCTCTGAAGACCACCCACTGTTGCCCGTGCCAACTGCAAAACATAATCTGCCGGGTCGCCAAGAAACATTACTGGCACAATTCCCAAATGTCGCGCCGCAAATACATCAACAGCAATACATTTGGGCGAAGCTCCCAGTAGTGAGACTGCTGCCCGACCGGACCGACAGGCAAGTACTGAAACCGCTCGCCCGGCTTCGGCCAAGTGTATAGGTACTCGGCCACCTCGTCCTCCAGCTTGGGCTGAGTGATAACAAGCAGCGCGGGCGGAGCGTCGGGAGGGCCATTGTACCAGCCGATATTGAGATAGTGGCGCAGATACCAGGGCAACGGCCAGTAGTCGTCCTGGGCGCAAATCACCTGCGTGTATAGCTCAGAACCCAAACTCGAACGCTCGGCGATTCGATGCACCTCCGCGACCAGTTCGAGCAACTGCGGGCTGGTATGGGCGTAAACGTAAGGGTTATCTGGATGCGCCGGCTGAAGGAAGCTCGCCCGATACGCCTGACAGCCCAACTGCACCGCAGCGGCAACCAACGCCCCAACGACTGCGCAGCGGATCAGCTTGTTGCGCAGGCAGCCGAGCAAAGCCGCAGTCCCCAGTCCGGCCAGGATTATCAATCCGTGCAGAAAGCCCAGCGCGCACCAGGGTGTCTTGTAAGGGATAGCCGCGTAACCGGCTGTCATGAGCAAGCTGTAGATGGCGAAGAATCTCGCGGCGGATGCTTGTGCAGGACTCAGGCCAAAGCGGAATACCGCTGCCGCCAGACCGACAACGGCCAGCACGGCGATCAGCGCTTCGCTGCACACCGTGCCGCCCGGCCCACGCCAGGCGAACAACCAGTGCAGGTATTGATAGAACGGGTAAACATGCGGACCTTCGCTGCCGGCGCCGCCGGCACGGGGGAAATACGTCAGGTACGTGGCGTAGGAATCGAGCACGCCGCGCAGATTCTGGCCGAATCCAGAGATCAGAAGTGCTGAAATGCTTGCTGCGACGATCAACACCACAGCCGCGATTACGATCAAGCGCAGCAGGCCGAGTTTGCGCAGTTGGGGCATCGCTGCCAACGCGGCAACGCCCATGCTGACAGCGGCAATCAAACAAGTCTCTTTCGTGGCGTGCATCAACCCCAGCAGAAGACCAAGCACCGCAAGCCAGGCAATCGCCCGGAGGCGGAACAACTCGGCCCAAGGGCACGGCGGCATCGGGCTGGTGCGCGCGGCCGACTGGGCTTCCGCTTCGAGCGACAACCGGTGGCTTTCCTCCGCAAATCGGCACAAAGCGATGATTGCCGCAAAGCTCAGTGCAACCAGAAGCATCTCCTGGATGTAGTAGCGGCTGTAGAAGACCATCGCCGGCGAGAGTGCCGTCAGCACGGTCGCCGCAAAGCACGCCACTTCGCCAAGCTGTTTGCGCAGCGCCAGGGGCATCAGCACCAGCAGCAAGCCGAACAGAGCCGGCACGATGCGGAGCTGCCACTCAGCGGTTTCGCGCAGACTGTGGCTGCCGCAAAGCCAGGCAACCGGCAGTGTGGCGTAATTGAGCGTGGGACCGTGGAACTCGTGCGGATCGTACCGGTAATAGCCTTGCTCGAGCAACTGCCCGAACTTGATGGCATGAACGGCCTCGTCGGCGTGCATGGGGCGGTCGTCCAGATGGGCGAAGCGCAACGCGGCTGCCGCCAACAGCACCGCGCCGAACAACACCCTGCCGCCCCATACCTCGTGCTGCTTCAACTGCTGTTTCCCGCAAACAGACAGCCACATTCAGGCAAAGCAGAAGTTGCGCGGCCAGCGGCCGGTGACCAATCAGAGTTCCAAGCCCGGGCCAGTTGGGAAAACTCGGGCAATTGCCAAAATACGGGTCAGCGGCGCCGGGCCGCGCGGACGACCTCGCGCCGCTTTTCGTTGCCGGCAAGTGCTCGCCTGTGTAACATCGGAATCGGACGGAGCCGGTACTGGGTCACTTCACCGGCCGGCCGTACACTTCTACTTCGGCGTAGTGGTTCTTGTCGTCGATGTGGTTTCCCCGGCTCCACAGTCGGACGTAACGGCCTTCGACGCCGCGACAATCGATCAGCTTGCCTTCGGAAGTCTCGACGTAGCCCAGGTCGCGGCCGATGCCCTGCCCGGAGCTATTGTCGTAATCGTTGTTGAAAACCGTGACGTACTCCAGAAAATCCGGATCGTCGCTGACTTGCACAATGACATCGCGGTACACTCGGGCCTCCGAGTGGTTGTGCCAAATCACCACGGCGTAAATCGTGGCGCGTTGGCCGAGGTCGATCTGCACCCATTGGCTGCCGGGCTGCAGCTCCAGATAACCGAAGTCGGAGGCCTCTTTGTCGCCGTCGGTGACGAAGTCCAGCTCACCGGCGGCCGGCGCAGGGTCGCTTGCCCGGACCGGCTTGCCCCGGGCAAGGTTCACTGTTCCCACCGGGGCAAGGAACGGCGGCCGGGGTTTACCGGTCGGTTTTTCCACATGAGGCTCTTTCAGCGGCACGGGAGTGCCCCGGAATGCCGGCTGCGGCAGTACCAGGTCGATCGGCACCAGCTTGCCGGCCGGTGCTTTCTGGGCCGGCGCCGCTTCGGCGGCCTGTCCGACATGCTGTAAGGCGGCGACCAGTGCAAGCAAACCCCCGCTCAGTACGACCAGAGAAATCCTGTAATATGCTCCGAAGCGATACATACCATCGTCACCTTTGGAAAAGTACCTTCACTTTGAGAAACTGTCCGTGCGCGAAGCGCTGCTGTATATCATTGGATTTTATACCGGAAGTATAAGGCGAACAGCCGCCTGCCGCTCACTGCGATGCCAGGAGCTTCTTGGCACGCTCGACAACCTCGGCGTTGTTAGACTTCTGGACTACCCGTTCCAGCACCGCCCGAACTTCGCCTTTGTCGGCCTGCTTGACTGTTTCGGCCACTTGCACGGCGGCCAGCGCTGCTTCTTCGACCAACTCGGCCTGGTCCAACAGCGGGGCGATCAGGCTTAGCGCTTTCGGGTCTGCGGCAAGTCCTAGCGCGCCGAGAACCAGCCGTTTTTCTTGCGGACGTTTGGCCAGTCGCAGTGCTTCGCTCAGCAGTTGCAGATCGGCGGGTTTGCCTTTCAGCGGGCTGCCCAACTGCACCAGCGCCCGGACGACCAATACCTGATCGCGCAGGTTGTCGCTTTTGCCGGCCAGGGCCAGCAGATGGGGCACAACTGCCGGATCGGGCCAGACGGCCAGCAGGCGGACCGCTTCATCGCGCACCGACTGCTCCTGGTCTTTCAAGCACTGGACGATCGTCTCCAGGGCTTCGGCATTGCCGATCCGCGCCAAGACTCGCAACAAAGACGCTTTGGCCTGCGGCGGAGCCGTCTTCAGCCCCTGGGTTACGCTGCCAGCAATCTTTTCGCGTTGGCGGCTTGCCAGCGACAGCAATGCCAGCTCGGCCGCATGCTGTTCGGCGGTTTCCTTGGCGCGGCAGATTGCAGCCACCAGCGCGTCGGCCTCGTTGGGTCCGGCCAACGCTCGCAGCGCACCGATAGCCGCCAGGCGGGCCACCCCATCGTCGTCTTGGAGATGATGGATGATTGCCGGCAGCGCCTCGGTGGCGTTTCGCCCGGCCAAAGCCGCTATCAGCGCTGCGCGCTGCGCTGGCGGCGCCTTCTCCATCGCCGCTACGATAACTTTGTTCATCCCTTCGGCGCGAAGCCGAATCAGGCTTTGCCGGGCGGCTTTTTTCTCTGCCTCCGACCCTTCAGCAGCCCAGCGGGCCAGCAGCGGGACTTCTTCGGCGGTGCCCAACGGGCCGAGCGCCCTCAAAGCCGACGCCCGGACTGCCGATTCCTTCGACTCCAGCATGGCGACGATTGCCGGTCTGGCGGTAGGATCGCCGCGATCGCCCAGGGCTTCCAGCAGGCCGGCCTGTACTTCGGGCGGCAGCTTGGGCAGGGCGGCGACGAACTTTTTGGTGGCCGCCGCGCCGGGCACTTCTTCGCGGATTTGCTGGAATGCCAAAGCCCGCATGTCGCGGTCTTCTTCGCCCAGCAGGCTGAGGATCAAGTCGACTGCTTCTTCATCAGCTCCAGCGGCGGCCCAGATACGGTCGGCCCAGCATCCGGCCGCCAAACCGATAAATCCCGCAAGTAGCACAATCGCAAAGTGTTTCAAGGTATTTGCTCCGTTTACAAGTTGCACGCCTAGGGAACAGCCATCCACACTACAGACGGCGCCTGTGCCAAGACGACTGGCCACACAGCACAGCGCCTTTTGGCAATTTTAGCATACCAGGATGCCGCCCTGGCGATCAGCAAACCGGCCAGGCATCCGATCGACAAACCGATAAGGCGCCCGACACCCAGACCGATCGGGCGGCCAGCGCCAACATGGTCGAAGCGAAGTCGCGCTCAGCGCGTTACTGTTTCTTGCCCATGACGTTCATCATGCCCCGTGTGGCAGCCAGTTTGATGTGCCTGATTTCCGACTTGGTCAGTTCTTTGTAGATGGCCAGGGCTTCGGTCTTTTTGCCGGCGGCCAGCAGCGCCTCGGCACAGGCCAGATACGCATCGGCGGCGGCCAGTTTCAGCGCTGCTGGAGCTTTGGCCTGGAAGTCGGCCAGGGCTTTGGCGGCTTCGCTATTGCCGATAGCGCCCAAGGCCGCAGCCGCAGCGGCAGCCACCTGGGGATCGCTGTCGGCCAGCAGTGGTACCAGCGCCGGCACGCTCTCGGCGTCGCGCTTCACGCCCAGCGAGTTGAGCACGCCCACCTTCTGCACACCCTTGGTTTTCCCCAGCGCCTCGCGCAAAGCCTTGGTGGCTTCTGGGGCGGGGATTCTTTCCAGCACGTAACGAGCCATGTGGGATAGTTTTTCGTCCGGGAGCAGCTCGGCCACGGTCGGCACGCACTCGGCAGAGCCTACCAGGCTGAGCTGTCGGCAGATCTGGTCTTTGGCCGCCTGCGAGACGTCGGCCTTCAGCAGTCCGACGAGTTTCTGTTCCAGGGCTTTGGCCAGTGCCGGGTCTTTGCCGGCGGCTGCCACTGCTTCTTCCAACGGCCGCAGTGGCGCTCGCTCCTTTCCCCAATCGTAGGTCTTCAGTGCCTCGAACGCCTTATCCAGCGCGTCGTCGGCGGCCAACGCAGAAGGTGCCCCACAGCACAAGACTGCCAGCACGGCGGTCAAAACAAGAAGGTGCCTGAACATTGCGAGTTCTCCTTATCTGAAGTTGACAGTTGCCAATTACCGGACGAAAACCCAGACCCAAACCCGGATGAAAACCACAATCGTCAAATTCCCCGAAGGACTTCCACACTCGGCCCGCACTTTCCCCAGATTACCCGCTCGCCCGCTACTGCATCACCCGCTATTGCGGCGGCAGAAACTTGGCCGCCAACCGCCGCCGTCGCCTGCTCGCCCAGCGGGGCGGAGAGCACCGGCGGTTCATAGCGCCTTGAGCAGATTCCACGGCTCGCGCCAGGCGCGGGTCATCATACGGGTGGCCTCGTCGTCGCCGACGAACTGCTCCTGTACCGGGTCCCATATTACCTTCCGACGGCAGCGGATGGCAATGTCGCACACGTGGCTGATGATGTCGCTGCGCACCGCGTCGTCGATATTGCTGACCGGATCGCGCCGCGCCTTGACCGATTCGGCGAAATTGCCCCCGTGGCTATGGCTTTCCACCAGCCGCCGGTCGCTCTGTTTGAGTTTTACGGTCAGCAGCGACGGCGGATCGGCTTTGATGCGATCGCCCCCGCGCGACAAGCCCACCCAGCCTTCCGTGCCGATGAACTGCGTGTAGTCGCTGCCGGGCCGGAAGGTCATCTTCACGCCGTTGCCGAAGCGGATCGTCACGTTCCACTTCATCACCACGTTGTTCCGGCCAGTGGTAGGAATGTCGGCCATGCCCTCTACTTCCCACAGACCGGCCTTGTGAACGTCGTATCCCCAGACCAGTATGTCCAACGGGTGCGCGCCCCAGCCGGCGATAAAACCGATGGCGTAATCGTAATCGTGCCACCAGGCGTCGCCGCCGGTGGCTTGTCCGCAGTACGGTCGCCACGGGGCGGGCCCGAGCCACATGTCGTAATCCAGACCCTCGGGCACCGGCTGCGGGGCAAGCGAGCCGCCGGGATGGCTATCCGGAGCGTAAACCACCAGCTCCTTGATCTCCCCTATGTATCCGTTACGCACCAGCTCGCAACCAAAGCGGAAGTGCGCGCTGCTGCGCTGTTGGGTGCCGTACTGGAACACCCGTTCGTAACGGCGGATGACATCGCGGCATATCTGATCCTCGCGGATGCACACTCCCAGCGGTTTTTCGCAATAAACATCTTTGCCGGCCTTGGCCGCTGCCACGGTGTGATGCACGTGCCAGCAGTCGGTCGAAGCTACGCACACCGCGTCGATATCGTCCCGGGCGAGCATTTCGCGGAAGTCCACATACGCCTTGCAGTTGGCCTGTTTGGCCCAGCGCTCGCGACGGTCTTGCCACACGTCGCAGACGGCCACCACTTGGCCGCCCACGCCTCCCAAGCCGCTCCCCTGCCCGCCGCTACCAATTTTGCCCACGGTTACGCGCTCGCTGGGCGCGGGGCGGCCGTCGGCGCCCAATGCGCCGGCAGGCACGAAGTACGGCACGGCCAGCGCTGCGCCGGCTACCCCGGCGGCTTGCCTGAAGAACTCCCGTCGCTTCATAGTCGCTAGTGATTTCATGATCTGGCCCCTTTATCGATCGATTAATCGAACTGCGACAAGCTGCACTTGTCAGTAAAAGCCACACGGGCGATTGTGCTCCTGACAAAGTGCGGCTCCGGATCGCAGATTGTCTCGATGTGCTGACGGCATGATAATGGCAGGCAGGCGCGCGGGACGATGCTCGGTCGATCATACCAAACGCCACGGCGGGCGGTAGGCACGCCACAACATCCGATCGGCCTGCGGATCGTTAATAAACCTCTCTTTCGCAGGATCGAATTTCAATGGCCGGCCCAGCAACATGCAAATGTTGGCGATCTGGCAGGTGGAATTGGCGCGGTGAGCGCCTTCGGCCGGTGCGATGGGCCGCTGCCGCGACTTGACGCAATCCAGGAAGTTCCGCACGTGGTTGGCTTGGGGATAGCCTTTGTCGAACTTCTTGCCGGCCAGCAGCGAAGCGGGCTTGGACCGCATGTTGCCGTCGTCATCTACGTATATCTCGCCTTCCGTGCCCACGAATCGCACGTGCAGCGGCCAAACGCCCTCCTCGAACACCAGTTTCACACCGTTGGCGTAGTGGGCGACGACGGTATCCTCTGCCGGCTCGAACTCCACCGGGGTCGTATCGTCGGCGTTGTTGGCCCATTGGCAAAGGTCCACCGTGTGGCTTCCCCATTCGGTTATCATGCCGCCGGAAAAGTCGCGGTGGCCGCCCCAGAAGTTCCGCTCGGCATACTTGCGGTTATAGGGGCGCCAGGCGGCCGGGCCGAGCCACAAGTCCCAGTCGAAGACTTCGCGGGGCGGCGCCGGTTCTGGGGGAAGCGTCTTTTCGTGGAAACCGCCGAACCAGTCGGGCGATTTCTCGGCGTAGAGCGTCTTCAGTTGCCCCAGTTTTCCCGTTTGTGCCAGTTCCACGGCGAAACGGAACCGGGCGATGCTGCGCCGCTGGGTGCCGCATTGGAATATCACGCGGTAACGTTCCATGGTGTCGCACAGCACACGACCCTCGCCCAAGACGACCGACATCGGCTTTTCGCAGTAGATGTCTTTCCCGGCCCGGGCGGCCAGGATCGAAGCCATCGTGTGCCAGTTGTCGCCGGTGGCGATCAGTACTGCATCGATATCGCTGCGCTCGAGCAACTCCCGCAGGTCGATGTAAGCCGCGCAGTCCTGGTTGCCATAGTACCTGTCCACGGCGGCTTTGGCCGCCTTGCGCCGCTCGCCGCGCACATCGCACACGGCGACCATCTGCACGTCCGGGTTGGCCAGGAAGTTGTTGATGTTGTCCATGCCGCGCGGGCCGGTGCCGATGGTGCCCATGGCGATCCGCTCGCTGGCCGGCGCACGTCCTGGCGCGCCTAGCGCTGTGCCGGTGATGACATAGGGCATTGCGATCGCCGCGGCAACACGGCGGCAGAAACCGCGTCGAGATACGACTCGATCGCTGTCGGTCAAATCAAATCGGTGTGTCATAGGAATCTCGTCCTGCATTGCCCCTTGCCTCTGCGCCGCCAGCGGCAATGGGGGAGTTGACTGAGCTACGGCGGGCATTGCGACTGTGCGTGGAAAACCGACGACTTGAAAGATAATCCGCCGGAGATGATTTAGCAATAGTCGGAAAGCAATCGTCCGGAAGTTGCCGGGCGAAATCGCGATCGCACCTGATGGGGGCTTGGCGGTAAACGCACCCGCTTCACAGTGCCGCTGCCGATTGACAATCGTATCTCCACCGCTCAACATCAAAGGCGTATTACTGCCTGGTGCAGGCATGGGCCGAAAGATCGGCAGCCACCAGAGCGTGGTTCCAAGCGCGCGGAATGTGCGGCTAGGCGCTGCGGCGGCTGAAACGCGGGGGCCGCAGCGGCACAGGCTGCTGCACACGGCCAGTCGAAACCGAAACACGACTGCTGCAAAGGGAACAGTACGATGATCGACGGAAAGCTTGGCGTGGCCATTCACGGCGTGGGCAAGGTGGCATACGCGCATGCCGCAAGCTGGCGGAAGAACCCCCATTGCCGCATCGTCTCGGTTTCGAGCCGCCGGCGGGAAAGCGCCCAGCGGCTGGTGGACACGCTGAAACTCGATTGCCGCGTGGCCGAAAGCTTCGAGGAGGTGCTAGCCGATCCGCGCGTGGACATCGTTAACATCAGCGGCCCGAACCACGTTCACACCCCGCAAGCCATCGCTGCCGCAGCGGCCGGCAAACATCTGATGATCGAAAAGCCGATGTGCATCTCGATGGAAGAGAACGTGGCCTTGCGCGACGCAGTGGGCCGGGCCGGCGTGTACAGCGTGGTCAGCTTCGTGCTGCGGTGGAATCCGCTCGTGATCAATCTCAAGTCGTTGCTGGCCGCCGGCGCCATCGGCGAGCTGTTCTACGTGGAGATCGACTACTGGCACGGACTTGGCGAATCTTGGACTGGCTGGGAATGGGGCCACACGCTCTACAGTGGCGCCAGCACGATGCTCACCGGCGGATGCCATGCCGTGGACGCCATCCGCTACTTGACCGGGCTGGAAGTGACCGAAGCGGCCGCATTCGCCAACAACAAGAAGGGCAAGTTCGAGTATCCGGCCAACGTGGCGGCCATCTTGCGCTTCGCCGATGGCACGATCGGCAAGACTTCCGCCTTGTTCGATGCGGAAATGCCCTACACCTTCAACATCGACCTGGCTGGCACCCAAGGCACACTGCGCGACAACCGCATCTGGTCCAAGCGGCTGCTGCCGGGCCAGACCGGCTGGAGCACCATGCAGACCATCCTGCCCGACTCGGGCGCAGTGGACCACCATCCGTTCGACGCCCAGATGAGCCACCTGGTCGATTGCATCCTCCAGCAGCGCCAGTCGCATTGCAGTGTGGCCGATGCTTACAAGACGCACGAGGTGTGCATTGCCATCGACCGCTCGATCGCCGAGGGCGGACGGCCCGTAAAACTGCCTCTGGAACCCTGAGCACATGTCGCGTCAGATGACCCCACGCCAGCGCTGGTTGGCGTTGCTGGCCGGTCGGCAGGCCGACCGTGTTCCCACCGACTACCAGGCCACGGCCGAGGTCACCGCCCGGTTGCTCCGCGAACTGAACTGCCCGGACGAAGAATCCCTGTACCGCAAGCTGGACATCGACGCCCGGCGGTTCATCTCGGCCCCCTGGAAGCTGCCGCACCATCCCCACGATCCCCAGGCCGACATGTGGGGCGTGCGCTATCGCAAGGTCGATTACGGCGCCGGCGTGTACGACGAGCCGTGCTACCATCCGCTGGCGCAGGCCGATTCGGTCGCTCAAGTCCACGCCTTCCGCTGGCCTGATCCGGATCAGTTCGACTACTCGGCACTCTCCCGCGCCGTGGCAGAAGACGACGGATACCGGCCCATCCACTGCGGATGCTACGAGCCGTTTCTGCTTTACGGTTACATGCGGGGCCTACAGCGGGCGATGGAAGACCTGGTGTTGCGCGCCGAATTGGCCGACGCTATCCTGGGGCACATTTTCGATTTTCATTACGAGTACCACCGGCGGATGTTCGCAGCCGGCCAGGGACGCATCGACCTGACCTACGTGGCCGAAGACCTTGGCACTCAGCGCGGCCCACTGATGAGTTTGCAGATGTATCGCCGTTTTCTGCTGCCGGGACAGATCAAGATGGCCGAGCTGGCCCGCAGCTTCGGCATCCACGTGATGTACCACTCCGACGGTGCGGTGCGCGTGTTCCTGCCCGATTTGATCGACAAGGTGGGCATCGAAGTGCTCAATCCCATTCAGTGGCGGGCAGCGGGGATGGATCGGGAAGCACTGGTGTGCGATTTCGGCAGACATCTGGTCTTCCACGGTTCGATCGACAACCAGCAGACGCTGCCGTTCGGGACTGTCGAGGACGTGATACAAGAGGTGCATCAGAGTATGGAGATCTATCGCTACGCCCGCTGGATCTGCGCCCCCTGCCACAATCTCCAGCCGATAACCCCCACGGCCAACATCCTGGCGATGTATCAGGCTGTAAACCAAACCGGCTCTGCACGGTCAGCGTAAGCACCTTGTACGGCGCGCGACCGTCATGGGCGCGCACCACGGCGAGCCGCGAGCGTGATTGATGTGTAGCACGGCGAGCCGCGAGCGTAAGCGAGCGGTATGCGCTGCCGCTCGCTTGCGCTGCGGGCTCCGAGTAGCGCCGCTTGCCAGCGGTGTATGATCCCGGTCACATACGTGACCGGCTCGCCATGATGCGAATCGCCAGCCGATGTGCGACGTCGGGTTGCAACTTACATGTGACGTCGGGTTGCAACCTACAACTGCCACGGCTGGCGGAGCGTGCGGCCGCGCATGCGGTTGGCCGTATCATCGCCGATGAACTGTTCCTTGTCCGGGTCCCAGCGCAACTTGCGTCCCAGTTCCATGGCGATGTTCCCGATGTGGGCGATGGTGGAGACGCGGTGGCCGAACTCGGCGGGGAAGTAAGGATCGCGGCGGCTTTTGACGCAATCGAGGAAGTTGCGATGTTCGCCGGCCGGGCAGGTAAACAGGTGCACTTCGTCGGGGCCGATCACACTGGTAAGGATTTTCTCGTTGCTGGCCTTTATGGGCTGGCACCAGCCGTCGTTGCCCAGCCAGCCCTCTGTTCCCTCGAACCGCAAAGCCGTGCCGCCGCTGTCGACGCGCAATTCCACTCCGTTGGCGTAACGATACACGAGGTGGTATTCGTAGAACACGTCGTACAGGCCCGACTCATGTCGCTTGCCTGTCCCCTCGACTTCGATCGGGCCGGTGCGTTCGGTGTCGTTGGCCCATTGCGCGGTATCGAGCTGATGTGCTCCCCAATCGGTCAGATTTCCTCCCGAGTAGTCGCGATTCCACCGCCAGTGGAACATGTGCAGTCCGTCGCGATAGGGTTTCCACGGCGCCGGACCGAGCCACAGGTCCCAATCCAGTCCTTCCGGTACTGGTTTCGGCTGTGGATTGCCGGGATTGCCAGGACCGGCCGGCAAGGTCACCAGTATCCGCTGCAATTTGCC
>ENA-ORXB01001825-ORXB01001825.1-sediment-metagenome-genome-assembly--contig:-NODE-1825-length-21889-cov-3.494040_pt1 | contig 21889 bp, 21 predicted proteins | sample MGYA00237863_ERZ511475 | MGnify/ENA primary metagenome ERZ511475 (study PRJEB26305, sample SAMN06343858) | sediment metagenome | isolation source: hot spring sediment | place: Canada: British Columbia... | reverse complement strand
AGGCAACACTGCGCAGGGGCTGAGCGTCGAGGTGGCCGCGCGCAAAGCGGTGGACATGGTGCGCGACCTGGTCAAGCGCGTGGGCATCCCCTCGCGGCTGGGGCCGTTCGGCGTCACCGAGGATCGTTTCGACGCCATCGCCCAGGAGTCCATGTCCGAGTCGTTGCGCCATAACCCGCGCCCGATGGGCGTGGAGGATGTCAAGCATCTCCTGAAGACGATTTTGTAAAGGTGGAAGGGGACGAGTTCACTCCTACAGATAAAGTGGCCGATCGCGACATAGGCGTGTTGTCAAAAGGAACAAGAGAATAAGGGAGTTTTATCCAGTCCGTTCTGTAAACCTCTGCAACCCTTCCAGGGGGCTATGAAGATGGCGTCCATTCTATCGCCGGCCGAGGTGATGCGCGTCCACCCTTGCTTCGACGAAGAGGCCCACGTGCGCGTGGGGCGGGTGCACCTGCTCGACGGGCGGGTCGAGCACAGCCTCGTGCTCGAGCTGTTCACCCCCGAGGGCGTCGGCACGATGATCACCCCCGACGCGAGCCCGGCGGAGGAGCCGGCAGGGGCCGAGGGATGAGGCGCGGGGCGGGGGCGACGGCGCTGAAGGCCAAGCGGCAGCAGACGATCCTCTCGCTCGTCTCGCGGGAGCGCCTGTCCAGCCAGGACCAGATCCGGGCTCGTCTGGCCGCGCTCGGACTGCCGGCGACGCAGTCCACGATCAGCCGGGACATCGAGGAGCTCGGGCTCGCCCGCGTCCACGATCACGACGGCGTCCGGTACGTCGTGCCCGGCCAGGGACCGAGCCCGGCCCCGGTAGCGCTGCTCCGGCACGCGCTGGCGGAGTTCGCGCTCTCGTTCGTCCGCGGGGCGGGCGAGCTGCTGCTCGTGCGTACGCCGCCCGGGGCGGCGGCGGCGCTCGGCGAGGCGATCGACCGCGCGGCGCTCCCGGAGGTCGCCGGGACGATCGCGGGCGACAACACGCTGCTCGTCGTCCCGCGCGAGGGCGGGACCGCGCGCGCGGTGGAGCGCGCGCTCACACGGATCATGGAGGAGGCCTAGATGGCACGAGCGGTGCTCGCGTACTCGGGCGGCCTCGACACCTCGGTCGCGATCCGCTGGCTCGCGGAGCGCGGTCACGAGGTCGTCGCGGTCGCGGTCGACGTCGGTCAGCAGGAGGACTTCGACGAGGTCGTCCGCCGCGGCACGCTCGCCGGCGCCACCGAGGTCCGGGTCGTGGACGCGGTGGAGCGCTTCGCCGAGGCGTTCCTCACGCGCGCGATCAAGGCGAACGGCCTCTACGAGGGGAAGTACCCGATGGTGAGCGGGCTCGCACGGCCGCTCATCGTGGAGGAGGTCGTGAAGGTCGCGCGCGAGGTCGGCGCGAGCGTCGTCGCCCACGGCTGCACCGGGAAGGGCAACGACCAGGTGCGCTTCGAGGTGGGGTTCCGGGTGCTCGCGCCCGAGCTCGAGGTCCTCGCGCCGATCCGCGACGACGAGATCCCGCGGGAGAAGGCGGTCGCGCTCGCCTCGGAGTGGGGCATCCCGATCGCGCGGCTCGCGAGCTCGTACTCGATCGACGAGAACCTGTGGGGGCGGACCATCGAGTGCGGTCCGCTCGAGGACCCGTGGGTGGCGCCCCCCGAGGACGCCTTCGCCCGCACCGCGCCGCCCGAGGCCCGACCGACCGAGCCGACGGAGGTCGCGATCGCGTTCGAGCGCGGGGTGCCCGTGGCGCTCGACGGGGTCGCGTTGCCGCTCCCCGAGCTGATCCGCGCGGTCGAGGCCCTGGGCGGCCGGTACGGGTTCGGCCGGGTGGACATGATCGAGAACCGGCGCGTCGGCATCAAGTCGCGCGAGCTCTACGAGGTGCCCGGCGCGCTCGCGCTCATCACCGCGCACCGGGCGCTGGAGGACCTCACGCTCGAGCGCGAGCTCGCCCACTTCAAGCCCCTCGTGGAGCAGCGGTGGGCCGAGCTCGTCTACGACGGGATGTGGTTCAGCCCGCTCCGGCAGGCGCTCGACGCGTTCGTGGACGCGACCCAGGCCCCGGTCACCGGCGAGGTCCGGCTGGCGTTCTCGCCGGGTGCGTGCACGGTGGTCGGGCGGCGCTCGGAGCGCTCGCTCTACGACCTCTCGCTCGCGACGTACGGGGAGGGCGACGCGTTCGACCAGTCGGACGCCCGGGGGTTCGTGCGGCTGTGGGGGCTGCCGCTGTCGGTCTGGGCGGCGAAGCAGGGCGGGCCGACGGGGGGATCGTGAGCGCCGGGGGCGAGCGGCCCCTGTGGGCCGGCCGGTTCTCGGAGCCGCCCGCGCCGGAGGCCGTGGCCCTCGGGCGCAGCCTCGGGTTCGACGTGCGGCTGGCCGAGCAGGACGTGCGGGCCGGCATCGCGCACGTCCACGCGCTCGCGCGCGCCGGGCTGCTCACCGCGGAGGAGGCGGAGGCGCTCGCCGCGGCCCTCGCCGAGGTCGGACGCGAGATCGCCGAGGGCCGGTTCGCGTTCCACCCGGCCGACGAGGACGTCCACTCGGCGATCGAGCGCGGGGTGACCGAGCGGCTCGGCGAGCTCGGCGCCAAGCTGCACGCCGCACGGTCCCGCAACGACCTCGTGATGACCGACCTGCGCCTGTGGATGCTCGGGGCCGAGGCTCGCCTGCGCGAGGGCCTCGAGCGGCTCGTGCGCGCGCTCCTCGGGCACGCGCGCGCGCACGCGGGCACGGTGATGCCGGGGACGACCCACGGACGGCTCGCGCAGCCGGTGACGCTCGGGCACGCGCTGCTCGCGCACGGGTGGGCGCTCGCCCGGGATCTCGACCGGCTGCGCGACTGGCGGGCGCGGGCGAGCGTCTCGCCGCTCGGGGCGGGGGCCCTCGCCACCTCGACCCTCGGTCTCGACCCCGTGCCCGTGGCGGCCGAGCTCGGTTTCGACGCCGTCTTCCCGAACTCGCTCGACGCCGTCTCGGACCGGGACGTGGTGCAGGAGCTGCTCGCCGCGCTCGCGATCTCGGCGACGCACCTGTCGCGCCTGGCGGCGGACCTCGTCCGCTGGGGCGACGAGGCGCTCGGATGGGCGAGTCTGGCCGAGGCGTACTCGACCGGCTCGAGCATGATGCCCCAGAAGCGGAACCCCGACGTGGCCGAGCTCGCGCGCGGCAAGGCCGGCCGGGTGCTCGGGGATCTCGTGGCGGTCTCGACCGCGCTCCACGGGCTGCCGCTCGGGTACCACCGGGACCTGCAGGAGGACAAGGAGCCCCTGTTCGATGCGGTGGACACGGTCGAGGCGGTGCTCGCCGCCCTCGCCGGCTGCGTCGAGACGATCCGCTTCCACCCCGAGGCGATGCGCCGGGCGGCCGAGGCGCCGGCCCTGTACGCGACGGACGTGGCGGAGGCCCTCGTCGCGGCCGGGACGCCCTTCCGGGAGGCCCATCGCCGGGTGGGCGAGCTGCTGAAGCGCCTCGAGGCCGACGGGCGGACCCTCGCGGACCTCACGGACGCCGAGTGGGCCGAGCTCGGGGTTCCGGGCGGTGCGGCGCTCCTTCACCCCGACCGCGCCGTCCGCGCGCGCGGCGGGCCCGGCGGCCCCGCGCCCGAGCGCGTCCTCGAGCAGGCCGACGCCCTCGAGCGGCTCCTGGGGGGCGGCTGATCGGGGCGCGCCCTCGGGTAGCCTTGTCACCGCCCACGCGACAGGCCCATGCGAGAGGAAGGAGCCACCGTGTCCTACGACCCGAGCATCCGCGTCATCAAGGCCGCCGAGCAGGACGCCCTGCCCTGGGAGCGCATCCCGCAGGCCGAGGGCGATCCGAACCCGCCGGAGGACGAGGTCGTCGCGTTCCGGTCCGGCGACGAGCGGTTCAGCTTCGGTCTGTGGCGGCGTGAGGCGGAGACCGGGCCGATGGACCTGCCGTACCACGAGATCGCCGTCATCATCGAGGGCGAGGTCGAGATCACCGAGGAGGACGGCACGGTCCACCGGATCGGGCCGGGCGACGTGCTCATCACGCCCAAGGGCTCGAAGGCGACCTGGCGCGCGCTCTCGCCGGTGAAGAAGTTCTGGGCGGTGTACAAGGAGCCGTGAGCCGGATGGCTCCCGCGCCGTTCGCGAGCGCCCTCGTCGTCGTCGCCCACCCCGACGACGCGGAGTTCATGGCCGGCGGGACCGTGGCCCGATGGACGCGCGAGGGCACCGCCGTCCACTACTGCGTGCTGACCGACGGCTCGGCCGGCTCGAACGAGCCCGGCATGACCCGGGAGGAGCTCGCCCGGATCCGCGAGCGGGAGCAGCGCGCGGCGGCGGCCGTGCTCGGGGTGCGCGAAGTCGCCTTCCTCGGCTTCCCCGACGGGGCGCTCGAGGTGAACCTCGAGACGCGGCGAGCGCTCACGCGCGTGGTGCGCCGCGTGCGCCCCGAGGTCATCGTCGCCCCCGACCCCTCGCGCCTGTGGTCGGCGAGCGGCTACATCAACCACTGGGACCACAAGCAGGCCGGGACCCTCGCGCTGTGCGCCGTCATGCCGGACGCGCCGACCCGGCTGCAGTTCCCCGAGCTGCTCGAGGAGGGCCTCGAGCCCTTCGAGGTCCCGAACCTCTGGCTCGCCGCCGAGGAACCCGATACCTACGTGGACATCACCGAGACGTTGGAGGCCAAGCTCGCGGCCCTCGCCGAGCACCGGTCCCAGGGCACCGAGGCGGCCTTCGACTGGGTCCGCGAGCGGGCCCGGCAGCTGGGCGAGCGCGCGGGGTACGGCTACGCGGAGGCGTTCAGAGCCTTCCGTTTGGTGGATGATTGAGGGTGAGATGAACGATCCCCTGGAGCCCGAGGAGCGGGACGAGGACGAGGAGGGGTTCGGCCCCCTCGATCCCGCCGAGGCGGAGGACGTACGGGCCGACCTCGAGGACCTGCGCGGGATGCGCGCCCTCTTCCAGCCGCAGGGCGTGAAGGGCGTCGCGATCGCGTGCCCCGACTGCGGCGAGAACCACTTCTACGAGTGGGACCTGCTGCGCGAGAACCTCGAGCACATGCTCGAGACCGGGGAGCCGCGGATGCACGAGCCCGCCTACGAGGTCCGCGAGGAGGAGTACATCCTCTGGGACTACGGCAAGGGCTACCTCGACGCGCTCCTCGACCACGGTCTCGACCCCGAGCGCCGGATCGAGGTCACCCGCTGCCCGTGGTGCGAGACCCCCTGCGAGGACCACTTCCGGTTCTGCCCGCGGTGCGGCCGCTCGCTCGCGGCGCTGCGGCTGTACCGGGAGCTCACCGAGCGCGGCATCGACGAGCGCGAAGTGCGTGCGATGCTCGTCCGGGCCGGCTTCGAGCCCTTCGCGTAGACGCTTCAGGGCTCCACGCTCTCCGGCCCGCAGCTCTGCACGAGGGTCCGGTACAGACCGGCGGCGTACGCCTCGAGGGTGAGGACGACCGCCGCCCGCGCCGAGGCCGGATCGAGGTCCGGCGGCAGGCCGCGCACGATCTCGCCGAAGCGGCCGTTCGCCCAGCGGATCGCCGAGAGGTCCACGCCCTCCGGCGCGAGCGCCTCGGCCCGTCGCTCGGCGACGTCGAGGCGCGGGACCCAGGCGGCGTACCGCTCGACGCTCGCGGTCTCATCGGTGAGCGAGCGGACCCGCCGCACGAGGTCGTCGAGGGCGAGGAGCCGTCGGCAGAAGGGCGAGAGGGCGGGCGGCCCGCTCGCGCCGGGCGCGCTCGGCGTCGGGCTCGCGCCGCCCTCGACGGGGGTGCAGCCCGCGAGCGCGAGGAGCGCCGCGAGGAGCAGCGCGGCGCCCCGGCGGCGGCTCACCGCGACCTCCGGGGGCGCTCGAGCACGCAGTCCTCGGGCGCCTTGTCCTCGCGCAGCCCGCGGAACGAGGGGGCCCGCATCTTGCCGGCGCTCGTGAGCTCGAGGTACTCGACCTCGCAGACCAGCCGCGGCTCCACGAACGTCGCGCCCCTCACCGCCGCGAGCTCCGGCACCGCCGGGGTCGGGCGGACGAGCGGTCGCACGGCCTCGAGCAGGCGCTCGAGCGCGGCCTCGGTGAACCCGGTGCCGACCTGGCCGACCCAGCGCAGCCGCCCCTCGTCGTAGGCCCCGACGAGCAGCGCGCCGAACGCGCCGGCCCGGCCGCCGCGCCCCGGCGTGAAGCCGAGGATCACGCAGTCCTGGGTGTTCGTGAGCCTGATCTTCCGCCAGTCCGGCGAGCGCCGGCCCGGCAGGTACCGCGAGCCGAGGCGCTTGGCGACGACGCCCTCCAGGCCGAGCTCGCGCGCCTGCGCGACGAAGGCCCGGCCGGCGCCCTCGACGTGGGTGACGACCTGGAGCCGGTGGTCGGGCTCGACGATCGTCCCCAGCAGCTCGCGGCGCTGCTCGAGGGCGAGGGCGGTGACCTCGCGCCCGTCGAGCCAGAGCAGGTCGAAGACGACGAGCGCGGCGGGCTGCGCCTGCGCGGCGCGGGCGATCTCGCGCTCGTTCGTGAGGTGCATCCGCTGCTGGAGGAGCTCGAAGGAGGGGCGGCCCCGCTCGTCGACGCAGACGAGCTCGCCGTCGAGGACGGCGTTCACCTGGTTCACGAGCTCGTGCACGAGGTGGAGCTCCGGGTAGCGCTCGGTCACGTCGTGCCCGGTGCGCGTGGCGATGCGGGTCGCGTCCGTGGCCATCGTGACGATCGCGCGCATGCCGTCGAGCTTCGGCTCGAACCACCACCCGGGGTCGTCGAAGGGCTCCCACCCGCCCTCGGCGAGCATCGGGGCGAAGGCGGGGGGCGAGGCGATGAGGGGGGCGGTCTGTCGGGAGGCGAGGAAGATCAGCCAGTCGGTCTTGGTCCGCACGAGGTGGTACTCGAGGCCGGGGTAGCGGCGGCCGTGGAGCCGGAAGGTGACCTTGGTCTCGGACCACTCGAGGGGCTCGTACCAGCCGTCGTCGAAGATCCGGACCTCGCCCGCGCCGTAGTGCCCCTCGGGGATCGTGCCCTCGAACGAGCCGTACTCGAGCGGGTGGTCCTCGGTTCGCACGGCCAGGCGCCGGTCGCCGGGCTGCGTCGGCAGGCCGCGGGGCACGGCCCAGGACGCGAGCGCGCCCTCGTGCTCGAGACGGAGGTCGTAGTGCAGGCGCGTCGCTCGGTGCTTGTGGATCACGAACGAGGTGCCGGGGGCGGGCGCGCGTCCGCTCGGGGCGGGCTCCGGCGTCCCGCCGGGTCCGAACGTGCGCTTGGCCAGGTACTCGCCGAGGTCGGGGTCGCGGGAGGCCCGGATCACCTCCTCGCTCGAGCGGGCGGCGCGGAGCTCGGGCTCGGCGGGCAGGCCGAGGGCCTCGAGGGCCGGCCCGAGGTCCTGCGGGCGCGTGCGCACCGGCTCGAACAGGTCCCCGAGGCGCGCGAACCGGTCCCACACGGTCGCGATCGTGAAGTCGCTCGGGCGGACCCCCGCCTCGACCTCGTCCCACGTGAGGGGCGTCGAGACGGTGGCGCCGGGCTCGGGCCGCAGCGAGTAGACGGCGGCGATGTTCGCGCCGGCGCGGTTCATCGTGTGGTCGATGAAGACCTTGCCGGTGCGCCGCTCGATCTGCCAGGCCATCGTCACGTGCTCGCGGTCGGCGCGCTCGATCATCCGCCCGAGGGCCCCGACGAGGTCGCGCACCTGGCGGTACGAGTAGCCGGGCTCGATCGGCACGAAGACCTGGACCCCGGTCGCCCCCGAGGTCTTCGGGTACGAGGCGAGCCCGAGCGCGTCGAGCGCGGCGCGCACGTGCAGCGCCACGCGCAGCACCTGCTCGAAGGAGGCCTCCATCGGGTCGAGGTCGAAGAAGAGGTAGTCGGGGACGTCGACCGAGCCGCAGCGCGAGTGGAGCGGGTGCATCTCGATGCAGCCGAGGTTCGCCACGTACAGCAGCGAGGCGAGGTCGTTCGCCATGAGGTAGGTGATGAGGCCCTCGCGGGCGTCCTCGCTCGGCACGGGGCAGCGCGCGATCCAATCCGGGGTGTGGGCCGGCGCGGTCTTCTCGTAGAAGAAGGGGCCGGCGATGCCGTCGGGCATCCGCTTCATCGTGAGCGGCCGCTCGCGCAGGTGCGGGAGGATGAGCTCGGCGACGTTGAAGTAGTGGGCGAGGACGTCGCCCTTCGTGTAGCCCTCCTCGGGCCAGAAGACCTTGTCGAGGTTGGACAGGCGTAGCTCGCGCCCGTCGGCCTCGAGCCACCAGGCCTCGCCGCGGCGCTCGGCGGGCAGGGGCCGCGGGTACCAGGGACCGTGGACGGCTCGCCGCATCGCGCAGGCATCGTAGAGGGTCCCGGCCGATGACCAGGTGGGGCCGCTCGGCCACCCGATCCGTGGCGGCGGCCCTCCAGGCCGGTCGATCCGACTTGACAGGACCCGATCGCTCGGTTACGCCTCGGCGCGGCGGGTGTTCTGGGTGGCGGACAACGGCTCATCGCACCAGGGAGAGGCCAAGGCGGCTCGAGCGCGCCTACCGGAACCTGCGGCTCATCCATCTGCCGCTGCACGCGTCGTGGCTGACCCAGATCGGACGTACTTCTCGATCGTCCAGCGCAAGGTGCTCACCACGAACGACTTCGCCTCGCTCGACGAGGTCGCAGACCGCCTGCTCGCCTTCGAGCGCCGCTACGAGCAGATCGCCCGTCCGTTCGGGTGGAAGTCCGCCCGGGACGATCTGGCCCGCCTCATGCGCCGCCTCTCATCTGCCGACGGGAACCTGCCTCAGGCCGCGTAAGGATACGTCGCCGGACTTTCGACCCAGAGCACTAAGGAGGACAGCACGTTTCGCCCTTGTGAATCTCTTCACGATGTCTTGACTCTCGGGGGGGGTAGGGTCGGAGCGGGAGGCCGTTTCTCCCGGAGGTGGGGGTGGAACTACCCGGGAACGGACCGTGGTTGGCGGGCATTGCGGTCCTCGCCCTCGCGGCCGCCGAGAAGGCCGAGACCGTGCTCCACGGCCCGGCCGCATGGCACCCCGTGGAGCGCCGAGGGCGCACGGAACCGACTACGCCCTCGCCGCGGCGCCATCAGGCCTGCTCGTCGCGGGGTCCGCGCATGCTCACCGGGGGAAACCCGTGGTGAGGGTCGCTGCTGAACTCACCGCTGCGGGATTCGCATGGCTGTTCCTGCTGGCCTTCCTCGGGAAGGTGGACAGCTGGGCTGGCTGGAGGAGCACGGTCACCCGTCTCTTCTCCAGGCGGGTCAGGCGAGCTCTGCTCGTGGGCGTACCTCTTGCGGAAGCGGCGACATCGGGGCTGCTCATCCTGGCCCCCCGGGGCGGACTCGTGGTCGCAGCCGGACTCCTCGCTGCTTTCGGGGTCGGCGTTATCCTCCTCGCCCGGTGGCACCGGGGACTGGACTGCAGCTGTTTCGGTGCGCTTGCACCGTCGTCCATCGGGGGGCGGCTAGGCGTCCGGGATCTGCTGCTCTCTGTGATCGCGGCAGCGGCGGCCTTCCTGATCGAAGGCGCAGGTATCCGGCGGGTGAACCTCGGCGAACTCCTGCTGGCTGCGGTGGCCGGGACGTGGCTGATGGTCGCTGGTGAGGCCAAGAGATTGAGACAAGCATCTCGGTCGGTGGGCGTAGGGGGCAACCGTGCGGTCTGACGGAGTGATCTGGCAGCTGCTCATCCTGCTCGTGGTCGCTGCGGTCGTAACGGAGGGAATCGTTCTCGTCGGGCTGATGAGGGAGGTCGGTACCCTACTGCTCCGCGATCGCCCCGCCAGCCCAGGGCGGATGGACGGTGGGCCGGAGCTGGGGACCCCGGTGTCTCTGCCGAATCTCGCGCCAGGCGAGCCAGCCATCCTGCTGTTCCTCTCCCCCGGATGCGGGCATTGCGAGGAACTCCTTGCGAACCTTCCTGCATTGGAGCGAGACTACCCAGCCATCCGCTTGATCGGCGTCCCGGTCAGTGCTGACGACGAGGAGCGAAAAGAGTATGCGGCGAGACTGGGGCCGATAGCGCGCGAGGACCTGTATCCGTCGGCGGAGACCTGGGGGATCCAAGTGACGCCGTTCGCGGTTGGGGTGGACGCAGCTGGTCACGTTGCCGGCACAGGGGTCGTGAACCACCTCGAGCATCTGAAGACCCTGGCTCTCTCTGTTTCTGGCCGACCCGGGGAGCAGGACTTGGTGGAAGGCGATCCGGGGGTGGAGAGGGACGGGCGATCTACTGGGTTGGTCGAGCAGTCCAGCCCTCGCAGAATGGGGGCAGGGGAGGTTCTGAGTGACGCGTGAACAGACTCTGCTGTCGCGAGGCGCGGCGTTCCTCTCCCAGCGGCTGGCCGAGAGAGTGTCCCGTCGCAGCTTCCTGGCTCGGGTGGGTCGCGGAGCGATAGCGGTCGCGATGGGGGGCTCCGCAGCGCTCGCCCTGCCGGATAGAGGGTACGCGCATGACTCCTGCGAATGCGGATCCTGTTCCGGGAGCTGCTGCGGAGCGCTCACCGTCCGCTGCGAGAACCTGCCCGGGTGGAATCGGAATCGGTGCCCGTCCGACTCTTGCATTTGCGGCTGCTGGTGGCAGAGCGTGAGCACATCGGTCTGCTCGTCGGGAATCAGGGAGTGGTGCGACTGTTGTCGCGGGTGCACGGGGTGCGACTGCGTGAACGATCACCCGACCTGCTGCCGCCACAAGACGTACTCGTCTAGGTCGCAGTGTGCGTCGGGCTGCAACCACATCAGGTGCCGCAGGTGGCGATGCATCGATTCAACGTTCACAGTCACGACTTGCTAGGAGGGCATAACAACATGAGGTTGCTCGGCAGAACGCGAACCGCGATGCGGCTGAGCTCGGCGACGGTCAGCCCGTACGTCATCAGCGCCACGGCCGTAGGCACCATAGCTCTGCTGATGATGATGGGTGCCGCGAGCCTGTTCCGTCTGGCGCTGGTCGCCGCCTTCGTGGCGGGATGGTCCTCCGCGTGGTCGCCCTGAGGAGGTTCGATGGCGCTGACCATCAACCCCGCCGTGAGCGGGGGCCACGCCAGATGGGTACTACACGCAACGACCTTCCTTCTGGGGGCACTCGTAGGAGCGCTTGTCTCGGCGGCAGCGATCCTTGCCGTCACAACGTTGGTTCAGGCTCTGCTTGGACCCTCGTGGTTCGCGTTCGCGATGGTGTGTGCCATCGTTTGGGCTGTGGCGCACGACCTCGGCCTGCCGGTGCCGCTGCCGTATCGCCAGCAGCGAGTGCCCCGACGGGTAACGCCCGGCGGAACCGCTCTGGCGGAGATGCTCACCGTGGTCGCGACGTTCGCTGTCGGCAAGACCCTGGTACTCGGCGCCACGATCGGTGTCAGCTCGCTCGAGGAGATTGGAGCTAGGTTCCGCTGGTCGAGGTGGGGCGCTCGCGTACTGAGGATGAGTACGGCGGGTGTTTCGCTGTCGGTCGCCACGGCGTTGCTGATCAAGAGGTGGTGAAGGCTGAGATGATCACCCACCCGGGCGGATGGCGTCTTCTGCCTCCCCTTCCCGTTCCGACCGTCAGCCGGGTCCCAGCGAGGGGGTTCTGGAGCGGCCACCACGTGGTCGTGATCGGGGCGACGGACGCCTCGATGTACGGCGCCGTGTTCGATCCCGCCGCGGACGCGTGGTCGGGGATCTCCTATGCTCCTGTGGCCGGCAGGGACGGGTACGCGGCGGCATGGACAGGGGCCGAGGTCGTGGTCTGGGGTGGCGCGGATGGGCGTGGACAGCTGGCGGACGGCTTGGCGTTCGATCCGTCGATACCGAGCTGGCGGCAGATCGCGCCGGCCCCGCTCAGCGCCCGAAGCTTCCCGGCCGCCGCGTGGACGGGGCGGGAGATCCTGATCGTCGGCGGCGGTACCGACGAAGGGTCGCACTTCCGGGATGCCGCCGCCTACGATCCGTCCGCGGACTCGTGGAGATCGGTCCCGCCGCTCCCCGTCAGCGGGCGCTTCTCCGCCCTGGCCTCCTGGACGGGGGCAGAGATCGTCGTCTGGGGGGGAGTGGCGAGCCGCGACTTCCCCGTGGACGGGGCGAGGTACGTCCCCTCGACCGACTCCTGGGAGCTCGTGGCTCCCGCACCCGTCGCGGGACGCATGGAGGCGACCGCTGTGTGGTCGGGGAGCGAGCTGCTGATCTGGGGCGGCACGAGGAGGAGCGAGGGCGGGCCCCAGCTCGCCGATGGGTGCGCCTACGACCCGCGCTCGGACTCGTGGCGGACCCTGGCTCCTTCCCCGATCGTGGGCCGTTACGCGCACGGGGCCGTGTGGACAGGTGATCGCATGCTCGTCTGGGGTGGGACCGACGAGGTCCCGGGTGACGACCTACCTCGGGGCTTGGGCGACGGCGCCAGCTACGACCCGGCGGCGGATGAGTGGACGGCCCTGCCGGCGGCCCCGGTGGTGGGTCGCTTCGGACCGGTCACCGTCTGGACGGGAGAGGAGATGATCGTCTGGGGCGGGTGCTGTCAGAGCGTGTACGGCCCGGCCAACTTCGTCGACGGGGCTGCCTACAAGCCCGCGAGGGCGGCGGGCTCCACCCCTTGACCCGGGTCATGAGCTGCAGGCTCGTCGTGTGCCAGGGCTGGAGTTGCCCCGCTTCCGTGGAGAGAGCGGCTGTTCACGGAGGGTTTGGAGGAAGGGCCGAACGTCTGCGCTTCGCCGAGCCCGGGCTCCGCTACCTCGCCCAGCAGGCGCTCGAGCAGGATGACCGCCTCGGCTGCGGGAGGTAGGAGCGGCGGGAAGAGCATCAGCTCGGATACCGCAACGGCTACGCGAGGACGCCCGGCTGCGGAGCGCCGAGGGCGAGGTCACCGTGCGCGTCCCCCGGGTCCGGGGCGGCGAGGCGCCGTGCAGCTCGAAGCTGATCGAGTTCCTCGCCGGCCACGTCATCGGTCCGTGGCTCGCGAGCCCTTCGGATGTCGGCCAGGAGCACCCCACGACCCGCTCGCCTGCCGCGAGCGCTGATGCCGCGCCGCACGGTATCGACGAAGGCGTGAGCGGGTTGCCCGGCGGGGAACGGCGCGTGGGTAGAATCCATACACCCCGTGTGTGGGGCACGGGCTTCCCCGAGGAGAGCCTCTCATGCCACCCAGGGCCATGTGGAAAGGCGCGATCTCGTTCGGGCTCGTCACGATCCCCGTGTCGGTGTACCCCGCGACCGAGGAGAAGAGCCTGCGGTTCAACCAGCTCCACGACGTCGATCTCGGGCGGATCCGGTACAAGCGCGTGTGCTCGATCGACGGGCAGGAGGTCGAGTACGACCACATCGTGAAGGGCTACGAGGTCGAGAAGGACCGGTACGTCGTGCTGACCGACGAGGACCTCGAGGCCGTCCCGGTGCGGTCCTCGCGCGCGATCGACATCCAGCAGTTCGTCGACCTCTCCGAGATCGACCCCGTCCTGTACAAGAAGAGCTACTACCTCGTCCCGGACGAGACCGGCGCGAAGGCCTACGCGCTGCTGCGCCGCGCGCTCACCGAGGAGAACAAGGTCGGGATCGCCAAGGTCTCCTTCCGCGACAAGGAGCACCTCGCGGCGCTGCGGTTCAAGGGCGACGTGTTCGTGCTGGAGACGATGTACTGGCCGGACGAGATCCGCGAGGCGTCCTTCGACACGCTCGGGCGCGACGAGGACATCCGGCCGAACGAGGTCCGCATGGCCAAGCAGCTCATCGAGAGCCTGACCGAGCCGTGGGACCCGACCCGGTACCGCGACGAGTACCGCGAGGCGCTGCTCGAGCTCGTCGAGAAGAAGCTCGCCGGCGAGCCGATCGAGGCGCCCGAGGAGGCGCCGCCGGCTCGGATCGTCGACCTCATGGCGGCCCTGAAGGCCTCGGTCGAGGCCGCGAAGGCCCGCATGCCGGCCGAGGGCGCTGCGGCCAAACGCTCGGGCGCCAAGCGCGGGGCGGGCGCGAAGGCCCAGGCCGGGAAGAGGGCCGCGACGCGCAAGGCCGCGACCGCGCCGAAGCCGGCGGCGAAGCGGGCTCCGGCGAAGGCCGTCGCGAAGAAGGCGACGGCCAAGCGGGCCGCCGCGCCCCGCAAGAAGGCCGTCGGCGAGTAGCCGCCCGGCCGGGATAAGCTCGCGCCAGGAGGCGAGCGTGAAGCTGGTCGTCGCGGTCCTGAAGCCGCACAAGCTCGACGAGGTCAAGGAGGCGCTGCGCGGGCTCGGCGTCGCCGGCCTCACGATGACCGAGGTCGAGGGGTTCGGCCGCCAGCGCGGCCACACCGAGGTCTACCGCGGCGCCGAGTACCAGGTGGACTTCGTCCCGAAGGTGAAGGTCGAGGTCCTCTGCGAGGACGAGCGCGCCCCGGAGATCGTCGAGGCGATCGCGCAGGCGGCGCGCACCGGCCGGATCGGCGACGGGAAGATCTGGGTCCTGCCGACCGAGGAGGTCGTGCGGATCCGGACGGGGGAGCGGGGCCCCGACGCCCTCTGAGGTGCAGCCCGAGCGCCCGGCGCCGGTCGCCCGCCTGCTCGAGGAGCGCTCGGCGCTCGACCGCGCGTACTCCCCAGGGCACCACGGCAGGTGGTCGGCCGCCCGGCGAGCCGCGATCGTCGATGCGTGCCTGCGCGAGCTGTTCGCGCTCGCAGGGCCGCCGCCGGGGGTCGCGCTCGTGGCGCTCGGCGGCTACGGGCGGTCCGAGCTCGCGCCGCGCTCGGACGTCGACCTGCTCCTGCTCCACGAGGGGGCGGACCGCGGCGCGGTGGCCGAGCTGGCCGAGCGGCTGCTGTACCCGCTCTGGGACGCGGGGCTCGCGCTCGGGCACGCGGTGCGGACCCGGAAGGAGTGCCTCGCGCTCGGCGCCGAGCGCCTCGACGCCGCCACGGCGATGCTCGACGGCCGGTGGCTCGCCGGGGCGGAGGAGCTGTGGACGCGGACGCGCCGCGCGCTCGTGGACGCGCTCGCGGCGGACGCGCGCGGGTTCGCCGCCCGGCTGCTCGCCGACGCCGAGGGCAGGGCCGAGCGCTTCGGGCACGTCGGGCACCTGCTCGAGCCCGACCTGAAGGAGGGCGCCGGCGGCCTGCGCGACGTGCACGCCCTCGGCTGGCTCGCGGCGGTGCTCGCGCGGGGCGAGGCGGACCCGTCAGCGCTCGAGGGGCTCGGCCTGCTGCGCGCGGCCGAGCGGGAGGCGATCTCGGACGCGCACGAGCTGCTGCTCCGGGTCCGCAGCGCGCTGCACCTGGAGACCGGGCGAGCCGCGGACCGGCTCCACCTCGAGCAGCAGCCCCAGGTCGCCCGGTGGATGGGGTTCGCGGACGAGCCCGGGCTGCCGGCGGTGGACGCGCTCATGCGCCGCGTCTTCGAGCACGCCCGGCAGGTCGAGCACGTGCACCGCTCGGTCCTCGAGCGGTTCCTGCGCGGCGGCTCGGCGCCGACCCCGGTCGAGCCCACGCCCGAGGGCGTCCTGCGCGTGCTCGTGACGTGTGCGCGCGAGCGCGCCGTGCTCGCGCCGGCCGCGCTCGATGCGATCCAGGCGGCGGACCTCCCCGAGGAGGTCGTCTGGACCGAGGGGGTGCGCGAGGGGTTCCTCGCGCTGCTCAGAGAGGGCGAGTCCGGGGCTCGGATGCTCGAGGTCCTCGACCGGATCGACCTCCTGCGCCGGTACCTGCCGGAGTGGGCGCTCGTGCGCTGCCGCCCCCAGCGGGACCCGTACCACCGCTACCCGGTCGACGTGCACCTGCTGCGCACGGCGGCGGAGGCGGCGCGGCTGCTCGGGGACCCGGGCTCGGACCCGCTCGCGGCCGAGGCGGGGCCCGTGCCCGATCCGGACGCGGTGCTCCTCGGCGCGCTGCTGCACGACATCGGCAAGGTCGGGCGGGGCAGCCACGTCGCCGTCGGTCGCGAGCTCGCCGAGCGGGCCCTCGGCCGGATGGGGCTCGCGGAGACCACCCGTGAGCTCGCGGCCTTCCTCGTGGCCGAGCACCTCCTGCTCTCGGACACGGCCGTCCGGCGGGATCTCGAGGACGAGGACGTCCTGGTCCGCGTCGCCGCACGGGTGGGGACGCCGGAGCGTCTCGCCGCGCTCGTGCTGCTCACCGCCGCCGACGCCGAGGCCACCGGCCCGGCGGCCCGCACGGCCTGGCGCCTGGCGCTCGTGCGCGAGCTCGCCGCCAAGGTCCGGCGGGTGCTCGAGCGCGGGGAGGCCGGGCCCGAGACGGCGATGCGGCTCGCCGAGCGGGCGGCGGCCGTCCGCGCCCTGCTGCCGACGGTGGCGCCGGAGGAGCTCGAGCGGTTCCTCGAGCGGATGCCCCGCGCCTACCTGCTCGCGGTGCCCCCCGAGCTGATCGCCCGGCACCACGGGCTGCTCGCGGCGCCGCTCGGCGCGGGCGAGGTCCGCACGCTCGTCCGGCCCGGGGCGAGGCCCGGCACGTCCGAGCTCACGGTCGTCGCCGCCGACCGTCCGGGGCTGCTCTCGCTCATCGCCGGGGCGCTCGCGCTCGCCGGGCTCTCGATCCTGTCGGCCCAGGTCTTCACGACCGGGGACGGGGTCGCGGTCGACCTGTTCGAGGTGCAGGGCGCCTTCGAGCCCGAGGTCCCGGCGGAGCGGTGGCGCGAGGTCCGCCGCACGCTGCGCCGAGCGCTCGAGGGCCGGCTGGCGCTCGAGCACGGCGTCGAGGCCAAGCGCCGGCGGTACCCGCCGCCCCGGCACCGCTTCCCGCTCCGCGTCGAGGCCCACCCCGACGCCTCGGAGACCTTCACGGTGATCGAGGTCGGGTGCTCGGACCGGATCGGGCTCCTGTTCGACATCACGCGCACCTTCGCCGAGCTCGGCGTCGACGTGCACCTCGCGAAGGTGGCGACGTACGGCGAGCGCGTGGTCGACGCCTTCTACGTCCGCGACGCGCTCGGCCGCAAGCTCGAGCCCGAGCAGATCGCCGAGCTCGAGCGCGCGCTCCGGACGAGGCTTGGGGACTGAGACCCTCGGGAGAACCCGACGACCTCGGGGAGGCTATTCGCCGCCGCCGCCCCTGCACAGCCCGAGGGTCCCCGGAGAGCTCTTCGGGAGCCCGTAGTACTTCCAGGAGTCCGCCGCCGTCTGGACCAGGGAGACGTTCTGTCCTTCCTCCGAGTCGAGATCGTTCAGCCCGCTGAAGGCGCACGCTGAGTTCGCGTGCGCCCGGCTCGGCGCCGGTTGACAGGCTAAAGGCTTTAGCCTATCCTCCCCTTGGCTAAAGGGTTTAGCCAACCGGTGAGGGTAGGGAGGGGTTGCGACGTGGAAGCGGAGCGGCACGTGAGGACGGAGTACCTGAAGCGACCCGAGGGACGGATCGCCTACGACGTGATCGGCGCCGGCCCCCTGGTCGTGTGCGCCCCCGGCATGGGCGACCTGCGGTCCGTCTACCGGTTCCTCGCGCGGCGCTCGCGGAGGCGGGGTACCGGGTGGCGACCATGGACCTGCGGGGGCACGGCGAGAGCGACGCGACCTTCTCCGCCTACGACGACGTGGCAGCGGGGTCGGATCTGATCGCGCTCGTCGAGCATCTCGGGGGTCCCGCGGTCCTGGTCGGCAACTCCATGAGCGCCGGCGCCGCGGTGTGGGCGGCGGCCGAGGCGCCGGAGCTGGTCTCCGGGCTCGTGCTCATCGGGCCGTTCGTGCGCAACGCACCGGTCGGACGCGCGGCCGCGTGGGCCTTCCGGCTCGGCCTGCTCCGTCCGTGGGGGCCCGCAGCGTGGAACGCGTGGTACGCGAAGCTCTACCCGGGACGTCCCCCGGCCGACCTCGCCGAGCACCGGGAACGGATCCGGCGGAGCCTGCGCCGGTCGGACCGCTGGCGGGCGTTCCTGCGCACCAGCCGCACCTCTCACGAGCCCGCGGCGGCGCGGCTCGGCGAGGTCGCGGCGCCCACGCTCGTCGTCATGGGGGAGCGGGACCCGGACTTCCGTGATCCGGCGGCCGAGGCCGCGTGGATCGCGGAGCGGCTGGGCGGCGAGGCCCTCGTGGTGCCGGGCGCCGGCCACTACCCGCAGGCGGAGTTCCCCGAGATCGTGACGCCGGCGGTGGTGGCGTTCCTGGGGCGCGCCCGTCGCGATGCCTAGGGTCGGGCTCACCCGCGAGCGGGTCGTCGCGGAGGCCGCCGCGCTGGCGGACGAGGTCGGGTTCGAGGGCCTCGGCCTCTCGCCGCTCGCGCGCCGCCTCGGTGTGGCGGTGCCGAGCCTCTACAAGCACGTGCCCGGCGGCCTGCCCGCCCTGCGGCGCGAGGTCTCGCTGCTCGCGATCCGGGAGCTCGGCGAGGCCCTCCACGGCTCGCTCGAGGCGCCGCGACGGGAGCGGCTGGCCGCCCTCGCCCGCGCGTTCCGGGCGTACGCGCTCGCCCACCCGGGCAGGTACGCCGCGACCGTCCGGGCGCCGGACCCCGCCGACGCCGAGTGGGCGGCGGCGAGCGACGCCGTGCTGCAGGTGGTGTTGGGCGTGCTCGCGGGGTACGGCCTCTCGGGTGTCGACGCGATCGACGCGGCGCGAGCGCTGCGCGCCGCCCTCCACGGGTTCGTCGCGCTCGAGACGCTCGGGGGGTTCGGGCTGCCGCGGGACGTGGAGCGCTCCTTCGAGCGGCTCGTCGAGATCTGCGACGCCGCGCTGCGCACGTGGCGGCCGCGCGCCACGGGGAGGAGCGGCGTCGGCGAGAGCCCCACGACCGCCGGTCGGGGCGCCGCGCGGTAGCGGAGCCGCATCGTCGTGCCCGGGAAGCCCCGACCACGCGCACCTCAGCCGAGGTCGGGTCTCACCGGCGCACCTCGCCCCCGAACGCGGCCTGCAGCGCCGCGAGGTCGAGCTTCTTCATCGGCAGGAACGCCTGGGTGAGCCGGTCGATCCTCGCCTGGTCGCCGCAGGCCATCATCGCCTCCATCGCGGCGGGCACGATCTGCCAGGACAGGCCGTAGCGGTCCTTGCACCAGCCGCAGGCCTCGGCCTCGGGCACGGCCGACAGCGCCGCCCAGTATCGGTCGATCTCCTCCTGGGAGGCGCAGGGGACCACGAACGAGATCGCCTCGTTGAACCCGAAGCCGTGGTCCTCCGCGCTGTCCATGGCGGCGAACCACGTCTCACCCAGACGGAAGTCCGAGTACATCACCGTCCCCTCGCGCTCGGGCTCCATGCCCGCGGGCCAGCGGAGGAGCTGCCCGGGGCGCGAGCCGGGGAACACCGAGCGGTAGAACGCGCCCGCCTCCTCGGCCCTGCCGGCGACCTCGCCGGTGAACAGCAGCGCCGGGACGATGGACGGGCGCGGCTCTCCCTCGGGGTCGGAGAGGATCAGCTGCCAGTTCACCCCGTAGCGGTCCTCGACCCAGCCGTAGCGCGGGCTGAACGGGTAGGCGTCGAGCGGCATGCGGACGAGGCCGCCGTCGGCGAGCGCGTCCCAGAGCGCGTCGAGGTGCGCTCGCGCCTCACCGTCGCGCGACGGGTCGTGGTTCACGATGAACGACACGGAGGGGTTGAACCGGAACAGCGGCCCGGCGCTGATCGCCATGAACGGTTGGCCGGCGAGCGAGAAGCTCACGACGTCGCAGTCGCCCGAGGGGGTGTCGCGCAACGTCGTCACCGACCGGATGTGGCCGTCGGGGAAGAGCGAGCAATAGCGCTCGGCCGCTTCCCGCGCCTCCCGGTCGAACCACAGGTGCGGGGTGATGGTGATCCTGTTCTCCGGCATGCCGTCGCTCCTTCCGTGATGGTCGTGCTCGGACCGTCCGGACCTCGTCCCTTCCGACGGTTCCCTCCTTCGGAACTCATCGCTCGGGGGAGCGTGGCTCGTCCGTCCCACGCATGCGAGCGGGGATCGTGGGGACCTCGATCTCGCCCGAGATGATCCGGGAGCTGAGCCGGTCGAGCTCGGGACGGATGTCGTCGATGAAGCCGCCGCTCGCGGCGAGGCCGACGCCCTCCTCGGCCAGGCCGAACCACCGGCCGCCGCCCATCCAGTCGCCGCGGGCGTGCTCGGCCATGATCGTGTACACGGCGGTGTCGAAGCGCTTCAGCATCGAGGTCAGGATGTGGTCCCGCCAGGCCGCCGCCAGATCCTCCCCGACCGCGTACCGGATCTCGCGGTACTGATCCGCGTCCACCCCGATGGCCCAGAGGTGCTCGCCGACCTCCCCGGACACCTGGTAGGCGGCCTGGAACAACCCCAGCCCGGAGCTCCCTGCCGCGTGGAAGATCACGTCGGCCCCGTTCCGGTAGAGGCGTGTCGCCACCTTCTGGGCCTGGGCGGGGTCGTCGAACCCGCTCCCCGCCTCTCCCCGCAGGTAGACGATCCGGACCTCGATGTCCGGGCGCACCGCGAGGGCGCCGGCCTCGAATCCCGCCTCGAACCGCCAGATCACCGGCAGCTCCGCGCCGCCGATGAACCCGACGATCCCGGTGCGGCTCTTCAGGGCCGCCGCCGCACCGGCCAGGAACGAGCCCTCCTGGTCCTCGAAGTTGACGTAGGCGACGTTCTGGAGCCTGCCGGTGAGGATCTCCAGGGCGATGTAGTGCGTCTCCGGGTGGTCGGCGGCGATCGCCTCGAACCGCGCTTGGTTCAACGCCGTCTCGGAGGCGACGATGAGATCCACCCCCTCGTCGGACAGACGCTCGAGCTCCGTGCCGTACTCGTCGGGCCGCCGGTACGTGAGGACGGCGCGCTCCGCGCTGAGGTCGAGCTCCCTCGCGGCACTGTCGAACCCGGCCGCGATGGTGTCCCGGTAGCCGCCGTCGCCGTATCCGGCGAAGAGGAGCGCCACGTCGGGGGGTCGACCCGCGAGCGAGGAGAGCAGAACGAAGGTTCCGACCGCGACCAGCAGGGCGACCGAGGCCACCAGCCCGCGGAGCCGCCGGCGGGCGCGCCGCTCCAACAGGGCCCGCGCCTTCACGCGCGCCGCCTCCTCGGTCCGCTCCTCCTCGTGATGGCGCACGCTCGCCTCCAGGAACTCCCGCTCGGGCGCGGCGAGACGCAGCTCGGTGCCCTCCGCCCATCCCCGGTACTCGGCGAGACGGCTCCCGGCGAGCAGGTAGTCGGCCAGCCGACCCGAGGCTCGCCATTCCTCGGCGGCTGCGGACAGGGACGCTCGACGGCGCACGTCGGCGCGGTGTCCTTCGATCCATCGCGCAAGGCGATCCCATCCCCACAGCAGTGCTTCGTGCGCGACCTCCACCGTGGCGTCCCCGGTCGCCGGGTCCCGGTCGAGGGAGAGGAGCCGGTGATCCGCGAACGCGTCCAGCACCTCGGACAGGGAGACGGGATCGGCATCGAGCGCCGTCAGCTCCGACAGCCGCGCCCGCCGACGGGAGTGGCGAGCGCCGGTCTCCAGACGGACCAGACGAAGGAACACCTGGAGCGCGATCCCGCGGCCGACCTCATCAAGGTGCCCGTACGCCTCCTCGGCCCGGCGGGAGACGACTCCGTCGAGACCTCCGAGCTCCCGGAACGCCCCGATCGTGAGTCGTGTGTCGGTCCGGCGGTCGAACAGCTCCGTGAGCGCGAACTGCAGGAAGGGGAGCGAGGCGGGCTGCTCGATCGCCTCGACGACGAGCACCGCGAGCAGCGACGGTTCGACCTCGACCCCAACCCGGCGAGCCGGCCCGAGGATCGCCGACTCGGCCTGGTCGGGGGTCATCGGGAGGACGCTCACGACGCTCGGAACGAACACCCGGGCGAACGCGGGGTGGAGGAGCGGGCGGTCGTAGAAGTCGCCGCGCAGCGTGAGCACGAGCCACACCCGACCGTCACGGTTCCCGGCCGCGGCCGCGAGGCCGTCGAGGAACCGCGCCCGTTCGGGGCCCTCGGCGGCGGAGAACACCTCCTCGAACTGGTCGACGACCAGCAGAAGGTCCCTCGAGGCGCAGCCCCGCTCCGCGGCCTTCACCAGGGCGGCGACGGGATCGTCGGAGGCGTCATCCGCGCCGGCGCTCGAGAGAGCGATCCTCAACGCTTCGAGCGGGTGCGCGCCGGGGATCATCCACGCGATGGCCCATCCC
>ENA-ORXB01001824-ORXB01001824.1-sediment-metagenome-genome-assembly--contig:-NODE-1824-length-21914-cov-3.912854_pt1 | contig 21914 bp, 19 predicted proteins | sample MGYA00237863_ERZ511475 | MGnify/ENA primary metagenome ERZ511475 (study PRJEB26305, sample SAMN06343858) | sediment metagenome | isolation source: hot spring sediment | place: Canada: British Columbia... | reverse complement strand
ATCATTATTTCCCACCAGCCTAATTTCCCCGTTTCCTTCGATACACCAGCTGCATGGGCATCCCCAGTTAGAGCATGACAGATTAGTATGGCATTATCTTTTTCCCTGTTCAATTCCCCATACGTTTCATATGCAATCGTTACAGGTGACAAAACTTCACCACTCTCGAGTTGTAAGCTATCAAAGGTAAAAAACTTGGTCTCACTATGACCTAATGGACTACTTTCACCAAAAATTTCTTCTTTTACCAATTCTATAACCATAAAAGTATATTATACACCATAAAAGATCATCATCAATCTTTTTATTATATTTTTGCCAGCGCCTGTTCCAAATCTTCAATAATATCATCTATATTTTCAAGCCCAACAGAAAGCCTGACAAAATCATCAGTAACACCTGTTAGCAATCTTTCCTCTGGTTTCAACTGCTGGTGAGTTGTACTTGCTGGATGTATAACTAAACTCTTTGCATCTCCTATATTTGCAAGATGCGAGAAAAGTTTCAAATTATTAATCAGCTTAACTCCAGCTTCGTAGCCACCTTTAACGCCAAAACCAATGAGAGCACCATAAAGGTTTCTTTTAAAGTATTTTTTAGCCAGGTTATAATCCCTATGATTGGGCAGTCCTGGATAGTTGACCCAGCTGACTTTATCGTGATTACTTAAATAATTTGCTACTTTCATAGCATTCTCTGAATGCCTCTCCATTCTTAAATGTAGCGTTTCAAGCCCCTGCAAGAATAAAAAGGCATTAAAGGGACTCATACACGCCCCAATATCTCTTAAAAGCTGTAATCTAACTTTAAATGCAAACGCTACATTACCCATGCCAGCAAAGTCTTTAAAAGTATCCCAATAAACGAGGCCATGATAACTGGGATCTGGTTCTGTAAATCCAGGAAACTTTCCTGTATCCCAGTTAAACTTCCCCGAGTCTACGATTATTCCACCTATTGAAGTTCCATGTCCACCAATGAATTTTGTTGTTGAATGGACAACAATATCAGCTCCAAAATCAATGGGTCTTAGAAGATAGGGAGTAGTTACTGTATTATCAACAATAAAGGGAATACCATTTTCATGGGCAATATTTGCAATCTTTTCATAATCAATTATATCTAACTTTGGATTTCCAACACTTTCAGCATACAGGGCCTTTGTCTTTGGGGTTATTGCTTTCCTAAAATTTTCTGGATCCGATGGATCAACAAATATGGTTCTAATACCAAGTTTAGGTAGTGTATAGTGGAATAGATTGTAGGTCCCACCATAAAGACTCGTAGCAGAAACAATTTCATCTCCTGCATTAGTGATATTTAAAATTGAATATGTGATTGCAGCTTGACCAGAGGAAGTTGCAACAGCTGCAGTCCCACCTTCTAAAAGGGCGACCCTTTTTTCAAGTACATCAACTGTTGGATTCATAATTCTTGTATAAATATTTCCCAATTCCTTAAGCCCAAAGAGATTTGCTGCATGTTCAGCACTTTTAAACACATAAGAAGTTGTTTGATATATAGGTACAGCCCTCGAAAGAGTTGTAGGATCGGGTATTTGCCCTCCATGTAAGCATATTGTTTCTTGATTCAAATGTTTTCCAGCCATAATTCCTCCATTATTTTATTATAGATTTAATATACTCATTTGTTTTACGCCATAGTTAAGATTATTTTTTTAATTCTTCTCTGATTATTATATTATCTGCCATTTAATTCCTATCTTTTAACCATTAGCCTATAGCCTTAAATCTATTATTTCATATATTCCTGAAACAACCACGTGGATAGATATCTTTCTCCAGTATCGGGCAACACTACAACTATGAGTTTATCTTTATTTTCAGGTCTTTTTGCCACTTCCAGAGCAGCCCATAGAGCAGCACCTGAAGAAATACCTGCTAGTATCCCCTCTTCCTTCGCAAGCTTTCTAGCCGTATCCCCAGCATCTTCATTTGATACGAGCACTATCTCATCAATAATACTTCTATTTAAAATATCAGGTATAAAACCCGCACCTATACCCTGAATTTTATGCATTCCAGGTTTTCCTCCTGAAAGGACAGGTGAATCTTTAGGCTCTACAGCAATCACTTTAAAATCCGGCTTCCTTGCTTTAATGACCTCACCAACACCTGTTATTGTTCCGCCAGTACCTACTCCACCCACGAGTATGTCAACCTTACCATCAGTATCATTCCATATTTCCTCAGCTGTTGTTTTTCTATGTATCTCTGGATTAGCAAGATTTTTGAATTGCTGGGGAATAAAACTTTTTGGATATTCTTTTGCAAGCTCTTCTGCCTTCTCTACCGCTCCCCTCATTCCCTTGCTTCCTTCGGTCAAAACTAGCTCTGCTCCAAAAATTCTTAAAAGCGCTCTTCTTTCCATGCTCATTGTTTCTGGCATTGTCAAAATAAGTTTATATCCCTTTGCTGCACAAACAAACGCTAAAGCTATACCTGTATTTCCACTTGTTGGTTCTATAATTACTGTATCTTTATCAATTAAACCCAGTTTTTCCGCAGCCTCAATCATTGCTATACCAATCCTATCCTTCACACTGGACAGGGGATTAAAACTTTCAATCTTTGCTACAACCTGAGCAACACAATCTTTAGTCAGTTTATTAATCCTTACTAAAGGCGTATTTCCTATGGTCTTTGTAATGTCATCAAAAATTTTAGCCATATATACCTCCAATCTTTACTTTTTAGGTAAAATTTATCATTTTATTCTTTACCTGTCAACTAAAATTTATTTTTTTTCTTTTTTATGTTTTAATTTTAACTCTAAAAAATGAAAAAACAAGTTACAAAATGTTTTTTAGTTTATAGAGGGATGCAAGGGGAACTTAGAGACCCCTTTACTGATTTTGTCCCCATAGGACTTTTTAATATATTGAAGGCATTGCTTGATAAGGGGTTAGAAGTCAACCTGATTAATCTTTCAAAATATACAAAGAAGGAGGTAGAAAAATTCATAAAAGATACCTATTGCCAAGTAGTCTTTATTTCCAGCTTCTTTGGAAACCATATGATTTCTTTTGAGATTGCAAAGCTTTTTAAAGAATACCATAAAAACACATATACAGTGATTGGTGGTCCCATATCAATTCTTGGTAAAGAAATTCTAAAAAGATTTTCCTTCATCGATTTTGTCATAAAAGGAGAAGGTGAAGAAGCAAGCTCTTTGCTTATTGATGCTTTAAATGAACATAAAGACTTTTCAAAGGTTTCTAATCTTGTTTATAGAAAAGGCGATAAGATTATTGAAAATCCTGTAGAATTAATAAAAAACATTGATAATTTCTTTTTTTTACCCTCTCAAATAATACAATATTGCAGTAACGTAGATGAAGAAAATTTTTCTATAATCATAACATCAAGGGGTTGTCCATTTAATTGCAATTTTTGTTCGTCGCCATTACTATGGCAAAGAAAGACAAGGTTTCACTCAATGGATCTATTATTAGAATATCTAAAAGACTTAAGAAAATGTTTTGGCACTCTTTATTTTAGCATTAGAGATGACAATTTTCTTTTCAGTAAAGAGCGCATAAAAAACTTTACTCAATCACTAATACGTGAAAAGTTATATTATCTCTGGAACACACAGGGATCAGCAAGTTTTATAGACAATGAACTTGCTGAAACTCTGTCAGATGCAGGTTGCGATCAGGTTCAGATGGGAATAGAATCAGCATCTTTGAAACAGTTAAAATTTTTAAACAAAAACCTTAACTTATCATGGGTTAAAGAAGCTATAAAAATACTGAGAAATAATCTAATTAGACCTTTTGGATATTTTATCTGTGGAATGAAAGAAAGTCCTGAAGAAATAACTAATACTTTAAATTTTATTAAAACATCAGGACTTATGGACGCTGTAGTTGCTCCACTTGCAATTTATCCCGGAGCAGGACTGAGTAAAAACTATCCTGTTGATATATTTTTTAAAAATCAAGAAATACTTTATTACGATCTAAACTCTTTTAGAAAATATAAAAATTTATTTTTAAAAACCTTTGAGGAAATCTATCAAAAAGGATTTTCGCTAAATGAATTAAATCTCAATAAAAAATATAGTTTTAAAAATAATATTGTTAAATACTTTGCTTACAGAAGAAACGAACAAAAATCACTGGATTTTTTGAAAGAAATAGTTGATAGGGAGCCTAAAAATCCCTGGGGATATTACTTATTAGGCAAACACTTTTACAAAAAAGATAGTACTCTGGCAATAAAATATTTAACTAAAGCTGATGAAATACTTAACGGTAAGAATGAAGAAATAAAAAAATTAATAAAAAAGGTTTCTCCATGAAACGTTACACTGTCCAGATTTTAGTACTATACATAAGTACTGTTTTTATTATTTCTAACATCTACGTAGCACAACCTATATTGCCAATACTTACAAAGGATTTTAACATATCAGATCAAATGGCAAGTCTAGCAGTTTCTATAACTATTCTCTTTCTATCCTTTACTCTTCTTATTTATGGTCCCCTATCAGATTTTTTTGGAAGAAAACTTATCATGATTGTAAGTGGATTTCTACTTGCTATTCCAACCTTTCTCACAATCTTTGCAAAAAACTTTACTTATTTCTTAATTATGCGTGCTCTTCAGGGGTGTTTCGTTTCTGGTATGGCTGCTATCGCAATGGCTTATATATCAGAGGAATTTCCCTGGCAATTGTTAGGAAGAGCAATCGGTATATACATACTTGGCATGATAACATCGGGACTTACAGGAAGAGTTCTTGGCGGGCTTATTTCTGGAATTTTTGGGTGGAAATCAATGTTTCTATTCTTTTCAATACTTAATATACTTGGTTCACTGCTTATGCTAATTTATTTACCATCATCTAAAAACTTTATAAAAAATTTATCAATTAAAGAATCTTTTATTGGCATGCTTAACCATTTTAAAAATAAAATTCTTATAGGAGCCTTCATAATAGGATTCTGTTTATTCTTCACTTTTACTTGTGTATTCACTTATGTATCTTTTTATCTTACAGATGAACCATTTAACTTGAATACTATACAATTGAGTATGATATACTTTGTCTATATTGCCGGTCTAATATCCCCCCTCGCTGGTTCATATTCAAATAAAATCGGTAGAAAACCAGTAATACTGTTTGGACTTATAACTGCATTATCAGGAATAATAATTACTCTCATTTCAATTACACCTTTTGTTATTCTGGCACTTTTCTTTCTCTGTGCTGGATTATTTATAACTCAACCCGCTACGAGTGCCATGGTCGGCGAAAATGCAAAAACTGCTAAAGGCTCAGCAACATCTCTCTACTTATTTTTTTATTATTTGGGTGGAAGTTTTGGTGCTTTTCTGCCCGGATATTTCTGGAGTTTATATGGATGGTCTGGCATATTCTTTATTTCTATTTTTATGATATTTATTGCCATGTTTTCTCTATTAATCTTATGTAAATGATCTAAACTTTTTCCAGTTGTTCAGATTCTGGTTCTTCAATATATAACTCTCCAGAATCATAATCATAAGCAAATAGTTCTGCATATCTTCCCCAATCTATTGCTGTTTCAAGCTGGTTCCATGCTTCATCTTTTGTAAAATGATTCTCCAGGATTTCTATGAAGAAGTCCTCACTCATCCTTTTCTTTTCGGTTGTCGTTAGCACCTGATAAATCTGGTTTATAAGCTGGATATTTTTTAGAGCCATTTCCCTAAAAATGACTTTTTTCTGAAGAAGATCTGATCGAGAAAAATGCATGCCTACTTCAGTTAATTTAATATCACCTTCTTTAACCGTTGCAAAACCTAAAAAAGCGGCAGCTTCTATTAAAGGAAAAACATCGTCCACCTCTAATCCCAAATCTGTTGTGACCTCAGATATATCAATTGTACCGCCTTTTGATAAAACAAGCTCCAGTAATCCAGCAATAGCACCTACCTTTGCATGGGGCAAAAATTGATATCTCTCCTTTCTCAACATAAAAGGGGCTTCAATCTTTGGTCTTGTTAGGATGGTAAATATATCATCAACGGTTAGCTCAAACTCTTTTAGATTTTTATTTCTTATATGAGGAATGTTAATAGATATTTCAGCTCTAATAGTTGCAGGATTATGACTTAAAATAATCGCTCTATCGGACAGGAAAACCGCCTCTTCTATATTATGAGTTACAAATATTATAGATTTTATAGGAAGTTTTTTCTCAATCCAGAGTCTTATAAGTTCATTTCTTAAATTATCGGCTGTCAAAATATCTAAAGCTGAAAAAGGCTCATCCATAAAAAGAATTTCTGGTTCAATTGCAAGAGCCCTTGCTATACCTACTCTTTGTTTCATGCCACCTGATAGCTCCCTGGGATAGGCATCTTCAAATCCGTCCAAACCAACTAAATCAAGCATCTTTATAGCTTTCTGTCTTGCGATTTCTCTGTCAACTCCTTTTACCTTTAAACCAACTTCCACATTCTCAAGAACAGTAAGCCATGGAAACAATGCAAAGCTTTGAAAAACCATACCAATACTGGGAAAGGCTTCTTCAAGCGGTTTCCCATGATATAAAATCTTTCCAGATGTGGGTTCTATAAGTCCAGATAGTATTCTCAATAATGTGGACTTACCCGCACCTGAAGGACCAAGAATTGATATAAACTCACCTTCTCTTACAGATAGATTAATATCTTCTAAAACTGTAAGCTGACTTCCTCCCCTCATGGGATATGCTTTTGATAAATTTTTTGCTTCCAGGATTATATTTGCCATAGTCATTCTCAATCAAGCCTGAATTTTTCTTCAGCTAATAAAAACATTCTTTTCCAAACAAACCTGTTTAAAGTTACCACTATTAGAGACATAAGTAAAGTGCTTGCAAAAAGCATGCTGAAATTACCACTTGCGCTTGATTCACTTATTAAACTTCCTAATCCCAGTGTTTTTTGCACCTCACCACCAAAAATAACATATTCAGAGACTATAGAAGCATTCCAGGCCCCACCTGTAGCAGTGATAAGTCCAGTTACAAGATAGGGGAAGATACTTGGTAGTATTAGTACCTTCCATTTCCTCAAACCCTTTATTTTATATAAATCTGCAATGTCTTTTAAATCTTGTGGTATAGAAGAAGCACCAGCTATAACATTAAACAATAGATACCACTGGGTACCCAAAAGCATAAGAAAAACAGAGCCAAACCCCAATCCACCACCAATTTTTAATAAAAAGTAGATGATGATAGGAAAAAGTGCAGTAGCTGGAATTGATGCAGCAATTTGTATAACTGGTTGTAATATATTTGCTACTTTTGGTTTCATACCTATCATAACTCCTAATGGTACTGTCCAGATAGAAGCAATTGCAATAGCACCAAAGGTTCTGAGTAAAGATAATCCACCTGCTTTAATAAGGAGAACAAAATCTTGAGATGTTATTTTTGACAGCATATCAAATGCTGTAATCCCACCTTTCAAAACCAAAAATAAAAGGCCAATTAGAAGAGCACTGATAAAAAAAATTTTTACAGGGCTTTTTTTAATAGAATCTGTATCTTGTTTTTTTTTATTCACGAGATAACAATTAATTTTATCTATTCTCGATTCTACCCCATCCCATATCTTTTCTAATAACTTTGACTCTCTTAAAATATTCAATACAAAAGATTCTTTTTCTTCCTCACTCTGAACAGTATCAAATCTGAACTTTTGCGACCAGACCACAAGTGGTCTCCAGATCAAAATATCCAGGAAAACAATGATTATTACCATAACAAGAAGTCCAATAAATACCTTTTGTAAATCACCTTCATTTGCAGCCATTTGAATAAAAGAACCAATGCCGGGCAACCTAAAATCCCTATCTTTTATAACAAACATCTCACATGCCATTAAAAAAAACCATCCTCCTGCTACAGACATCATACTATTCCATACCAAACCAATAGCACTAAACGGTAAATCTATCTTTATAAATCTATAAAATTTTGAAAATTTATGAATCTTTGCCACCTCAAGAATATCTCGTGGGATTGTAGAAATAGAGTTGTAATAACTAAATGCCATATTCCACACCTGTCCAGTAAAAATAAGAATGATAGAGGCCAGCTCAACACCAATTCTTTTATTTGGAAAAAGGCTTATCATAGCTAAAAGAACTCCGGGCAAAAAAGATAGAACAGGAATAGACTGCAAAATATCAAGCAAAGAAATCAGTATAGTCTCTGTAATTTTATTTTTTTTTGCTAAATAACCGTAACCAATTGAAAATATTAGTGACAGAATATATGCAATACCAATCCTTGAAACCGACTGAATTACATAATATGGCAAGTATTTATATTCAAGACTTATAGATGCAACACTTCTTAAATCACCTTTCCACTCTTTTCCTAAAAAGAAAACAAGGCTGATTATAGCGAAAAGAATAACTAATACTATCAGATCTGATAAACTAATACCTTTAATAGGTGGAAAGGTAACTTGAATTTTCATAGGTTTTAAATTATAACGTTTAAAGATGTTTTTTACAAAATTTTTTTATAAATACTATCTGGCACCTTGACCTAAAAGAACAACCTTTGCAGTTTTTAATAAAATTTGAAAATCAAGAAATAGCGATAAGTTCTTTATGTAATAAAGATCATACTTTAATTTTTCTAATGCATCTTCTTCTGAAGCCCCATATGGATAACATACCTGAGCCCAGCCAGTGATTCCTGGTTTAACAGAATGTCTTAAATTATAGTATGGGATAACTTTTTCCAGGCGTTTGACGAACTCAGGTCTTTCTGGTCTCGGACCTATAAAACTCATCTCTCCCTTTAAAACATTCCACATTTGTGGAATCTCGTCAATTCTCAGTTTTCTTATAATCTTCCCAACATTTGTTACTCTACTATCATTTTTACTTGCCCAAACTGCCCCATTTTTTTCTGCATCCACTGTCATAGAGCGAAACTTAATACATTCAAAAATATTATTATTCAAACCCACACGCCTTTGTTTATAAAAAATTGGTCCCTTACTTTCTAATTTTATTAGAATTGCGACAGGTATTGTAATAACTAAACTTATTATCAAACCTAACAGGGAAAAAATAATGTCAAGTACCCTCTTTACCTTCATGTTGTAAATACTTCTTTTAACCCCTGATATTGGAGTAGTAACTAACCATAAATCATTAACTAGCTCTACCGGAACCTTCCCTGTAACTTCTTCATAAAAAGTGGGTAAATCAATCACACTAACACCCTTCATCTTACATTCTAATGCATATTTTAGAAGTTCAGTATTTTCTATGTGAGTGACTGCTATAATAACTATATCAATATTCTCTTTCTCAACTATATCACTTAATTGTTCATAAGTACCAAGGACATCTGAGCAATCAATATTGTTTACAAGTCTTTCACAGATAAATCCCTTAACTCTATAGGGTCCTAAACTCTCAAAAATTTTTGAAAATTGCTTTGTAAGTTGATCAGATCCAATAATAACAATGTTTTTTTGAGTGTATAACAATTTTCGAAAAATAAATGTAAACAAAAGACGCCATAAATAGGTAAATAATCCCACAAGTGTAGTGCTTATTACAAAAATACCTCTTCCAAACCATAACCTTGGGAAAAAATAAAAAGCGCCCAATGTTATAATAGATGCAATAAATATGGCAGTTATGAAACGAAAGATATACTTTATACTTCTTACAGGTTTATCAAGTTCATAAAGGTCAGCTATGTAAAACGTGAATATATAACAAAGAATAACAAAACCACCACCTATTGAGGGCTTTAAAAGAGAATAATTTTCGACACCAAATCTTATCACAAGGGAGAAAAAGTAAGCTAAAGGTATAAGGAACGTATCTCCTAAAAACAACAATAACTTTTTTTTAGGAATTAGCTTTAGATTAAACATTGTACTAAGTTTATAATGAAATGACTTAAAAGAAAAAGTTTTTTTTGATTAACACTATGTCTATTTTTTATTTTTAAAATGGGCGGTATAGGACTTGAACCTATGACCCCCGGCTTGTAAGGCCGATGCTCTCCCTCTGAGCTAACCGCCCGCGATAAACAAAAAGAGAGGAATTATATCCTCTCTTTTTGTGATCTAAAACTAAACAGCTACAATATTAAGCAACTGCCTTCTTCAAAGCTTTACCAGGTCTGAATTTTGGAGCTTTAGATGCTTTAATCTTAATTTCCTGACCTGTTCTTGGATTTCTACCCTTCCTTGCTGCTCTTTTTACAACTTCAAAAGTACCAAAACCAACAAGTGCTACCTTATTTCCCTTCTTCAATGCTTCTGTAACAGCTGCGATGAAACCATTGAGTGCCTTTTCAGCGGCTGCTTTTGAAATTTCAGCCTTGCTTGCAATTGCACTGACTAATTCAGCTTTTGTCATGTCTTACCTCCTATGAGTAAAGTTAGTCTATATATAGCAAGGCTTGAAAAGGATGTCAACACTTTTTTTAATTTTCTTTCTAAATTTTTCAATACTTTTCGACGAAAAAATTAAAATGTCCCATTTTCTGATGCCAGCAAATTAAGCAGTCTCAATACTTTCCTCGTATATTACTATGGGTGGTTCTTTCTTTGTTATTACCTCTTCACTAATAATACATTCTTTAACATTTTTCTGTCCGGGTATCTCATACATAAGATCTAACATCACATTTTCTAAAATGGATCTTAAACCTCTTGCACCTGTCCCCCTTTTTATTGCTTCCCGTGCTACTGCTCTCAATGCTCCGTCTGTAAACTTAAGGGAAACTCCCTCTATATCAAATAGCGTCTGATACTGCTTTACCAAAGCATCTTTTGGTTCAGTTAAAATTTTAACCATTGCTTCTTCATCAAGCTCTTCAAAGGTTGCTACTACAGGAAGCCTTCCCACAAATTCCGGTATAAGCCCAAATTTTAACAAGTCCTGTGGTTGAATATCTTCCAGTATTTTACCAATTGACTTATTTTGTTTCTGCTCCACATTGGCAGTGAAGCCAAGGGACTTCTTTCCTCTTCTTCTTTCAATAATTTTTTCAAGTCCATCAAAGGCGCCACCACATATAAAAAGTATATTTGTTGTATCAACTTTTATATATTCCTGATGGGGATGTTTTCTACCGCCCTTTGGTGGGACATTTGCAATGGTTCCTTCAAGTATCTTTAAAAGTGCCTGCTGGACACCTTCCCCAGAAACATCTCTTGTAATTGAAGGATTTTCAGACTTTCTGGCAATTTTATCAATTTCATCGATATAAACTATACCCTTTTGAGCCTTCTCAATATCATAGTTTGCAGCCTGAAGAAGATAAAGAATAATGTTTTCCACATCCTCGCCCACATATCCAGCTTCTGTAAGTGTTGTTGCATCAGCAATAACAAAGGGTACTTGAAGTATCTTTGCAAGAGTTTGAGCTATAAGAGTCTTTCCAGTACCTGTGGGACCTACAAGAAGAATATTACTTTTTTGCAATGACACATTAAATTTCTTACCTTGCTGCTTTGCATAAATCCTTTTGTAATGATTATGTACAGCAACGGAAAGAATCTTCTTTGCCCTTTCCTGACCTATAACATATTCATCGAGAATTGCTTTTATTTCTACTGGTTTGGGTATGGTAAGACTTTCTCCAAAACGGAATCTTTCTTTTTCCTGATCTTCTCTTATTATCTCATTACAAAGCTCCACACATTCATTACAGATGAAAATGTTTGGTCCCGCAATTAATTGTTTTACTTCCCCCTGCGTTTTACCACAGAAGGAACACCTGATTGATGAATTTTTATTCACTCACAACTCCTTTTTCTACAAAAACTTTATTTCCTCTTTTTTCTATAACATCATCTATTATACCATATTTTTTTGCTGTTTCAGCATCCATATAAAAATCTCTATCTGTATCTACTTGTATCTTCTCGATAGGTTGCCCTGTGTGCTTTACAAGAATATTGTTTAATTTTTCTTTTAATCTAAGAATTTCCTTAGCTTGAATGGCAATATCACTTGCCTGTCCTTGAGCGCCGCCCAGCGGCTGGTGAATTAAAATTCTTGCATTTGGGAGAGCAAATCTTTTACCCTTTGCACCACCAGCAAGTAAAACTGCTGCCATACTTGCTGCCTGCCCAACACAAATGGTGCATACATCTGGTTTTATATACTGCATGGTATCATATATAGCAAGACCAGCAGTTACATATCCACCTGGGGAATTAATATATAAATAAATATCCCTTTCAGGGTCTTCTGATTCCAGAAAAAGCATCTGAGCAATTATTATATTTGCCACATCATCATCTATAGCTGTACCTAGCATTATGATTCTATCTTTAAGAAGTCTCGAATAGATATCATATGCTCTTTCACCTCTACCTGTTTGTTCTATAACTATGGGTACATAATATGGCATTTATTCCTCCACAACTTCTATCTGATTATTTGCTATTAAAAATTCTACTATTTTATTCTCCAGCATATCCATATAAATATTTCTTCTCACATTGGGATTTGCTAAATATGCAGATGCTCTTTCTTTATCTTGCGATTTTTCTATAATTTCTGAAATTCTGTTTTCTAACTCCTCATCTGTAACTTCAAGTTTCTCTTTTTCCTTAAGCGCTTTTAAAATGTAATGTCTTTTTAATATATGTTCAGCGCTCTTTTTATTTGCTTCAAACATATTTTTCCAGTCCAAGTTCATGTTTGATGGATCTAAGCCAGCTTTTTCCAGATTTCTCATAAAATCTTCTAACATCTTAATTGCCATTTCATCAACCATACCCTCCGGAACTTCGAAGGGATTTTCCTGAGCAATTTTATTAAAAAGTTCAACTCTAAATTTATCTTCTATTTCTTTGGAAAGCCTTATTTCAATATTTTTCTTTATATCCTCTCTTAATGCAGAAATGTCTTCAAAATTCATTTTTTTGGCTAACTCATTGTCATCGGGATACACTTTCTTTGATATTTTCTTAATCATAATTTTTAGTTCAGCTTTTTTCCCCCGTAACTTCTCATCTTCCATATTTTCTGGATATACAAATGCAACCTCTTTTATTTCCCCTACACCACATCCAATCAATGACTCTTTCAAATCATTAAATATAGTTCCTTTTGTCAAATCCACTACTTCATTATCAAACTTACCTATATATTCACCATCTAATTTATACTCAAGAACATCAAATGTTACAACACTACTTTGGTCCGACTTTTCACTATCAGCAATATCCTCAAGCTGGTAATTTTTTTCTTTCATTTCCTTAAGGGTACTATCAATCATCTCTTCTGTTACATTAATTTTCTGTTTTTTTATCGTGAGATCTTTATATTTATTTAACTCCACTTTTGGATGAACTTCTATTATAGCATGGTATTCAAAACCACCCTCCGTAAAATCTTCCTTTTCTATAATAGGCCTTGTGGCAATATCTAACTGATTTTCTGTTGTTATATTTTCAAGACTTTCTTTTATAATTCTTTCCGCATACCTTCTCATCGCTTCGGGCATATAAATTTTTTCAACAATCGAATATGGAGCTTTACCTTTCCTGAACCCTTTAATTTCTGCCGTCTTTTGAATCTTTAATAACTCTTTCCTAAGCTCCTCATTAACTGTTTCTTTTGGAAAATTTACAATTACTTTCTTCTTAACAGTAGTAACATCTTCAATACTTACTTTCACTTCTTGCCCCCTGAAAATTTTGATTAATTGTTAAATTATAACCCGATTTACTTATATAAGCAATTTTTTTTAAGAATAATCCTCTATATATATGGGGTGTGGGGTATGAGGTTTGAGGTATGGGATTTGGGGTATAAAAAAGCTAATCTATGGCTATAGGCAATAGGCTATGGGCAATGGGCGATGGGCGAGGGGTTATTGACTATGGGCGATGGGGAGTTACTGCTTCGAAAAAAAAAGAAAAATCAAAAAAACTGTATATTTTACTTATGGGAAACTTGTTTAAATTTAGACATGACCTTTTTAACAATCTTATGGAAAAATCTACTGATCTATATGTCTTCATTAAGTGCCCTTTAAGAATAATTAGATGTAAAAATTATTTGACATTTAAAAAAAATATACTAAAAATAAAAAAATTAAAAAGGGGCTTAGCATGAGGTAAATAGGAAACGTGAAAAAATTTTCTTTAACAATTTTAATCTTATTTCTATTAATAACGATTCACTCAGAATATTCTCATAGTGAATATAATACTTTAAGAAAAATCAAAGAAAGAGGCTATCTGACATGGGGGACTGACCTTGAAGGTGGTGCCCCGTATGCCTTTCCCGATCCAGATGACCAAAACAAAATTATAGGTTTTGAAATAGATTTAGCAGAGGCAATTGGTAGAGAACTGGGGGTAAAAATCAAATATGTTCAGAATGCATGGGACAGTTTAATTCCATCCTTAGAGAGAGGAGATTTCGATGTAGCTGTAAATGGTATAGAAATAACTGATGAAAGGAAAAAAAGAGTTATTTTTTCAATTCCCTATTACATTTATTCAGAGCAATTAGTAGTAAGACACGACAATGAAAATATAAAAAGTCTTGAAGATTTAAAAGGTAAGAAAGTTGGTACATTACAGGGTGCTGTTGCGCAGGAAATCTTAGAGAAAATTGGTGGAGTAAAAATTAAAAATTATTCAGGTGTGGTGGAACCTTATGAAGACCTCGCTCTTGGAAGGATAGATGCTGTTTTTTTAGATTATCCCATTGCTGCCTATTATGCAAAACCCAATCCAAAGTTAAAACTGGTTGGAGCACTTATTGGGGAAGGATATTATGGAATTGCTATAAGAAAAGAAGATAAAGATCTAAAGCAAGAAATAGATCGAATTCTCAAAAAACTTATCAATTCAGGAGAGTTGAAACAAATATATGAAAAATGGGGGCTCTGGAACGAAAAACAAGAAAAACTAAAGGAATTTAAAGAAGCTATTACTGGGGAACAACTTGTTGAAAATGTGAGAGGCACATCTCTATACACCTTTTTACCCCAACTGATAAAAGGTGCATTAATAACTATTGGTCTTTCCATCACTTCAATGGCTGTGGCAATTTTAACCGGACTTTTTTTATGCCTCGGTAAACTATACGGGACCAAACCTGTTAGAGCTTTCTGTAATATTTACATAGAATTTTTCAGGGGTACACCTCTTTTAATTCAACTGTATATAATCTACTACGGACTTCCAAATATAGGCATTACCCTTAACCCAATTACAGCTGCAATCATAGGACTGGGGCTTAATTATGCTTCCTATGAGGCAGAGCTGTACAGAGCAGGTATAATGGCAATTCCAAAAGGGCAGATGGAAGCTGCTTTATCCCTGGGAATGACAAAAAAAATGGCATTAAGAAGAATTATACTACCCCAGGCTATAAAAATTGCTATTCCAGGGGTTACAAATGATTTTATTGCCCTTTTCAAAGATACATCTTTAGTTTCTGTCATTGCGATGGTTGAGCTTACAAAAACTTATACCATAATCGCTGCAAATACCCTAAAATACTTTGAACTGGGGGTAATAGTGGCTTTCCTATATTTTGGCATGAGCTATCCTCTATCAATACTGGCAAAAAAACTTGAAGAAAAACTATCACCAATTCACATAAAAGGAGGTGCTCACGTTTTATTAGTATAAAAAATCTACACAAAAGCTTTAATGGACACAAACTTTTTAGAGGACTATCTTTAGAAATAGAAAAAGGCGCAGCTGTAGTTTTTATAGGACCTTCAGGAAGCGGTAAAAGTACACTACTCAGGTGTATAAACGGTTTAGAAACCTTTCAGGAAGGCGAAATCACTGTCAAAGATATAACAATCCATGGAACAAATAGGAGTTTAAGAAAGATTGAAGAGGAAGCAATAAGAAGAATAAGGCTTTCTGTTGGAATGGTTTTTCAGCAATTTAATCTTTTTCCCCATATGACTGTGCTACAAAATATAGTTGAAGCACCAATCCATGTATTAAAAATATCGAAAGATGAAGCATACGATATGGCAATTAGTTTACTTAAAAGAATTAATATGGAACATAAGATAAACTCATATCCCCATGAACTATCGGGAGGACAACAACAAAGAGTTGCTATTGCAAGAGCACTCGCTATGAAACCAGAAGCAATGCTTTTTGATGAGCCAACTTCAGCCTTAGATCCAGAAATGGTTGGAGAAGTATTATCTGTTATAAAAGATTTGATAAATCAAGAAGGGATGACTACTCTTATTGCAACCCATGAAATGGATTTTGCAAAAGATGTGGCGGATAGAGTTTTTGTTTTAGACAATGGTGAAATTATTGAAGAGGGTGAACCTGATAAAATTTTTACTAATCCAAGTACGGAGCGAACCAGGATTTTCTTAAATAGATTCCTTAAAAAAGTCTAATTCCCATCGGTGCTTATTGAAGACATATTGCCCAACAGACTTTAGCATAGAACCTTTAAAAAGGTCATTGCTAAATTGAAACAAGTTTCCCGTAAGCAAAACATACAATTTTTTTAATTTTTCTATTTTTTTCGAAGCAGCAACTCCCTATCGCCCATAGTCCATTACCTATCGCCTATAGCCATAGATGAGCTTTTTTTATACCCCGAACCCCACACCTCACATATCACGTCCCCGCCTATTGCCTAATTTTTATATTGTTTAACATGTTCCTCACCTATTTTAGAGCCTAATTTCTGTCCATCTTGACATATCAAGTCTGTCTGGTAAATTTAATTTAAAAAGAGAAAGGAGGCAGGATATGAAAAAAATTTTATTCTCAATAACTATATTTATAATGTTTTTAAGTACTCAGGTTTTCTGTGCAGATAAAGATTACTATCCGAGTAATTACAGGCAATGGCAACATGTTAAATCAATGGTTATTCAGCAAGGCCACCCTCTCTTTGATGCCTTTGGCGGTATTCACCATATTTATGCAAACAAAAAAGCAATGCAGGGTTATAGGGAGAAAAAAACCTATCCTGATGGTTCTATAATAGTTTTCGATCTATTAGATACAAAGCTGGAGAATAATGCCATTCTTGAAGGCAATAGAAAAGTAGTTGGTGTTATGATAAAAAACTCAAAAAAATTTAAAGACACTGGTGGATGGGGTTTTTTTGCATTTAAGGGTGATACCAAAGAACAAATAGTCAAAGATATGAAAACATCCTGTTTCGAATGTCATGCAGCACAAAAAGATACAGATTATGTCTTTAGTACGTACAGAAAATAAAGAGCTGAGACAGGGAGATTTGGACCCTCCCTGTCTTCTTTTATTATCCTCCAATAACTTGCAATATTATTGGCAAACTGACAAAGGCCATGAGAGTTGTAATAACAATTGCAAATGCCGTTAATGTGACATCTAATTTAAAAACAGAAGCAACTAAGAGGGACAAAACCATAGAAGGCATCCCTGCTTCAAGAGTTATAATATTTAAAGTATTTTTTGAAAGTCCCATTAGATTACCTAAAGAAAAACCAATGATTGGTGACAATATCAGTTTGAATATACACACAAAAACTATGACAAATGCATGAGAGGGTTTAACAAAAGAAAGAGATAAACCTATACTGAATATCATTAAAGGCACAACTACAGAACCCAATAATTCTAAAGCTTTATATATAAAAAAGGGTAACTTTAAATGCAATACATTTATTAAAGTACCTAAAATAATTCCCCAAAGGGGTGGTAAAGTTAAAAGCTTTTTTAAAGTATCATAAGCCCCCGGGCTTTTTTCACCACCAAAATGAGCTGCAAATCTTGCACCAACAGTCCACAGAAAGGGTGTTGTTGCTAATAAATCATAGTATAATACAAATTTAGCACTCTCTTCTCCATAAAGCCCCGTTATAACAGGTAAACCCAGATAAGTTGTATTACCAAATGTTGAAGTTAGTATTAGTGCCCCTATTACTTTATTATCCAGATGGAAAATATTTTTAGTCATTCTAAAAAAAATGAAGCTTATCAAAATCAAAATACTTAATGTTAAATAAGCATTAGCAGGTACTGTAATAGCTTCAAAAGATAAATGAGCATTAACCATTACTTTAACACATAGAGCAGGTAAAAATAAGTTAAATACTGTAGTATTAATACTTCTTCTTAAATCTTCTCCTTCAATTCCACCAGGTTTTAGTATTCTAAAAATTAAACCTGATGCTATAATAAAGAAAAAAGATAAAATTGTCTGGTGCATAAGTTTTGTATTATATCAAAAGGAGGACTATTTTGAAAAAACTAATTGCATTTTATGGAAGTCCAAGGATAGGAGGAAATTCTTCAATCCTGTTATCAAGATTTCTGGATGGTGTAAGAGAAAGCAAAAAATATCAAATTAGTGAGATTTTTCTGAGAGAATATAATATTAGTCCCTGTCTTGAGATTTATAAATGTAAAGAAACGGGCAGATGTATAATAAATGATGATTTTCAGAAGATTTATGACCAGATTGAAGCAGCTGATACTGTGGCCATCGCTTCACCAGTCATGTTTTATGCTGTATCAGCTCATACAAAAATACTTATGGACAGATGTCAATCTTTCTGGGCAAGAAGGTACATTCTAAAAAGGGAAATGAGCCAAAAGGATGGTTATTTCTTCTGTGTTGGTGCTACAAGAGGTCAAAAACTTTTTGATGGTATACTGATGTCTGTCAAATATTTTTTTGATACCTTTAACTGTAAGCTTAAAGAATCTATCCTTGTTAGAGGTGTTGATGAAAAAGGAGAAATTTTAAATTATCCCGAATACCTGAAAATGGCTTATGAACTGGGAAAGAAAATCGACTAAGACCATAATTTTTCTTATTCTTAGCTTTATATTTATTCTTCTCAGAATAGACACAATCTCATATGTATTTAAATACCCTTTTTTAAATCTTATCGATCCAGATAGTTATTATCATCTAAGAAGAATAACTTTTACAATTAATAATTTCCCTGAAATACTAACTTTTGACCCTTATCTCTCTTATCCCTATGGTGAATTTTCTCCATGGCCTCCTTTCTTTGATTTTTTATGTGCTTTAATATCTCTCCCATTTCCAGATCCTAACAGGATACTGCCCTTTCTAAATCTACTTTTTCTATTCTTCGCTTTTTTAATTGTTTTTATATATACCCGAAATAACATAAAAGTTGCCACCATCGCATGTTTTTTCATTTCCTTTAGTGGAATTTTAAGAATTTATTCATCTGCCGGAAGATTAGATCATCACGCCTTTGAGATGCTTATTGTTACTGCTTTATCAGTAAAATTTGTAGAGTATTACGATAGGAATAATTTATTAGATTTAACAATCATTATCCTGATACTTATAATATCTTTTCTTACATGGCCCGGAGCAATGATTTATTCAGTTCCACTTATCATATTCACATTGTATAAAAATTTCACTGGCAACAACCCGGTTCATATAAATAAAGGTCTTTTTGTTGCCTATCATATTGTTGCTATCTTTCTCAGTATTTATCTTAAACTATCAGGAACAGCTGATAATTATCCATATTCCTACAAATTTCTATCACCATTTCAAAGAGATTTTTGTTTTGTTACCTCAATCATTTTTTTCACTTTTTATCTATCGAATAAAATCTCATTCAAATATGGAAACAAAAAAAGTTTATATTTTTTAATCTGGGTAGCAAATTCAATACTGGTACTAATTGTTTTTAAAAATTTCTTCTCCGAGATTTTTTCTGGATTAATGTTTATCGGTAAAAAAGAGTATGTTTTAAAAACTGCGGAAGAAGCATCTCCACTATTTTTTAGCAATGTTTATTCTATTACACAGGAATTCCAAAGGAATATCTTTCTTTTCACACCTTTCATCTTAGCCCTGCCCTATATTCTCTGGAAATTTTATAAAATTCACAAGTTTGACTATCTCTTTATATACACAACCTTTTTTTTCTTACTAACTTGCTTTCAACTAAGATTTGGATTTTTCTTTATGCTGGGATACGCAGTTATATTAGGTTATACTTTAGAAAAGTACATTAGAAATACATCTCCCGCTATTGTGCTCATTATTTTTTCTATCATATCTATACTTAGCTTCTACAACTCTTCAAAAAATGCCCATGAAAGATTTACAAGTAATGAAATCCTTGAAACCTTAAATTTTATAAAAGAGAAAACTCCTCACGACAAAAATCCTGATCAAAATATTCCATCTTATGGCATTTTAGCAAGCTGGGAATTGGGACATCACATTATTCAATTAAGTAATCGACCAGCAATAGCACACCCATTCATTACCGTTGCTCCAAAAAATGGATATATGGACTTTATAAATGTCCTATTCTCCAAAAATGAAACTAATGTTATAAATATAATGAACAAAAGACAGGCAAGATTTCTGATATTAGAAAATATTGAATCCTCTATAAAAATTGACTGGGATAACAACAAATGGGGAGAGAATCCATATTTAACAAATAATAAATTAAACCAAAAAGTATTGGAACTTTATTCTTACAATCTCTTTTACTTCTATGGACTTTCAAATACAGGTAAATCCATTAATGAACAAATTCGTATAGTTTTTGAATCTAAAAATGGCAATGTCAAATTATTTGAAAAAGTAGAGGGTACAAAGATTGTTCTTAAAAACAAAAAAGATTATATTTTAAAAGCAAAAATAACAAATGGAAAAAAGAGCTTCTTCTATTTAAATACTGGCAGGATGGAAAAAAATAACCAAATTTTTATCTTTCCCTACGCCAATAATACACCATACCCCTTTTATGCCACCGAAATCTATCTTGAAAAAGATGGCAAAAAAATTATTTTAAAAATAACAGAAGATATGGTATTAGAAGGCAAAACAATAGTTGTTTAACATTTTTAAGAAATTCTTTACTTTTTTATCAAAATCTATTAGAGTAAGCCATTTTCTCTTATCTTTCAATACGTTCCTCAATGGGAGGATGAGTACTAAAAAGTTTTGCAAATCCACCTCCAGAAAGTGGATTCACTATAAACATGTGGGACGTAGCCGGATTTGCATTCATTGGTATTCTCTGGGATGCCATATGAAGTTTTTTAAGAGCGTTAGCTAAATATAATGGATCACCTGATATTTTTGCACCACCTTCATCTGCACCATACTCACGAGACCTTGATATCGCAAGCTGAATTAACATTGCTGCAATAGGCGCCACTATCATCATTATTAAAGCCACAATGGGATTTCCTCTATCCTCATCGTTACTCCTTCCACCAAAAATCATTGCCCAGTGTGCCATTTGTGCAATATAGCTTATTGCACCAGCGATAGCCGCTGCAATTGTTGAAACAAGAATATCTCTATTTTTTATATGGGCAAGTTCGTGTGCTATAACACCGGCAAGTTCTTCTCTCGTTAAAATCCGCATAATACCCGTAGTAACTGCCACAACTCCATGTTCTGGATTCCTACCAGTAGCAAAAGCATTTGGTTGATCGGCATTTATAATATAAACTCTCGGCATGGGTATACCTGCATTGTGGGACAGCTGTCTAACAATACTGTATAGCTCTGGAGCTTCTGCTTCTGAAACTGGATGCGCTCCATACATTGCCAGAACAATTTTATCACTAAACCAATAGGCAATAAAATTCATACCAAAAGCCATTATGAGTGCATAAGTCATACCAATTCTTCCACCAATTGCACCCCCTATAAAAACAAGTAATAATGTTAATGCAACCATTAAAACCATTGTTTTAAGACCATTCATACCTTTAAAACCTCCTAACCTTTTTGAGGGTTATATAGAAAATTCTTATTTAATAATAATAACTTTTTTACAGTTTGTCAATTTTAGCTTTTGCTATACCCTCAAATAGGTACGGACATATTAACCAGCGAAAGAATAGTAAACGGGACAAAGAAGTGTTTTTTGGAGGAGATAT